>OGVW01000001.1_pt1 | contig 65509 bp, 84 predicted proteins | sample 1575821 | NCBI WGS metagenome assembly OGVW01 (sample SAMN07581525, study PRJEB24739) | freshwater metagenome | place: Singapore | collected 2015-01
AAGTAACAATCATAATTTCCTTAATAGTAGCTACTCCAATACTACTATTAGGGATACTATATGGATACATTCAAGAATTAATATGGACATTCTTAAACAACCTAAAGTAGCTCTCATAGATATTGACCAGGTGAACGGTGCAAGCCATGAAACTCAACTAATCAAAGCGAAGGGTATGAAGTTATCCGTAGCTTCATGGTCAGAAGCCTTTATGGGGCTGATCAGCCTTATCAATAAAGACGTGGATCAATTCCAGGAGCTGTGGGAGTCATCCGGCACAACAGATATGGGCTGTCTTGTATTGGCCACTGAACGCAACATCATCGCTGTTGGCACTTATGCCGGTAAGCAAGTATGGCAGTGGGGACCAAGCGCTCGCCCATCACTGTCAGGTACTTTAATTTGCGACATCTCTGGTGATCCGATGGTAGCTCTTACTCAATACCTTAGCGATCCGAGCAACTACATGGCAGTTATGCCAGTAGTTAAGCAGACATTGAACCCACAGGTAGCTCCAGCGGTATTGTCCGATGAGCCTACTGTTGTCGCAAAGAAAAAGGTAGAAACTCCTGCATTCGACATAGCAGGCGCAAAAACGCTTGTCGATAAGGCAATGGCTACCGGAAACGTAACCCTGCTCGATACAGAGATCTATATCGACGGTATTGTGGTTACAACCCTGGAAGGGAATGAAACGACAGCAGAGGAAGCCTTGAACCGTGCCCTCGCAAACTTACAGCCTGGCCTCGCAGCCAAGCTCAAAAAAATGACAAAATAATGATATTGACCGCAGAGTTTCTGACTAATCAAAGCGTCAACCACGGCAAGATCCGTATGAGTGTGACCGATGAGGATGGCCTTACTGGTGGCCCATTTAAGGCTTTCTTTGGTGTGATCTCTCCTGCCGGTACAACGGTAGCGAATATCGCAACACAGGCTGGCACATTTGGAAGTGCTGGTACATACGAGCAGTTCTATGATCTGCCATTCGTGGACAACCAGTTTCTTCCAGGCACTTATACTATCAAAGTTATTGTCCGTAATGCAGCAAATACACTGATTACAGATGAAAGTGTGGATTACGACTGGAAACCAGTGGTTGTCAAGAGCTCATATCTGCTCGCCGAAAACTCTGCGGTCATTAACGTAACTACTTCATACGATTGTAGCCCGAAAGTTATCGAGATCGCAAACGATACTGATAATACCGGTTTCACCGTAGCGTCAACGCTATTTAGTACGACTGCTCCGGTGACTCCTGCTAATCCGGCACCTACACCGTCTACGTTAACATCGGTACCGTATTCAGTTGATGGTGAATATACGACAGTGGCTTCTATTACTCGCGGGAAAAACACCTCATTTGCTCTTGGGGCGATTGTCGTTATCGAAAGCGAGAAATTGGTCCAAGTGATTAAGACCGCAGTAAATTGCAATAAGTATTGCGATTTAGCGACTAAATTGCAGTGCAAGTACGACGAAATCGCCGGAACATTATGCTCAGGTGGCCTTTCGATGAAGGATCAAACGGAGGCAATTATCACATTATACGACGCTGTATTGTTTATGCTGTCGGATAAGTGTGGCGACTCCAACGCTGCTACTACCCATTACAATAATATCGCAGGCGCTGATTGCGGCTGTGGATGCCAATAAGCCATGAATATCAATGAAATAAAGGTTCATGTCGATGAGTTAGCTCGCGCACAGGCGGGGGCTTACGCATCCGGGGAGGATTTTAATCGGGACGTTAAAATGGCTCAGGAGATGATGGTTGATTACTATATCAATCGCCATGATCACATCGACATGATATCTTTATCTCCATTTATTAATGAAACCTCGACTCCGGTATCCAGTGGAATCATTACGATCCCTTCTGATTTGCGACATATCGTGAACATTGACGTGGTATCCCCTTCTATTGTGGATGGAGTGACAAAAGTGAATCTGATCGGAGCCAGGTATGTGAATGCTGTTTCTGTTGCTGATTCTCGTAGGTCATCTATCCGATCTGGGAACGCTGCGAAGTGCCGGTACATTTACTACCAACACCTGGGAGGATTTAAGATCGAGCCATCGGTGACGGATGTGAAGATACGATACATTAAGCAGCCTCCGGTAGCCACATGGGGTTACACTATTGACTCTGTGAACCTTGTAGAGAACTACGACGCTGGAGCATCCATTGATCCTTTATGGCTCGAAAAGGATCGCACTACATTGATTGACACAATACTTTTCATACGTGGTCTTCGGACATCCAACTCGGATATAGTTCAATGGCTGCAATTTAAAAAATCCAAATTATGAGCGTATTAGCTTTTAGCGGAGCCAAAGGAGCCTACGGCACCGAGGCTATCAAAGCCGTCCTCAGTAAGATTTTCCAAAATCTGAAGCTGGACAAAAACAACGATGGCAGCATTTCAAACGCAGAGCTCGTAGAGGCTGCATTTAATGTGCTCCCTTCATTCCTGAATAGTCAGCTTCTGAGTGAGGCGACTGATATTGACAAACCAGAATTGGCCGAACTGTTGGACTGGGCGGGTAAGCACTTTCCTGAATTGGCTGCATTCCCGGATGCTGTTGAAAATGTGGTGAGTCGCGTCCTTCAATTTGGGGAGGCTTCAGTGAATCTGTGGGTTTCAGTAGAAATGCTGAACCACGAGAAAAGCCTGCCGCCTACTGTTGTTGAAGCAACGAATGCAACTGCTCCGGTAGTTGTTGAAAAAAAAATGAGATTTCGACTTCTGACGTGGGCGAAGCGCCTGCTGAAGAAAACGAAGTCGAAGTAGACTAACGGTTTTGGGTTTTTTCATGCTTCCGGCGAATCCTTGTAAAAGAGGGTTCGTCGGTTTTTCAAAATATTATGAGTTTCGATAGCTTTGTTGACTTGGTTTTGCTGAATGTAAATGGTGGCCAATTGCCATCCGACGCTGCGGTGCTTCGCCCAGAGGTAGAAGAGTATGCGCCGGTCATACTTGGTGGCATCTTCGATGAATGGGTTAAGGAACAGCAAATCATAGCGGCAAGACTGAAGAAGACCATATCATTGGGATCCGCGAACTATCAAACAGTAGTCCTACCTAAACCTACTCAGCGCGATCAAAACGGAGACTGGTACGTGGATCTCCCAGGATTCATTTACGTGGTCAATGGTCGCGCAGCAATACTTAAAGTAAGCGCCGGATCTACGGAGTTTATTATGATGGCTCCAGGCAATATGCTGGACATGGTGCCGTCGTTCTTTGCTATGAATACTACCACCACTACACGTCTCGTATTCACCGATAAACCACAGTGCGATGTTACTATCGTTTGTATGATGAAACCGGCGTATGGGTGCAACAATATTGAAATTCCAATGCCTGATACAGTTATCTATCGGGCCGTAGATAAAGCTACCGACCACTTCCGCCGCCAGGCTCTTACTCCATCTGACGTTATTCTGGATAACGCTGGTGTAAATGATGTAACCAAGAAATGATCAATATAACTAAACTGGCAAGGGAGATCTGTTTGCTACACCTCCAAGATGACCAGGCATCCGAAATCGCATCTGTAATTACCGCACTCGCCAACTCTGCTGAGGAGCTGAATTACTATGCTGGATTCAACGTTATATCAGAGGAGTTTGACTTGAATGGTTCATTTGTGCTGCAAATGCCGGAACACTGTATTCGCCCAATCAAAGCTGGCGTATATTGTGATGACAAGTTGGTTTTACTTGGCTACAACCCTTCAATCGCTTTCGATCCCGCAAATCACTGCTCATGCACCGAGAACTCCGTGTGTGAGTTCCATACCTTCCACAACTACGGTGACTCGGCCTACACTGAATACTATGAAGCATACGGGTACCGTCACAACCAATTCCCTACCGGTTACTGGAATTGGCAACACCAGGGCAAGAAGATTAAATTCTCATCTGGCGAAATGATATACGACGGTGCCAAAATCGTAGTAGAATACGTATCGTCTCTGAAAAATGACGCAACAATTGCCATAGACGCAAAGTACAAGCCGATATTAACGTACCATGCCCTATCTTTGTACTTTATGGGACGTGATCCAAATAAGTCGGCGTTTTACAGACAACAACTTAGGAACTCGTCTGAGTTACTGAAACGAGCAGAGCGTCCATCACTGGTAGACATCGTTGGTGTTATTCGTGGAGGCGCTTACCTAAAATAGGGTAAAATGAACACTTTTATTGGCGCTCAGGATAGCGATAGCGCTCCTGAGTTTGTAAAGGACGGGGATTATATCTCTGCTCTGAATATGTCGAACTCGACGCTGTTGCGCCCGGGTTCGATTTCTGCATTACCATCCGGGCTGAATGTGCCGTACATCTGGCCTGCCGGTGACAATGAGGTGCTTGGCGCTCACGAAGACCGTCAAACGCAGTCCGTAATTATATTCGTTTGGAATAGCAATAACAGTCACCGGATACTGAAGATCGTTGACAACTCAGTTATTGAGGTGGCAAAAGGATCAGGGCTACGGTTTGTAAGATACCGTAGGATTCACTCCGTTGTTATTATCGACGGCAAGCATTTGTATTGGACCGATGGCTTTTCCGATGGTACCGCTTTCCAGGGAGAAGAGTTGCGCTACATTGACATCGAAAAATCTACGATGGGTAAACGCCTATCGTATTTTGTTCACGCAGGTATTCCTGGCAATGGGCAGTTTGCCTTGGGGGCTACTTACGAGGTTCTTGTACAGGACGGGCTTGAAGTAACCTATACCATTCCTGACGGCACATACGAAGATGATCCTGGTAAAGGATTGGAGTGGCTTGGACAGAATATAAAGACCGACTTCGATACAATCCTGTCCGTAGAGATATGTGACTGCAAGCTGAAGATATCAATACTTGACCCGGACACCTCATTTGAAATAGTTGCTACTGATAGTAATTTGATCGTGGTGCCAGATAACTTCTATGGCACAGGGAATATTCAGTACGAGCAAACATTATACGGACGCGCCGTGCCTCCGTGTGCGCCAACACCGACGTATATTTCCACCACGGATATTGAATACAACAACGTCCGAAACTTTTGTGGCCAATTCCGGTCCAGGTATGTGTACGATGACGGGGCCGTGTCGGCATGGTCTGGTATTTCTGTTTTGCCGCTAAACGACAACCAGGTGTCTCTGAATGCCATCCGACTCGACTTTACAGACCCGCGACTGAGCGACCCGAAATGGTTGTGTATGATCCGTGGCGTAGAGCTGGCTTTCCGAAACGGTAACGACGACCTATTTAAAATGATCCGCCGTATTCCTATTTGCGAGATTGGGACGAATACCAACTATTTCGATTTCTTGAATGACCAGAACTACTCTGTCATTCCATCCGACGACATTACAGCGCCTACTGGTATCCAAGTGCTTATGAATGACCATTTGGTTGCTCGTGGGGCTATGGCTATGAATGTGATCTCCGATGATAACGGCGATTCTCATATTGTTGTTGGCGGCCTCAAAGATGGTTACGACTGCGTTGAGTGTATAGACGCCACGTTTACCCCAGATACATACCAGGAAGACTGTTTAATTGACATCTCAGGTACGGTTACTATCGTGAATGATCCGTCGTTTCCAACCGACGACCCGAACTACTCCAAGTATCCACTTGGAGGATTTGTCCTATATTTGGCCGGTACCCGTTTTTTTGCGGTTTCAGATAACCCATCGGATGGCTCCGGTAACGGCAGGTTTATTATTCGTAACGTACCGAAAGGTAAATATTCTCTCCGTGTTGCGCACTATATGTGTCAGTACGGTGATGCCGATGGCGCTCAGTTTAACCTGCTGAATGGTACTGAGTGGCAAAAGACAAGTGCGCCGGTCATTGATGTGGCTGGCGGTACTGCTTTTAATGGTGTATCGACTGAGCGGCTGATCGACACTACAACTTTTACTGGCAGCGAGTTTGATCTTGATGTAGAGTCAGGATTTGGCGACATTGAGATCCATAATGCCCACCATAGCCATGCACACGAGTTTCCTGACTACGGGCTTCTTATCGAGGTTTATACGATGGATAATAATGGCCTGCTCGATACAGTTAGTAATAGGACCGAGGCTATTCATGTTGAAAACCAACACGTCAGATTTTACCCTCTGGATATCGTAGGTGGCGCTCACGCATACTCTGGTGGATATGTTCAAAAGAAAGGAGATCACAACGGGTATGTATGGGTATGGGCAGACTTTTCGCTTCAGGCAATGAGGATATATCTGAGCACCTGGGAGCCAAATGCCCCGTCAAATAGTGGCCCATTCTTTGCTCCTACGGATAAACTATGGCAGGGCACATGGAAGGATATTCAAGAGGATACTGCTACCTCAATGTATGCCTCTCCTTATGACAATGTATGGAACTGGTTCATAGGTTTATCACCATCGCCATCTCCAAAGATCTTTTACTTTTTTAATGGCGACCCATCATGGTCTACGGTGAAGCGCTTTACGGCTTCATCTTCAGTACAGGACGTGAACGGGGCTCCGCTGGCAAACGCTTTAGTGTGGATGATGCAGCAGGGGAGACCAGTGTACACAAACTCCCTTGGTGAGTTTTCGATGACCGTATTCCCATACCAGGGAACAAATGCTCTCGGTGCCAACCAGAATACGTATTCGACGTATCTTAATGATGAATGTGCAAACTTTCCAGTAGGGCCTTCCGGTACCGGTGGTTATATCTTTTCCGGTTTCGTATTACCAAGCCCTATGTTTATATATGGGTTTGCTGGTGGGATTATCCCTGCGGGTAGATTTGTGAAGTCTGGCGGTATCTATAAAATGGCGGTATTATATGAAGACGACTTTGGTCGTTCTTGCCTGTCACCAGTGGAAACAGTCCACGTGCCATTCCACACGCAGGATGGTGTGTACGCACAGCGCCGTATCAGGTATTCTATCAATAGCAAACCACCGGCATGGGCTACTAAATACCGAATACTCCGAACCAAGGACTCCCAGTATGAGGCGTATGCTCAGCTACCGATAGCTGACGCGATCTACTGTACAATCCCGGATGGGTACAGCTCAGTGAATCCTACCGGCTACGGTTCTGGCGCTGCTACTCACATTTTGCTACAAATCGGTGTAGATGATGGGGAAATGGCCGCTGGCGAAACGCTTTTAATGTTCAGGGGCAATAATACTGACGGGTACCGAAGTAAGACTGGCGACAGAGTGAGGTATCTACTCGATGAAAATCAGGATCCGGTTATCTCTGGTGACGTACTTGATGTGGCTGTCGTTGGTGAATACATTGACAACGGCAAGTATTATGTTGTCATTACACACGACCAACTCGATAAGGAGATTAAGAAGAATTGGGTGTTTGAGTTCTACACTCCAAAGGGTATCCAGGAAGAGGTGTATTATGAAACGGGCGTGTGTTTGCCGATTATTGATCCTGGCACTTCTGTTGCTCGCCACAAAGGCATTACTCAGGATCAGAACAATACCTTTTCGCTGCCAGCGGAAGGGGATATCGTCTCCGGTGACACCTACTGGTACCGCCGCGACTATGTGTTGTACGATGGTGAAGGATACACATTTACCCCGGAGAATAATCGTGTTCGGTTACTTGATCAGGATCCATGTGAGGATATTGGCAGGGCTTTCATCTACGATCCAAATTATAAGGAGCGGTTTAATTTCAATAAGATTCGAGTATCCGGCATCTACATACCACAGTCGGCTACCAATAACGTATCCATATTTGGATCCGCTGACTACAAGCATATAAATAGGACATTTGGCCCTATTAAGTCACTGGCAGTCGCAAGTAACATCATATTGGCTATTTGCGAGTTCAAAGCGCAAAGCATCTATGTGGGAAGGAACGCTGTTATGGACCTTAGCGGAAACTCATTTATCGGTAGGAATGCTGATTTATTGTCGATTGCCGATGAAATGGTCCGTGATGCGGGTACAGTGAATCCAGAGAGTGTCTGCGTCCAGGATGGTCGTATATTCTGGTGGGATAATCGAAATGCGACTGTGTGGCAGTATGGGCCTAACGGAGTAGTAGATCTTCGTGGGAACGAAGCAAACTACTTCAGGACGACAGCAGCACAGCGATTACAGGTGTCGCCAATGCGGAATCATGTAGTAAGCGGGTTTGATCGCCGCTATCGCCAATTCTTTTTGACATTCGTAGCTGCGGTGGACAAGGATGGTCCTATCCCTGGCAAGACAAATGTACTGGTGGAATCATCCGATGGATGGGGGTTCAAATTCTCTCCTGCTCCGGTAGACTATTGCGCTGTTGGAAACTTTTTGTTTATATTTGGAAATGAGGTCATAAACAAAATGTATCATGGAGCTGGCCACTTGAACTTTCTTGGTGTCCAGTACGACGGTGAAGTGAGATTTGTTGAGAATAAGGATCCTGATACGGTGAAGGATTATTTTAATATAAAGGTATCCACCAATATAAAAGTGTATTCACCGGCAGTGAATGCGCTCCCTTGTCCACAGTACCCAGGAGGAATGGCTTCCAGGATTCCAGCGGCTTACTGGGGGTTATTTGAGAATAATCAGTATGCTCCGTTTTTGAGAGATGAAACGGACCCGGGCGCTACATTTGCAGCTATTGTGAATCCAACGCAGCGAATGGCCAAGGCTTTGGTTCACGGTAGGTATCTGAAAGGGAATATTCTGCTTGTAACTTTGCGACTATTTCAGCCATTGTCAGGCGGATACATTACCTTTGCAAGTATCGAAGAAAAAAAATCTAATTTAGGGTAATCAATATGACAGTTCCACAGGAGAAAATAGATAGCATCATTGCGTTTATCAGAAAGAATGAGTGGCCTATGGCGCTCGACTATAATGGTATTGTCTTCATAGAGAACTGTAATCCTGACGGTAGCCCTAAAGAAGGTACCGTCGATGAGTTCGATGATATTGCCTTGGAGATCAATTTCAATACTGGCAAACTTGTATCTCAGCACTCCGCCACGACTCAGTATGGGTTTGTACCGATGAACGATAGCGATAATATTGGTGGCGCTGCCAGAATTGACCTTGGATATCACCATGAATGTTGGATACTTGGATTTCACAAAAAGAACCCTAAGCATCCGGCGCTCGTACAGTGCGCACCTATCCGTATCACACGAGATCTTAATCGAGACGGGAAACGCGATGGTGACAAAGAATACTCAGGCATCTTTGGATTAAACATCCACGGAGCCCTTATGAAAGCTGGCCCAACAAAGGCCCCAAAGAAAGTTGGCGGATTTAGTCGCGGATGTCTTGTCCGTCAATACTTCACGAGCCATTTAAAATTTATTCAAAGACTTATGCAGTCGAAACGAGCCATTGGTGATAAACGAGCTCGCTTTTCTGCTTACGTAATAAATGCCAATCAATTATGAACCCAATGGTATTAGCGGCGCTGCCTAGCTTATTCCAGACTATAACTGGTAGTATCCAGGCGATAGAGGGCCAACAAACTCTCAATTCTCTCCAGCGCCCGGAATATGAAATACCCTCTGAGGTAAGAACATCGCTTACTCTTGCACAGCAGGAATATGGAGCTGTTGGCCGTGATGAAATGAATGCACGCATCCAGAACCAATTGGGTGCCGCGAATAGCGCATCTGTGGCAGTTGCGTCCGGTAATGGATATGCAGCGGCACCGGCTATTGAAGCCCAACGCCAGACCGGGTCACGCGAGATTTCTGCTCTGGCGGAACAAAAGCGCCGTGCTGATTTGCAACGACTCATGGCTTCCCAGGAAAATATGGCCAATTATAAAGACCAAGAGTTTCAGGTTAATAAGTTTGCTCCTTATGCGCAACGATACAACGAAGGTCGTGAACAGATAGGCGGTGGCCTTGAAAACATAAACACCGGATTATCTGGCGTTTCTTCATTGGCTCAGATTTACATGTCTGGCGTTGGTGAACGTGGATTGTCTCCTACCCAGGCGGCTAGTGCTACATCTCCCTCCGTTGACGGAAAATCAGAATTGGAGCAACTGATCTCCAACAAGGTGCGCGATAACTACGGCTTAATGCAGGCGTATAACGCTATTTACCAAAACCAAAACCGTCCAAGATAATGTATCAGGTAGGCACAGGAGCGGGCGACGTTCACAAACAAAAGCAAGGTACCGGATTAGGTACCGTACTAACTCCTGGAAAGGAGATACAGTATGCGTATTTGCTTAATCAGGATCGGGAAAAGAAGCTCGGAGAACGCAAAGCCGCTAAGGATGCTGCATTGGCAAAGATCAATGCAGGCAACGACTATTGGTATAAGCATGAAGCTGAATTAGGATCTCGTGTTACCGGTCTTCGTGAAAAAGGAGCACAGCTCATTTCTTCTGGGATTGCAGATCCATTCTCTTCCCAGGACCCACGGGCTATCGAGTTCCGAAAGGAATACGATACCGTGGCTCAGATGACTACGGCATCCAAACAGTTAAAGGATCAATACACTGCATATAAGCAGGACATTGACAAGGCTGGCCCAGATGACTACGATGACGATACGGTTATTTTAATCGACAAATACTACGACACTCCTTTGTCGGAAATAGTGAAATCAGGACTTACACCGCCTCACCTGATCAAGAAGCGCCCATACACTGATGCTTTCGCATTTATGGGCAAGAATATGGAGGAGTGGTCTAAGTCGTGGAACGGTAGTATTCCAGACGATAACAAGGTCAATGACTTTGTTAATGCCTTAGTTACTGATCCAGCGAACAAGGCAAATATCTCTCGAACCTATTCAAGTAAACTTGCGCAGATGTCGCCTGAAGAAAGGACGGATCTGGAAGCCAGGGCAAAAGCTGCGTTCCGTGAGCCATTTGTTCAGATGGCCATAGATGACGCCAATAGGTGGAAAAAAAGCAAGGAGCCATTCAATGCCTTGAAACTACTCTCTGCTGCTGCCGCTGCTGCCGAGTCTGGATTAAATTACCGGGTTAATGCTACACCAGATGCTCGGAGTAAAACATACGACAAAGGAGACCTGAATAAAGCACTGGATGCTGTCGTGACTGCTGCATTCAATGAACGCCCAGAGTGGCTTGATTATTATCAAGACAGGGTGCCACGAAATAAAGATGAGAATGACGGCGAGTACGCTTCACGTGTACGGGCTAAGATGAAAGAGGAAGTCGCTGCTATGGTTGGTACTGAAACATCATTTGAGCGTACACAGACTGGTCAGGAGAAACAGGAGTTCGAGGCACAACGTAACCAGTGGATCCAGGATGTTCGATCTGGAGATCAGATTAAAGGGAATGCCGCCGCTCAGTGGGCTATAAACTCTAAGGTGTTTGGCAACTTGAATGTCGAGTGGGCTGAGATTAAAAATAATGAACAGGGCCCATTTATCATGCTGACGACCAGAACACCTCTGGAGGTAAGTGCTGTGAAAAGTGAGATGGCTGGATCTTTGCCGGGTGAATTAGTTAGTCAGGTGAAAGTAGAAGAGGTACAAGGGGTGAAATACATTTCCATTCCCATCGGAGAGGAGAGAGTAGCTAATCAGTTTCTCGCAGAGCTGTACGATACTACTTACAAACTTCGCGGCAAACAAAACTACGACCCAAAAATATCTGAGCGCACACCGCAGACCGTTGACGAGTTGCAGCGTAAAAAAAGCCAACAAACACCAAACATTAACGTCCCTTTGGTTGATCCATCGGCACCGGCAAACTATTTGTTTAAATAATGGAACCATACCAAGATCTGTACGACTTTTTCAAGTCGAAAAACTTTATTGATGATACGGTAACGTTCGATCAGTTTACTTCACGGTTTTCTGACGAAACCTCTGTATTGAATATTCATAAGTTCCTTCAGGGAAAGCAGGCTGTGTCAATGGATGCTGAATCATTCAGTAAGCTATACTTAAAAAAAAAAGCTACGCCGAACGCTATGCCGACTTCAGGTTTATCCGAGCCTGCTGTATTGCCTGGAAATGCTACCTCGCAGCCTGGCGAAACCCAAGGTGGATTCCCAAGTATCCAGTTTGAGCCTGCCAATGTAACATCTGAATCGACTAACGCCGTATCTGGGGAAACAACAAGATTTGATCCTACACAGTACCACAACATAACGGGCAACGAAAATCCTGTCGAGTGGACTGAAAAAATCAAACTATCCCGTGAGGGCGAAGGAGCGTATCAGCGCCGAAAGACGACTGACGAATCTTCGCTCATTAAGTCATCTGGCCGTCGCGTGGATGATGCTATCCAGTATGCGAATACTGCGAATAGCCAATACCGCTATAATAAAGCGAAAATGGATATTCAGTTCGGCCCCGGGTGGGAGAATGAATTGTCTACACTAAATGCAACACTCCAAGACGATAATGCTCTCCCTGAATACAAACAAAAGGCTTCCGAGCGGATGAATGCAATTGTTAGCTCTGAGTTCTATCAAAAGATGGCTGGTGCTCAAAAAGGTGCCGCCAATGCAGAGCAGTTGTATTATCTGGAAACGAATAATGGCGCTTTACGTGAATTTAAGCGCCGAGCCGCCGAGCGTCAGGCCGAGGTAGATAAACAATATGGTGACTCGTTCTGGGCGCCAAAGGCTGACTTCGTTCTCCGTAAAGGCATGGACTTCCTTGGATCAGCGCTTACACTGCCTCGTACATTCGGGGAAGCTATCCCTGGAGATAGTGGCAAAACAACGCCAAACGTCGCCGACATTCTTGGATCATGGGGTGATGACATCATGGCCGTATCTTCAATGGAGTTCCCTAAACCAGTTGCACTCCAAGCGTCCGCATTTGAGGATGTAGTTGACTTCAATGGAGAAAAGGTTGTCGTTGATGATAAAGGGGCTCCAACGTTTATCATTGACAAGGATGGCAAGCGCCGGAAAGCTGACATGGCATTCCGTGAAGTATTCGCTACTTCAGATAAACCAAAACCAAAAGTGGAGTTTTCAGGTGCCGGTCCAATACTGGACAAGACGGCCACTGCTGCTGCTGACTTATTGATTATGCGATACGTTGGCGGTGGGTCCAAGTTGGGCACCGCTGCCGCATCTGTGGCTATCACACACAATGGTCTTTATAATGAGGCCGTGGCTGCTGGATTAGGCCCAGAGGAGGCCGCTCAATATGCGGCTACCGGATCTGTGGTAAATGCGGCTATCGAGGCTTATATCGGAAATATCGAGACAGCTCCATTCAAGAAAGCGGCATTAACAGAAAGCAAGGCCATTACCAAAGAAGCCGTAGATCTAATCAAAGGCGGTATGAACCCATCTCAGGCAGCTTGGGAGTCCATGAAAGGTAGGGCCAAAAATGTAATAAAAGAAACCGTTGGCGAGAACTCGGAGGAATTTATACAGTCGCTATACGGCGATTATAACCGGGCTGTATTTGAGACTTCATCAAACCCGATGAAAGCCGAAACGGATGGCAAGTCTATTGCTGAGACAATGATCGTAACTACCCTGCTTACTGCCCCACTGGCGGCATTTGGGGTTAGTGGGTACACAACAGCCTCCAGGCAGTCTGCGCTTATGGCTGCGATCAATAATCCTGACGCATTCGGAGCTGCCGTAAACTCTATGGTCGAAGCAGGGCACATGACCCAGGATGAGGCGAATACGCAGGTAGCAAAGATTGAAAAGCTGCGTAAATACCGCGACTCGCTGCCGGACGGACTTACATTTGAAAGACAGGCCGATGTATTGAGCAAGCAGGAGTTCATCGAGGATAACTCGAAGGATGAAACGGTTATGCCCGAACAGCAGGCTGCAAAAAAAGAAACAGTCAAAGCGGTATCCGAAGACATCACAGCTTCACTCGCTCCTACGCCACCAGCTCCGGCAACTGAGACCGTGGCTACCGTAGAGCCGGTAACACCTACTACTACGATCAGTACGATCACTGCTCAGGCCCCAACAGACATAGATGAACGAGCAAGCTACGAGCAGGATGTTACAGCTTCGATCACCGGAACAGTGCGTGATATATTGGCAGAGCGGGGCGTAGATGTGCCAGAAACAAAGGTGTCGACCGCCGTAGCGAATACTGTATTCCAGGCACCAGAGGTGCAAGGTATTGATACCAACGAGGACATCGAATCTATCGCAGAGCGGATCGCTACTCAGCTAATGCCTGAAGATGCCACGGAGTATAATACCCCGGAGGAAGCAATGCGAGGGTTTGCTCGGAATGGTGGCCGGGTGTCGCTGATCGAGAAACGACAGTTCCCGCAAGCGAGCGACGCATGGTTCGATAACGACGCGCCTACTGTTTCTGAATTAGCTACTGATATTGCGGCCAAAACAGGATCTAGTATCCAGGAGGCAAAGGCGGCTGTTATTCGCCATATCAAAACGTCTCCACGGAAGCAATCTAATATTATTCCTGCTGCCGTCGAACAATCGGCTGCTCAGGTTGGAGTAGAGATTACGCCTGAAGATGTAGCTGCCATAAACAATAATCAAATAAACGAACAACCAGAGGAACTTGACGCTGCTGTTGCACAATACTTCGGTACCCCGGAGGCTGCTGCCGATGCGATCATGTCTGGTGAAACTCAAAATACTCCACTCGATGGAAAAGAACCCATTTTTAAAGAAAGTGAACCTGCTCCTATATCTGAGACGCAGGAAGGAAGCCAAGGCCAAGGAGGCGGCGAAGTCCAGATCCAAGGCGAAGGTCAAGGAAATGCGAACGATACAGGAGGCCAGAACGAAAATGCTCCGGCTGGAGAGTCATTACGAGTAAGCTCTACGGCTACGTCCGTAGATGCTACTGCCGGATCTGTGGCCCAAAGAGAGCCTATTTCGGCGGCAATCGTGCGCCGATCCGGTGTTATCCTGCCAGTGAACGCTCCGGCGACCCCCCAAACGCCTATTGACGAGCAAATCAATGAGACTGCTGCATCCCAGGCGGCTATCGCAGATGCTACTGATAGCGATTTCGTCACTAGGGAGACGGATACCGAATTTATTGTGCTCAATGCCGATGGTATCCAGGACTCACTGCTTGAATCCGGTGGTACATTTGTCCAGGGTAAAGGATGGGTGTTCCCGATTGAGAACAAACAATCCGCCTTGGCCGCGATTGATAGAACAAAAGCTGATCGACCATCACTTATCCAAGCTACCAATGGTGGCAGCTCTGGATCATTGGCGGCTACCATCAAAGATAAAGCAGTGGCAGCGGCAGCAGCAATGAGGAAACGTCGGATCAATAGCGCCTCTTCAATTAATGATGCACTAGATGTAATATCTGAGCACGTTGGGCCTGTTGGTGATAAAGTTGCAAAAGCGGTAGACGCCATGAGAAAGGCGTTCCCTGGGGTATCAATCGTTACAGATCCCGATATTATCGACGCCATTCAATTCAATGGCCCACGACCTGCTGCATTTGTAAAAGATGGTAAGGTGTATATTGATATGCGCCGAGCCGGGTCTGATACTCCTATTCACGAGTTTGGCCACATCTGGCAGGCAGCTATGAAGGGCACTCCTCTCCATGTCCAGGGTATTGCATCCGTTATTGGATCAGAATACGAAAAGGCAGTTCGGGCTGATAGTCGTTATGAGATGCTTACAGACGATGAAGTGTGGGAAGAAGCGTTATCACAAGCTATTGGTGAGCGCGGTGCTCGTCTTGTCAACATGACAAGCTGGCAAAAGTTCGCTCAGTTCTTTGGAGATATGATTGACTTCTTCAAGGTGAAACTTGGATTCAATCCGTTTACCATGTCTGCTGATGACTTTGCTACATTGATTGCCAGGGATATTATGAAAGGCGGCGACTATACGTCACCGGAGATCGCACGAATGATGGGCGATGTGACTAAATTCCAGTATACCCCACAGGATGCGCAGAATGACCTGGATGTGGCCAATAAAATGTATAGTGAGGGTAAGTCACAGAGAGCTATAAATGTGGCGACCGGATTCATTGTCGGCGCTGACGGGCGTTGGGAGTGGAGACCTGTGGAAGCAGAGATCGCGCCTGACGTTCGGGCGGCATTGGATGGCGATGTTCTTGATCTGCCTAATGTGGTATTCTCAGAAACCATATTCAACGTAGATCCTGCTTTAAAAGAAGCAAAAGTGCTATTTACTAGTGCGGTATCGGAGCCAACCGCTGGACTAACCGACGAAGGTATTATCATTATGATGCCCATCGGTAAGGATAATGACGCTGTTTCGTCATCGCTCCGTGAGCTGATCAAAGACCTGATTAAAATCAGAATTGGCCTTGGTATTGATCTGAAAATATCTCAAACTACTGATAATGCGAAGCCTACCGACATACGAGCGGCTACCGAAAGCCTTACCAATGCTTATCGTGAGATAGCGGAGGCGTTACGCATTGAAACTGGACAGCATGAGGCAAAGAAGAACTTCAGGCTGAATGAGGAAACCCTTATTCCTGATTTTGGAACTGCACAGGCGCTTGGATTACCAACGCCTCCGGCTTCTATTTCCCCCGGGTTTGATGATATAGATAGCGATCATGGAAAGTATGACGCCTCCAAGGATGCACTGCGAAAAGCTGCTGTCAGAGAGGGTGCCAGGGTATTAATCGAAAGGGCTATCCGAACGGGAGAGGCTACCGCCGACGACCTGGCTCAGAAGTTCCACGACAGATTCGGTATTGACTACGACTGGACATACGCAGAATACGACTCGATTAAGCAACGTCAGCCAGGTGGTAGCCGCCATATTGATTTCCTGAAAGCGAAGAAAGCTGAGGCGAAGAAAAAGGTAGTGGATTCAGTTAAGAAATGGTTTACACGCCAATTCTCCTATAAAGGTTTGCTGCCAAAGGATATTTTTGATTTGAACCGCCGCCACCAAGGTGAAGTAAATGCCATCATGTCAACGATGGAGCGACTTACCAACCGGCTCGAAGCGGCTATGGAGAAAGAGTTTGGTAAAGATATGACCCTTCCAGCGAATAAGCAGTACCCATCTGGTCGTGAGCTGGTAGATGCTATCCTGAAAAAAGAGGCACCAATAGAATCTGTATCACCAGAGCTTGGAGCTGTGATTACCCAGATGCGTAGCGCTGTGGATAGGTTATCAGTTCGGTTGCTCCAATCAGGCGGTCTTGGCAAGTCTGTGGTGATCCGTATCATGGAAGGCGTTGGCATCGAAATGAAATCGCCTGCCGGAGATCTTATTGATAACTCAAACTACATCGCCGGGATCCTATCAAAACCTCCATTTATGAGGACCGAACAGGAACAGGATGATGCTAACGCATTCTTGAAATCGCACTCGGATAAATTTGGTACATACCTGAATAGATCGTACCGCGCACATACGTTCCCAGATTGGGTAGACCGCATTCCTGAAGATGTGATGAATAACGCTAAGGCATTCATTCAGGCGGACTTACTACGTCAGGCAGATGAGATCGCTCAGGGGTTGGCCGAATACGAAAGCGCAATTACAGAAAAGAAAGCGGCTGCGAAAGAAAAGATTGACGCGATACTGAAAAAGATTGACGCGAAGATTGCTGCGGCTACTCCAACAGAGGCTGTGAAGCTATCTGCCGTACAACAGGAGATGATGGACCTGTTGGCTGCTACCGGCGTGGACTTGCAAGATAAACTCGACGATACGACTGTAAAAGGTGTAGCTAGGGACATTATATCAATAAAGGCGACTCTTAGGGAACAACTGAAGCAGGAGCGCCGTATAACGGAAACTAGGACCAAAGCCGTAGAGAAGCTAAATGATCTGCATGGTCGCATCAAAAACATCGACGGTGAGATCAATCGGGTTTTGGATTACAAGACGGCACTATATCCGGTATCCAATAAAGGAGTCGTTGGAGCGAAGGATCGCTCTGTGCTCAAAAATAGAAAGGATATACCTGAAGAGATCCGGGCGCTGCTTGGAGAGTTCAAGGACCCTACTATTAATTTTGCCACTACGATAACGAAGATGGCTACGCTGACTGCTAATCAGGAGTTCCTGAATGCGATGCGTAAGCGATACGAAGGTGTATTTTTCTTCGAGTCTCCTGGTACCAACAATCAGAACTGGAAACAGTTTGGATCCGAAGGGAATCAAAATCTTTCTCCGCTGTCTGGATGGTACACGACACCAGATGTCTATGAGGCCATGATGGACTTCTACGAGCCTGCTAAAATGGATGGCTGGCAGCGATTTTTGATTGGGAATATCATTGCTCCGGTGAAGATTGGCAAAACGGTGTTATCACCAGAGACACACCCTCGTAACTTCTTTGGTAACGCCATGTTTCACGCGATACACGGATGGTCCCCATCCAGGGCTTCTGGAGCTATCACCGACTGGAAGAACCGTAAAACGAGCGATGCCTGGGCTGCAAGAGCTGAGAAGTATTACAAATATGGGATCTTCGGGGAGTCTGTAACAAAGCAGGACCTTGAAGTATTAATGAACGACATCGAGAACCGGTATACTATCGGACTTGGTGCTGCTGGAGGCGTTGTCGATGGCATTGCAAATGCTGGCATGTGGGTTTACGACAAGGCCAAGAAAGCATACGAGGCTGAGGATGAGATCCACCGGGTAGTGGCGTTTGAAAATGAGGTGGCAAAGTACGCAAAAGCATGGTACGGTATTCCGGTTGAACAGTTGTCGCCAGAACAGTTGTCTTCTGTGGAGTCCCGCGCTGCTGATATAGTATCACATATTATGCCGACCGCATCTTTTGTCCCACGTATACTGAAGACTATCCGCCGATTCCCATTTACGGGCACGTTCGTTACATTCCCTGCTGAGATGTTGCGCGTCGCTTATAACACAGTTGACCTCGCACGTTCTGAGATGCAAGACCCGCGGACACGTGGATTAGGCGTCCGCCGTGCGGCTGGGCTATCATTCGCTATCGCTGGGCTCCAGGTGATGGGTACCATCATTAAGTCATTGTTCGGGTATGATGATGAATACTGGGAGTCGCTAAACAGGTTTCTCCCATCGTTTTCAAAGAATGCACAGATTATACCGGTTGCTACCAGTGAAAAGGGGTATCCGAAGTACTGGAACGTGGGCTATACGAATCCATTCTCGTTTATGAATAAAGCGTGGAATGCTTTGAATGGATCGGAAAACTACGCCAAAGGGCTTGTGGACGCCACTGGATCTGTGCTGGACCCATTCTTATCTCCTGAGCTTACATTTGCTACACTCCAAAACCTGGTACGTGGCAAAAACGACAAGGATAAAGATATTAAGGTTGAGTCGCTGAAGGATCCGATCCTGAATAGCACATATCTACATCCTGAGAACTTGAAGCGTCAGTTGAATTACGTGGTCCAAAAACTACGCCCAGGCTTTGCTAAGTCAGCTCAGGATGCCTACGAGATTGCCTTTGACGAATCCGATCACACCGGTCGAGTGAAGACTTGGAGCCAGTATACGATGGCTCACTTGCTTGGCGTGAAGATTGAAACATTTGACCCTTCAGTAGCCGCTGGCATAAAAGCGTATAATTTACGCAAAATGAAAGACTCTGCTCGCGACATCTATACGGCGAAGCAAAACGAGCTCAACAGGGCATGGAAGAACATGCACTCCGGGGAGACTCCGCCTACCCAGAAGCGAGAAGAAAACTTCCACAATGAGGCGGTAGATGAACTGATCGAACGCTATGAAGTAGCAACTGAAGCATACATCGCGGCAATCAAAGAAGCCTCACAGATGTATAAAGATGGCTTAAATGTGGGTTTAACCGACGAGCAATTGTCCGACATTTTCAAAGACGCGGGTTTTTCCACTGAAAAGGGTGAGTTATCCGCAATCAAATCAGGAAATGTTAGTAACTTGCGCCTGCTTTTCAAGAAAAAAGATAAATACTAACGCCATGATTCACGATTTTTTTGGATTCCATTCCCCCCTGGAGTTCGCACACAGTCTGATTCGGCCAAAGCTGATAACTAACATGAAGACGATATCATTGTCTCTGGCACTAGCCGCATTCGCTCTCACAATGGAATGGGCATTCGGGGTCCCTGTCGCAGTCGTAGCCTCCTTTGTTGGCTTGAATGTCATGGAGTGGCTTACTGGAATATTTGCGGCAAAAGCAAAAGGCCAGGTGACTGAGAGTAAAAAGCTCGGACGCGCCTTACTAAAGACCTTTGTATACCTGATCGTTTTGTTCATGCTTAACCAGATGAAATCGGCAGATAAAGGTCAGCCTATGTGGTATATGATTACCTGGACTTACTGGTTCTTATTCGTAGGCATATCAATTATTTTGGTAAGGTCTATATTCGAGAATCTGCACATCATGGGTGTGAAAGAGGCTGCTACTATCCACGGCATACTAAACAATAAGTACACTGCGTTTTTAGGCGAACTAACTTCACCACCTTCGGAGGAGAAAAAAAACAGATAGTATGGCCATTCAATTTAAGGAACGCTCTTCGATCACTGCCGCTGAATATCAGGCGCTGGTAGTATCAAAAGAGAAGGGTAGCAAATACAATAACGTCAAAGTAACTGTAAATACCGAGTTGTTCGGTAAGGTAGTATTTGACTCAAAGGCTGAGTACCACAGATACCTATTCCATGAAAAGATGGTTAATGCCGGGGAATACACTCTTGAACGTCAGGTTAGATACGATCTTATTGTGAACAATCAAAAGATATGCACGTATGTGGCGGATTTTGTAGTTAGGTTCAAAGATGGTACCTATTCCGTGGAAGACGTGAAAGGCTTTGAAACTGGGGAATACAAGCTGAAGAAAAAGCTCATGCTCGCTTGTTTAGGAATTGAAATAGTGGACATTAAAAAGAACACTAAAATCAGCCAGAAGAAAACCAGACTCCAGGCACGAGGCAAGAAGATCTTAGACAAACCGGTAGTATAAAAAAAGCCGCAAACGATGATTCGCTTGCGGCTTTTTTTTTATCCTTAGTCCACCTACTCCCGTTTAATCTCAAACGTTTGCTTGGAGGTATTGACCACCACACTTACCTGATCTGACTTCATCGTAATATTAATACCGTTGGCATAGAAACTCGAATAGCCATTGTAAAGCAACTCCCCGTATTCATAGACAGTTAGTGTGCTTTTGTCCTGGTTATAACTGACGGTCGAGTTTTCAGCTTTAAATGTGTATACTCCATCGCTTACGGTATAATCATCACCGTAGTTATAAAGAAGTACCGGAGACGGGTCATTGTAGTCTGTCTTAATACTGTGTGGGCGGAACACCAAATCGGAGGTGCAGTCAGAGATAGATCCAGTCATTTCAGCCGTTCTAGTATTTGGGCCATAGTTTAAAGGGATCACAACGACATTTGAATCTGAGATGTCAAGAATCGGCGTAGAAGGCATTGCCTGTAATGCTGCGGCTCGCTCTGATAAGGTACCAGTTGTTTCAGCGTACAAGTTTGTAGCTGTCCAGGGAGAAGACTTCGATAAGTCTACGGTGTAGTTCTTATCGCCTCCCATAGCGGTGGTAGCGTACTGCGCGTTTGCAGCAGAACAAAACAGGGCCATAAGAATGGCGAACAAAAATGGTTTCATAAATTACTTGATTTTAAATCTGCCAGTGACTATCACTGACAGTGACTTGGATAATAATTCAGACAGCAAAGCGCCATCCATTGTAGCAGCAAAGATAACGGATTCATCACTGTCAATATTGTACGGGATTCCGTTTTCGTTCAAAATATCTATAATGTCCATTGGGATTATCTCTAAGTGCGGCTTCATAAAGCCTCCTTGGACAATATTCGCAAGGGTCCTATTGTCGAACTTATACGAGAAGTCTTCTACTTCTATCGTATTGTATTTTGACTCAATTACCCGTGAAATGATGCTTTGACCTGTGATTGTATTAAGTATTTTGATCTTGTCGCCCTTTTTCAGCGATGAGCGCTTTAAGCGCCGATTCAAAAGGCCCCTGTAAGTGCTCATTTTTTATTTCTATTTTACCTTTAAATCCAAGGCGTTTTAGTGCTGACTTTAATTCTGCTGTGCGGATCACATCTTTGTCTTCGGTCATCTTACCATCCAAAGATATTATGATTTGGCTAGCAGCCTTTGGGCCAACACCTTTCTTTGATTTGAAGAATTTTTCGTCCTGATTGTTTATGGCGACAATCACCTCATCTGGACCTTCAGCGAGTATGGCTAGTGCTGTTTTCCCACCAACGCCAGGAACGGATAGCAGTTTGTCGAACACCATGCGTTCATTTTCACTCTTAAATGCGTACATCTCTGGGCCTGTTTCCTTGAATATCATACGGATAAGGATTTTTGTGCTTTCTGCCGATTCTGCATACGAAACTGTGCTATCAGAAGCAAAAGCAGAAAACTCTACACCAACGAATGTCTGGATACTTACAATGCCATTAGATGTGGTGAATGAACCTGTGAGTGAGTTTATCATAATTGAGTGTTAAAGTGGGAGTGGCCGCAGCCACTCCCTGTCGACCGAGAGGTACACATCAAACTGTTTGAAATGCAGGCCCCAAAAACAACTCCTCCTTTAATGGAGAAATGATCGGTATTTACTGTTCATATTAGTTGCGCCTGTGACGTGACTCGAACACGCATCGTCTCCTTCTTCGGGGAGTGCTTTATAAATTCCAATTAAGCGACACAAGCATTAAAAATGCCCCAGTTTTAAAACCGAGGACTTGTTGCTACTAAGTCGGGACTTGAACCCAAAAACACTGATTAGCAGTCAGCCGTTTTTCCAGTTAAACTACATAGTAGTAAAAACGCCCCGGTTCGTGAACCGAGGACTTGTTGCGGCCCGATATAATCAGTGGAAAATACCAAGTCGGCTTATTACTTAAAATTGGACGCTGATTACTGGTACAGCGTCCGAAACCTCTGTAAGTCACAGACCAAAGGTGAATGACGAGTATTTGTTGCGAAGGAAGGATTCGAACCTTCGACCTTCGGGTTATGAGCCCGACAAGCTACCTCTGCTCTACCTCGCAATAATAGTTGCAAAGGTACAAACTATTTTATACCTATGCAACTTTTTTTTTTGATTATTTTTTAAAATGGCAAATCATCGCCGATAGCCTGAGCTGGATCACCTTGCGCTCCTTGCGGGAAACTCATATTAGATCCTGCCTCAAACTTCTGAGTGGATTGATTAAAGGTTGCCTGGATGAACAGTGAGTCGAGCCTTGACTGTACCTTCGCTACTACCATAGAGATAGATACCGTAGCAGGGCGGTTCTTTGACGCCAACTCCAATAGAGCGTTTGCGTCGCCAATGGATGTCATAGAAGCGATACGATTCTCTACGGCCAGGTTAAACTGAGCTTCTGTCACCTCAGTAGTCTTCGGAGCCGCTGCTACCGGCGCTGCCACTGACAAACCTTGCTCTGCACGAATCGTGGCTTCCAATTCAGGGGAACCATAGTACTCGCCAGGGATATACGCTTTTTTGTCCTCAATGCAGAAGAAATTATAAACCTCTTCTTTACCGTTGACAATTCGGCATAATTCCTTGGCCCATACGAGCCAGAAGTTGTCAGATGGACGATGGTTATAGATGTCGCGGCCAGAGGCATCCTTGTCGATGAAGATTGCGCGAGTAACCCCGACAAGGCCACGGATCTCTGCGCTGTAAGGGAATTTTACTGGTGCATAATTACCCTTGCCGTGATCCCTATGCGTGTGAACCGCCATCTTGAATGCGTTTTCGGCAGCACCATCTTCTTGCCAGAGTGTCATACGTAGATAACCATCCCATGTGAGTTTATCGGTACCAAGAAGCGTATTGATTACACTCTCCACGTAGCGACGAGATAAAGACGGGATCTCTACGTTGTACTGGGCAATCTTTATGCCGCTGCCATCATCCGTTCCGCGAATGGGATCAGCTACTGACATTTTCAGTACTAGCGCCCAGTGAGGGGCCACCTTTTTCTCGGCGTTCCCATCCTTGAATACGACGGTAGCTCCGTCGAGGTAGCCGATTAACTGACGACCTTGACGGTCCTTGCTTACCACCCATTCGCCTTTGTTTGGGTAGCAGTAAATTTGTCCCCCTTGTTCAGGGTCTCTTGTGCCGGTGTCGGCGTAATTTCGTTGTGACATTTTAAATTGAAATTAGTTTCATAATAAAGACGGATACCGTCTCGTTCGATAGCATAAACGATACCTTGCTATGCTTTATTGTGCATCCTGTGCGAGAAAACACAGAAAGTGCTTTTTTGAATACCGGAGTACTAACTTTGAATTTAGGCACTGATATTTGCGGCAAATCAATAGAGAAGTGCTCTCCAATATCAGGACAGTTGGCGCTAAATTGGCCATCACCAAGTTCCACAGGAGTGAATGTGTTTTTGAATCCAAGGAGCATCTGCTTTATTTCCTCGGATGATAACTCAAACTCGGAGTCGTGTTTAAATGCGTCTATAACGTCCTTGAATTTAGGAGCAATAAAATCCGCCTGACGAACAACAATCTTACAGTCGTCCGTGGCAATAGTAAGATCCTCTTTCTCCATGTATACAGTAGCCCCGTCTTGCAAATACACTACATTGTTAGTGGCTACTGACATGTCTACCGTTGGGCAATCAGCGATCATCATGGCAATTTTATCGGTGGCGTATAGAACCCCATCCACCACCCACAAATGAGACGTTCGATCCATCTTCTCGTCAGTTGTTATTGCGGCTCCGGTTGTTATAAGGCGGATAAGATCAGAAGTAACAACAGATGATACCGCTGGTTTCTCGATCTTAAATGGGGTAAATGATTCGTCAATGATGGAAAGCCGAGCCGTCATTTTCCCTTTTGAGATCACCAAAGCGCCGCCTTTGACTTCAACAGTGTGATCTCCATCTATGAGGTCAATATAGGCTTTCAATGAACCTGAGTCCACCGCGCATGAGATATTACGCCACTGGCTTGGCATTTTGCAGTACCCTCGGCCTCCGTGGCCATTAGCATAGCACAGGCCGTCTTTAAAGAACAATAGATTCTGGAATTGAACTACACCAGTGGCTAATTTTATTAATTTCTGGATATTTACTGTGTACATGTTTATAAATTTGAGTATGTTTCTTTGACGCGATCCCTATTTATTCCAAGGTACCGCATAGTCACCTGAGTATTTTCATGGTTTAGGGCAACTGACAGGATCATAAGAGCGGTATGTGTCTCTCCATTCCGTTTATAAATTTCATAGGCTCCGGTCTTCCTTAGTGAGTGGGTACCACCTGGGCCAAGACCAAACTGCGCCGCTCTCTTGTTTACGATCTTCCAGGCCGCTTGTCTCGTCATAGGGCCATCTATGGATCCTCCTGACAGACGACGGAACAAGTACTCATCACGAACCTTATTCGAGGCTCTCCACGCAGCCTGGATAGCTCTGTGTAGGGATTTCCCGATAACTACCTGGCGCTTCTTCTTCGTCTTCTGTTCGACTAGTTGCTGGACGCGACCGCTCTTACTAATAGAGACGGTAAGTTCCGGGTAAACTTCGCCATTAATATCTACCAATTGGTCCCAACGGATCAGCCGGAAGTCAGACACCCTGAGCGATGTATACGTGCCTATGGCAAGCATAAGGCCATCTCGACGGTCAACATAGCGCTTAGAGCGGATTAACTGATTGATCGCTCCTTCCAGTTTTTGAAAATCAAACTTATTTACAAATTCCATTATCCTATCAATTTATAAATGTCACGTGTTAACTGAATATCATACATCGCATCATGGAGTAGATTCTCGTCTACGTTTAACCCAACCCACTTCGCTACCGTCTTCAATTTGAAGTTCGGCATTTCATGTCGTTGGTGGATGAGCGCCTGAGTAGCTATGACCATAACATCGAGCGTTGAAGACCAAAACATTGATCCAAAGTATTGGTCGTTATTCTGCAAAAACAAGCCGCGAAGAAACTGGTTATCGAATGCGGCGTTATTGAAGCCACAAAGAAAAGCCTTGTCTGTTTTATCAAACGGGTCAATGTGTCGCTTTAGCATGGATGAAAACTCCTTGTACCCATCGTTGAACGACTGGTATCCGGCTAAGTCTTCGAGCGTCTTATTAGCCACCTTCAGTGCGTCTAACGAGATCTCCGCTTTTGGATTTGGCTGCATTAGAATATTCCCCTGTTCAACGATTTCGTCGTCGATCTCGAAGATGTACCCAAGTTGATGGATACTGTTTTTGTTTGGGAGTAAACCTGTTGTTTCAAGGTCGTAATATAATATTTTCATACTAATTGTGCGTTTTCTATATTTGCTGACGCTTTCTTAGATAGAACGTCAGCGAGTACATTTAATTGTCTGTCGATCCAGATAACAGTGATATTTCCAATAGAGGCCCAGATTTCATCTACGATTGGCTTCAGGTGCGGCTTTGGATTCCAGCCACCGTTGGCTAGCTCTACGACATACTGACAGTCATTGAATACATACTTCGCGTCAACTTCATTGGCTATTGCAATAGCATCTCTGACCGCCAGGCATTCAGCCATTATATTGGTCATGTCGTCTGACCGCCACGAAGACGTATGTTCTTGGTATGTAACTCCGTCAGCGCTTGGTAGCCAAATAGAGCAGCCTACGCCTCCGTATCGGATACCATCACGAACAATAGGGCCAGATCCGTCACAAAATACTAATGGCTCTCCGGCCTCGCATCGGGAACGAAACTTTTTTATTAGTCTTAGCTCATCATCCTTTTTATCCTGCTTTGTTTGACCAGTTAAACCTATTTTTATCATGGATGAAATAATATTTTATTTGAATTTATCCATTTAATGGAGTCCATTGCTTTCTGCTCATCTTTTTCAATAAGGATGAAATCCCTATTTGTATTCATAGAAGCTATTCCTGTCGATCCAGATCCAGAGCAGTTATCCAATATCAGACCACCCTCGTTTGAATACGTCCTGATAAGATATTCAAGTAGCGCTACCGGTTTTTGATTAGAGTGAAACGACCTCCTCTGTGTGTCGGCAGAGAATTTCAAAACACTGCGAGGGTACCGCTCAGTTGAGTCGTACTTAGTGTCTGATTTCATCTCTCCATATACTTCGGTGCTATATCTCGATGCAATTTTATTTGACACCTTCCGTTCATGTCCTCGCGTCATCTGTGGATTATAAACACACTGAGCTTCATAAAATACACTGATAGTCTCATGCGCTCTCATTGGCTGCTTCTTAGCGTTTAAGTGGCCTTTTGCGTTACCTTTCTCCCAGATCCAATCGTACTTATAGTCGTCCAAATTTGAAAGTCTGAGCCTACTACTAAATGGCTCCATACCGAACAAAACAATGGCTCCATTTTCTTTAACTATACGCTTGTAGTGTGGCCATAACTGATCGAATGGTATTATAATGTCCCAGTGGCTGCGAGTAGTGCCATACGGCAAGTCACAAAGGATCATATCCACACTATTGTCTGGTATGTTCCACATAACATCGCGGCAATCTCCTATTGTAACCTGATTTATCATAATTAGAATGGTAAGTTATCTAAGTCTTCATCCATGCGTCTAACGACTGGCTCTGGAGTATTATTGTTTGAGATGACCGGTTCTACGCCTTGAACATCCATAGCCCCTATCGTGAAATCATAGTCAGGCTTCGGGTGTCCAAGTAAATGTGGTATATTACACTGAAGCGCCTCGAAATTGACTGCTGGTGGTGTAGCTGCTCCACGGACATTGGGAAATGTCATCATAGATGTGTCATCGTCTTGTTTTGCCACATTTATGGAGAAGTCGCATTTATTTTGCAACTCGGTACCCAAATGGCCACGAGCCTTTTCAGATCCAGGATTTAAGTGGATTACAGTTAACACGAGACAGTCTTTCCCTCGGCCCGAAGCAACCCACATGAGATATGAAACGAGTGAACTGGCCTCTTTATGGTCGCTAACATAATCAGTAGCTAGGTCTTTGATACCATCAATAACAAGAGCGGTCATATTCGGATGATTAATCACTATTGTTTCGACCAGCTCTCTCAGTTCTTTTGCGCCTCCCATACCACGGAGCTGATAGAAATGAACATTATCCGGCAAATCTTTAATATTGGCCTGGATACAGATTCTACGAACCGTTTGGTAGGCCCAAAACTCAGGCTGTTCGGTGTCAATAATCACTATGTCACCTTCGCTATGTAGCCTAAATCCAAGGTGAGTCTTATGGTCTATCGCTGACGCTACCATTGCTGTCAAAATCGTAGATTTCCTTGACTTGGGAGGCCCAGATACGTACCCAAAGCTGCCGCCTACTCCAATACCAACCGTTTCGTCCTTAGCATGTCTATTCGCGTATGACTTGAAGTCAGTATATGTGAGCGTATACTTCGGCTTCTTTGGCGGATTACTTAGAGTAACCTTTCTGCCTGCCAGTTTCTCCATCCCATTCGATTCCTCCGTCTGCTCTTCAATAGTCGAGTAATAGTCGTCAACTTCTTTGCGGCCAGATACGACAATAGACTTGCCGTACCCCTCCTCATGGAGAGCCTTGGCGGTGGCTTTGTAGTCGCCACTAAAATCAAGAATCGCTCTAAGCGCAAAAAAGGAGTATGCTTTGTCGTTATTGAAATCGGGCACCGATGGGGAGTAGCACTTAAACACCCTTTTTGCTACCAGGATGTCAGCGTCATGGTTCTTTGTCCTCGCCCCGGGTCGGCGCAAAAGTATCCTGCCAGCAGACCGCTTAACGACAGCCCATCCATGACGACATAACAAATCAATGATGTCCTCTATGTTCGCATTCGACGAATAGTCTTCGCCTGGTGCCTCGATCCCAACAATCTTATCCTTCGAGTACGATACGTCATTTTTCTCTATGACTTTTTCATTCACTCGATCCGCCATATCAATCAACCTGGCCAACTCACCGGAGGATAGATAAGGGATATTCTCTGGATCACCGGACACGGGAACAATTCCATTCGCTGGTGATATCCGGCATGGAGTGGTGCCTTTGATCTCGACAATGGGTAGATACTTTCCGTCGTCCTGTTTCTTGTACGCTAGTGCCGTTGAATGGATCGGCTCTTTGTGGCGAAACCAGATATGGAAGCCTCCAGACTTGGTTTTCTCCACGTACAGGCCACTTGTATTTATCAATCCCATGAAAACAGCACAAGCCTCAGCGCCATTCTTCACATCGACATCTATGGCAAATAAATCGCCGGTGCCGCATAATACAGTCGGCTCTGCTCCTGGATACTTAGCCCAGATGTCTGCGTAGTCGAATATATCCGGTGGCGTTTGCCGCCAATGAACATACGAGCAGTATGGCAGTACGGTACCTGGCTGCGTCGGGATACATAATGCCCCATATTTTCTGAATAAAAGGTCCTTCATAAAGAATCGTATAGTTCTTGTATCCAGTCACAGGTGGGGGCCTTGTCCCTGGCTTTTATTATTTTTTGAGCAATATAAGAGAGCATTTGTTGTTGCTTCAGTTCGTCTGTTTCATCCATTGTGAGCGAGATCATATTTTTTATAATCTCGATCACTCCAATGTCAAGCCCGTCGAAGTCATTGTCTTCCCACATCCGGTGATGTGTACGACAAAGCAATGTGATGTTACGCTTTTCCGCTATAAGCCCTGGATACTGGCTTCTTGCAAAGTTATGACTATGGTCAAAGATTATACTACCGCAGATCTGGCAGCATCCTATCTCGTCATCGAGTTCATCATAGATCTTGTGCATCTCCCTCTCCACCTGTGCTCGGTGCGGTGAGTGATGCTTTAAAGAAGTACCCTTCCTGATAGAAGTTTTCAACATACACTTTTTGTTTGTATTCACGTTCAAAACGTGAAATTACGGTTTTCCTGACAAACGATATGCCGGATATTTTCTCAGTGACAAATGAACATGATTCGCCTTTGCTTAAAAGCTCCTCACTCATCCTGTTTACCTCTGCTACCCACTCTCGTTTTTGGACAGATACCGTCTGATGCTTGGATATAACTACCGCTGTAATGGCTCCTAATGGCATCATTTTCGCCTCCAGAATACCAAGTTCATGGAGCATTCGATCTTTGAACGCTTGTTCCATACCATTATGAAGCACACACTCACCATGCAGGATAGCATTCATAGTTTCCGAGTTAAGGATTTGAAGGCTCTTTATCATCTTCAGAATTGGTTGAGTTATTTGATTGTGGAGAGGAAAGTGAGGCAAAAGCACATACGCATTCTTCTGGGCGACGCGCATCACATGCGCATCCAAAGGCCCCGATAGAGTATGTGATATTGGTTTGCACAGGTCTAAGCGCCTGTGGAAGGTGGCAAATGCAGTCGTTGAAATCTTCAGCGTCACATGCGCAGTCATTTTTAGCCATTTTATTTATTAAATTTAGGTAAATTAGTCCAGTGTGTTACTCCGGCGATCTCATCGTAGTCTAGCTGAGCAGTAGCTACTTGAAACACAATACGCTTTGAGGACCCGTACTCTTCTATTTTGTAGAGGCTCCCCTGGCAAATGCGTTCGATACCATTATAGTCAATGTGACGAATGATGACATCCTGATCAAATGGAGGCAACATGACTTCGACAGGGATAAACTCATCTACATCTTTCCATGACTGAAAGAACTTGCAATCTTTCGTTTCATAGTCCTTTATTTCTCCATTTAAAAGGACTACTGGGATCTCATGGTAGTCTTTATGGACTTCAAGGCGTTGGATAAAATCCATTTCATATTGGAGACATTCTCCGAATACACCATTTACTTTTACTACTGTTCCGATATTAAGCATTGTATTTTATTGATTGAATGATGTTTATTATTGTTGCAGCCCTAAAATGTATTCTGACCACTGAGATGCCATAGCGCTTGCTATTCCTTCAAATGTTTTGCTACTATCAACCTGAGAAATGCTCTTATGTAAATATTTCTGTCCCCTGCTTTTCCCTCCGGTATTTGACGGCAGATACGGGACATAATCAGACTTTATATCCGTAGGGGTCAATTGTGGAAGATTCTTTAGCCATAGATGTGTACGCTTTGAATAGTGATGTCCATACTCGTATGGCTGAATAACCTGGGATTCTTTTGGAAGCCCTACTACTTTCAATGGTAATGGATTCTCTATTGCTATAAACCTAATATCCGAGTTTAATAGTTGCATAAAAAACTCTTTAGCCTCCAATGCTTTGCTTAACCTATCCTGACACAGTACACCAGACTTCGGATACATCCATCTCGCTCCTGCGCGAGACATAAATGTACATGGCGGGTGCGCTATCATTAAATCCCACCCAAGGTCAATAACCTCCATCACATCTTGCTGGTAATGCCACTCTGGATGACATCCGCTGCATGGTAGCAGGTCACATGAGAATGCTTCATGCCCAAGAGCCCTGAATGCCAGGCACACCGCTTGTGATTCTTCGCAGGCTACAAGTACCCGTAGTTTTCTATTATTCATTGCTATTTCTGCTTGATTGAGTTTATTAATTTCGTTACCTCAGCCTTGGTGTTCTGCCCATGAGCCGCCCAAATGCGGTCAGTCAATGCTTGCATCGTGATATACTTTCCAAGGCCAGAAAAGATCCCCGCCATATTCACCCAGGCATGTACGTCTTCAAGTGGAAGTGCTGCTGCGTTGGGGCATATCTGCTGCTTCCGTTCGAGGTACCTGGCGTAGACAGTCGAATTGGCCGTCGTCGTTTGCACTTCAACATCAAATGTCTTCTCCCATCCGCGGTTATTGATCCACGTCTCAAAGTGCTGCCAATCAGGACAGTGCTTACCGCTGTTCCGTTGGGCCTCTTTAGCTTTCATCTCGCGCTCTATTGCAGGGATTAACTTATGTATGCACATTCTCCAGTCCTTATGCTTTTTCATCCTGGCAAATGTAGTCTTGAATCCACCCTTAGTTCCTGGATAGAACTTTCGAGCAGCATCAAATGCAGCCTCAGTTGGCGTCATCTCTGCCTGCTTATTCAGGGATATGCCATCTTGAGTTACAATGATCCGGTCGCTATCCATCATTTCAGCGATGGCAACCTTGGCTTCTTCACCAAATTTAGCCACCAATGTATCATAATGGATGGGCTGGTCTTCGATCCAAAGGAGCAGTGCGACTCCTATGTGGGATAACTTATCGAAACTTATGAAGTGCATTTTATTGATTTAGTTTAGGTATTTCAATCCAATGTGTTACGTCAGGTTGTACTATCCACCGGTTAATCACCCACCTATTGAATGTTCTAAGTCCAGAGTCAAATGGATGATGATAGGATCCAATAAATACTTTACCATCGACATCTAAACATAGGCAGTCCCCCATTGTGCTTGGTGGCGAATCTGATACAGCGTTCCACTTAACGGATGTAGGACCTGATTCTTTGCGGCGTTTATTTAGGTAACGGAAATACGACATAGCAGCAGAAAATGGATCCCATCCAATTAAACGGCCAATTCCTCTCCATACATCTACGTCGTACTCCATGTCAGGTTCTCTATCATCTGGAAAGTGAGCCTTATATGAGTCATTCCAACGCTTTATTTCAGCCTCGATGGTTGGTATGTGCCCCTGTGCTTCAAGTCCGAACACGACTTTAGTTGCCTTTGAGCCAATTGAATTATCCATGATATATTTTTTTTTGACTTTAATTATAAATGAGCGATATAGGATATAAACCCTTCTTTGTCTATAATTGTAGCCTCTTTTCGACTATTTTCATAAATTACAGTATAGCCTTTTTCTAAAGCGAAAGCAGCGGATAACCTGAATGAGTTTACCGATAGGGCTCTGTCTGTTTCGTTCAACGATGCGTCAAATCCCAAGAATACACTTTTAGGTAATTCATTACCAACACTATCTTTGTCCAAAATATTCATTGTAGTTGCAAATTAAAGTATTAAAGGTGCCTGGGGCTAGTTACGGCCCCGTTAGGTGGTTACGTAGTAGTGCCCAGGCTTTTATCTTTCGCGTATAACGGACTAGTGGATATAACGACTGATCTGTGCTTTTTATTTCAACTGAAAATAAATAAATAAAAAAACAACAAATCATTTTGTAATTCAAAACTATTTGTTACCTTTGCGACATGAAGATGACATCCATAATTGCTCGACAGATTTGCAGTGATCGTAAGTTGCACAATGCAGCTCGTTTTTACTACATTATGCGTATGCGTGATGGCGGTCGTCTGTCGACAAGAGTAAATCTGACTCGTGATAAGTCACACTTCCGTGGCTTCTCTCCGTACCAGATAAAGTCATACTTCGAGATCCTCGTAGAAAGAGGATGGTGCCGCACCGATGGCAAAGGAAATTTCTTCTTTGCTTCCATTGGCCAGATTTCGGCTACCTACGGGTGCCCGAATAGCTGCCAAGCGGTAGAGGTACCAGAAGGTATCGTGGAGTCATCTGTACAGTTCCGTAACTTCGCTTCGGCGGTAGTTATCGGAGCGCTGGCTAAGAGTATGTATTATTTCAACAATAGCAAAGAGTCAACTAACGAACACACGTCTGAAAGAGGGCGGTTGGCCGGGAATGAGCTGTCTCAGGAACTATCACTTGAATTAATACGAAACTACTTATTCAATGTATCCTGGGGAACAGCTCAGAACGTCCGCCGTTGGGCTGTACAATCAGGCTTAGTCACTAAGCAGGATAAGTACAAGGCTCTCAAAAACAACCGCCATGCCCAAATTAAAATGACATGGGAAGAAGTCCTTGCTTACAAGGAGTCGCTTCATCCTGACGACGCTGCTAAGGTAACTTTGCGCAATGGACACTGCTGTGTTCAGTGCGCCTCCTGGGTAACATTAGACTCTTCTCTTTTGAAGAGGGCAAAGTTCAATCATGGTGCCAGAATTGGCGTCCATGTGGACTAATTTTTTTATCCTGTTCTCAAAACTATTGTATCAGTAGTGAGAGATATAGGGAATGTTCAACTGAACCGTTAGTGGTATTCTACTTATAAGAGTAGTATATACTAACTATAAACTAAATCTATGAAATTTTCACCATTTTTGGCTGCGGCTATCCTTATTGCTGTCTCATTCCTGGCTTTCTGTCGAAATGAGCCTGTGGCCATCCCTTCCGAATATTCCGCACCAAGTATTCCAGCAGTTACATTCGTGGCTCCTGTGCCAGAATCTGTCCCATCTACCGCACCTGTGAAGGTCGTAAACAAGCGACCAAAGTACATGGTTGGTTTCCAGAGCGACTATGAGACTATCCTTTATCGCAAAGGAATTGTTCATCGGTGGTCGAATACCGGCGACTATGAAGCCTGGCCAGTTGATTCCACATACGACGCTGCTGTTTATTGCGGTGGTATTGAGAATAAAGAAACTACTTACTTTTGCGGCCAATACGCATTCGCCATAAGAACTGTTGGTGACAAATCGGCGATTGCTACGCCGATGTTCACAGAGTTCAACAGATCAATCAAGGTAGCCATCGCACAGCTACGACCTGCCAAAGATACCGTAGGGGTATTACTCCTGAAATAATGAGTGTTTGATTGAGTGTGTTTCAGGGCCACCTGGTCGAAAGACCGAGTGGCCCATCCTTTTTTACGACTCCTGATCGAAATACAGTTTATAGTATTTGCGACCCGTATCCTCATCAAATCCACGCTGGATAAGGTCTTTGCGGCCAGAGTATTCCAGCTTGAAGTTCCCGTCTAGTTTAATGCCAGACTTGAATAACTTCTGGTGTTTCTTCACTGCATCCTTATTGATCTCGTGAGTCTCGATCTCCACCTGGTATGCATCTTCGTATGCTTCAATACTTTCAATGAGCTTGTCATGCCTGTAATCATCCTCTGGGAATAATGCTTCGGCTATTGAGTCAATCGACCATTCCTGCTCTTCCTTAAAGAAGTTCTTTGCCCGGAGGGTTACATCCATTCTTTCAATGGTATCAAGTCCTACCGTTGGAATAAAGTCAGCGACAGCGGCCATCGCGTGACGAGTCATAAAGTACGAGTCCTCCAGGAATCGCAGTTTCAAAAAGTCGTCCTTCCAGAAGGAACGCTCATCCTTCTTTGAAACTTTATCAATCGCCATGACGGTATAAGCACCATCGAAGAAGTTGATAATAAGAGCGGCGATATCCGGGGTCACAGAAGGTACGTCAATCGACCCGACGACGTATTGATCAGGATTGCGAGTAACAGTACCCGCCTGGTCGTGTCCATTCACTTTGAACAGTGCAATGGCCTGGCATGGAGTTTCCTCATAAAATATACCATCCACAAGCGCGATGAGAAGTTCGCCACCATGCACTTTTGGATTTTCACAGGACTCATATAGAGTCTTTGCTATGGTCATGGCATCGTGTAGCTCAATGGTGTTTTTCTCAAAGATGGATGACACCGCCTCATAAGTAGGATTACCTTCAAGTATTCCTTTAAAATTGAACAGCTCAGCCTCCTTCGTGAACGGATTCAAAATAGCGTTCCTGAAAAATTCTTTTGCCACCTCGTTCATAACGATTGTGGTAGCGGGGACATTGTACCCTTCGTAGCGGTTAGCATTGCCAACCCATGCGGATCGTAGCTGTTTGATTTCCGCCGAATCAATGTCAATCTTTTTGGTCTTGTTCATCTTTTTTTTCTTCTTCTTCTTGTTGAGTATTAGGAGTACCCTGATCCTGCGTGGATTCAGTGGTTGAAGGGACTACGATACCTCGTCGCCCAGCCGCCAATGTGGCGAGAACTGCTGACATTCTTTCTTCAGCCATGTCTTAGTGTGATTTGAATGAAAAGTATGTCCAACCACACGGATCCTGTTCCTGAGTCGCCTGTAAGTCCGAGTAGTGAACGGTGAATTAATCGTGCCTCGTTTACTATGAGGAGGAAGGCTATTCCCCATGAGCCTCCTGTTCCTTTTCCGATGGCAATAAGTTTAACTGACATAGTTTTAAATAAGTCTGTTGGAAACCGGAGTAAACCTTGCCTTTTATTTCAAAGAATACACATACTTGGTCGCCAATATTAAATATGGATAGCTGCTTCGCTGTTATTTCGCGGCCAGCTTTGAATATCAGGCACTCTTCGCCCAGCTCTACCTGGACACACTTCACGAACTTCCTATCCGTATGTGGCACTTTTTTGTGAACAAGCGCCTGCGTAGTACCTATGGACCGGATAATCCCTACGACGCTGTACATGACTTTGCCGCCTCCCTTCGGGCTTTAACGGCAGACTTTACCTTTGCCGGCCTGTCTGGGTTGGTATGATACAAAACAGTAGCCCTGGTACAGCCTACTTGTTTTGCTATTTGTGTATTGGTCAAGCCCTTATTGAACAGGGCGGTAATTTGCTGCTTGATATTTTTCTTCATTATGTGCGGTAAATAACAGTGAACAGAAACAATGCGATGTAAATGATCTGCCTAATCTTTAAGTTCGTCATCGTTAAAAGAATATAAGGTTGTTCCTCCTTTACGAACAACATGTTCGTCTTGGGAGTATGATTGAACAATAGCAGGAGGGCCACCTACCTCTCTAATCATCTCGGTAATTAGTGGGCGACCAGTGTTGTCGGTTTCCTTCACCTCTTCGAGGTCTTCGCCGTTCTGGCGGAAAATTATATTTGGTTGAGCCATTGCTCGATGATGGTGTATTTGTATGCCTTACCGTCTGGTGTGTGGCAGATATTAGAAGACTCAGTACCGAAGTACGGAATAGCAGTAATGTAGCATTCTCCCTCTTCAAGGCGAGGGCGCTCCTTTGTTGGCCTTAGGACGCCGTTGCGTAGTACGCCACGCAATACTATTTTCTTGTCAGGCGTATTTGAAAACAGATCCGGCTGGTTCGTCGCCTCCATATAATTGATATACGCACCTTTGTAGGCAGCCTCAACCACTTCGTCAGGCATTGTAGGGTACAGGTCATACGTCTCGATGAAGTAAGATAGCCCAGGTGTTGTTGACTTGATGTAGTGCATTGACGTTTCAGCGATAGCGAGTAAATGATCTACCATTGGCCTTTGATCAAATCCCTCGTACCACCAATCAAACACCAGTGGATATTTCATCCACATGTCGCGTGACGGTGTTCCCTCTTCGAGCATGTACCCCAATAGGGATACCCACTTTAAATCCTGATCCGACATCGCTTTATCAAACCGCTGGCATAGCCATTCGTACCACCAATGTGGTTGGTAGTTTGGTGGTAGTGGGCGAAACTCGCCGTTGATAAACATTTTGAATACGTCTTCTACCGACCTACCAAGTCCCACAACTTCGGTGTTGACGGTCAAGACATAATGATCTCCTTCCTGGATGATGAGTGATGAGGGGATGAAGTTGATTTTGACTCCGCTGTTCGTGCTGGTGGTGAGCCGATCAATCAGTTGCGTCAGCTCGCTTTTAATGATGGTTTGCAGTTTCTTTTTCATACTATTAGTGTTGCCCGGATAACCGGATGTGAGTAATTATTTTTTTATGGGCGGACTGATAATGTTTCGTCCCATTTGATACCTGCCATATCGAAAAAACGTCCTGTTCTGAATTTAATAAATTCTGAACGCCAGTAATCTTCAAGTGGTTCTGGAGTATCAATATGAGCAAGTTCTTCGCCATCGCTATCAATAGTAACAAATTTATATTCCAACGGAATACTATCCCATAATGGCGTCGTATCAGGAGCTTCTGTCTTTTGCTGCTCAATAAACTCATCTCCAATGATATTTGGTTGGATATACTCCAGGCTGTCAATACTCATATCAAAGAAATCTACAATCTCGGTGTCACCATAAGATGTTTCGCAGTTTAGCCCCTCAATACTGATTTCCTGTGCTACATACTTGTTCCCTTCTACGTTCAATTCAAATTCATCATCCAACTTGACCCACTCATTGGTTAATTTGCTTTTGATTTCGGCAATAAGTTTAGCCTTGTAAGTATCCTGGAGTTGCGAAAAAAGGATCTTACTGTCAACGACCTGTTGCAAAATCACAGTTGTTTGGTCAGCGACATAGCGATTATACAACGGTTTGAACAGCTCTGGTGAGTATTCATACCCGATACCGATTGCTTGCGTCTTTGACGTAGCTGGTTCTCCCAGAACTGAAAGTGGGGTAGATGAAAGGATCTCACTAATGTCAGCACCTTCAGCGTCACTCATATATATGAGCCAGTTACATACAGTGTCAGGCATTTTAACCATCGCCATCGCCTGCTTCCTGATCTCGTCAGCGAGTATTAGGGCATCGGCTACCGTTGGCAACTCAATAATGCACGAGTCAGTAACACCCCTGGTGTTGATTGGGCGCAATGCGATGGCACCATTTGATAATGTAAGGGCCTCAATACCGACAGCGGCACCTTTTCTGTTACGGCCATAATACTCGGCCTTTTTATTGAATGTGATTTGCATGGCGTTAATCAATTTTAAGGTATGAACGACGGAAGCCAGTTTTGCCTGGCTTAACAATAAACACCTTGCCTTTTTCGGATAGGTATACCTTATACTTGGTACCGTCATTGTCGGTGTACGTGGATGCAGTCAGCGTCGCCGACTTGATGCAGTCAGCCTCCGTTTTTGGGGCCGGAGCAGCGTATTCGTAATTGTCGCCGACTTTTTTAGCCGACGTTTGAGCAGTGGCGGCAAAAGCGGCCATGAGAAAAAATAAAATTAGTGTGTTTTTCATACTACCGTTTAGGTTTATTTGTTACAAAGATGATGACTACCATTGCGACGCCGCGCATATAAGCAACAGCGTCCCGCTTCCTAATCATTTTTCGCAGCATACGCCGCTCAGTATGGTCAGGCTTAACTCTGTGTGTTTCGCCCCTGTACTCGGACTGCGCGGATGCGATCGTCGCGTATAGGGCAAATGTGAGCGAAATTAGAATCCTTTTCATCGTGGTGGAGTGCTATTTACCACAGCTAACGCCTCTCCCAATGTATCCGTAGTGCAGATAACATCTTCTTGGGCCACACTTGTGCCAAGTGGTGCGTATGTAGGGTAGCCGTTAGCGCCATAATAAACCACTTGCGGCATAAAGTTCGATACTGTTGCGATCATTGCAATATCAAAGTTAATGTTGATTTGTTGAGACGGTAATTACCCCCGTCTTTTTTTAGGGTAGCCAATTCTGCTTCAGCCTCTTCGAGCGATCCACCTTCGTGGCAAAGCACGTCGGCCTTATCCCGATTTTTCTTGATGATAACGAAATTCGGAACCGGACCATTGGCTTTGATCCATTCGGAAAGGACTTTGATTTTCGCCTTGCCCTGGTGGCTTCCGGGATTAACCTCTTCAATCATGTCATTCATGGCATTGGCCTGGTGTTTGGTGATGATCCGGTCGTTAGCCACTTTATGCCTGAATGACTGAATCTCATTGCCATGCTTTGGAGCCAGCGCGTACATGAGAGTTAGTGCCTCTAATATGAGGTCTTTATCAAATTTTTTCATACTATTGTTTTTTAACGTATTTAATGTGAGGTGCACCCATTCGTGTGAAGCTAATGAAACCAGGTTCGAGTGACCCAGTTGTGGCATATACTTGGTATCCTTCCGCCACAATTAATTCGCAGAGTTTTTTTACATCACATCTTTTGTATTGACCAAGTACATACTCTGATATAGTAACATCATACCCATCAAAGAACTCTACCCAATCTTTTACTGACTTTAGCTTATTAACCCTATTGAATAGATCAATACCCTCCCTATTGTGTTCGCGGGGAGCTTCTGGCTGGCAACAAGGACGAACAACGTCGAACTCGTTACTTGTTTTCGCCAGGTCTTTAGCCATATAACAGAACTTAATCCACTTGTTTATATTGCCCCAGCCCGACTTAAATTTTGCCGACTCAAACGACTGCACTTGTTCGTGCGTAAAGCAGCACCGATGAGGTCCGGCACAGGACGGTTTTTTATTATCATCACAGTGATACATACCACTATGCCCATAAGACGTTGAACCATCGGAAAAGGTAAGGTGCCACATCCCGGCACCCATACCAAAAACTTTAGTGATGCTATTTCCCATTGTAGCCAATATTTTGAGGGTTAAAAACTAAATCGTTGATTGTTGCATCGGGCCTTACCCGTTGCATACCGAAGTAGAAACATACGTCTCTACTTTCAGTATGAGGTAACATAAGGTTAGCCATGTGTTTTACCGTTTGAGGCCGGTCAAAGTGCCTATCTGCGTTAGTGGTATACACGATACAGTGTGCAACTGTATCAGGGTGTTCCCGATCTCGTGGCATAGCCATAATAAGTGTGTAGTCGCATTCGAGGATACCGTCACGTTTTACGTTCTCCTTTACGATTGAGTCACGTGTAAAACTAAATCCACACAATTGTATTTTATTTTCCATAATAATGAATGTTTTTAAAATATTAGCTACCATATCAGGAATCGAACCCGAATCCCCCTCGAATAGGGATACGCAAACCTTTCGCGTTATGGCAGACGTTAGTTATGGGCCGATGGTTACGCTGTTATACGTCTAAGCTCCAATCAGTGGGATACCCCGACATTTCCCAGGCAGCTAGTACAGCATCTTCCCTGATATATGTTTCAATCCAGCATTCCAGGACTTCGCCTGTATCAATGTGGCGTTTATAGCAAACCCGTTCGCCAGTGAATTGATTCATCATACCTTCAGGGACTGTCACGCTTAGGCTGTTTTTGAAAGCAAACCGACCACACGCATTGAATGCGTATTCTTCAGGCACCTCAATACGGCCATGCGATGAAAAGAAGTTAACGTCAGGCTTGATACGCTCAATAGGAACATTGCATCCTAATTCTTCACGGATGCGAGAAACTCCAGTAGTGCCAATGTCGTGTGATGCTACACTGAAAGGGTACCCTGATCCTTCTTTTCTTTTAAATGATAATGTGAATACCATAATGTTGTGGATTTTATATGTGATTTAATAAGTGAATAAGTGAATTTAGTATGAGTATGGTGTAATACCACCAATGACAAAATCAATATCATCGGCAAGATTCACTAATCTTTCAGGGAATCGTATACTATCAATGTCATACGGTTGTTTGTCGTGACAAGTGGCTTCAATGTTTTCCTTATGAGTCTTCAATAGCTCAATAAGTTGTTCAATGGTCCATTGACCGTAATAGGTGACTCCATTAATGATCCGATGAAACTTATATTTGTAACCAAACATCAAACACATTTGTTGATCTTCGGGAACAAATATTGTCAGGTTTGTATCAACGCTATATAACTGAGTGATAGGTATGGTATTTACTTGCACATCAGTAGCCCCAATTGACTTCAGGTAAGCAGAGCGAACAATTTTAGCGGCTGTATGGATATGTGACCCAACACCCAGGGCACTTCCGTTATGTGTTGCTGGGTACGCTAAATAATCTTCAGCCATAATCCCATTGACTCCGTAATATATTCGGAAGCCGTCACAAGTGACATCCATCCCAGGGATTCGAGTGGATAAGGCAATAGCCCTATCCATTGTAACGTATATGTCGCCAAATTTAATATCAATGGCACCGTTTTTACTTTCGATATTTAGCATAATATTAATCTCTGTAAAAAAGTATGAATGAAAGATCCTGACTAAACGCCACGCGAAGCTGTGCCCCGTGACCCCAGTAGGCACCACCTTTGTCGTATCCACCCGAATCGAGCGGCACAATTCGGTCGTACACCTTGCCTGAGCAATGTAATTGAATGTGCTCTTTTGGAGTTAAGCAACTAAGATTCTCAAACCACGTTGGTGCATTATCAGGGTATACGTTACTTCTGCCCATTGGAGCGCCGTATTTGCAATTTACAGGGCAAACAACCTGATTAAATAAGTCGTTACTTTTCATAGCATTTTAGTATATGAGTGAATTATAAACAGGTCTTATTGAGTGGCACACGTCCGGCTCATTTTTATCGTAACATTTGCGTTGCTCAATAGCTTCCTTTTTCGTGGCCTCAGTAGTTAGCATCTCAGGGCCGTATCCATAGTCCCCGCATACCTCATACTCTTTTACCTTTGCGCCATTGGCTAACCATCGGCGAAGTATGTCAAGTTTCCGCTGTTTGCTTTTAGGAAATTCTGAATAAACAATATAAAGGTATTCGATACGATTATCAACCTGAGACTGTGTAATTTTTTTACTTTCGATTATTCGTTCAGCGAGTGCCAACCAGGCTTCACCCTCAAGGAGTTTGATAGCTTTGATAATTGTTTCTTTAGTTGCGTGTCTCATACGACTGGTTCGTTAAATTTTGTGAAGAGTGCGAAGCCGCCTGTGTATATAGCTTCAGTGAATGATTCGATCATATAGTCATTATAATACCAAACATTTTCGGGACCCTCATACTCAAAAGTCGGACTCCAGTCGTACCCGTATTCGTATTTCAATTGGCTATTGGTCCAAATGTCTTCAATGCATTCCTCGAAACGTTCCTCCATTGTCACAAAATCCAACACGCCAGTGTTAATGTCGGCGAATCTCGACTGCCATTCCTTGTATTTTTCAGTCGGTACGATTAACAGGATACCGTTAACCGAATGCCTGTCTACAAAGATGGTAATGTATTTGCCGCGAAATATTTGTACCGTTGATTCACCGCGCAATACGCCGTCGATGATCGGGGTAATCTCATCGTGTAAATGTTGATACCCTATGTCCCCAAATATCTCTTTATGGTTTGGCACGTCGCGACAAATTTCAATCCAATTTTCGCCCTCGTCCAAGGCGCTAAACGTTCGGTAAACCTCGTTTATCTTTACGCGAAACAAAACTTCAGTAGATTTTAACATGGTGTCTGAATTTATAGAGTGATTAGATTGAATATAAAACCCGCTTACCTTTTGAGGTCTTTACAGATAAGACTCGATTTGTGCTTATTTGGCCACCGCCTAACGACCTGGAGTTATAGACCAGTATCGGCACCTTAATTGGCCCAATTGATCGGCCAATATAGCCGCAAATATCAAGGGTTTCACCCCACGACTCTTTGGTCTCTGTATCCCCAAAATCAAAAATAACCCTTATCTTTTCTTTGCGCGCTTGTTCTAATACTGTGATTAGCGCATCTGGTGTATTTTCGTGGTAACTTGTACCGTTGACTGTTTTGTATTTCGATTCCTTACTCATGTTGTTTGATAGTTTTTTTTATTTTTGATAAGTATAGAGTTTAGCGGTAATCCCGCCTTCTGTTCGCCTTATTGAGGTGTAACCAACCTCTTTGATTAGCTGCCTTTTTATCAGCTCATTAAACAAACATCTATTCGTGTAGCAAATCCGACCATAAAAAGCCATTGCAAAGTCATCGACCGTAAATACTGGCCCAATGGACGCGATTACCTTTTCTATTTTACGTAAATCTACTTTCATAGTATTTTTGTTTGTTACCTAATGTACTGCAAAGTTAAGGGAATGTTTTCACAGTACAAAATAATTATTGACTTTTTTTGAAATTATTTTTTCTTTTTTGGCTCGGGTTTAACTTCAATTAATTCGCCCTGTTTTTTGCAGAATTTACAGTAATTGTAATACAGAACATAGTTCTGTTCTTTTGCGGTCTGTTTTTTGCCACAATGTGTACAAACGGCCTTAACTGTCATAATATTAAAAGGTTTGGTAAGAAGATAAGGCGCTAATTAAAAGCTCCCTATCTTCTCATTTGAGGAAAAGAGTATACTACCCATGTGCCTTAATTAAGACAAGGTTATCAATAGGATAACCCATGTGTACGCCAATAGCGTATAAGGCCTCACACATAGTCTCCTCACCCGCACCGTCAAAGTTGCGGCTAAACCGAAAGCCCATTTTATTGAGGGCGTAGGCAACGGAAGCCGATATTTTGTCATAACCGCCGCCGCCCGCTTTATCAGAACCCGAAGCCCAGCCGTCATCTGATTTTACCCATACACAGGCGTAACAGGTTTGCCCAGGATAGTACACCCGAACGTCGATAATACTTTGTAAGGTATCCTTTGTGAATAGGCTGAATGCCCTAAATAGCTTGTCTTCTTTGCGGTGTGAACCAACAAAATCTTTTTTTGGTTTTAAGTATGAGGTAACGGCGTTACCGTAGCGTGGTTCGTGCTGAATTGTGCGCATTTTTATAAGTGTTGAATGAGTGATTTTTTTTCGTGAATGTTGTTATTTTCTTAAAAATGGACCACCATACAAAAGATACCCGCTATCAATTGATAGCGCTTTTTCTCTTAAAAGATCAGTGGCTAATTTTTCAGATGAACATGAAACAATAACCCAAAGAAGCGATTTACTGCCTTTTTTCTTGAATGATGCTTCAAACAATTGTTCACCCTCTTTTGCGGTGTATTTACTCATTAGAAACTTTGCCATACTGGTATATTATTTTAAGGTTGTTACCAATTAGTGGTCTTTGGCCCTTTGGCGGTGAATCTCATCGGGATACCTGTTAAACATAAAGTACTATTCCATTCCCTAATAAAGTCGTTAAGTGGCTTAAGGTATTTAAATGTGTCATTGTATCCGTAACCACATGAATATTTATTGTATGGATGAATAGCTGCTTTTGATTCGTCTTTGTATGTGAAAAAGTACGCGCCCATTCTCATCACAAATTCATCTAAATTTTGATGATCGGTTAATATTTTTCTTGCCATACGTTCTACTTCATTACAAGCTATCGAACGAGCAGCATCTAAATGCGTTTCAATCTGTTTATTAATATTCATTGCCTTGTATCGTTTGCGCTGTCTTAAAACCCGCTCCCGCATTACTACGGGAGCGAAGTATTTAACGACAACATGAAAATTTTATTGATTGATAATATTGTCAAAGGCATACGCGACTTTTTCCGCCGCATACCATGCCAATGCGTTTGTGATTTGCGACTGAGAAGACCGACCATATAAGGCGCTGTAAATCTCTTTGTTTGTGTCACCGTCAACGGTAACGCAATTGAATGAACGAACAAAGGCGATAACGCCTGTATCAAATTCCTTTGCGTCATCTTCCAACATGGAAATAATCTGCTTTTTGTTTTTGCGGAAAAATTTATGAGTATCTGTGTAGTACGTGAAGCCGCAAAATCCGCCATTTATGCCATGTGTGGCAATGTCTTTTAGTGCACCCTGACATTCCTCATTAATCGAGGAATAGCCTAATTGATTAACTACCGCGCGAATGATTTTGGCGGTCAACCCTGACTCTTTTTCAAAGTACTTAAATGTGATTTCCATGTTGTAATGTAATTGAATGATTAACTATTAATGTAGTGCAAAGATACGGGGATTGTTTTCACACTACAAAATTTTTATTGACTTTTTTTGAAATTATTTTTCAGATTCTTTTTTGAAGAATAGAGAATAGTACTTTGCCAAACGATCAAAGTCATTTTCTATGTACATATCTAAAATGGTAGTATCTTCAAATTGCTTAAACTCGCTTGTATTGCATCCGCACCGCTTGTACCCCTCGTTAGTGAGCCATTTATAAACGGTGTACCACGCTTGTCTATCAAATTTTTTAATGTCGTGTTTCCGCTGCTCAACACTGCTCAACGGCTCTTCTATGTCCCAACAAAGGAACGCTTCACTTTCGCCCTCTTCTACATTGCCGTGACCGCCAAAGTAAGCCCTTTTGGGTATATTGTTGTCTTTAATAAACCTTTGAAGCTGCAAAGGTTCTACGTTATCAATTGATATTTTTTTAACAACCCTCTTTGTTTGAGGTGGTACACTGTTCATTACCTCAAAAGCGGTATCTAATGCCTGAATGAGTATATCTTTCATGTGTTTGATTTTAACGGTTAACTTTTTTTATTTTACAAGGCCAATTAATCCGCTCTTTGATTAATTGCCGAATGTGTTTGTCTGAGACGTCAAAGGTCTTTATTTTGAATGATCCCTCATTGTGATACACATATACAAGGTGTAAATAGTGAGCTTTGCCGTATTCGATACGGTATTCCACCTCGTTGAAAAGGTAATCATACTCTGCAAAGAAAATGGTTTTTGTTTCGGGGTCTTGTTTATCGTTATTGTAATAATCGAACTCGTTTACTACCTGGTCGAATGTGTACCCACATTTGTTATTGGCTGGCATGGCTAAAATATTGTCAGGTCCAAAAACGCCATTAGTAATTATCACTTCAATACCACGACGAAACAGCGCTTTAGATGTATTATATTTTATCTGTTTCATGTTATTGTATAGTTTAAAGATTTATGTGTATTTGTTCGATGAGTTCAATCACTGTAACTGTGTTGTTTTTGTATGTTTCAAATAGTTGCTCTATTAGTTCATTAGCTTGCCAATCCTGTACATAAAAATCTTCGCCGATTGACACAAAAGAAAAAGCGGTATTTATTTCGAATGACGTACCATCAGGTAGTTCACCCTTGCCTGATAATACAGAGCTGTTTAATTCTGATAATTTTTTCATGCTGTTAACGGGTTTAAAGATTTTCAGGTAAAGAGGATACACCGCAAGCAGAGGCAACAATTGCCGCAACGGTTAGTATTATTGATAGGAATGAATCCGCAATACTCCAAAGGTGAATAACACCTAAACGAAAAGATGTTTCGTTTAGAAAAGCGGATACAAGTCCGCCAATGATAGACGGCAAAAAGGCCGCAAAAACGATTATAATACTACCCTTTAAAAAATTCATGTTGTTGAATGTTTAACTTTGTAACTGAATATGCCCCAAAGGTAAAGGTAATGTTTTCACACTACAAAATTTATTTTACGTATTTAGTTATATTTTTTATTTTATAACACATAATTATATGACAATCAATTAAATATGTGAAAAATATTTTTTATTATTTTATTAGTCCATAATCAAACACATGGTAAAAATAGGATTTTGCGTACATTTTACGCTAATAGAGAAAATTTCTCTACTCCCAGTAGTGCAATGTCGATAACCCAACTAACTTTGTAGACTTATAAAGCAGTGCGCGCGTAATATAATCAATATTATTTATATTCACAAAAAAAAATGTTGGAATCTACGAAAATATGGTAAAAATTAACAAAATAAAGTTTACACAATATAATTGTGTTAACTAATCGTGAAAACATAGCTTGCCAGGTTCGATGTTTATCCCTCGTTTGTGCATTTTTGTATCCAATAGTATATATATACCTCATTTGTTTGTGTGTGGGGGTGTTTTGGTTTTCCGTTTCCTTTTGCGCTCCTGACACCCGTACACCCCCCTATCTGATAGATCAACTCTCCGATTAATTTTATCTGGCACAATACGGGACCAAATACGTCGTTATATGGTCTAAATTTTGCCACTTATGACTATCTACAAATTTCAAGACACATGCGATGGCCGATATTGTTTCGTAGTCGCAAATACTGAACAGGAGGCCACTGCGGCAGTCCTGAGTACCACCAGTATACCTGTGAAGCTGGTTGACTCTAAGCCAGTACAGCAGTTAAAGCGGCCAATCATAATTCACAACGACATACTCCCATTCTAATGCCCCGAATCATCACCTTCTCTATTGGCGACAAAGTACAGCTAAAGCACTCAGTCGCCATCGACGCCTCACGTCGCCACCTCAGTCACCATCCGGGCTGGATGCAGGACTTAATCTACAAGAGCGACATTTCGAGCCTCCTGGGCACCATTGTATCGTTCCAGGACAAGTCTACGATAAATAAGATCCGTGGCAAACAATATTGTCCCAAGATCCTCGTTAGATATGAAACGCCTGTATTTGCGCAGAGCCGGTACCGAATGGATCCAGACGGTTATACGGCTTACCTGACGGCTACGACGTTGACCAATATTACTCAACCACCAACTCACACTTAATTATGCTTATCCGCGAACTTCGACTTCGTTTTTATGATTTATTACTTACTACCATTGAATCACAACATTTGGATAGTGGCTATCCTTTTGTATCTAATGTATATATAGAAGAAATTAAATTAGAGATATTGCATCTCAAAGAGAAGTTCTTGAAGCGCCTCGCCCTTGACAGCAACGACCGATTGGTTTCTGCATACGATAGCGTTATTAGCGGGATGGAATTAATGATGGCTATTAATTTCGACTCACCTAACGGAGACGCAAATTATGAGTCTGCCATGCAGATCGTTTTATCGTCGCTCATCAAACTCCGGTGTAACGCTAATAGTGGCCACCCATCGTCTGTTGACTTTGCGTATGCTCCTGAGTGGGCCAATCACTGTGCTATTGATAGTTGTGGCACTGAGTACTGGTATCAACATGAGCCTACGTTTAATAATGGAGAGTGGGTGCCATCTGAAAACGATGAGCGCGGGGTACTACGCACTGGCAGGAAATTTGAAGGACTCCAATCATACGACAACACCTTAGTTTCTCGATTCATTAAATAAACCACTATGACTGAACAAACATTCAAAATAGGCGATCCCATTACTTGTATCGTATATGGTAATGGGCGGATAGTAGACTTTGACTCCAGCACGAGCAGTCCTTTAAAAATGTGGATAAATTTTGGGTTCCAATCTGACTCTATACCATACACTCTTGATGGCCGTCTGCATCCGAACGCAAACATTACTCTACGTCATAAATCTGATCTTCAATCATTCGCAAAATGCGAACCAGAGAAAGCTATCCGCCACAATCAAGGCAAATCTACCTGGTCGCTTGTAGATTTTGCTACTATGGAAGATATGGTCGCTGTACTTGACTTTGGCGCTAAGAAATACTCCCCTGATAACTGGAAGAAAGGGTTATACACTAAATCTGTATTCGACAGTATTATGCGTCACCTAGCCGCTTATATCTCCGGGGAGGATAACGACCAGGAGAGTGGATTACCACACACTGGCCATATTATGTGTAATGCTATGTTTTTAGCGTATATGCACAAGTTTATGCCATCATTTGATAATCGAGACAAAAAACAAAACAAATAGCTCATGTCAATATTCAAAAAAGGTGTCCGTGTGGAGTGTCCTCTGTTCGGCTTCGGCACAGTGGTAGAGAGTGACGAAATACAAAAAGAGCGCTTCGATAATATTCTGGTAAACTTTGATGATGTTTACAAAACAGAGGAATATACCGCAGATGGGGCTAAATTCTCTCATGCCAGACCTACGTTAAGAGTGGTCGAAGACCCATTTGAAGGCTTGCCTGACTGGGTGAATTATATTGCTGATGATCTTGACTGTGAGCGGTGGGGCTTTCACTCAGAGCCTTTTATTAATGACGAGTATGATTCATGGCAGATAAGTGAGTTAGATTCACAAAGTATTCAAATACATCCCACTAATAAAAACTGGAAATCATCGTTAATTAAACGTCACCAATGAACAAGTACCACTATTGTTTGCAACAAGGCGTCAAGTTGCCTATTTACTACATAATGCTCAGGCTACTTGATCGTGGCGCTCATACGGTGCTTGTCTCTACTGGATCAAGCGAAGTTGGGGCTTCAGCCATTGTGGTCATTTTGTTCTGGGCTATTGGCGTATTTTACTTTTCTAAGTTAAACGAAAAATAAATCTTACATTATGAAATGGCTAATGATTTTTAGTGACGACAACAAGCACGTCTACTATTTGCCACGTACCGATGAGTTCAAGTTAACTACGGACTCCGAACTTACTCAGTTGTACTCCAAAGAGGTTGGCATGCAGCTCCGTTATGAGCGCACAGACTCAAAGCCGCTAAAGAGCACCGGAGTTACGTGTCGTATCAATCCTGCTGAGGGAGTGGCATTATGGGTAGAGGTACCTATGTTGCTACAAGATCTATTTTCTATGGTTGTGTCCTATATGTACGCCAAGGTATGCTATAAGCGGGAATCCATGCTTCGTAGGTGTTTCATTATAAGGAACGCTTACGGAGACGAGTTTGTATTTGAAGCTCCTGCTGACGATAGCCTTGGAAAACATATCGAGATCATAAAACGTATTATCGACCAACCTGACGGATTTGAATCTCGCAAAACGATTGATTTCGCCACCTACGAGTCCCCAGGCCGCGATATCTGTTCCATTACAGATGGCAAGAACTGTTATGTAATAAATGTGCCAGAAGGGCGTTTAGATATTAATCAGCAATATGAAATCCTTGCTGAGTATCGGGCTATACTCGGCCAGGAGGCGATGATTACTATTAACCCTGACAAGCTATTGAAGAAAGGTAAATACGTCCTCCGAGTGTCGTCTACTGGGAGCGAAATAAATCCGCCTGACTCATACGATATTCCGGTACCTTTTGACCCAAGCGACGATACTGGCCATACGACGGTTTATGCTCAGGAGTTCTGCCTACAAATAGTAGAGGCTTTTGATTGCCACATGAATGGGGATGTCTCTGGCAAATACACACTTATTTCTGAGTCATAAAAACTTAAAACTATGTCATACCTAACTGAAGATCCTAAATGGATCCATTTTTACCCAAAATTCAGCGCATCATTGAAACTTGAAAAAGCTGGATACTTTGACGAGCGTCCTGAGATCACCACGTCGGTCACATCATTGATCGCTATGATTGCGATCCCGATACTCGCCTGGCATTCTCTTTTCTTTTTGCTACTCACTCCATTGGTGCTGTTCGGGTGGGGGGTATTGTACATTCACCTTCCTATTCGTACTGGTATCCAAGACTGCTCCTCTGCTGCCTGGGGCGCTGTTTATATGGAAGACGCGCTTATGGTGTACCACGGAGGCGGTGGCAACTTTGAGGGAGGTCCAAAGACAAAGCTATTCTACATGCCTTGGTCACTGCAATGGTATAGGACTTCTACGCTATTACAAAGTGGCCGTCGTTGGCACCATGACACTTACAGTAATCGGCATAGGAGCAATATAGGTAATGTATTAGGGGGAACAGACAATTTTAAGAATTATCAAGAGATTCATCCATTCGTGGACAAATATAATGAAACTACTGTATTAGCTACTATTGGTATCGTGGAGCGCGAATGGCGTCGTAAATGGCTTATGTGGACTCCTTTGTTTGGCTTGAAGCGCAAGACCATTGAAGTTGAGTTCGACCAGGAGGTTGGTCGTCATAAAGGCGAATGGAAAGGCGGCACCATTGGTTGTAGCTACGAGATGATCGGGAATGAGACTCCGCTTGAATGTCTTAACCGTATGCAAATCGAACGTGAATTTTAGCTATGGTATTCTTTGATAAAAATGGTATCGAGATCAAGCCGTTTTCGGTTTTGAAAATATTTCACTTTACCGGAGTCAATGAGCGCGGTAATGGACGAAAGCATTACTATATGTACAAATGGGTGCGTATTGTTAATGGTGAGTTTGTCGCGCTACATCTGGAAGATGACTCCGGTGCTTACTTTCACCTTAAAACAATTGCGGTTGATGGCGTATGTCATAGCTGCGAAGTTGTACAATGAAAAATAACGAATTAGCAGCAAAACTTGAAGAGATTGTTGGAGGCGTACCGGCTAAAAACGCCATTGAAGCTATCGACAACTTAATCCAGCAGGTAGCTATGGGGTCCGCGAAGAGGGCAAAGGCGATCATAGAAAAGATTCAGGAGTTGGAGACGGCCCTGAAAGCGGAGGAGGAGCTCTACCTGTCGTCGATAAATAGGTTGCCAGGCGACACTCCTGTCTGCCCAGACACATTTGCGCTATCGCCTATAACTGGCCGTGTAGGATGTATTACCGTTGGCGATATAATAGGCTTAATGCGCGAACAGTTCATGATAGAAATACTGCATCAAAATAAAGAGATTGAATATTACACCATAGAGTGGGAGGCTATTAATGCTAAATATGGTAACTGTGAAGTTGTCTCCATCTACCCATCCACTGTAACAAATGGGCGCTATTCTGTACTTTCAGTAACCATAAAAGATTTGCCTCATGCTTAACGACATCCCAAAAATAGTACGCCAGATAAAATGGCTTGAATCCATCGGCATTAAACATGACGGCCCGGTAGATCTTATCACTGGAGATTGGGTCATGGTTGGGCCAGCTCCTGGTACTGCATTGTGGAAGCCGTCACCGATAGATCTCGTCAATTATATCCCTGGGATTTATTTTATAAGGTTTGGGGCTAGTATCGGGAAAGGCAAACCACCATATACCGTTGATGGGCTAATAAACGACCATGATATTATAAGTGCTACTGGCGACTCAGAGTTTGATGCGGCATTCAATCTATTTATGGCCTATTTCAATGAAATGAACGCGCCAAACTTCGATAATGATGATGTGATATCAAATTGTTTGCAGATTTGCGCTATATCTGATCCAAATGATATAAACACATGTTTATTGATAGAAAGTTGCGGAGATGGCATTGAAATAAAAAAGTATGAAGCCAATGAGTTTGGGGCCACAATAACCATTAAGAAGTTCGGCATTGAAGCAGAATGGCATGGAGATACACCTTTTGAGGCAATATACTCATGTATTAAAGAATCACCAGTACCTTTTTAACTAAAAATATATGGAAATTCAATTTAGTCGTCACCCCTTTGTAATTGCCATCTGCGGAGACTCTGGGTACAATGAGGCGTCTTATTTCAAGGTAAGCATTACCTTTGTGCTGTCAATAGTGTTGTCGTTGGTTTTTTGGAGTCCAATGCCGATGTTATTAAACCTATTCTCATTTGGGTCGGTATATGTTGATTTGCCACCAATTGAGCATAGCTTCTTCTTTGGTGTATCGGCATACAAGAATGAATCGGATCTGATCGCTGACGAGATCGCTATCTCTTTTTACCGGTGGCATAAAATGATCTATATGCCTTGGAGGTACAGAGTACATTCACGGTATCAAATTGATTTCATTGGTAATAAAAAAGTGTGTGGCCACCGAGGCTGGTTTACTAACGATTGTTTATTGGTGACTGACTATACATTCCTGTATACCCCAGACGGCGCTAAATTTACGATACGAGTAAATGGATACGTAACCGCTATCGAACACCGTCCAATATGGTTTAAGTGGACTTCTCTTTTCAGCCGGACCGAATACGTGGCTAATTTATTTTTCTTTGATCCTAACTTGCCGGTCATTCGCACGGAAGGAGGTACCCAGTTTAATATCCACCTCAATAGCGACGACTACCGATTCGAGCTCCAGGATATAATATTTGATATCCAGAGCCGCTTTGAGTTGGTTTACCGAAAAGGCGAAATCAGAATTAAGCGGATATTTGACAATAAAGTTTAACAATAGTCGTTTATGCTTTTATGAAAAAGACAAAATCTAAAACTGCTGCGCGTCGTATGCGCCGAGCCCAGAGTATCCTGGCTAAATTCGTATTCACATCCGCTGTTCGCAGGGGAGTAAACCCACAGACTCTTAGAAATGAAATTCGCTAAAGGTTGCCTCATTGCTCTAATTCCTTCACTTATTTTTTGGATCGCATTATTAATATGGATGTAACATTTGATACGGATATGTGTGTGGCCGTCCACTCGGGTAACGTAAAAAAAGGGTTTTACGACGATCCTGTGCCTTTTTATCGAGTTAAGAATCTGATCGTTTCCGAGTTAATGGAGGCTTATGAATCCATTCGTAAGAATAGGGTTATATGCCCGAAAGGAGTTACGGTAGACCAGTACGATGAGTTGGTGAAGGGTACCGTACAAGAAGAGATGGCCGACGTTCTGATCCGCATTATGGATGCTATTGGCTACTATTCATTGGATTTGCCAACGACAAGTGTGACCCACTACCATGTCGTACAGAAAGTGAACGACTTTGACACGATGTTTAATTATGTGTGTCAGTACATCCTTGGTATGGAAGTATCCCAGAGTGATTTCAGGATTGCGTTTTTTATCGCAAAGGACCTGGCGCTCCGGTTTATGACCATTGAAGAATTGAAGTACCATATTGCGTTGAAGTTGGAGTATAATAAAAAGCGACCATACAAGCATGGCAAAGTCTTTTAGAGTTAAGAGTAATAAACTGATCGAGACGCAAAAGGCATTTTATGTTTCTGCGGTCCAGAGTGAGGGGATTGTTAATATCGAAATAGAGGGCGGTAGGGAGTTCTATCGCCACTTTTCGGTAAAGCTGCCTGGTAATAACTATTACACTATGGTACCCAAGCGAAAGGTGTTTTTTACGATGGATGAGGCTACGACCGCTGTTATTGTTGCTTTGCGGCTAAGAAAGAGGGCCTTACTTAATCAGATTAAGCGAATTGAGGATCTGATCGAAAAACACGAGGCCGGTATACAATATAATCCAGAAGTGAACGTTTATTGATTATGAAACAGCACAAAAAAATAATCAGTGTAGTGACGGCCACTGTCGTTGCTATTTATTTCGGGTACCGAGTGTGGGATTTATTCCCTTCAATCGGAGTATCACTACTTATTGCTATGGCCTTTGGGTCAATGGCTTTTGCATTTACGTATAAACTGCTGAGTAAATGATATTCGTCTCGGTAAGGCCCGTTTCTGAGCCGCATGATGGATGCGTAGGCGACATTTCTATTCTCTACTTTAATGAGAAGTTGGATCTTCTCGATGTAAAGAAAGGAGACTACTTGAACCTGCGTGTGGATCCAGATGACTATGTTACACTTGGTCGTAAGATATCTTGTAAGCGACTCGAACGTAACTTCAGGTTTCTTGAATCGTATACGCCTGCTATTGACGCTTCACGTGAAGTTTACGACTTTATTATGAATAGTCCTTGGACACCGTTCATATTATTTGACTCAGTAGACTCTATGATCTGTTTCAATGCGTTTATGAGTATGAGTGGTCGTTCGTTGTCGTCAATTCGGATGTCTTGCCTTGCCTTGGCTCCGTGTGTAAGGTTCTCACTGGGCAGCTTGTTATCTCATAGCATATCGGCTATTCAGACCAATCATAATATGGAGTTGACAATAGGCACCTCCGCTCTATGTATTCACAAAGTATGAAAAACAAAACCATGAGGGACCGGTTGGAGTTGCTTGTCAATTTCCTGATCATGTCTCACCGATTCAAATCTCGGACCCATCTATGCCAGGCGGCTGGCTATAAATCCGCCAATGTTCTCCAGCGATTCCTTTCCGGGCAGCGTACAGAACTTCAGCTTGAATTTATACTATTCCTGGCCAATGAAACCGGTGTTTGTATGAATTGGCTACTCAAAGGCGAACCGTTCTTATTCAACCTAACCGATCCTGGCATGTTTGAGGTGATGGCTGAGTCTATCAAGGCTTTGGCTGTTCGTCGCAAATCAGTTGAGCCGGTAAATGAACTCTCTGATCTCGTATTATGAAAAATTTGATTTTAACTCTTATTGTCTGTACATGCCTTTATTTTATTGGCATTACGCTATATGATATTGCTTCAGTTCGCAGATCTAATAGTTCATGTATATTTGACAAGTGGGTTCTCATGTACAATGTTAAACTGAAACTGATTCCAGCTAATATTTATTTTTTGCCACTTAATCGTGATCAAGAAGCGATGCTATTAAAAGAATACAATAAATATTTTTTTTCATTACACAATGAATAATACACAGTAATTAGTTTCAAGTATATTATTATGTCTATTTCCGATGTCCTTGGCGTGGTAGCTTACATATTTATATTTCATATACGTATTTATGCCAAGGATGAGAAGAGGAGGCGCGATAAACTTAACATCTTTAACATACAGTAACAAAAAAAATGGCACAAGTAACTACGGGTACTACTACCCAACCACGCACACAGACCTTTGGCGAAAAGCTCGTCGGCCTTTCTTTTAACCCATCTGGAGATGCGCTCGTAGATGTCGTTAAGCGTTCACACGCCGACGTTATCGACCACCTGGAGCAAGAACGCCAGGATGCTTCTGATCGCGGTGAAACTTTGAAAGCGGAGCTGTTCTCTAAGGCTATCATTGATCAGCTCAGTGCTCAAATGATGGCTGTAAAGGCTATTACATTTAAGTAATGATTCAGCCAAGACTAAAACCAAAGAATATCCATAGGAACGGATGGCTCATGCGATCTGCGTGGACGCCTGAGCGTTACTATGGAAACATAGACAGGGCTTTCCTCATGTATTTTGAGGCTATGGTCGGAGTGAAGTACAATCGTATGGATCTGGACCGGTGCATGTCTTTTACTTTTTGGTTTTTGTCCCTGGCTATGAATGCTCGGAAGCAATTGCCGCGAAAAGAAAAGGTGGACCTATATCAGGCCATTTCATTAATTGAAAGTCCTGATATGGAGAAGCCTTTGGAATCTCCGAGTGTGTGTGCTCACAATATTATGATCTCCTTCAATGAGAAAGAGATGACAAAGGATTTTATCCTGGACATGGCCTACTTTTTACACTCTGTAATTGATAATACAAAGTCGTATAAAGGCAGGTCCAAGAATGTGATAAAGGACTTCTTGATGCACACATACGGAATCTCGATTCACAGATTCTACCAATCTAAATCCAAAACCAAAGTAGAAGACAGTAAAAAATTACGGTCTATCACGTGCTTGCTGTGCGATGCTGATATCAGTAATCCAAAAGATAAACACAGCAAGTGCCTTAAAATTTGCAATTTTCAATGAAACCAACAGACGCATTATCCCAGAACGGCTTTTACAAACAGGTAGAGCAAAAGTTCACCAACGCAAACGGGGAAGTTACCGAAACCAACGAGATCTGGGGCCATATTTCCGGGGCCAACACTCAGGTGATGATCTCCAATGGTAAAGAGCAGGTAGCAGTATTCACCAAGGATGGCAGTACTTTATTTGCGGCTTCCAAGTACCTGTACGCCAATCCAGAATCATTATCAGCGATCCTACGTGAACTCTTTGCTTGATCTTGACAAAATCAAGGCCGTCAAGGCTATTCGGCACCTTCTGTATCACAATGATGAGCCAACGCTTATCAGCCTGATATGCAGAGGCAAGAGTACTCTTGGCGGTCTTGTCATGGAAGCATCACTGAATGGTATTCGTGGGAATAATATATTCATGGCCTATTATATTAACGCATGGGCTATTGTGTACAGAATACATGATATAATTGCGTCGTTCTGTGATGACCCAGAGGATTTTGACTCAGCGACTACTGAGGTACAAGATGTAACGAAAAGCATTGGTGACGAGCTACCTGATATCCTGAAAGTACTATACTACGAATCACTACTCCAGCAGGAGTTTACGAGTATCCTGAATAAAATAACATACGCAGACTCTTTTGAAGAGTGGGCGGAACTATCCAAAACGTTGGTCCTGGCAGCAGGATCATTTAAAAACATTGAGTATAATGTTTACGAGCGACAATTCCCAAGTAATTAAAGGGATCAAAGATGCTATTGAAATCATAAAAGCATCTTATGGCCCAAATGCCGGTAACGTGGCCGTCGTGGACGGTACCGCGAATAATGTATTCGATGACGGATATATGGCTCTTCGTAGCTACCGTCCATCGGACATATTCGAGCGCTACGGCGTATCTCTTGTCCTGGATGCCGCCGAGAGCACCTGGCGCAACGCTGGCGATGGTACATCTACCACGGCGATCCTTGCAGCCTCATTTATGGAGTTGGCTACCAAAGGCAATCCAGAGTATATGGCTCAACGCCTGCAATATGAGTGCGATCTTATGATTAAGGCCCTCGAAGAGAACTCCGCCAAAATCAATGACGACATCCGCGAGTCTTGTATCGCAGTTGCTAAAGTGGCCATGCACGGTGACGAGGAGTTGGCGAATCTGATCGGGGAACTGGTATTCAAAGTTGGCAAGAATGGTGTGATCCGTGCGGAGCCATCCAAGGATAACACCTGGTCCACATCTATCGCCTCCGGCCTCCAATGGGAACAAGGCGTTCCGTCTGATCGCCTTTTGAATAATCGTGGGGCTATGCGTTACGATAACGCTCACCTTTTGTTTGTTGACGGCAAACTCGAATCAATCAAAGATTCCTTCTGGCAGTCAGTATTTGCCTCATGGAAAGCCGTATCCGATGGAGCCAAACCTTTGGTGATTGTTTGTAACGAGGCTACTGGGTCTTTCCTGGAAACAATGGCCGAGAATGCAGCGTCTGGAAAGCCAGTTGGGATTCTCACTATTACTGACTCACAAAAGCTATCTATGGCTGCTGACATTTGCAGCGCCAAGGTTTTCCGCGATACGAAGGGCAGTCTGCGTACCCAAGCCTGCCTGCCTGCTGATTTTGGTCGGTGCGAGATGGTTTCTGCCACAATGGAGACATCTACGATTGTCCCCTGCGAAGAGGCTAAAGAAGTGATCGCAGCAAAAGTATCAGAGATTTTTTCAAAGTTTAATGTCCTGGAGAATCCAGATACTGACCGTCGTGCTGATCTTTTGTCATTTGCTACTGGATGCTCAGGGATTATCCGGGTGCCATTCATTACACGGGCTCAGTTTTCTGCTGACAAAGAGAAGATCGAAGATGGATACCGAGCAGCTATGAATACATTTGATGGTATCCTTCCAGGAGCAGGATGCGCGTATAAGTTTATACTTGACGGTCCTAATGCGCATGAATTTACACTCGCTGACTGCTTTATGTCCCCATTACGGGCTATCTTTGGCACTGTAAATATGGAAGAGGCGGTTACGCTAGCCAATCCTGATAGCTATTTCGATGGCAAAAGTTGCCTGGTGTCTGGAATTATTGATACCAAGAAAACCCTAATCGAGGCTATCAGAAATGCGTGTAGCGCGGCAATTCCATTTATCAAAACTAAAATATTCATCCTAAATGAATAAGATTCGCATGGCGAAACACGCCATACTTGTACTTCCAGATGAACCTGAATCGGATTACTCCGGCATTCAGTTGTCTGGTCCTAAGACTGAGGTACCAACCGGTGTCGTAGTCGAAGCTGGATCACCTCCAAGGGGTTTTCCTCGCTTAAAAAAAGGGGATAGAATTGTTTACTCCAAATCTGTTCAGGTATCCTTAACCGTAAACCTCGACGGGCAAGAAAAAGTATGTCGTGTTTTGACATATTTTGATTATCGAGGAAAATATATGGTCGATGAACCTATTACGATCTGGGATCGGATTATCCGTTCTCCTTTTATGCTCGGTTTCGCTTCCGGCACCATCATTGGTGCTATTTTCAGAAGCCAATTGTTTACGCTTGGAAAAGCATTCGTATCAGCAAAAGTCAATAGTCTCTTTGGCAAAAGAGATTGAGACGAAGTACAGGATACCGTACGAGGCGGTGGCCGCAGTAGCAGTGCTCGAATCAAAGAGTGGTACTTCTGAATTAGCTACTACCTGTAATAACTACTTCGGTATAAAATGCTTCCAGCGTCACGATCACAGCAAATGTTTACGGCTAAACAATGACAAACCGAATGAGCCGTTCCGGTATTTCACAACGGTAGATTCTTGTTTTAGCTACTTTGGAAAACTTACAACGACAGGTAGGTATAAGCATAAGCCACATCTTCAGGCGAATGCTTTTATCGAAATGATAAAATCGAAAGGGTATGCAACTGACCCAAAATATGTCGCAAAGCTCAAATATGTCGCAAAACGTATTAAAACCGGCACCTGGGTATTTCCTAATCAGGAGACAGCAGATTGACGGCGTTATTAATAATATTGATTTCCAAAACGAACACCTCATGTTATCCACGTGGGGTGTAGTCGTTTCTGCTGGACCGCCAGTAAAAAAGGTTATCCTTCAAGGATATGGATCATTTTTTCGAGACTCAAACAGCCTCTATAATGAATACGTCGATGTAGATGTGTCCGTTGGAGATGTCGTATCATTTTCGCACCTACATAATGTAGCCACGAATGAAGATAGCATCGAGATAGACGGCTTGATATTGGTACCTGGTCGTGACATCCGTTGCAAAATATCCAATGGGCTACCTGTTGGAGTTGGTAATAATGTAGCGTTTAAGATCTCCTGGGCCGCTGACATTCCTGGGTATAATCGTACTGCTACCGATGCCTGGGACAAAGGCTATATCGGAGATCAATTAGTGCTCACAAAGCCAAAGACTGCGATCCCAATCGAATATGGGGACCAGTGTATGTTTAATCACGACTATTATGTAGTCAAACAAACCGATATTGTATGTACGATTTCACCTTAATGGATTTCAACCCAAAGGCTGGACTTGGTTCAAAGATACTTCCAGAGATGTATCCGAAGTTGGTCAAGCAGGATGCGGTCATGGCGATCCCATCTGACCTTGAAGTTCGGACTACAAAGAATGGGCCGCGCCAAAAGATTTCCAGGGAAGACTGGGATATGCTCCTTCGGTACACGCTTATGTTTGTGTGGCCACACAACAATCCTATATGGGACATGAACGACTTCACTGAGCGCCAGGATACGTGTATTACTGAGCTCGATGTACAGTCGCGTCCAATCGCTGTGTATCTGATAAAGACAGACCATGTTTGTGTACGGGACCTGATTGTGTTTTGGCTACAACTGGCGTGTACGGATGTGTATGAGCTTTGGTTCACTCAGAGGATATTATTCTCAAACCTGAATAAATATCTCCGATCACCGGCAGGAGAGATCGACGATACGACGAAAGCAGCTTCATATACCAAGCTGTTGCCGGAGGTTGTTGCCAGGCTTCAGGCGCTTGAAGTGCAATTATTCCCAGACAACAAGGTGAAGATGATGGCAAACGAAAAAGAGGTAGAAACCTTTTATGCTGAAAAATATGCACAGGACTGGTAAAATACTTTTTGTTCTGTATTTTTGCAACTGTTTAAACAATAATTAATATGAAAAACTTTTTGTTTGTATTCCTGCTATTACTCTCCGGCATATCGGTAGTTGCTCAGGATAAAATAATTGAGATCACGCTAACTAGCGGGTCTACACTGGCTATTCAAGCTAACGAGTGGCGGATGATTACCGAAAAATCATACGGCACTGATATTGACTACGGCTACGGCACCACGGCTGTTGTTCATCGAGCGACAAATACCTATGACGCATTAGCTTCTGCTATGTGTTCGAGTGGCATTGTTACTCAGATCTACATCCAGGGTGTATTAACCAATGTCGTAATCAATGTCAAGTATGTAGCGAAGATTGTCCAGAAGCCTAACGGCAAAGGGAGTATTGTGATGCTTCAATCCAATAAAGTTTGGGACACAAATATTACCTACGCTGAAGTTGTTGACTTGTTCGACAATTGCATCACGTCCGGTGGCGGTGGAGGCGGCGCAACGAATCTGTCATTCACTCGCACCGCTACAACTTTGACTGTCGTCTCCGATACCGGCAACGATGCTATTCTGCCTGCGGCGACCACATCTCTATCTGGCGTCCTTTCTGCTGCCGACAAAACTAAGTTAGATGGCTTGCCAAGTAATTTGCAACAAGTATTAGCAATTGGTAATAACGCAAACGACCAAAATATCATTAATTCAAATCGAGTAGATGCAGATTCAGTAGTAATTAACGGTGTTGTTCCTCAGCAACCTTTCCATTTATACGGAACTGGTTTGGTTTCTCCTACGCTATCTAATCCCGCTTACGCTCCATACGCGACCTTTAACCTTGTGAATGATGGTCCTGTTAGTATGGCTATTGACAGGTTCTCTACTAATAGCACATCACCTCACTTTAATATCCGAAAATCCAGGGGAACATCATTGACCCCACTTACAGTAAATGCTGATGATGAAATAGGTAATATTAGCTTTTGGGGGCATAATGGAACAAACTTTACAAGAACAAATATTCTTCTTGTTTCCGTTGACTCGATCAATGGGCTGAATATGTATAATAGCTTGCGCTTTGGAGCGGGCACATCTAGTGGATCTACTGCTTATTACACAAAAATGAGTCCGTTCGGGAAATGGGTATTCTCTAATACTGATGCAAGCCCTATTCGCCCTACTGAGACAGTAGATATAGATGGCACCCTTCGAGTAAGAAGTTCTGCTACTGGCGCTGCTACTACCGTGTATGGATCTACTGCTGTTGGCGGATTCAAACCTTTGAAATTAGGCCCTGGTGTAACTATATCAAACGACACATTAAAAGTAGCTGCATCAAGTGGTGGAACTGTAAATGTATCTGCTCGACTTACTGGTAATGGTGTAACTCCTTTGGATATAGCGCAGCAAGGTGCTATGTCAGGTCAAGCACTTGCCTGGAACGGATCCGCTTGGGCTCCTGCTACTATTGCTGGTGGTTCTGGTACGCCTATTGAATATTGTACAGATACAATTACTCAGGCTTCTCATGGCTTTTCGGTAGGCACTCCTATTCGGCACAATGGAACATCATGGGTAAGCACAATTGGGGCATACGGAAACATCATATCTGCTACTGGTGTAGTCGTGAAGTCAATAACATCTAATCAGTTTGTAGTCGCTAACTGTGGGTCATTCCCTACGGTTATTGCTTCGGGCAGTTACTACCAAATTGATGCTTCACCTGGCTACGGTGTAGTCCCGGACACATTACAAGTCCCTCTATTCAAAGTAGAAGCAGGGCAAATGTTTGTCAACCCTGTGTTTGGTATTACCGCAGGTGAAACATTAAACTTTGTAGATGGTAGTAGCGTGGATTTTACAAAATCAGGTAGCAATGTAACGGCTGAAATAACAGGTTTCAATTCTGCCACAAATGGATATGTGCCTTCCAAAAATGGTACGTCTGTAACTTGGATACCTTTTACTGCTTTGCCATCTGGTACAAATACGCAAACATTGCGATATAACGGTACTACATTAGAAGCAAGTAGTGTCATTCAAAATAACGGCACAAATGCAGGCATTGGGACAACTCCTGACGGGACGTTTAAAGTAAGTGTCGCCGGGGGTATTGTCGCTGATAATGGTAACTCTGGAGATGCTTTAAGGATCACGAATAGTGGTTTCATCAACTGGTCTGGCGCAGCAAGGGTTCGAGGTACATCTTCTGCTTTCGTCTTTCAAAACAATACGTTTACTCCATTTGGACAAATAAGTGTTAATCCTGGTGTGCCACACGTTTTTTCAGGTTCACCTGCGGCTTTTACAAGAGGTTCTGCCACTATCAGTAACTCTAATTTTAGGGGGGCACTATACATCCACCAAAATGCAAATGATTATGATAATGGTATTTGTATTGGTAGGACCACAACAAATTCTCGTAACTGCTGGTCTATTTTTGCACAATCAGATAGCACCTTAACAATGACGAGTTTTTATATGCCTAATCCCGGCAATAATATTCAGACAGCACTTACAAACAGATTCGGGTTTGCACAGACAGGTCAGTTATTTTTATATAATTATACTTCTGCAAGTTCATTTACAGGAACGGTAGTTGGAGATTTGGGAGTTACTTCTGGAGGCGCAGTAGTTACAAAGTCACCATTGAAAATGCGTGAAGAGAACTTTACCGCTACGGCCACACAAACAGATTTTACAATTGCGTATTCTGCACCTGCTGTATCAGGAACTAATGTCCCTATTAGGGTTTACAGAAACGGAGTGAGGTTGTTTTATGTAGCAAGTGGACCATCATCCACTCAGTTTACATTTACAGGAACTACTGTTACCACAAGTGCAAATACCGAAGGTGACATTATAACCATTGAATACCTAAACTAATGATAGCCACAGGTAATCAAATCAACCCTAATCTGAGGTCATGGAAACCAATGACTAATTATCTTCTTGGAGAGGTAATTAGTCATACTATTGTTTCTTACTTAGGAACACAGAAGTACTACCTGAAAGCAAAAACAGCATTTACGTCAGGTAGTACTTTTGAAATAGCAAACTTTGAAGTAGTCAATCCTTTTCGATACCTTTCAAGCAGCTACAATCAGGCAATAAACTCAAATACCAATTTACTACCCGGAGATGGAATTGAGTTTATCTACCAAGAAGAAGTGTTCTTTAACTCAACAAATGGAATTGTAGCCTTACCGGATCTGATTAAGTTTGAAGGTACAGTTATTGAAATGCCGTTGATTTTGGATAATCAGTACATGAATATCCAAATAAACTTGAATAATAATCACAGAGATTACTTTGAACGCAATTTTAGGAATGAAAATGTAAGTCAAAAATTTGCATCTATTAGGCCATTATTAATTGATGGTGAGGCTAAAATAAAAGTAGTCGTAAAAGACCCTACAGTTAACTTTTATGACGGCGGATCTTACAATAATAAGACACATAAATTTAGGGTAGTTAGTAATATTATTCCAATCACATTCGTAACGGCTCCTGATACAGTAGGAAGCACTTACGTTGAGTATAATTTACCCAACAATGCCAATGATTTTTATGTGTTCCGAATTTACAAAGACGGATCAATCACAAAACTGGTGAGGGGGCCACTAAATACGGAGTTATGATAGTCAAAGGAATACCAATAGACGGTTTTTATATCGTCAAATTAGAAGGCAAAAAACACATTTTTCTTGCTACTAAAGGAGGTTCTATTATCCATGTGGATGTAGAAAAGCGAATTACAAGGACTATTAATTGTTCTTTTAGAGACAACGAATATCCATCTATATCTTATTCCCATACTGCAAAAAAAGTTTACTTTTATGTGGGTGGTGAAGTTATGATGGTTCAGTATGATTACAATTCTGGAGTAGTGAAACATTTCAATTTACAAAAGTATTTTGACCTGTACTCAAACCATTTATCGAGTGTACCTGTATACATGAACGGGAAACAGGTTAATGTAGCTGGAACAGACGGTAATTTATATTTTGGGACTACTCGTTATAGGGGCATACCTTCAATACTGAAATTCAACACCATTACCGAACAGGTTGAAGGGTATGGTATTGCAGATAAAGAATTTGAGCATATACACGGCAAGCAGTACTGCCAGGCATATCAGTTTGACGGCCCATTATCCGGGGTTTATTCTGCCTATGTTTATGACGATTCATACAATGATCTTGTTGATGAAATAAAGGCGGATGCAATTGCTAATGGTGTGACTTTTTCATTTAATCAGATGTTTTATTTGCACTATGCAGATAGAAGTGTTTCTTCTCCTAATCGAAGAGTTTTTGCAGTTGTGAATGGCACATGGAAGGTTATTGATTTGAAAAACCCAGGAGTGTATTATAATAGTGGAACTTCAGCAGATGTAGGTACAGCCTTAACTGCCAGTTGGCTAAATCAGTCAGGTACACCTGTATCAAAATTAGGATGGACAAATGGTTTGCTTGGAACTTATGCAGCTACATTAGGATTTACAAACCCTTCGTTTGATCCTTCTATTGCATACAACGGAGCTTACTCAGTAGGCAGATTCGCTTATAACTCGAATTATATGGCTGGCAAAACGATATTTTATCATTTCGCCTATCATCCTATTACGCTTGAAGCATTATATCCTGATACGTTTGATAAATCAACAACATTTCAAAGTAACGGGAATTACGCAACATATACAAAACTATGTAACTTTCGTGGAGATTATGGTTTCAGCACAAATGATGAGTATGTTTTATTTGTTCCAAATAATGCAAATGTACTTGGATTCTTTAGACCTGATACAAATACCTGGACGGCTTACAATCCTAACACAGACCCGAATGGTTATGTGATTAGATCCGTAATAATTAGCACGGAGTTTAACTGGGATGTAGATTATTATAGTAGCGGATCAGACTTGACAATAAATGATGAGGTATTTAAATCTCGATTGAATGTAGCTGTTCGCGTTGTCGGACAATCCTTAGATAAGGATAGAA
>OGVW01000002.1_pt1 | contig 45146 bp, 85 predicted proteins | sample 1575821 | NCBI WGS metagenome assembly OGVW01 (sample SAMN07581525, study PRJEB24739) | freshwater metagenome | place: Singapore | collected 2015-01
TTCCCAGTCACGATAATCCCTTTAGATTATTTAGCGTGAGCCTGAGATTGGGGCATTAACCACTTGTTTTGCAATTTCATTCGATAGCATTACGGGGAAAGCAGCCTTTGCTCTCTCATCCATCAAAGCACCAAGAACTTCGGCGTTACCCTTAACATCTAGAGTGATATTGAGGTTTTGCTGAGATGGGAGAGGACTTCTTACATAAGGCGACAACTCTCCGTACCTCGTGTCCCATCCTTGCGGCTTAAATGTTCCTGGTGTGTCTGGGGTTAGTTTAGGTTTAGTACCTCTACCCGTACCTAGATTGTACAACCCCTCTGTTGCAGCCATTGTTGCATCTTTTGTGCCTCCGAAAATCTTACTCAACCCTCCCCCTAGCGAGGGGTTGCTCGCAGATAAAACTTTACCATAAATTGTATTGTCAAATCCTGTCATTCGCATCGCTTGTGATGTCATGTCTCCGAATATCATTTTGGTTTTTTCTGACGGCGTAGCAGCATTAAATCTAGAGTATTTATCAACAGTAACCTGCTTAACCTCATCAACACCCTTTGTTACCCGAGTAGCACCGTTGGCAATCTTCTCCAGGTTGTTAATGAATATAATAAGTCTGTTGGTAATTTCTGTTAAAATGTCACCAACCTTGTTTGATTCTATACCCAGCAACTGCTTAATTGCATCTCGGAGTCTAATCATTGCGTCTCTTAGAGCGTCAACATCTAGTCCATGACCTTTTAGCCATTCTGTAATAGCTGTTGGCTTTCCTGTAGAAGCAAACTCCCACAACTCCATCAAACCGAGTCTAACACCATCCAATCCAACCATAGCAGCATGAAAGTACCTGCCAATCGTGGAGCCATTGCTCACCCACCAAGCACCCATCTTCTGCATCATCTGCCAGAAGAAAGCAATGCCTTGTTCACCACCGCCTGTACGGAAGGCATCTCTACCCTCTCGCATTTGATTCATGAATCTGTTTTGTTGGGCGAAAGAAGACATTCTTGCTTCGTCAATACCGCCAGCAGCCATTTGCTTTGCAATCTCAGCTACGAAAGGGAGAACTTTACTAGAGATGACATTCCCCTTTTCCATAGCGGCATTCAACTCTTCGATAGCTTTCTGTCCTTGCTTTGCATCAGCACCTGTACGTCCTAGGGACCGTTGATAAGCTTGTGCAAAAATACCTTGCATCTCTCCGAAGCCAGGTGCATCACCTAGCTGGCCGCGCATCTCTTCAGCCTGAATTTTTCCCTTACCAGCCATCTGAGAAACAGCCTTCATCGCCAAACCCATAGATACGTTGTTAGCTCCACGAGTCATACCAAACTGTGTGAAAGCTTCAAATACATTCTTAGCCATTCCTAGTCCCATTGCAGGACTCGCAGATGCAATAAACGATGTGTATGGCTCTATTAGAGCATCGTATCGCATACCATCTCTGTTGGACATATTCATTAGCCAGCTACGCTCTGCTTGACCGGAACTTCCAAGGCTTTTAGATACTGTGTTCAATGCAATTTGCTGTTGAGACTCTTTTTGAACAAACCTGTTGACATAGTTAAACCCCATCACCAACGGAGCAGCAGCTAAAGCAACACGATAGAAAGCCCCAGTTACTGCGCTTGCAGCGGTTGAAATCGCTTGAAATGGGAGGGTGATGACTTTACCTAGAGTGCTCCAAATACCTGTAAAAGCACTTCCAGCCATCGACATAATACCACCAGCAGCTAGGCCCAATGTACCACCCACAGGTCCACCAAATGCCAACCCTGCCATACCAGCGGCTCTACCAAGAACGCTACTCCCGCCCATTCGGGCTAGTCCACCTACCCCGCCCTGAATAGCCATTCTTGACAAAGGGCTTGCACCCACACCACCTGTAGCTTTTCCTACGATAGCATCGAGGTAGCGTCGATTTCCAGCAGACAGGCTTGACTTATCTGGCCTGCCCATCAGGAATTCTTGTAAGGATGGATCACCTCTCCCTGTTAGAGAAGCTCTACGTCTTGCTGATTCACTTCCATCCCCACCTCTGTTGCTCACGCCCCTAGAGCTTACATTACCAACTCTAATGTTGATCGGTAGTCCTTGAAGTGCCGCAGCTACTTGAGCACGAATATTCTGTAAAGAAGCTCTAGTAACTATCGCTGAGATAGGGGCTTTGAATTGTGCTTTAGCTAGTGTCTCTCGTACACTCTTAGAAAATGCCGCAGGGTCGATTGTGACGTTTGCAAGTTTCAAAGGGGAGGACTTACCAACCCTATTCATAACACCTTGAAGGTGCTTATGGAACTTAGCTTCATCTACAAAGAGGTTTACTTGTAACCCCTTCTTACCTGTTGTTTTAGAAAGTCGGGACTCGATCCGGCGAAGATAGTCATCTACCTTCTTCAAGTCTTTTTCGTCAGTACGAATTCCAACCGATGCCCAGTACTGGCTTATGGGGCCTGCCATATCTACCTCACACTCTTATTATCAACGCTTTCGCTGTTGTTGCTCTCGCATCTTGTTTTCATGCTCTTGGCGGGATTCAAGCTCTCCTTGAGCTTTAATTGCTTCCCAAACATCTAGATATTCCAGGAATTCAACTGTTGTTTGATAGGGAATAGCTTCACCACCACCCTTCATCATGTGGTACATTAGTAGAGGGTCTTTGTTAGCAAAGATCACCCTCAAGACTGTCATATCTCCTGAGAAGTCTCTCTCAATATCTTGGTAGACTTTAGGGATTTTCTTGTCTGGCTCCGAAGGAGGACTTACTCTCCGGAACCTTCTTCGTTTCCCTCTTCTCCATCAGCCTCTGGGAACAAGTTGTTGTACTTCAAAATCTCAGCAAACAACTCCATCATTTCACGATACTTACCACGGAAATGTGTATCAAACTTAGCCTCGGTCATAGCCGTAGAACCAATCCCGCAACCCTTTACAATAGTGTCCCGAATAGTCTCAGGAGTAAAACCATCACGCTCCAGACTCTGCATAATACGCAGACCAGTGATAGTTGGGAACAGCTTCAAAACATAACCTGTTCCGCCAATTTCTTTAACAACTACTTCGCTCATTTCAATTCCTCATTTATATTTAACCAACAAAACTCTTCAGTCTTGCAATTCCATTTTCAACAATACCAACGGCAGCACTCTTAGCACATCCAATGTAGATATGAGAATCATCACAACTCAATACCCATGTGTTAGAACCTAAACTATTGGTGTAAGATAGGTCAGGATACCCAGTAATGTATCCCGTAGTTGTAGCAAAAAGACTTGTCCCTGTAGTTTCTTTAAGAGTGATTTCAAGTCTTACTGCCCCTGTTTGTAAATCAGCTTCGAGACACTTACTTAGCACCTCGTTTACAAGAGATGTTTGCGGAGTCTCGATTGTTAGAGTTACAGAAGAATCTTTAACTCTTGTTCTAGTGTTCTTACCACGAATACCCCTTATCTGCTTGAAGACTGGAGTGCTTCTGGTAATTTTAATAGAAGTCCATCCTTCTATTTGATACCCTGAAAACAGCATTACAACATTGGAAGGAACATATGTTAAAACTTCCATAATCCTCCTTACAATAATCCGCCAAAGTCAGCAGCAATAAAACCAAGAGCAGCGAGGCTTGTCGGAAGCAAGCTACCAGACTCATTACCACCAATCAAAGATGTTCCTCCTGCGGCACGAATTGTCCATTCTCTGCCTTCAACTTCTCCACTGAAAGAAGAAGAAGGAACCTTCTCAACCCAGCTAACAGGGGCGTAGAACATAGAGTTTCCGTTTGTGTCTTTGATAAAGATGGGAAACATTGCTCCGTAGAGAATCCCATCAGCACTTGCCCAAGCAGACAAAATACTGTTATCATTTGCTACAGAAGAAAGTGTCAGAGATATGGAGTGAGTCATCAGCTTGTTGTGTGTTCTGCTAACTTGTCCATCTGGGGTAACAGATGTTGTCCACCTGTCCCCATCCTCTGCAATAGAAATGAATGACCCTTCATGAAGTCCTTCAATTTGATAGATTCCCCCTAAAAGAATTACTACATCCTCCGGACTATAAAGAGCCACTGCCATTTCTTATTCCTTACTAAGCTTTAGTTGCTTTTCCACTTATCTTCCACTGTATAACCCAAAGCAGTCAGAGTGGCCTCATTCTCAGGGTTCAGCTTGGAGTTACCACCAAAGTGACGGTCAACACCAATTACAGTGATAGTCCAGTCACGAGTTTCCAGGTCTGTACTATAAGTGACCGTTGGGTCATTACCAATGAATGCTTGTGGAGCGAAGAATACACTTCGTCCCAGCAAATCCTTGATAGTGACAGAGAACAACATGCTGTTGTCGTGAGCCTCTTCATCTCGCAAAGCGATCACAGAAAGAACGTCATTAGACTCAGCAGATTGATGCAATGTTAGGCTAACCGTGCCCGACTTGTTACGACGCAGAACGCGTGCAGCAGAAAGGTCAGAACCAACGTACAGAGTAGCTCTGTCTACAAGACGCTCATATGAAATGAACGTACCGTCTGCCAAACCAGAGATTGTGTGACTGAATTGATCGTTAGCGATAATCATCACAACATCTTCTGGGCTATAATTACCTAGATTTTCAGATGCCATTATTATTCCTTATTATTGCTATCAAATTAGTAGCTGACGGTCGCCCTGACGACTACTTTGCCAACACTGTTTGCCATACGGAAAGAAGTTTTATAATCACCGAGAATTCTATTAGCACGCTGTACTTCAGGGATAGCCAAAACATCGGGAGAAATTACAGTGGGTGGAGGAGCATCGGCAATAAAGCCATTTGCAATACCCTGAGCGTTAACACTACGAATCTCAGCTTCTACAATCAGTGCGCCAGCCTGAGTGAATGGGATTTTCTTCTTAGTAGCCAGACGATAGAACACTTGTTCTTGAACACGAGCTGTCCACCAATCCAAGCCGATAATGTCAGCAATCTGCGTACCTTCAGAACTCCAACCTGTACGGAAGATGTTGATGCCAGCCACTTTGATAAAGTAGTTGACATGCTTTGCGTCAAGTGCAGAGATTTGAGTTTGCGTCAGCTTGCTAACTTGTACACCAGAAGCACCCTTGAAGTCCCAAGTGTTAGAGCCGGGAACCTCCGCAATCTGGCCTCCCATCCAACCAATTTCAGGGTGGTTTGTAGCAGCTTCAGGGTGGTACACAAGTACGACTCGATCATAGCTACCATCAGCCAAGAAAGAGCCAATATCGTTTGTCACGGCTGGATTAGAAACATCGGCGTCTGCTGTAGAAGCTACAAAGATTTTCTTCAGGGCTTGAATAACAGCAGCAACTTCCTTAATATCACCTTCTACCTTGGAGTCAATACCGATTGCATACCACTCATCGTTATACGCTAGAATAGCTTGCAGACCTTGGGTGTAAGTCTCTGTAGAGTTCTTCACACCAATCATAAACGAAGCTGGGCGAATATCATTACCAAGCAGCTTTTGAGCCATCTTATAGGCTTCGCTGGTAGTACCGAAATCGTCACCGACAGCAGTAAGACCTGTGTACTCACGAACACGCAAAGTAACGTCAGCAGGGACAGTTACAGGATTCATTGGGTCTGTATTGTCGATAGTGTCTGGAAGATTCACCATCAACAGAGGGATGTCAAAAGAAGCAGTATCAATCTGTGCAGTTTCACGAGATACATAAACCTCTACAATTTGACTAATATCATCAGCCATATTATTTCCTTATGTTATTTTTATGGAAATCCCTCATGGAAGAGGAATCAAATTACCATTGACCGTGATATAATCTGCCCAGTCAATATCTTGCGCCGTTCTAACGGCAAAACCAAGCGTCAGGTCAAAAGCGTAGGAATAAACCCAAACATTCTCTCTTAGCTGTGGTGCTCTTCTAACGTCAGTTTTTCTTCTGATAGCTAGGTTATTTTTTGTGAAGCATTCTCGTACAACAGTGTTACCGCTTAACTGACTATGAAGGGTCATTGCATTGTTGGCAGCACCAGTACCATAAAAGTTCAACTGAATCAACACTTCATAGTTTTGTACAGAGTATTGCTTTGTTTGTACATTATCCCAAACTAAAACACCTCTCTGATAATCAGCACCTCCGGTAGCAATCATCTGAAGGGTGTTAATCATCACATAATCACCTTTAGGCTGTGGAGCATTTTGATGAGAGATGATAGGAACGGATTGCATTGAAAGGACGTTGTTTGTTTGTTGAATAGTTTTTACAAACGAACTTTCAAAATCTGTATAAATTGTATAAGCCATTTCACTCCTTACACAAAGCTAAGTGTTTGTGGTTTATAATCTCTAGAGGAATATGCTTTCATTGGCACTACATCAAATCTTGCATTCTCAATCAATGTACCTGTTTCAACCCAAGGATCATTAAACCCTTTAGCTTTCACTGTAGATGGCTTGTTAGGAACAATGTCGTAACTCTTTAGTGTGTACTTGAAGAGATAAAGCATCTTAGGAGCTAACTTGACGTGAAGCTGTTTCCATGTCAAACTACCTCTAGCCACCAAATCAATCATTGGGATAGCAGCTTTTACAAACTCATCAGCTTCTGCAATTGTAGGAATGAACATTGTTCTGATTGCAGGTCGTGGTGGTTGGTTGTTGGAAGGCTGGCCCTCTTCCACCCACTGAGCAACCTGAGCCATAGGCAGATTCCCATTGTCAGGCCCGTAATTCTGACCTTCAAACCAACCAAGATTAATCTGGTACTTTTGCTTTCTCAGATTCTTTTTCATCTGAGTCCACACTTTCACATCTTTTGTGTATCCTTTATCACGGGACATAAGTGGCCTGATTCTGTGGAGTTTCTGGAAGTCTGTAGCAAATCGTTTTCGTATGGTCTAGAACACCCATCTTATATGTGAGAGTCTTTACCGCTTGATATTTCTTACCTTCCCAGATAATCAAATCAGCTTTTGTTTGACCAACTTCACTCAAAGTTCTTAGAGTTTCTTCACAATAAACCTTAATGCTTTCTTTAGTTCTATCCGCCTCTGGCAGAGACATGAGTTCGTATCCCTTCAAAGGCTGTACGTTAGCTTCAACACTCACAGAAGTATCCGTACCATCCTTCCAATACCCATCAACCCACGAGCCTTCGCCTTTTCTAAGCACAGTGACAGTCACCTTATGGGTCAGGAGAAAGTTAGGCACAGTTCTACCTATCTTGCTGTTTGGATTAGGCTTCATGCTCACTCCTCGATAATCACAACAGGGACGCCTGAGATCGGAGAAGGAGGAAACTCTCGCTTATAATGTTCATCCAAGAACATCTGTGTACTCGTAGTAGCTCCAGAAATCTGTGGCACTGTATGGGATTCCCAAGTAAGAGAACTTCTAACTTGATCAGAGTTGTTGTTAATTTCACCAACCTTGCACCAGCTAATACCACCAAAATAGGGCATTAGGCCAATATCAAGAGTCGTAATACTCTTGTCATTAATAAGGTCTTGTAGAGCTTTTTGATACTGCAAGGAAACGTTATTCCATACTTCAATATCCCCTGTGCGCTCTCTGTACGTCATCTGTGCAAATTGCATAGAAGCAGAGATAGCCGTAGCTCTAACAGCCTTCTTCAAGTCCCAGTTGTAGTATTCTAGGATTGACCCAATCTCTTGGTCTGTAAAGATGGGATAGAATGGGCTACTGGTAGTATCGCCACAGAACAATCTGACAAGATTGATCTTACTTTGTTGTTCAGGTGTGAATGCCATTCTTCCCTCTGTTTCTTATTCTTCTACAGCCTTCTTAGCTGCTTTCTTAGCAGGCTCTGTAAGCTTTAGCTTCTCAATCTCAATTTGCAGCTTTTCAACCAAAGATTCTAGTTGGTTGATACGCTCTGCTACCACTGGGCGTGGTTCAAAACCACTCAGCTTTTCTTTACTCATCTTATCCTTCCTGTATAATAGACAAACAAAATGGGGAGGGAAGAATCTCCTCCTCTCCCCTTCTATGCTAATTAAGCAGTAGTGAAGTCAACAGTACGAACCAGATAAGGCTTTGCCAACACAGCCGCAAAGTTAGATTCAGACATCAGAACCAGCTTGTCATCGTCTTCGCTCATCTTCTCGAAGAAGTAAGCAAACTGAGCCGTTTGGTTGATGTGGCTAAAGCGTTGTGCAGGAGCGTGTTGCAGGAAGCCCAGAGCTTCACCGATAGGTAGTGCCACACCCTTGTTAGCAGGAATGACAGGGCTACCAGCCACTACACCGGGGTACTCAATAAACAGAATACCACCGTAGTTAAACTGGCGATAACGAGCGCCCAACGAAGAACGCAGACGACCAACCAGCAGGGATTCTGCTTGAGGGAAGTTGGAAGCTTGCATGTAAATGTCACGCAGGTAGGGGTGAGAGGTCAGCGCGCTGAACAGGCCAGTAGAGCACAGAACCACGAAACCTTCCAAGGCATCACCAGCATAGGCTGCGCCTTGCATTGCGCCATAGAGAGCGTCCACGGTGATCTTAGGATCAACAGTAGGGGCCAGATTCAGGGTGCTAGTTTGACGAGTAATACCCCACTCGTTGTACATGTTGATAGTGTTACCGTAAGAGGTCTTCAGAGTACCGCTAGGAGCGTACACATCACCAGTTACCAGTGCCAGACCACGAGCATATTCCTTGGTCACAGCATGGCGGCGCACAATACCTTCCATCTTCTGAGCACGCAGACGTGCGACGGTGTCAAGTTGGCTACCAGCTTCCAGAACAACACCAGGAGCCAGTTGACCATCCAGGTCAGCAGGGCGAATAGCGTCATCCAGAGGGAAGTGAGGAATCTTAGCCATCAGACCTTCATACTTGCCTTGCAGTTGGGTGTTACGACCACCTTCATAGGAACGGTCAACGATAGGGCCAACATCGGTTTCGGTGTAGGTGGGGATAACGAAAGTCTTTTGAGTACCTGCGGTATCGTTGAACACACCCAGTTCACCAATCAGGCCCCAAGTCATAGGGATTTGGTTGATTGCTGGAGTCAGGTCAGCTACACGACCCATCACGTTAGGGATGTTGGTCAGGGCTTTGGTAATATCAGTCATTTAGAATAATCCTTCTTGTTCTTTATTGTTATGTGTTACTATTAGGCGATGGTGGTTTCAGCCACGATGTCTTGAGCCTTCAGCAGATGGATCAGGTTAGCTTGATCGGCAGCAGCAGTCAGACCAATAGCTGTGCAAGCAGCCTTCAGAGTTGCATCCTTAACAGTAACATTGCCACGAACCAGAAGAGTTACCACATGGTCGCCAGTGCCAGACACGTCATATTGTTCACCCAGACCATTTGCGATCACCAGAGCAAATTCGTTAGTGGTGACAAGAGCAGTGTTCAGCTTCACAGGTGCCCACTTGGTTCCGGACACTGCGTTCTTCGCACGGAACACAGGGGTGCCCAGGGTCAGCACATCGCCACTAGCCAGAGTGACGGTAGCGTCAACAGCCTTGTCAGCACGGGTGTAGCCAATGTAAGCAGAGTCAGCTTCGTGCAGAATCAGATCAGACAGCTTACGAGCTTGGTAAGTAAATTTTGCCATTTTATTTCCTTATTGAGAATTTATTGTTTTTGTGTTTTAATCTACCAAGCTTTACTTAGCAGCGTACTTAGCTTTCAGAATGGCCGTAGTGGCTTCTTCTACTTGAGGAGCTTCCGCATTAGGGTCGCTCACTTGCTTCATCAGGTCAGACTGTTCAACAGCTTCCTTTTGAGCCTTCAGAGCCTTCACGATTTCAGCAAACGCTTCATCGGACAGAGCTTCAGTAGACTTCACCAGTTCAACCGAACCAGTTTGAATCAAAGCAGCAACTTCGACCTCACGAGCCTTCAGCACTTGTGCCTTACGAGCATCTTCAGCGGCCTTGACAATTTCTTGCACCTTAGCCAGTTCTTCCTTGCTCTTTGCGATTTCTGCTTGCAGAGCCGTAATCTCCGCATCCTTAGCTGCAACAGCTTTTTGGATTTCTTCTTGCATTTTTTCTTTCTTTTCTGTAAATGCAGCCAATGCTTTTTGAACACGGCTGTTTGTTTCAGGATTGTTCAGAGCTTTATTTACTAGAACATACTCCCCATCCTCCAACTTGTCCTTCGCTTGTTCAGAAATCACAACCTTACCTGTTTCCACGTAAAACCATTCTTTCTCAACACTCTTGGCTTCGTCTGCAATAACATACTCTTCGTTTTGTCCGAGAGAATATGCCACCATATACAAACTGTTTTCACGCCAAAAGAAAGCGTTAACATTATCGAAGTCTTCTAAATAAAGCCACTCATCGTCATCCTGAAACTTCTGCTTAATAGCAGCAGAAAGCTCCTGTTGAACTTGAGAATTAAGTTTGGCTTTCTCAATAAGAGCTAGTTGACTAGCCACTTGTTGATCTGTAATTTCTTTTGTAGACTTGGTAAGCAGTGTTGTATACTCATTGGCAGCAGAACCAACTACAGGCCCAACCAACGCAACATGACTACCACCAGACTCAAAAGAAAAATTCTTTAGGCGGCGTTTAGCAACCTTGTTTTCTTCACTCATTAAATCTCCTCAACGTCAGCACGACAGCCGATGCTTACTCCATCAATCTCGCCGGACAGGACTGCTTGCCAGATTTTCTCACCCACCTCTGTTTCAGGGAAATACCATTCTTGCACCCACGTACCCTTCTTGACGAAAGTACCTTCAATGTACATATCCACTGGAGTAGTGTAAGATTGGACAATCTCTGCTTCTTGGGTTTCAACCATGTGGAACAAGTTAGCCTTCATGCAGTGTCGATTGAAATTCTGCATACCCTTTTCAATTTCTTTAGCAGAGTATGTATCTCCGTGGGCATCCACCTCATCTGGAGCAAGAACAACAAACAAAGCCTTTCTTTCAACCTCGTTTGCTGCCTTTTCAATCTTCACAACTTCCTTCTTGAACAGAGGCTCAAGCACATCCGAAAGAGCTTTCTTCAAATCTTCAATATTCACTATGCCGACCCTTCTAGGTTTATAGACGTGTTATCTCTGCCGGAAAGGGTTTTAGCTGTTCCCTCTCCAACGGGACTGTTCAAGCCTTCCGAAGCACCAGATTGGTACTGCGTAAGCTCAGACAAGAATTCTTCTCTATCTTGATCTTCCTTGAATTGAGGAGTAATACCGCCCAATCTAGAAGTAACAAAGTTGACAGCTTCTGGAGTCTTAGGGAACAATCCAACAGCAGCAGTACGTTGAATGTACTTACCAATTTCATCTAGTGATTCTTCGCTGACTTCTCCATATTCAAACTTAGGAGTGTCTGTAGTATCCCACCCGTTCAAGGCAAACAACTGAGGAACCAGGTCATGATTTAGTTGTTCCTGAATCTGTGTAAGACGAGCTTGAACCACCATCTTAGTGACGCTATCCAACGACTCAGCTAGGGAGAACGACCCACCACCTTCTTGACCAAGAATCAACTGAGAAGCCATTAATCCAGTTACGATCTCTTTGCGGAAGCGAGAGATGATTGCATCGGTCGAATGAGCTTTTTGCCCCATGACAGAGATAGCTTCAAACTCAAACATCTTATTCCCCTTTTCATCTCTGAACATGGGGAGAATAATGCTAGACTGTTCGTTATTATTGACACTCGACATGCCACGCTGGTAGTGTTGGTATCCTTTACGTTCAGGAGTTGTCGTTAATCACTCCCCGGACTGCCATGTCTTTGCAGCCCTGCTGCATGTTTCCATGCAGAGCAGACTATATCTTCATCCTTTCCAGAGGATGCTTTCCATTTCCACTCACTTGAGTGTACTCTACTTGCTTCTTCACGTATTCTTATACGCTATGCTTTCGATAGTCGTTACACGTTCTCTTTATACACCAGTTAATTAAAAATATTTATTGGATATGTCTTTATAAGCTTTCTTCTGCTTAATATCCTTTACCATGTGGCGACTAACTTTACCGCCAGACAGTTCATTTATTTCTTTAGGTGTTTTACCTTCACAAATCTGCCTACATACCCACTCTACAGTCGCGTCAGAAAGCATTCTAGGTCTAGGACGTTTTACAAACACATAGTTATCGCTTATGTGTTTCCAAATTCTCTTAGTCCTAATGTCATGTACCAAATACTTTGGTACATTCATTTTTCTAACAATGTCAACTGTCCGTCTTCCTTCTTGAATCATTCTGCAAATTGTATGAATTAATTCATCTGGGAATACTGCGTGGTGATGTTGTCCATTAACAACTCTGAAAGCACCATTCTCATGTGCGTGCCTGTTATTTTCCGCAGGCGTAGCCCATTCTAGGTTCTCGATTCTGTTGTCAGACTTTATTAGATTTTTATGGTTTACAAAAGGTTTGTTCTCAGGGTTTGGAATAAAGGCTTCTGCAACTAGTCTGTGAACTAATTTCAGTTTTCTCGTACCATCTAGATAACGTATCGTTGCTGATACATATCCCCGATGTTGCTTATTCTTTCTAAGTTCCCTATCACCCCTGAAGACTCTACCTTCCGGTGTAATATAATAATCTTTTGTATTCTTTATTAAGGTTTTGTTCATACTTCCTCCTACTAGTGTTCAGAGGTGTATAAAGAGTTTCGCTCGGTATTGCCCTCGTCTTTACGTTAGGGGTTTCACCGAATTAGAAAAGTTTTGTACATCAGATTACTCTAATGTGCGGCTTACATTTAACCGCCTTGTCTTCTTCTGAAGCCTCTGGGTTTAGATATTGTGGAGGAAGGTACAACACCTTCATACCACGAACATCATTGCTTACAGACATAGCCTCAAACTCTTCAAGAGAAGTCTTATAGCGCCATGCTCGGTAAACACTCTTCAGAGGACTAACACCTTCTGGAGAATTCTTATTAGAATTGTTCTTCACCAAAAGGAACTTCTTACGAGGAATGAATGTTGGCTGATTTGTGGTGACAGAAGTAAAATCATTTCTGTTACTCACCATCGCTGGAGACTGATAAAGTCCATCCAAGTCCCTTCCATTGTTCTTGAAATTCCAAGCAACAATAGTTTCTTGAGGAATAGGAGCTAGCTTCTTCAGGCCAATCAAGCCATCGTTAAACTTACTACCCTTAGACTTTTCTCTGTACCGAAACACCTTCTCTGAAACAGCAAAACCGTAAGAGTTGTGTGTTCCTAGGTAACGAATAGCCTCAGCAAAAGGATGATCCATATCAATCATCACTTGCTTCAAGAAGTTCACCTGTCTTGCTTGTTCTTCTTCCTTGCCAGGAGTGGCTGCAACAGTCCAAGGAACTCTAGCAATAGCCATCTCTACAGCGGCAACAGCAGGAGCAATTGTTGCATCCTTGAGCATGAGAGAATATGTTTGCATTGCAAAAGGCCATCGTAGAGCACGATTTTCTTCTTCTGCAATATTCCCTGCAATAACCCTCACCCCGTTATTGCCAGTCTGACTAAGGCGAATTTTAGGTGCTCCTTCTCGACTTTCTGGGAAGCCGTTTTCAGGAACAATGTCTTCTTCCATTATTTCTCCTTATTGCAAATATTAGAGAGAAACAACTTTAGGTTCTCCAATTGCTTGTTGAAAATTTTGAATACTTCCGAGGAAGTTTGGTATTGTCATCTTCGATGCCAAGAATGAGAATGCATCACTCATCGTATCTGGAATATCCATAATATTAAACAGAGGTCGTTAATCTCTGCCCATGTAAACATGCTGCATATCACTATGCAGATTGGACTATCTCTTCATTAAATATTTAATGCCTACCGTTTCGACCCACTTGGGCCTACAGGCTTTCGCCTTAGTCTCTAGACGCACACTGCATTGCACAGTGCTTTGTACGGGATTGTCTACTTGAGAGTATTCTCTCTGAGAGTTTCCCCGTTTAGATAGGTTTATACACGACAATTAAGTCTATCGTGTCCTGACTCACCGCGTCTGCGGTTTCCGTCAAATGCTTCCAGTTCTCTATATACGAAATCTAGTGTGTTATAATTCTTGTTCTCTAAGTCTTGTCCACACCCCTTGAGGAACTTCACTCCATGATTCTGAGCCATTGCACTAAATGGCCTGAAACGGTCTAGTTTAGATGTAGACGCTCTGATCTTTTGAGCATACAATCCTGACTCTGCAAGATTACGGATCATTAAAGAAGTTGCCGCTTTTGCTGCTGGATTGGGGTCTTCTGGTAGCAAGATAGTAACCTCCCTGTGAAGCTCTCTATCTTCCATAGCATTCTGGATAATGAATTTTTCCCAATCTCCAAACCTAATACGAGTACGCTTTACATCCAGCACAAGATAGCTACCATCCTTCATCTTTGCCATTTTTGTAGCCACTGTGTAGTCTGGAGAGTTATTAGCGTCCGATACGAGGGTCCCAGCCATATCATAAGCACGCACAATCTTAACAACCTGTGACTCATCGTACCCCTCAACCTCTTCTACCCAATTTCTCTGGAAGTAGGTAGAATTAGCTTCTCTAGCTTCCCAATCCCCTAGGAGAAGTCTACGTCTTTCCAGATCGGGCAGAGACTCTAAGTTCGACTTATACTCAGGGTTCAACTCCATCAGCGTTGGATTATCCTCGATTGTGCCAAAGATACAACACACCTCGTAAGGTTTAACTTGATCGGGGTGGTTTATAGAAAGATGCTGCTTACCATACTTGACAATCAACTCTTCTGCTGTATCAGACCACCTAATCTCTCCAGAAACCCGCAACATCCAACGTGACTTGCCATTCTTTTCAGGGTCAGGGATTCCGAACTTTTCATGATGCTCTGGATAAAGCCACCAGTCAACCCATTTACGTAAATATGAATCTACGTCTGGGTTACATGACAACCAAATAGAAGGTGTCATTTTTGCACGAGTTGTTCTTAGACGTGAGATTAGCCAGAATATGTGACTTTCTTCCGCATGAGTCGCCTCATCGTAAAATGTTCCACACATTTCAATTCCTTGGTAGAGCTGTTGCCCTGCACTATCATTCTCATAATGAGAAAATGAAACTGAAGCGCCGGAACTGAAAACAATTTTCTGGTCTTTTAACTTTACCTTTATGTTGGGGTCGATTTTACTATACAAGTCTACAGCTTGTTCAAACAATCCACCAGACCGCATAATTGCGGTAGAATTCTTACGAATGCAATAGCCTCTATAGTATGGGTCATCACACCAGCGAATATGCCTCATCAGCCCGATATAGCTTTTAGACGACCCTGCTGCCCCGCCAGCAATCAAAATTCTGGCGTTGGAATTTAAATATTTTTCTTGGAATTCTGACTTTGGCCCGATTATATTATCACTCATCTCCATCTTTCACATAATACCCGAAATACTTCATCTCGGCGAGTCGGCGTGCATTGATGGCAGAAGACTTATCCTTAAAAGAACCTAAATAGATATGCTCATAATTGCAAGTAATTCTTGCAACCCACACATCTCGCTCCGAATTATAAGAAACCCCCGCCTTACCAGAGGTATTCGTAATTTTTAATGTTTTATTAAATGCCTGATTAGAGGCATCTGCCCATCTGCAATTATCAGGAGTATAATCTTTATGAGGATCAATTCTGTCCAGAGACATCCCCTCCGGACGTTCTCCCATATCTTTGTAAAATTCCTCAAAAGAATCTATCCAAGCCTGATGTATCTTAATCCCTTCAGAGCCGTACCCATCATACATCTTGGAATTAGCATTAAGACAACGTTCTTTCATAGCACACCAAGTCTTGTAGGTAGGTGTATTACGCATACCGTGTGTCTTCTTAGCAAGTGACGTGTTCTCTTTATGAACGCAACCACATGAAGTTGTGTGATTCCTACGAAGATTTGTTCCAAGAACTACAACTTCATTACCGCAGTCACACTTACAAAGAAATCGTGGGTGCTGTGCTTTACCTTCTGACCGACTATGATAGCTCAGAACTTCCAATCTACCGTAGCGATTACCTGTTTCATCTTTAAAAGCCATACTTCCTCCTCTAAATTAAAACTCTACTATACCACATCCAGAGGAGACTATTCAACATTCATAAATTACTTCTACAACATTACGTTGTGCGATAAATACAATTTTATCATTAGTCATAGAATTTGTCAATGGGGTATTCACTTTATTTCGACAGTTTCTATCAAATAGCTTGTTGAATATTCTTTACAGCTTCAAGATAATCCTTAATCATCTTGTCGCGTTCTCTCCCCTTAATACCAAGCAAAGCAACAGACTCACGGAATTCCTCAAATGTCATATCATTTAACTCAGACTCTGTATAAATTCTATGGTCAGGAGGATAAGCACGAATAGCTTCATTACTTACCAAAGGCTTCTTAGGGTCTACGAGCAAATCCAATTCAGCAGAGAATGGAGCAAACAAACGTGGTACTGTGTTCTTACGCATCTTAGCGCCCATAGCACCAAGCCTAATTAGCTCTTCCACAAATCGTACTCTGTCTGCTGTAAACACCGTAATCTTTTGATTTACTTTTTCAAATTCCATAACTTCCTTTTCGTTAACTTACCGCAGTTTATTTCTTAGCTTCTGCAAGCTCAGTGTACTGTTCCCATGCATGAGGGTCTTGATAAACATCCACCCTACTAATCCTAATTACCTGGGTTCTTGCAGGAACTTTTACGTAGAAATCAGTTTCATAACGAGACATTATGTTGACCGAATTAAACCCCCTCTTTGGTGGAACTTTAAGACAAATCCTACCACCATAAGAAAACATATCACCGAAGCCTAAATCCTTATACTTCACAACATGCTCACTATCGTTATAATACAGTCTCGTCATATTTCTCCTTCAAACAACTAAAGCTCCTAGTTGGAGTGGTTGTGGCGAGAGTCATTCCGCCGTGATAGATCGGAAGCGCAGCAGCTAGATTGTTGTGGGTTTCCTAGCGCGCCGTACAACTGGTGTAGTCAAGGATGACCACCATACTTAAGCAATCTTGTACGATGCATTCATGACAAGCCGCGAACCATTTGCGGCAGGGTATGTGTTGTCGTAGCGTCGTATGTCAATATACGACGTTCCGAAAGATATTGTCCCGGTCAGTGCTGCGCCTCCAACATTAACATCTCTGCCAATTCCGACTGCCTGAGCATTTGCTGGCGTCGGAATCGTTACCCTAACGGCTCCAGACCCTGATCCGTTGGACGAAATTGATATATCAAGAGCAATCTCAACTGTATTGCCGAATCGTTTAAAAATACTAGAAACATTGCCAATCTCAGCAATAGCCCCCACCGTGGAATTCACTGATGCACTGTAATTTCGCCATTCATCCACGCGGATATTGCCGGAGCCACCATATCGACCACCAGCACCTCCACCACTTTCAATGGTCGGATAACCATCAATATCAATTATGTTTCCATCCCCAGAGTAGATTGCTGCAACATTCGTTACTGAGCTGTCGTAGAACTTTGCTACGGTTCGACCAGATAAATTTATTTTATTGCCACTACCTGCGATATGAATCGCGCTACCAGAGGAACCATCAGATCGGGTGTTAACGAAATCAAGCTCAGAGAAATTACCATCAACGAATATCCCTTTAGAACCCAACAACCCTGTCTCCCATTGGTATGTTAAGTTGGAGAACTGCCCTGTAACGCCCGTTGTTACAGTGCTATCAACCCATACCCCCAGATTTCCACGGTCGAAGTCTGCATTCGCTAAATGGACTTTCGAGGTTTTACCATTGGCGTTTTGCCCGAATCTAATCCCAGAACGTGCGAAGATCGTGAAGATATTTGTGAGCATCGGATTATCCGCACGCTCAAAATACAGCACGTCCAAGTTTTGCAGCGTATAGGCATGGACAAAATTATTATCACTCCAGAACGGCCACTGATGAAGATTGTTAATCTTCACGACATCGTAGGACAACTCAACTTTAAGCATCGTCTTAAATGCCTGGCCGCGCAACGTATTAATCTCCAACCGTCCAGCATTGCCATTCGTCAGGAATACTCCGCGAGTTGGGTTCAGCAGCGTCACATCCGAAAGTAGAACATCAGCATTGTCGATATAGATGTCGTAGTCGTGATCGGCTGGTGTCCAGCCAGCAGCAGGTACTGGCTGAGTCCGAATCATTCCCAGATGCCCAATATGGACCCCCCGAGAGAAGACCGTCGCCAGCGATGACAAAGCCACGACCGCCATGGTCACAGTGGAACCATGAACCAGGGCCGCGTGTGCCAATAAACTTTGTATATGGAGAAGCCCCTGCACCGATAATACTAACATTGCCGGAAATAGTTACAGGGCTAGTAAGTCGATAACTAAACCCACTCTCTAGTGGTGGAGCGTAAATAAAGCGTGCTCCACTGTTTAATGCAGCCTGAATTGCTGCAGTATCGTCATCGCCAGTGACTCCATTCCAAGTCCCCTTTGCGCCGCCTGCGAACTGCGGGTCCCGAATGTTAGCCACTCCAAAATAAAGCATGTCGATGTGTTGCTGCACCGTCTGCGCTGGGCCGTCAGGTTTAGCGAATCCTACAAGTGAAGCACCAATAGATCGCGCTAGATCACTACGCAGGAAATTCTCAACAAACACCAACAAACCGTTATTAGCTACGTAACGCTTTTGATCGCTTTCAACATCAATCCGCTGCCGGATGGGCAGCGTAGCCGCAGCAGTAGATGCGGCGGCGTAGTCAGAAAAAGACAAAACGCTGCGCTTCAATGCCTTATCTACTGTATTATCACCACTTCCATAACGAATCTGTGAAGCCTGTGGTTTTGTGTTTTCCATATTATTCCTTAATTGTGTGGAAGAAATAGCTCCAATAGGGAGCTTATTAAAATTAGTGCCAGTTACGATCTGGCGACAGTTTATGGTACAGTCCGTTTTGAAACACCCACTCTTTTATTTCATATGCCTTTGTGTCCGCATAATTCCCGCTTACCATCCTGCGTGGCTATTCTTTAGCGATAGCGGATTAATAAAAGCTGTACATTTGAATCACGGACTAATGTACAAATGCCGGGGAAGTTATAAATAATTATTCTTTCTGATAGTTGGCGCTATTCAGTCTAAGTAATTTGGTAGCGTATAACTTCCCACCTTAGCCGTAAATTTGGTCCTAAGGCTTTATTCCTTCTTAGGCATGTGAAGCTGGAACACTACAGCTCTTTCTGTCTCTTCTTCCTCTACAATAGAAGCCTCTGCTCTAGCTTCATCAACCTCAGACTTCTTGCCCTCTTCCTCAGCTTGAACTACCTTATGGAATTCCTTAGCAGAAGTGATTGTCCATTTAGCTGTGGAAAGCTGTTCCTTGTCTACAGGCTTGCCGTCAAGACTGTCTTGTACAAGCTCCATAGCTGTTGTCTCAGCCAATTGCTTGAGCCTAGCTGCCACTTTACGTAGCTTAGAGGCTTTAGTTCCTACAGAGCCAAATGGGCGTCCACGAGGACGTTTTTCTTGTTGTACTGCACTCATATGTTTCTTCTTATTATTTTATTCCGAGAAATCTAGCGTCACTTCTAGCACTTCAGCAACTTGAACAAATTCCGACTTCTTTGGTGTGTCAACTCCATAAAAGAATTTGTCCACTTTGTTTCTACTCCAGCCAAGCTCTAGGGCCAAGTCGCTAGTTGACATTCCTCTATTACGGAGAACACTAATGAAATCGGAAATAGCTGCTTCAGCGTCTAGAGGATCAACAAGCTCTGCTCGCTTTTCTTCTATATTCTTACTCATGTTATTTCCTATTGTAATAATCCCTTAGAGGGAATGCTCTTTGCATTGCACAAAGAAGTGGGAGAGAATAAAACAAGCTCTCCCTCTTGTATAAATATGGAGCGAATATCCGCTTTCGAGGCGGAACCTCTAGTTTGGAAGACTAGAATGCTTACCCTTAACACCATACTCGCAAATTGCAGACTTTCACTGCCTGTATTGTTCACCACAATATCTTTCAACCTATTATACACTCTACCGCATGTATCCTGCATCTAGTGTTGACTTCTTTTAGTTAGTACGAGCAGAGCATGCGGTCACTGCACCAACTTAGTAATTAAGACAGGAGTAGTACACAAGTGTACTGTTTTGCACTAGTCCTTCTAAGGGTCCTGTATCGAAATACAGAAGTGTCTCCTGTGTGTTAAATATGCTCCGTGTTTGCTAATCACCAACACGCCGGAGACTTCGGGTGACTAGCCCTTCAGCCACATTGAACTAGGAGTCAACTGGTTCGGAACTCTATTAATGCCCCGTAAATAGCCGCAAAGAACTACTCTGCCGAGGACTTTAGCTTACGTCTAAGCCTTTTTTCTTAAATATTAGATTTCAATCCCTGTCCAAAATAACACCTGAAGTTTGTACAGATAGAGTGGTGACATCAGAAAGAACATCACTCAATCTCTTTAGCAAAGCCATCCACAATTGCTGTGTAGCCATACTTCTTCTTAGCATCGGCATAGCTATCAGCCTTTCCAATTTCCTTCATTGTAACCTCGTATTGTGTCTCGCCCTTGTGGTCAACACCTACCTTGCGATAGGACGTGGTGTATACACTAATTTGCTTCTTCATTTACTTTCTCCTTTGTTGATAATCAAACTTCGTTCCAAATAACTTTGGTGGATAAGGAAGGACTCGCACCTTCATAGTCTTATTGACATTGCGACAGATTTACAGTCTGCTGATTTTTCTAGCTACCAACTTATCCAAACAGAAAAACTCTTTCGTAAGAATTCTTTTGTTTGGAGGGTCTGGGGAGGCTCGAACTCACCAACTTATTTCTTAGAAGGAAATTACTCTTCCATTGAGTTACAGACCCTTAAATGGAAGACTCTACCACAGAACTTAGGAGAAAGGAGAATGAAAACCTAGTTCTCTTTGTGTGTAAAGCCTTCTATTTAAGAGACTCTTTGAGTCTCTATAGCTTGCTCAGATGTCCAGTCAGTCGCAAGCCAAGTTGTACAGAAAGAAAAGACTGCATTGCTGTTGCTTCAGACCGTTTTCTTTACTCTCTATACTTACTATTATACCACCAACTTCTTCATTTGTCAAGTGTTTTCTTATAAACTAAGAGAAATAATTGTACCAAAGTGTAAATTATCTATCAATCCCAGAATGTATTCAGATATACCCCAAACAAACGACATCCATTTTGAATACGAGCATGGTAGGCATCGTATAGAGCACGCTTGTCTGGAATTTCTTTAAGACCTGAAGAAAGCATTGTAACACAACCGCGTTCGTCTGGCTCACTAAATTCCATCTCACCAACAACATCGTAAGGTACAGGCTCATTTACATTGTCTGTGGCAATCTCATTCATTACCCAAATAATCTCATCCAACACCCAGTCCCAGGCTTCTTTAGAGAACTTTCCTCCTTCATAAGTGCTATGGAGTTCTTCTGGAACATCTTCCTTTGCAATAGCACCGTATCCATGAGAAGTTTCCTTCAGTTGTTTGAGCAGTGGCCCTGCAATCTGAGCAATAGTCCAAGCACAACTCCAACTATCTTCCTTGTCAATCACAACATTGTTTGTCTTTACAGAGCCTTTGTCCTTACCACTCTTATAACGCTTAATCTTTACTTCCATGTTTCATCTCCTTTATTAACAAACACAAATTCTCCTGTTGCTGTGTCGTAAACACAAGGATCGTAACTTTCTTTTGCAAGCATAGGACGAACCTTCAGTCCTTCCATCACAGCATCTTGCCAATCATGCCCTGCCTTTTCGTTATCGCTCGTGGTGATAACCTTATCACACATTTTCAAAAACTCTTCAAGGTGATTCATTCAAGAAATCCTTGTAATTTTATGATAATCGGTAAAAACACAAGAACCAACAGTAAGGGTTAACACGTAATCATTCCAGAACCACCTCCCATCTGCTGTAGACCCATTGATTGTATCACAGCTTGTTAACCACGCTGGTGCTGTCTCTTCTGTGAAGATTTCCTCTGTTCCAAATATCTCATGTGCTTTCTTAAACGTCTTCATAATTCCTCCTTGTTTTGAACAAGGTTGAAGTGTATCACAGATTCCTAGAACACAACAAAGACGCTATGGATCAGTAGGACACTCAGGAAGTAAGTATGTCACTCTAAATCCTGCGTTACCGTACAGAAGTTGTTGCTCATACATTCCTTTGTCTAATTGTAGCAAGATTTCTAACAACTTTTTATAAAGTTCATCATCTATTTGTACATCTTCTACACTTTTACCACTCATCTTAACTCCTTATATAATTAATATAACTATATCTCTTATCCCTTGGTGAATCTTTTGAAGATACAGTTCGCCCTACTCCCATCAGCATCACCTGTATGAAAGTAGAACCTGCAATCAAAAGAGTCACCAAGAGCTTATCCCCCGGAGCCACATGTTGTCAAGCTTTAGGCTTGATGTGTACATTTCTTGTTGTAGGTACACAGACACAGTTGAGAATTTCTTGTCAGGTCTTCTCAAACACAATAGAGTAGGCTACAATCCTGTCTACTGCACATACTTACCTCAGTCCCTCCGCGTCTTGGACGTAGAACTTACACCGACTGTCTAGTACCTGTTGTTAAGAGATACACTACCGAAGTGTAAGAGCTATGAATGCTTTTACACATTCAATACCTAAATTGTACCACGACTATGCTCAAAAGTCAAGTACCACCAATGAGACAATGGTTTTAGATTGTCCTATCTATGGTACTAATGGTATAATTCTGACAAGAGTGGTCTAAATCTCCCTAGAAACGATTTTAAGCCTCTACACTACCTTTGGTACTACTTCGTAGTTTAAAACGTTTCTAGCCCTGTTTTGACGGGATTTAGACGGGTTGCTGTTGATGTTACTCACTCACTTCATGTTCTTGTGTAAAATTTGGAAGAATTTTCAAGGAATTCACTAGAGCTATTGACAAATACAGAATTTGTGGTAGAATGGGTATAACAGATTGAGAAAAGGAGAAATTATGAGTGAATGGAAGCCTATTGAGACTGCACCAAAGTCCAAGACATTGCTTCTTGGTTTTAAGAATGAGGCAGGGAAGTGGAGAACAACGCGAGGTTGTTACTTTTCCAAAGATTGGATAGAAGAGAATTGGGACTGTGACAGCGAAGATGGTTGGTATGAAACCCCTGTAGAGGGAGAGGAGTGCTACCCTATCGTTCCTACACATTATATGCTTTTGCCTGCTGCTCCTAATGACTAATATTATGGAAAACCTGACAGAAGAAGAGATTCTAGAAATTGCAAAATACTGGTCGAATTCAGAGTTTGTACGAGGTGCTGAAAGATTCTTGCTAGATTTTGCACAAGGGGTTGTGGAAGCGTACAATGAAAAGAATGGTGAAATTGTTCTTACATCTACAGAAGATGGAGAACTTGTTGCTGTAACACGGCAAGACGAAGAGGGACGAATTCTTAAGGTAATTTGGAGTAAGAAATGAATAAAGTACATCCGTGGTTTGTTAAGCTATGCAAAACTTCACCACTTCTAGCTAAAACGCTCATGAGGGCATTTCTTGTGGTATTCTACATAGTTGGTGCTCCTGTTGAATTTGTTTATAACCTGTCTTACGAGATTTGGAAAGCCTTTAGGAAGATTAGTTGGAAGAATATTGTGAAGCCTTTCACTAATTTCAAAGACAACTGGGATTGGTGTGGACACAATGTAGATTGGATTAGCGAGAATGAATAACATTTATACAGAAATTGACACCCTGCTTGCACACCATATAAATGAGCAATTTGAAATGTCGGAGCTTTCTGACAGTCCTCTACTCTCTTTGCGTGTAAAAGACGGAGTAGTTGGTGTACACTGGAGAGAAAGCTTGACAGGAAATGAAGTTGAAGAGATTATTGAGAAGTACAAGTTTCGTGCCCTACTTCCCTCTTTCAACATCAACTTCACAATTCTAGGGTATGTAGAGAACAAGGAATTCTTTTTGTTTGCTCTGTTCCTTGAAGGAAAGCAGCATGAGCAATCTCCTAAAGAACGCTCACATTTCATGGAGCTGTTCAACAGCAACAGGGAAGGAGTGAAGCTACGACATGTTCCTGTACTTCCTTTTGTGTTGTCCCTTCCTGGAGCTAAGGCAGCTTTGGAAAATGGAAATAAGTACGAAGACGTTGCCAAGTACACCATCAAAGCTATGGTAGAATTGTGTGAAGGAACTAGCCCTATGACTGGACGACCACGAAAGGGGCTTGTCATGAAAAGTATCAGCACAAGCTACGCTTTTAAATGCTACAGTGAAAGTGCAATGCTAGAAGGAGATTTGTAATGGAAAATGAAGAAATTATGGCTCTAGCTCAAGAGCATTGCTTACACATTGACTTCTATCAAGGGATGGTGTATAAGCCTCAACGAGAGCCTGAGAAGTCTTGGTGTTGGACAACAATGGAAAATGGTGTGTATGCTGCTATTCTTAGTTGTGTAGCAAAAGTGAAGAAAATGGAAGAAGAGCTGTTGCGTAAAGTTTCTGGTAAGGAGGTGTTTTGATGTTGAATCATATTCACGCTTTTGTTGAAGGTAGGACTTCTTTTCTAGAGGGGAAGTCTTTGGAAGATAATCCATATCGTGAAGGGACATTTCTATCACAACAGTGGATTCTTGGTTGGAATCAAGGTTTGATCATTAAAGAAGGAGATTAAAATGAGTATTGATATTAATGCTAAACTAATGTACGGACTTCCGTATCGAAGTATTGTTAAAAATCTACGAGAGGACTCTATTGAGTTGTTGAACGAGGAAATTTATGATGGTGAGTGGGATACAGCAAGCCCTTACTATGATTCTGAGAGGACCTCTTGGTTTATTGGATATGCCCTCTCTGACTTTGATTCTTCGTGCCTCCAACAAATGATTTCAAAGATTAGAGATATGGATGAGAAATTTCAAAAACGATTTGGTGTTCGTGGATATGTTACAGCATGTGCTGATGTTACGTGAGGAGCATTCTAGTGAAGATGTTATATTATGATTTGCACAGTGCCTTTGATTCTGGAGAGCCACGCCATGCACAGACCGTGTTGAAAAGCATGGGAGTTACTTATCTCCACGCAGTCCCGCAGTCTATAGCAGATTGCTGGTGGTTTTATGGCCCACAAAACCTGCCAGAACCTTTGCCAGATTATATGAGTGTGCGAGAAGTTAATCCTATCGATCACGTAGGATGGGGTTTGAGTGAAGAAGAGGCAAAGTTTTTGTCGGAGAGGGAATAAATGGACATGACAATTTTTCTAATTGCGTATGCTATTGTGTATGTGCTATGGCTTATTGCAATCTTTGTAATGGGAGAGGCCGATAAGATTTTGCATATCACTTTCTTCTACGTGTTCTCTCCGTTGTTTGCTATTGTAATGATGGTGATTACTCCTATTATGATTATTCTTAGTAAAGAAACTAGGCGTATTGCAAAGGAGAAGTATGGTGAGTGAAGTTTTTCGTTATGTAATTGCACAAGAGGAGAATGGTCATCTCATGACATGGATGTTTATGAATAGTGAGATTCTAAAGGGAGACTTGCAGGATGCTTGTAATGACCTAGACTACGTTCGCGGTGCTACGAGAGAAGATGGTTGGGAAATCTTTGCGGTGAGTTTGGAGAAGATTTGAAGGAGGTTTTATGGCTTTTCTTGAAAAACCTAATGGTTGGAAGCATTGGTTAAAAGAGTCTACTAGAATGTGCTTCCCGATGAGTCAAGACTTCTATGGGTGCTGGGATGCTACAAAGGAATTTGTTGCAAAAGTAGGAGGAATGCTCTTAAAACTTGTTGTAAGACTGTGTTTACTGGTATCATTCCCAATCTCTATCCCGCTGTTAACCTACATGTTCACTAAACAAAATAAATGTACAATGGAATACCGTGCGAATTGGTTAAGTACAGAGCAAGACGGATTTCCGCCTCAGTATACGAGGGAAGAGGTAGATAGGGTGTTGCGAGGTGAGTGTACGTTGGAACAATTGGAAAAAGAGCGTGAAGTTAAGTGGGCTAGTGGTTGAGTTGTAACAAAGAAGGAAAATTAAATATGGCACGACAGAGTAAGAGTCAGCAAAAGCGAAATCCACGTTTGGAGCAAGAACCTCTGAACAAAGAAAAGTATGTAAAAGATACAGCGAATGGTCTGAGTCAATTCAAACCAACAGAGAAGCAACGGCAAATGCTGGACGTAATCCGCTATAACACACTCAGCGTGATTGAGGCTCCAGCGGGCACTGGTAAAACATCGACAATCTTGTGGGATTATTGTCAAGAGTATTTGCGTGACCCTACAAAGAAGATTGTAGTAGTTCGTACACCAGTTGAGGCAGCAAGCCTTGATAAGATTGGTTATCTACCTAACGGTTTGGAAGATAAGATTGCTCCGCACTTTGAAAGCACAAAGCGGATTCTTACTGAATTTCTCGGAAAGAACAAAGTTGAGTGTGACATGGACAACCGTATTTTCTTCAAAATTCCAAATTATATGGTCGGTAGTACGATTGATAACGCACTGATTTTAATCGACGAGGCACAGTTGCTGCAACCAATGATCCTGAAACTCATTCTTGAGCGACTTGGAATTAACAGTCGTTGTGCTGTAGTTGGAGATGCTAGTCAACTATATGCAAATGACCGAGAATCGAAATTGCGTAATGGGTTGAGTGATATGATTGAACGCTTTTTCGACAAGAATATGCGTCCATGCTTTCCTGACGTTGGGTACTACAGTTTTGATGTTGATGAGGTGCAACGCTCTGAGATCGTGAAGACTGTAATTAAGGCATACCGAAAGTAATGGCTGGTATTCGACCTAGTAAATTTACAAAGGAATTTAATAATGAAGAAAATTGAAAACAATCAGGCTATGCCACCACTAATGCTACGTCCCAAGTCTGTGAGTGTTGAAACCATTACACAGTCTTTCAATGTTATCCGCGTGTACTTGACAGATGAAGGTGTTAACGGCACAAGTGAGCATCTAGACCAACTAGAAGCAATTCTCGAAGCAACAGAAAATGACATTGTAGAGGTCTATTGCCTAGGCTGTGGAGGTGGGTCAGCAGATAGCATTATCATGCTCTTGAACGCTCTTGCGTCAACCCCTGCTCACACAGTAACTATTCTAGAGGGTCATAATGCCTCTGCTGCCAGCATGCCGATGATGGTGACAGACTCTGTTCGTCTTGGTATGTATGCCTCTGTTATGTTCCATAGCGTAGCGGGAGGTGTGTTTGGTCACATGGCTAATACAGCGGAAGCTGCTAAGTTCTATGAGCAACACTACAGCAAATTCTTCAATGACTTGTACAGTAACTTCTTAACGGAAGAGGAGCTTACTCTCATCCAGAATGGACGCGAAATCTACCTGGATGCGGAAGCCATCGAAGAACGTCTGAAGCTGCGTGCAGAAAAGATGAAGCAAGACGCTGAGTGCTGTGAGTGTGAAGAATGTCAGGAGGTCAGCTTGGACTTGGAACCAACACTTCCTATAGAAGAGGAGTCTGTAAAGAAGACTCCTGCAAAGAAAGCCGCTTCCAAGAAGGCAGCTAAGAAAGAATAATTCTTGACTAAAAAGCTGGACATTTGTTCCAGCTTTTATTTTGTGATAGAATTTCCAACATTGAACAACGAGGAATTTTATGAAACAAGTGAAACGTGTGTCTCCCTATGGTGACTTGGACTGGATTGACGAAAAAGATCGGGATCGGTATATTTATGTCTATAAGGCGGATTTTGAGGAAGAAGGGTTTAAGCCAGATGCTGCGTGGTATGTCACAGATGCCCTGGGTAATCGACTCTACTTGAAGGCCCGCGATAGGAAGAAAGCGGAAGAGTTAGTGGTAAAGTTCTTTGGTAGTGCGAAATACTCGCTAGTTGCGGACAAGGCAATTAGTATTCGATGAGGAGAATAAATGAAAGATAAATATCACGCAGCATTCCTTGATATGGCTGTACGTTTCGGGCAAACATCTGAATCAAAACGTCTTAAAGTTGGTTCATTGCTTGTACGAGATGGTAAGATTCTATCTCAAGGGGTGAATGGAACACCTCCAAAATGGCCTGACGAGGTTTGTGAAGATGAAAATGGAAATACTCTCCCTCACGTAAGGCATAGCGAAATCGCCTGCCTCGAAAAGTTGTGGAACAGTACAGAAACAGCAGAAGGTGCTACAATGTACGTCAGTCACAGTCCTTGTTTGAATTGTGGAATCAAGATTTTTACAGCGGGGATTACGAGTGTATTCTACAAGGAAGATTACAGAAGTAATGAAGGAGTTGAGTTCCTTCTTAAGAACGGGGTAAAGGTGGAAAAGTTTGAAGGAGTTGAAAATGGACTATAAAGATGAAAATACATGGTTGTTGTTGGGTGATTGTTTGGAACGTATGAAGGGTGTGCTGGATGGGTCCGTAGATATGATTCTATGTGATCTACCATACGGCACTACTCAAAACAAATGGGATGGTGTAATTCCATTTGAGCAGATGTGGGAGGAAGTTTGGCGTGTTCTCAAACCTAACGGGGCATTTTTAAGTTTTTCTGCACAACCCTTCTCAAGTGCATTAACCATGAGTCAGATCAAGTATCACAAGTACGAATGGGTGTGGGTGAAGAATTTAAAAACTGGGAATCTGAATGCCAGAAGAATGCCTATGGGTGGTCATGAAACCGTACAAGTGTTCTACAGAAAGCCTTGTACATATAACCCACAAAAACGAAAGCGTACAACTGAACAAAAGTCTGGTAACAAATTTAACAGTAAGACTACTAATTATGGGGGTCAACGGGAAGAATATCTAGACCGTCAATCAGATGAAATTAATCCAGATACAGCCTTACTACAATTTAAATGTGTTCATAACAGTTCAGGTAAAGTCCACCCTACACAAAAGCCTGTTGAACTTTGTGAGTACTTGATTAAGACATACACAAATGAATGTGAAGTGGTTCTTGATTTTACCATGGGAAGTGGTACAACAGGCGTAGCCTGTAAGAATCTCGGTAGAAAGTTTATTGGTATTGAAATGGATGAAAAGTATTTCAATATTGCAAAGGAAAGAATAATTAGTGAAGAAAATTATAGTAGTAATAACACTTGTAACAGGGATTCTCCTAACGACGAACAAGAGTGTTGTTGAAAGGACTCTTACGGAATCTGGGGCCTCACCTGATGACTACTACAAATCCTTGTGCTTAAAGAGCTTGAAATGTAAGCTGCTGGCTGAGGGGGGATACTATGAGGCGAGGGGTGAATCTGATGAAGGGGTAGCTGCTGTAATGTTTGTAATCCTCAATCGTGTGAAGCATCCTACAAGATGGCCTTCCACTGTTGCAGAAGTTCTCTCGCAAAAGTGGCAATTTAGCTACAAGCACGATGGCCAGATGAAGAAAGGCTTTGCAGAAAAGGAACAATACGATAGAATTCTTGTGATTGCTGGGAAGGTGATTGCTGGTGCAATACACTCTCCTGTTGGGGAGGCTACTCACTACCACACAACTAGCATCAAAGTCCCTAAGTGGGCTAAGAAGAGAAGAAAGGTGGCTATAATTGGAGAACACGTATTCTATGAATGAACAACTTACAATGGACGATATTAAGTTACATGATGTTTGGATGATGAAGTGTGGTACAATAGTTCAAATTACTGTACTGCATGGAGGTTACACAGACAAGCCGTTTCAAGTGAGGCGTGCAGGTAGTTTGCACAACTGGGCGATGAATTTTCATCGTTTGGACTACAAAATTTCTGAATAAGGAGAGAATTGTGGAATTTGCAATTTTTGTTTGGTTGACAAGTTTTATCCCAGGCATTAAACTGGGGATTGAAATTGCTTGTCTAATTGTTCTTGCGTACATTTCTTTGCGGATTTGTCATGCGGCTTTTAATTATGATGACTATACAAAGAAATATCAGCCAGAGAAATATCAAGCAGCAATGCAGGTGTGGAAGTTCAAATGGATTAAACGACCTGTTACTTTTCTTGTACTTCTATATGTTATAGCATCAGCACTACCTGAACAGAAAACAATGTATCTAATTGCTGCTGGTTATGCAAGTCAAAAGATGGTGGAATCTGAAGCAGCGGAGAAGGTTGTGAAAATCATTAACCTGAAGTTAGACGAATATTTGCAAGAAGCAGAGAAAGAGTTGAAGAAATGAAACACAGCATTACAGCAATGATTATGGACAAACGCGGTAGAGTGTTGTCTGTCGGAACCAATAGTTATGTAAAGACGCATACACTGCAGGCCAAGCACGCTGACAAGGTTGGACTCCCAGAGAAGAGGTTTTTGCATGCGGAAGTCTCATCTATCGTAAAATGTAAAGACTTGACAAAAGCCCATAAGATTGTTGTAATGCGTTATACTAAAGATGGAAAGCCTGCTAATGCGAAACCCTGCCCTATTTGTATGAGTGCTATCGAGGCTTCTGGTATAAAATTTGTAGAATGGACTACGGAGGAATAAATGAATTGGAAAGATTTTACAGAAGAACAGCTTGAACAAATAATGTATAGCAAAGACTTGGAAATTAAAAGTCTTAAAGGCATTATTGCTATACAAACAAGTTGGATAAATATTCTACGCCAAGATACTCAAGGGTTGGTAGAAAGGCTGGGGCAAAATATCTCGCAAGAAGTTCAGGGAAGCGTGAATGCGTTAAAGTCTTCCTTGGTATCGTTTTCGGGAAGCGGTCTAAGTAAGGAAACACGAAATGAAATTTGAAACAGAAGTGAAACCGACTCCAAAGCAACTTGCGGAAGCATTTTGGAACCTGGAAGATAGTGAACAAGCTGAGTTCTTTGCTGAGTTGTTCGATGCGGCTGGAATGGGTGTGAGCTACCTTAACTTCGAAATACAAGCATTTCACTTACATGATAGAATCCGTAATACAGAGAATGAAAAAGCAAAAGAAGCGTTGATGTCTTTGGCTGCACCATTCTTTTATTACACACTCAACGACACTTATTGAAAGGACTGTATATGAAAGTATTTGTTTGGAAAAGTTATGGTGAACTAGATATTCGAGACATCTCGACTCAGGAGCAAAAGACATTACTGAAGATTGAGTTAGTTAAAGCTTTGCAGTCTGAAGGAGAGACAGATGTTGACGAATCCATGTCTCTTGGATATGTTATTGACTTGGTTTATGACCAACTAGGCAATAGTGATGTATTTGAGCATGGTACTGGTATTTATAGGGTGAAAGGATAAGTATGTACGAGAAGGTTACACTATACACAAAACAAGGTGTAAAATTCCGCCAATGGTCGGTTTGGACAGAAGGTGCTGAAGTTGTTGTTGAGCACGGTCAGTGGGGCGGTAAGCTGACAGAAAAGCATTACACAGCAGAACCTAAGAATGTTGGTCGTGCCAATGCCACTACGGCAGAAGAGCAAGCTGCACAAGAGGCTGAAGCTAAGGTGGTGAAGCAGCTCAAAAGCGGCTATTACCGTACAATCGAAGAAGCTTCAGACCACGTAGAATTCACGCCCATGAAAGCTCAGAATAGTGATGACTACAAGCACAAGCTAGTGTTTCCTTGCTATATTCAACCAAAGCTTAATGGTCAACGCCTGATGATTAATAAACATGGAGAGGGCCTGTCGAAGCAAGGAGAGAGTATTGAACTGCCTTATCATTGGGATGCAGCAATTGATGCAATTCTGTTCTCAGGTCTTGACGGTGAAGTGTATGCAGGTCTAGAAAAAGAGGGTGGGTTGTCTTTACAGGAGATTATTTCAGCTTTTCGTAAGCCAAACAAAAATACCTGCAAGCTAAAATACTACGTCTATGACATCCCTTTGCCTAATATGACAATGACGGAACGTGTCAGCGAGTTGCGTAAGCTTTATGAATATGTTGTTGAACACGAACTTGACTATATTGAAGTAGTGACCCCAGAAGTAGTGAACTCGTGGGAAGATGCGGTAGTTGTTGCAAAGATGTATGTAGACTTGGGATATGAAGGAGCAATCCTACGCAATTTCAATGGTGAGTATGAATTTGGTAAACGCTCTTACGATCTGCAGAAGCTGAAGTTTCGACAATCAGCAGAAAGTGTTGTTGTATCCGTGACACAAGATAAGAATGGTGACGGTGTTCTCCTGTGTCAAGCTATCAATGGTAAGCAAACTGGTGTACAATTCGAGTGTCTGATGCGTAAGGACGCCGATCCTGAAATCAACTACCGGAAGTATTCTAATGCTCTGCTGTTGATTGGTAAAGCTATTACATACGAATATGAAGAGCTTTCAGATAAAGGCGTTCCGACGAAGCCGGTCAGTGTGGCTTTGCGGGAAATGATTGGTAACGAAGGTCGCTATTAAGGAGGAAATATATGCAAGTTAAAATTACTATCTCTAAAGAAGAGTTTGCTCGATTTGATATGGACTTGGAGGAATTTAAGTATGCTGTTAGTAAAGTGATGAATTCATCATACGATTGTAATGACGGAGGGATTCTTCTAGGTTTTGGTGTATATCAGCATGATGTGGAGGTGACGTATGAGTAAGAATGGAACAGGACGTATTACGAACGTAGGGCAAGATGCTTCTGGTCAAACAGTGATCTACGTTCAAGGCACAACTTCAGAAATTGCGGACACTAAGTTTTCAATGAAGATTCCAGACGGGCCTTATGCCTTCTATAATCTGGAAGTAGCTAAGAAGTTGAAAGGTATGCAAGTGATTTTCACTTACTTGTCTACAAACGATGTTCGTGTGCCGCGTGGCATTACGTTTAAGTCTGTGGTAGAGTGAAGCACTCAATAGAGTAATTAGTTAATAAAGGAGAAAGATATGCTTGAAGAATTGATGCAAAAGCGAAAAGAGATTGAAGAACGTCTTAATGTGCTAGACGAGGAGATTACAGTAACACAAGAAGAGCTTCGTTTCATGGAAGGTGAGTATGAAGAGCTTGAAGAAGAATTAGAACAAATTAACCAAGAAATTCAGGAGGAAATGTGATGTACAAGTTTGAGAAAGCTAAGATTAAGCAAGCAATTGGTGTTGATGTCTATGACATGCTGAAAGACCTGAAGTGTGTTTTGGCAGGTGGAGCTATTACTTCTATCTTTACAGGGAAAGAAGTGAATGACTGGGACATCTACATGACCAGCCGTGAAGCTGTAGATCAAGTTGTTGGCAATGTATTTAGTGTCTCTGAACACGAGTACATCAGTCCATTTGACTTGATTGCTAATCATGTGACTGACCGTTCTCTTCTTACCAAGGCTAAGCGTACACAAGCAGAACTCCAGTTTATCCATTACAAGGTTTATACTGACGTACAAGACATTTTCAATTCGTTTGATTTTCAATGCTGTATGGGAGCATTTGACTTTGCAACAGAAGAGTTTGTGTTCCATGAAAACTTCTTCAAAGACCTTGCTTCTCGGACACTGACGTTCAACAAGAACACAGACTTTCCTATTGTTAGTGCTTTGCGTGTTGACAAGTATCGTGAGAAAGGTTACAAGATTAGTAAAGCACAAATGCTTCGTATTCTGTTTGCTGTTGTCAAGAAGGATTACAATTCTTGGGAAGATGTAGTGTCTGAAGTGGGAGGTTTATATGGTATTGACCCAAAGGAATTGTTTGATACAGAACAACCTTTTTCTTTGGATGCTGTAATTGACCAACTGGCTACAGTTAATCCTTTGGAAAACCGTGTGTACACAAACAAGCAGTACAGTCTTGAGCAAGTTGTTGAGACAATGTACAATGCTTTCACCCAAAACTTCCGTAATTGGTGGAATGGTTTGAAGCCTCGTAATAGTTGGTATTGCACGAAAGCCACTTCTGCTGAGTACGACAAGTATGATGGGGAAGAAGTTTATGAAGTCCCTGACCCTTCTGTGAAAGAAGCTTGGGAAGCGCTTTCTAAGAAAGACTCTACTATCCCGTACTGAGTTATGTATTACACAGAAAATCCTGAACTAGACGCTGCAAGATGGGAAGATAGTTTGGAAGCTCAACAAGACTTGTTTGAAAAGCTTTGTGAACAGAAAGCTACACTCCCTGAATACGACCCATTTACAATGGAACACTTGTATGAGTCTTTGTGCTATACTACAAAGGAACAAGACAAGAAAGTAGAAGAAGCTATGAGAGCTTTTGGTAAGTCAAATAGTCTTGAAGATGCTTTCTTATTAGCTTCTCTGTTAATTGGGTTGACAACATCACTTCAAAACCAGAGAATTGAAGAAGATGTGCTTAAAGAAATGAAAGGAAGGAAATGAGCAATGTTTGGTTCTTAGGCGACTTACACGCAGGCCATAAGAATATTCACAAGTTCCGAACACAGTTTGAGTCAGAAGAAGAGCACTTCCGCACTATCCGTGCAAACTACGCTGGTGTTGTGACGAAGCGTGATAAGGTGTTCTTTCTAGGAGATACAGCTTTTACGATGGAACGCTTGCAAGATATTAAATCGTGGGCTGGAGAGAAGATTGAAATTCTAGGTAATCACAGCGTTGAACGAGAACTTACTACACGAGACTATCTGGAGGTGTTTGATGATGTACAAGGCTTCATGAAGTATAAAGAGTTTTGGTTGTCTCATGCACCAATCCACCCTAATGAGCTTCGCGGTAAAACAAATTTGCACGGACACGTTCATGGTGCTACAATTCCAGATGACCGATACTTCAATTGTTCGTTGGAAAATATCAATTACAGGCCAATCTCTCTGTTTGAGATTCGCAGTATTCTTGCAGAAAGGGTGAAACAATGAGCAAACACAAACAACGCGGTTATTTACCAGACCTAACATCATTCTTTATTTTCTTGATTCTTGCGGGAGTGGCTATTGGTGTGGTATTATCGTTTGGTGTCCCATTCCTATGGGAACTCATTAAACCACTTATTCACGCAGCAACGGCATGACTTGGTTCTTGTTCTTTGTTTTCTCCCTGGTCGCACTAAACAGTGTTATAATCTGGGGACTACTAAAGAAAGCTGGATTTGAAGACACAACACTACTTCTTTTGTCTGGGTTGTGTTTACTTTCAGCTTGTTTGATGTATAATTCTGCTACAGGAGGTGATAAAGAACATGTATATGAGATACGACAAGAACACACAAGGAACTGACTACTGCGTAGGTGATATTCACGGGTGTATCAACCGTCTGTATGACTTTCTTGCAGCCTTGGAGTTCAATGTTCACATAGATAGGTTGTTTTCAGTGGGAGATTTGGTTAGTCGAGGCCCAGACTCAGAACAAATCCTTGCACTTCTGCAAGAAGATTGGTTTCACCCAGTTCTTGGGAACCACGAACAGATGGTGATCGAGGCTTACGAAGATGTAGCCGGAAGTGCTGAAGCTTGTTTGTTTCAGAACGGAGGTGCTTGGTGGTTTGGACAGCCAAAGTCTTTTCAAGACGAGGTGGTGTGGACTTTCCGTTCTTTACCAGTAATGATTGAAGTTCCTGTAGGAGATAAGACATTTGGCATCATCCACTCTGATGTACTAGGAAATAGCTGGACTAAGACACGAGAAGAGTTGTGCTATAATAACTACTCCACGAAGAACTATGTCTTATGGAACAGAGACAGGCAAATGGATGAGTGGGTGAGTGTGGTGGAAGATGTAGATTATCTACTTGTTGGGCATACACCACTAGAACATGCTACAATGCTTGGAAATGTGGTAAACTTGGATACAGGAGCTGTGTTCAAAGGTAAGTTTCCTGAGCACGAAGATGGGCTAACTATTTTAAACATGAATGACTTTAAATTTTACAAGGAGAGTGATTATGTATAAAACCTCTAAGAAAATTGTTGTGCAAGGAAAGAAAGGAAGCTATTCTATCCCTATGAAGTTTCTCAAGCAACAGCCTGTTAAACAAGAAAAGCTTTATAAGGAGTATTGGAATGACTGAAGAAGAAAAGCAACTACATTTTACAAATTTGCTAGAAAAACACGCCTCCGAAAAGCGTAGATTTTGGAATTGGTTTCTGACTTATATCGGAGTAAAAGGAAATAAGTAATGGAACTACTAACACTTATCTTAAGCTCTTTCTGGGCTTTTGTAGGAACAATTATCCTGATATATGCCATTGGTGATTCTATTGGCTACATCGTAAAACAATTTAAGAAAGATTCTAAAAATGACTGAAGATATCCCAGAACACAGAAAACGTATTCAAGAAGAGCGAATGGCGCTAGGTGCAAAGATTGCAGCACTAGAACTTAGCTGTCCTCATGAAGTGTACGAAATTGACAGAGAAGATCAGGTATATGATTGGCGATCTGAAACGTGGTACAATTGCTTTTGTCACGATTGTTATAAGCAATGGACTGTATTTAAAAACTCAAAAGACTTTAAAGAGGTAGCGGAAGAATTTGAACTTCGTGCCTCTCTTGACAACTAATTTAAAGGAATAAATAATGAACTGCTCTACTTGGAACGCTCTGGTAAACTCTGCTGAAATTGACTTTGACACATATACATTGGCAGATGCTATTGACTATGCGGAATTCATTGAAGATGTTAATAGCTGGGAAGAGGAGGACTGATGAAAATTCTTGTAGGTAGTAGTGCTGCTAAAGTACATCTGCCATTTTTCCGAGAAGCAAAAGACATAGACGCATGGTGTAGGGAGAAAATTTGGGATATAGATTGCTCAGTGATGCCTCCTGAAATTTTTAAACTAATGGAACACGATAGTCTGGTGAACAGGTGTGCCTCTTTGAATGACCTACTTACAATCAAACTGTCCCACCTCCCTTACGACATTCTTTGGCACAAGCACTTGAATGATTATCTTGTTTTTAAAAAGCACGGTGCTACGGTAAACAGAAAGTTGTACGAGTATTTACAGGAATACTGGAAAGAGGTTCACGGGAATAAGACAAATCTCTCCCTTTACAAAACAAAGGATGTGTTTTTCGATGACTTTGTGAAGAAAGAGTACGATCATGACTATTTACACGAGCTTGTTGCTTTTCCGCACAAACCTGTATACTCCGTGTGCCTTAAAGATGGGCAAGATGTTATGATTGACAAGGACAAATTCTTTTCTTTACCTTTTGAACAACAAGTCAAAATGTTTAGGGAAGAAGTTAATGTAATTGCTTGTGAACGGTGGTTGATTCCAACAAAGGACACGAGTAAAATTACTTTCCGAGAGGCTTACTCAAAGTCTCTGCACAAGACGGTGACAGCCCTAACTAAAGGATGGGCTTCAAGGTTTATGTGTGAAAATATTGAGTTGTTCCTCAAACCCAACCGCAAGGAAGTGGAACATTTGTTTGGTGTTATAGGTATCAATGTTTAAAGGAGAAAATTATGGCAAAACGTATTGGCAGTATTGAGCAATTTCTGGAAGATGTGGTTTGTGGTGTAGCACGTAATAAGTGGATGCCGGAGGAAGGTAGCCCTGTAGAAGATACTTGTAAGTTCCTTATGGGCTTCGAGGAGGGTGACTATGTCATGAACGGTGTTGATATGAAGCATATCGAACAAGATGGTGGTGGAGAAGGTGGCGGTGAACATTGTGAGACTGTGGTTCAAGTTGGTGAGAAATATTACAAGGTTGTCTATTCTTACTACTCCTATGACGGCTATAACTACGATGATGCAGATGTGTATGAAGTAGTTCCTGTTGAACGTCTAGTAACTTTCTATGAGTGAGGACCGAATGCAATTTACTTACGAAGAAGCCTTGAAAGAAGTAATGTTGTTTGTTGAGAGCAACACAACTGCTGAGAACAGCTACAAGATGTCTTGTGTAATGGCTACCCTCCTTGAAGGTGATACCTCTCTAGAAGATGAGCGTGAAAATATCTATCAAGACGGGTACGAGGATGGATACAATCGAGGTCTTCGTGATGCAGATGAATCTGCTGAAGATGCTTATCAAGACGGCTATGAAGCTGGACTAGCTCAAGCACACAACAACGAATAATACCCATAAGCTCCTGTCAAGAATTGTCTTGCGGGAGCTTTTCGTTTATAATTGGTACATGGAAATAAAGGAGAAAGAATGTACTATACGCAGAAGGAATTAGAAGCTCTTGAAGCATTCTCAGAATATATCACTGTAGACAGGCCATACACTGACATGGATAAGACTGCCTATTATTCTCTACACGCTCATTTCAAGAATCTCCCTTCTTGTGTATTCTCTAATAGGAAGCTCAAAAACCTATTCCACTTCAGCAAAACACAAAGAGGAGATAATATCCATACAGACTCGGGGATTGTGTCCTGTGCAACAAAAGCAGGAGTGAATCACATTAAGTTTGATTGGGTGTTTACAAAAGGAGATTGTTTGTATAAAGTGGAGCCGCCTGAGAAAATTGTGTCTGCTTCTAAGCTATACAACACATTGAACAAAACCAAAATAATTTCTAACCCTAGTTGGTTAAAGTCTCGTGTGTACAATGAGAAAGAATACATTGTTCTTCTAGAAGATGTTGTTGGACAGAAGATAGAGGAGTGGGATAATGAGGAATATGAGTGGAAGCTAGTTTGAATTACTGGAGGTGAATTATGATAACAACTGAACAAATCGGAAATCATTACTTGAGTGAGGTGCAGCACCCCTCACAAGACACAGAACAATGGTTGGCATCCCTTTGCCTGCGTAATCTCTTTCCTACAACTTCTTATTGGAGTATGGATGGCTATCATGTACATGCTCTTGTAGACTATGACAAGAATATCCTGTGGGAAGGTGATAAGATTACAACTACAGACAGAGCAGAGCTACTTCGTGGCGTTAAATATTTTGATCATTGTACAGCACAAGAGATTGTACTAGAATGGAAGAGGGCTGTTAAATTGTTAGATGAAGCAACTAACCTCCAAGCCTGATTGACACACTACTTAAGGAGTTGGAATAATGTTTGATAGGCGCACTCTGCCCTATGGATGGGAAGTTAAAGATGAACAAAAGTATTTAGTGTTTGTGGAACGAATGTTTGGAACTTATATTTGCAGGGAACACCTAGATGAGCTTTATGAGTATAGTCTAAGAAATTCTTGGAAGATTCTTATGGGTTCGACAACAGAGGTTGTATTGAAGAAAGTGTAAGTATGTTAGGTTTAGAGTCATTGCTGAATTTTGGGGCTGTCTTACCGTTCATCATTTTAATAGCATTTGTTGTGCTAGTTTTAATGGATGATGTAGACTAACAAGAAATGGAGGATTAAGTGCGTGTTGAGCTACAAGCAGGGTATAGTTATTGTCGTAAAGGACACGAGCTATACATTAAGAGTCCTCAAGGTAAACAAGTGGTGAAGTGTGTTATGGCTTCTATTGCTGATGAGCGTGTTAAACAATTCATGCTTAGTTTGACAGAGGGACAATTGAAAGACATGTTTAAAGGGAAGTGAAATGGAAATTAATTTTGAAAAAGAAACTTACTCTGTCAGCTACGATGCTGCAAGTAAGGTTATTGAACTTCGAGAGCAGATTGGAAAGAAACTTTCTGTTCAACGAATGGAGTTACAAGACAAGCTAGTTAGAGATGCTTTGATTGCAGCAGGTTGGACACCTCCTTGGAATTACAATATGAAGGAAGCTCCTAAAGATGGTACAATGTTACTTCTGAAAAATAGGTGGTATGAAGAGCAATATATCGGTTCTTGGAGAAAGGAAGAAGAATCTCCAAAGGAAGTAGAGTTTTGGTGGTATGATAATAGTTGTGACTCTATCCCACTACACCCTATCGCTTGGAAACCGATCATAGAATAAGGAGTGAACATGACAACAATGTCTAAAGAAGAAATATTACAAGCTATTCTGGATAAGAAACAGCTTCAAGAATGGGATGGGATTGCTGAAAAATTCTTCAATATCACAGACAAACAAGCACTCGCTAACATTGTGAATGGAAAGGTGTGTACAATACGAACTAAGCCTGCGTTTCGTTATATGCATTACAATGAGTCTGAACTGTATAGAATGATCCAAACAGAAATAAGCAGAGAGGATAATAACGATTATATGGTAGAGTTGGAACAAGAGTTTAGAGAAATGTTTGATAGAGCTATTGTTGTGTTCTTTGGAAAGGGAACTAATGAGTAAAGTAATTATTGATTTGAGTGAGTTTGTACATCTTGATGCAGAGTCTTCCTATAATTGGAACTACTACAGACACAAGGAATATGGCTACACTATTCTCCAAACATTGGATGAAGATAGTAATATCCTTCGTTTTTATAAAAAGACATTCGATGGTATTGGTAGTGCTTTCCTGTTTTCTTGTGAATATCTGGGTGATAATAGTAAAGTGTATGAAGGTGATCTAGGATTCTTCCGGGGTTACTTATGAATTTTATTAAGAAACTATTTTGTAAACACAATTGGAAGCACAAACGAAACATCTATGGGGATGAGATTATTGACAATGGATATCACCGAAGTGTGTGGGTTTGTTCTAAATGCAGTAAGGTAGAATATCGAGAGGAGATGCCGTGAGTAATACACAGTACAAAACTGAAACATACTTCGAAGACAGACACCAATTCTTTAAGTTGATTGCTGATGCTTCAAGTTATGCAACAGGTCAAATTGCATTAGCTAAGAAAGCTAAGGACAAGCATCGTGAACGGTTCTGGGTGGATATGCAAAGGATAGTGGCACACTCATGTAGAGACATGGGAGAGCATATCAGGCATGTTCAGAATGGAAGTTATATAAATGAGTAGAGTTAGACATATTGAACTATTGCTAGAAGAACTGTATGATGAGCATGTAGACAGCTTTACGTATATGATGGAACAACCTTACACATTCCACTATTTCTGTGAAATGTATTGCAATGAATTATATGAAGAATATCTAACTTTGAAGGAGAATGAATGCTAACTAAATTTGAAGCACACAGAGCCTATGAGCTAGTGAGTAAGAAAATAAAGGAGAAATGTTGATGAACGTTTTATCGTTGTTTGATGGAATGAGCTGTGGTCGGATTGCATTAAGTAAGATGAATATTGTCCCAACAAACTATTTTGCTTCTGAGATTGATAAGAATGCAATTAAGTGCTCAAAAGCTAATTGGAAGGACATTACACACATCGGTGATGTCACTAAAGTCAGTTATAGAGAAGGTGTTTTGTATACAGAGTTTGGAGAGTATGAAGTAGATATTGACTTACTGATTGGGGGGAGTCCTTGTCAATCTTTTAGTAGCGCAGCAGCAATGAAAGGTTATAACACAGGATTGGAAGGCAAGAGTGGTTTGTTCTACGAGTATTTGCGTATTCTTAATGAGGTCAAAGAATACAACCAAAATGTTGTATGGCTCCTAGAAAACGTGAAGATGAAGAAAGATAGTAAGAAGGCTCTCGATGAGTATCTTGGTACTGAGGGTGTGTACATTGACTCCTCTTTACTCTCATTTCAAAAACGAGCACGCTACTATTGGACTAATTTTAAATTTACTATCCCAGAGGACAAAGGTGTAAGCTTTCAAAACTACAAAGAGTCAGGTGATCTTTCCAAATATAAGCTAAATCCAACAGCATCAAGGCTTCGTATGTGGTCGAATGGTAGTGGTGGTAATAGTATTGGGAGCTGTGCTAATGTAACTCATGTGGATAAAGTTTATTGTCTAACCACTAAGCAAGACCGTTGCCCTAACAGTGGTCTTGTAGAGTATGAAGGCTTCTGTAGGTATTTGACACAAACAGAGCTAGAGCATGCACAGACGGTTCCTATTGGGTATACTTCTTGTCTAAGCTACAACCAGGCATGTGCAGTTCTGGGTAATGGGTGGACAGTGGATGTGATTGTACATATTCTTAAGCACATGTTTGTTGAGGGTGCATTTGTAACAACTAATACTGTGCTACCGGCACAAGGTACGTCAGTAACGGATAAAATCGTGGTAACGGCATCTACTTAAACTCTCTGAGGCTCTGTTCCAGAGAGCACAACAAAAAGAGGAGAAATGTCAATTCATTCTTCTCTTTTATTTTCTAGCTATTATAGCTATTCTCTATAAATCATATCATTCCTATCAATAAAATATATCACTCTATCACAACTAACTGTTGACTTTACTGTTTGTTTGTGATATGATGATATGGTTGTATATATTAACGATAATGTCATGTCATCTGCAAGAAAGGCTACTATGGAACTAAAAGACAAGGCTATCTCCCTCTATCAAACACACTCTGCTTCTTCTATCGCTAAAGAACTAGGAGTCTCAGAGTCTACTGTTCGTAGGTGGGTGAAGGGCGTGAAGAAAGAGAAGGTGAAACAGTATGACTCTCTGGTGAATACAATCCTACCTCTAGCAATCCGTCCTAAAGGGATTAAGAATAAAGAAGAATGGAATATCTATAAAAACACCTTTGGTGGGAGTGTAGACGAAGAAGATGGGCAATATAAAGTGAACATCACTGAATCCCAGAAAAGCTACATTCGATCTCTTGTGCGTGACAAAGCTAAACAATCTGGAAATATCGCCTTGTTTGTTCCTGATTGGCTGTCAACCGACCAACCACGACACTCCTGGGAATCTATGCTCTCTATGACTAATGAGATGTACTCTCGTATGCAAGAATATGTCAACGGGTATATGGTGGAGTACGGAATGCCTACAGATGCTAGACGTGCTGTTGAACAACAACTACTTGTGTTGCTAGTTCCTGAATATAGTCCTCGTAGTATTTATGATGTGTGTAAACAAGCTACAGATGTAGTCGATATTCTTGAACGAAATAAAGCGAGTGAGGATAGACAGAATAAAACCCTACCGGACGAAGTTAATGGCGTGTACAGTAGTATGAAAGACATTGAACATTTCATTTATTGAGAGCATTCGTTTATTGAAATAAATCCACCACCCCCATATTTTAGAAACCACTAGCAGCCCTTGAGGCTGCTTTTTCTTTGCCTAAAATATCTGCCCACTATTTCTTTTGTTTTCCATTTGACCGGATATAGAGTAGATGAATCAAGCACCTAACCCAGCCCGACCTCGACATAATCCCACGATTTGAGAATATCCGATGCCTTGAATAATCTCCCAGGTGCTGGAGATATTCCTACCTGCGTAGGAGATAATCAAGAGGGCATTAACTGTCCGCCTGAGATAATCCCAGGAACGCTAGAGACAATCTAAACCATTAGAATTCGATTAATTGCTTTTGAATAAGCATGGTTAGCTGCGCCCATTTATTCCATTCCCTCAGTGCCTCACAGTCTGTCCTGTCTTCCCCTCAATAGGTTTTCTTTATTCTTGTGTGTAGTTTGAAAAACATATAACATAGATTATGTAAAGTCCAGTTAGAAGGATAGGAATAAGTTATGGAGCCAGTCAGCTACAGCTAGGGGTTTTGTTGTAGCTATCCTAATTAAGAGGCTGAAGACTGGTTGCCCCTCAGGCAGAGCCTGAAACATTGTCAGCCTCATAGCTTATCTCTGAAAGAGATAGATTGTTCATAGCCTATTAACTCTAAATCGAGTTAATAAGTCTATTCATAAAAGATAATAAATCACAATAATGCATTCGGATTAATAAATAATCCTCAAGCATTAACATTCGAGAATTGATCGCTTTTTAAGCTCTCATTCTCTCATTTTGCTTAATGATAATACATTATCATTATATAATTTTATATAGTGTTGTGCGCTGGCGTAGCCCCTCCACTATCGTGGCCGTCCTACTTGTCGCGCTAATTTTCAGCCTTTGGCTGTATATAGGCTTACATATTACCCATATGCAAGCCATTGTATTAAAAGGCTTTTGATTGTCTTTTGTACCCCTGGAGATAGTCCTATAAAAAGCCCTCAAAACGATTTAAATTGATGGGGTGATGTGGTAGTAGCTTGGAGTGCTTTTGAACGATTCTGGGGGCATTTTAAGGCTTCTATGGGGATTTAGTTATAGCTTATTGATATTTATTTTTGATTTATTTTAACTATGAATAGGGCAAAAGAAAAAGCCCCGGAGGGCTTTGTTTAGTCTTTAGCTTTGTTTGCGTTTTTCAGGTAAATGTTTGCTTGGTACTTGTGGGCATTTGCCATCCCTTGCAATCCGGCCTCTTCGCTTTGCTTGGCGCGGGTCATTGCTTTGTTGTACAGTTCCATATATTTTTGCTTGCTGGACATTTTGGGGTTTCCTTGATTAGCTGCTTGCGTTTTGCTTCAGCATGGCTAGAGTATAGCATAGCTTTTCTACACAAAGCAACTAGCCCCAGAAGAAAATTAATTCTATCGGGGCATATTTTCTATAGCTTTTGACTATAGCTTAGGACTGCTTATCATTTGAACTGCACTCCCTGGCGCGCCATGGTTTCTACAAAATCGCCCACGGATTGCACACGATAGGCCCCGCGCCAGTAGATAACAGTCGCTGCGTATGAATCGCCAGCGTTCAAAAAATCGGCGTATTCGCCGCCCGTGGATTGCATGGATTCAAGGCCAAATAAACCGCTGTCCAGTGAATCCAGCACGTGTAAGCGTATGTCGTAGGTTTTCGGCGGGCGATGGCATGCTTTGTAGCGTGCGGCGCCGGCTTCGGTTTCCAGTAGCTGGGCGCGGTTCATTTCAAAAACGGCCCGGGCTTTTTTCGGGTCGCTGAAAACGGCCGATAGGGTTTTGGTGCTGGGTTTGCGGAGCATGGCGGTACCTCAAAAAATCGAATAAAAAATTGGACCGAAAACAAGCGCTGCAACAATGGCGGCCTGCAGCGTGGCTATGGTTGCGGTTTTCATGGTTAAAAATAATCCTTTTCTAATGAATACCCGCCGAATTCAACATATGGAACCCGCATATATTCATACGTTTGTTGACCGAAAGCATCGTACAAACCCACGCCGTGGCCCATTGCTTGCATCGCCAAGTAGTGCCCCCAGCATATCCGCAGTGCGCGCCCGGTCCCCATCGGGGGCCGGTATGCTCTGTAGCCAGTCCAGCGCACCCGCCAGGGAAGCAAATTGTCGATTCACTCTTAAAAAATCAGACTCTAGAGTTTCGGCCGCATGTTTTGCCGCTGGATCTATCTCCGCTGGCATAACATCCATAATTTCGCGCCCACTAATAATGTGCGCTTGTTCGCTTTCTTCGCATTGGTCAGCCCATGCGCTGGCAAAAAATGCCTTAGCCATGCTGGCGCGAATTTCTGCGCTGATTCGGTTCAAACCATCCAATAATACTTCCTCTACATAGTCATCCATTTCAGTGTCATAGCCAACACCATCTGTGCCGCTGTCAAACTTAAAACCCTTAGCCTTATCACCAACCT
>OGVW01000003.1_pt1 | contig 44823 bp, 55 predicted proteins | sample 1575821 | NCBI WGS metagenome assembly OGVW01 (sample SAMN07581525, study PRJEB24739) | freshwater metagenome | place: Singapore | collected 2015-01
GTTTCCCAGTCACGATAAGTCGGAGTCGGCATTTGCCGTGGGGCTCAGTTCCTCAATGTCATGTGCGGAGGCAAGCTCTGGCAAGACGTTGACGGTCACAGGACAGGTCACTTCATCTTTGACCTGCAAACGGGCCAGAAGGTCTTCGCCACGTCGACTCACCACCAAATGATGATCCCGTCACCTGACGCGTACAAGGTGGCGATTTGTCATGTGGCCACCAAGAAGGAAAACGACGCCTTCACGTGGCGACGGCCCGAAGACACTAAGGTTGACCCACACCGAGAAGACCACGAAGTCTTGTGGTACGAAGAACAGAACTGTCTGTGCTTCCAACCTCACCCAGAGAACATGTCTGCGTCTGTAGAACTCAAGGCGTACTTCTTCCAGAAGCTCTGGACAGCATATCAAATCTACCTCCGCAATCTTCAGAAGGCTTGCTAAATGTGTGGTCTAGTTGGCGTCGCTGGCGTCATCGAAAAGAAGCACTCCGACGCGTTCAACAATATGCTTCTTTTCAACATCCCTCGTGGCCGGGACAGCACGGGGGTATGGTCCATTGACCGCGACATCAATCGCAAGGTCAAGGACGAGTATCTCATCAAGGCTCCGGTCCATGCTCTGGACCTTCAGGAGTACAAGGGCTACGACCGAGTCATCGGCTCTACCAACAAGCATTGCCTCATTGGCCATGGTCGTGCTGCGACTGTGGGCAAGATCAATCGGGCCAATGCTCACCCATTCAGCTTCGACAACGTCGCTGGTGCCCACAATGGGACCATCCCGACGTACCAGATGTCCAAGCTGGAAGCCCACGACAAGTTCGGGACGGACTCAGAAGCCCTGTACTACAACATCAACAAGTTCGGGGTTGAGGCCACCATCCAAGCCTTGACTGGCGGTGCCTGGGCCTTGACGTGGTACGACAAAACTGACCATTCCATCAACCTGCTCCGCAACGATCAGCGTCCTCTGTTCTTCGCAGTCGTCAACGACGGCAAGACCCTGTTCTGGGGTTCAGAAGACGACATCGTCCATGCAGCCTGTGGCCGAAATGGCATCGACACGTCTGACCATATGTTCGAGCTTCCTGAGAACACTTGGTACAAGTGGCGTCTACCCGATGCCGTGAACTCCCCTCTGCCCAAGCCCGTCGTCAAGGAGGTCAAGCAAAAGGAGGCGCCGGCTCACGATACGACCCGGTACTTTCCAAGGGGCCCCGTGGTGGGAGGATATGGAGTATCTTCAGGCGTATCTTCCAAATATGGTTCACTGAAGGAAGCCAAAGTCATCGAGATCGGCCAGTACAAGAGGGGCCGTCAACGTGGCAAGATCGTCGCCATCGAGGGCTGGAACGGCAAGCGTCTTTCGGAGGTAGAGTTTCGCAATAGAACTGGTGAAACTTGCCAATACTCTGACGACATTGTTTCTTTTGATGACGTTGTAAGCGGTCGTGAGAAGATCGTCTTCATCAATGAAACCCAGTTCGTCAAGAAAGAATACAACGACCCCCAAACCCATGCCTGGCTCGGCAAGGGTATCGTAGACCTGCAAGGACTCAAGTGATGCAAATTCTGGTTGGTGCTGACCCCGAACTGTTCGTCAAGAACCCGAACAGCGGCGAGTTCATTTCGGCCCATGGCATGGTGCCTGGGACCAAGTACGACCCCTACAAGGTGGATCGTGGGGCCATTCAAGTGGATGGCATGGCATTGGAGTTTAACATTGACCCCGCCAAGACAGTCGACGAATTTGTACGGAACATCTCTGAAGTTCAAGCAACTCTCCGTAATCACGTTCCATCCGGTTATACCATCGTGGCTGAGCCGGCAGTCGTATTCACCGATGCTGTTATGGCAGCAGCGCCTGAAGAAGCTAAGGAGCTTGGTTGCGAACCCGACTTCAATGCTTACACCGGATTGGCTAATCCCCGCCCGGACGGTAGCACCGGCCTACGTACGGCATCTGGCCACGTTCACATTGGTTGGACCAACGGCGCTGACCTGCGTTCCGTTAACCACCGTGAAGACGCCGAAACTGTCGTTAAGCAGCTTGACTATGCCCTCGGGCTTTACAGTCTTCTGTGGGACCCAGACAATACCCGCCGTTCGATGTACGGCAAGGCTGGAGCGTACCGCCTTAAGTCGTACGGTGTGGAGTATCGTGTCATGTCGAACCGTTGGCTCAGCGACCCACGTCTTGTCGGTTGGGTGTTCAACGCCGTACAACACGCTATGTCCGACCTCCAGAGCGGCCGCAATTACTTCAAAGAATTCGGGATGCTTGCCCACGACGCCATCAACAACAACGAAATTGACTGGCATCTCAAGCACAAACTTGGCCTGGGTTTGATCACCCCTCCGGGCCTCAAGGACATCAAGGTGGCGTAAAGCTATGTCGTTCAAGTACGAAAACGAACGGGATGCTCAACAGCATCTTCTGGGGACCGTGGTCATGTACGCGGGGGCACCCGCATATGTTCACGAGATCGCCCCCAGCGCCTCAGGGGCCTTCGTGGTCAGCCTGGGGCACCTGCCACGGTACAGGAACATCTTTCAGGTGGACTTGTTCGACGGTCAGTTCGAGCCCCGAGGTATCCGCCTAGGTTACTGTAACATTGTGAATGCGGGGCGGGCCACGTTCCTGTCGCGTATTCCCAGCCGCCAGTACCACCAAGGACTGCACCGGACCAACCTTCGTATCCCTGAAGACGAAACTGGTCGACTTCACACCAACTTCGAACATCTTCTGACCGACGCTGGGTTTGCGGACTGTCTTCGGAACATCTACCCCAGCTACAAGGAGGCTCTGAACCTTCTTGAGAACCCCAACATCTTGTCAGCCGCGTTCCACCGATACTTCGCTGTGTCCAAGGACGAACTGGGGTTCTACCGTATGCACAATCGGGGCATTCCTGTCGCGTACGGTCAAGAGGACAAAATCATCCTGGCTGACAAGTACGAATACCTGCGAGAGCAGCTGACTGAACTAGGAGTAAAGGTCGCATGACTAAGCAAAAGCAACGAACCTCGTACATCTACGAGAAGACCCTGTCGGACTACATCGGTGGCTTTGGGCGTCGTGCCACTGACGGTGCCGAAGTGGGCATCGAGATCGAGGTCGAAGGAACCAACCTCCCCCGACGTGGCTTGAAGGGTTGGGCGATCCACGAAGACGGGTCGCTCCGTGGCGAGTCAGCTGAGTACGTCTTTGCTGGGCCAGCCACGCGTGACGACATCGACGTGCGCCTTGCAGCCTTCGCCAAGGCCATCGAGGGGGTCCAGATCAACCAGTCGTATCGGACCTCTGTTCACGTCCATGTCAATCAGCAAGACGTCAAGCTGAAGGACATCTACACCCAAATCCTTCTGTACACCATCTGGGAAGACGTTCTCGGTGAACAGTGTGGCCAAGAGCGTGTGGGCAATCTGTTCGCACTCCGTGCCAAGGACGCTGAGTTCTACCTTGAGCGGCTCCTAGGTGCTGCCCAGCAGGACCACCTGATGCACCTGAACACTCAGGACCTGCGATACACAGCAGTCAACCCCATGGCTCTGTTCAATCACGGCACCCTTGAGTACCGTTCGATGCGAGGTACTACGGACGTCAAGCTGATCCGCCAGTGGGTGGACCTGCTCCTTGCCCTCAAGGACGCGTCCATCAACAACTTCGAGACGCCTCTGTCAATGGTCCAAGACGTGTCCACTCTTGGCCCCGATGGCTTCGCCAAGAAGGTGTTCACACCTGATCAGATCAGCCTCTTTGGCAAGGGTTGGCAAGACAAGGTGGTTGAAGGAACCCGTCTGGTTCAACACATCGCCCATGCCAATCCGAACAAGTGGGCTCCTGAACCGAAGACCAAGGAAAAGCCCAAAGCTGCCCCGACGTACAGCCGGTACGTCTCTTCTGCTACAACTGCGGGTCAAGCAGAGCCTGGTCTAGCCCAGCTGAATACTTGGGTTCAACAAGGACTTGCTGCACGTCCTGTAGAAGTGCGTGCGGCTGGTGGAGTACCTTTGAACAACCTTCTTCGGCAAACCGTCATTATGGACGATGTAGAAACAGCCGTAGCCCCTGAGTGGGCTCATGACGAGGACGAAATCTAATGCTCCACCTATTCGCTCACAACCCTCACTCCGAAGGTGCCGCTGAACTCGCCCAAGCTCTGGGCATCCGACGCATCCGTCACGAAGGCTCTCGCTACGTCGGGAACGCCAACAAGCACGTCATCAACTGGGGGTCCAGCCGTGACCTCCCAGAAGCTGTGGCTCGGGCCAACGTCCTGAACCCCAGCCAACGTGTGGCGGCTGTTTCGAACAAGAAACGGTTCTTTGAGCTTTGCGAGGGGACCGACATTCGTGTCCCCGACTGGACTGACGATGGTCGTACGGCTGCTGAGTGGTACGCCGAAGGGAAGAAGGTCGTTGGTCGTCGAGTCCTGAATGGACACAGCGGCGAGGGAATTGTGATTTTTAATCGAGAAAATCATCGAGGCCCCCTTGACATGGAACGACTTCCGTTGTACACTGTGTACGTACCGAAGAAGATGGAATATCGCGTCCACTTCGCCTTCGGTCGCGTCATTGACGTCCAGCGCAAGGTGCGTGACCCCAATCGGGAACCGACCACTTGGGACGTCCGCAGTCACCAGAACGGGTTCATCTTCGTCCGCAACGGCGTCGAGGATGCCATGCCCACTGATGTTCTCACCCAAGCACAGCGCACCATTGAGCGGTGTGGCCTAGACTTCGGAGCCATCGACATCATCTACAACGAAAGCCGAGACCAAGCATACGTGCTTGAAGTCAACACGGCTCCTGGCCTCACTGGTCAAACCATTCAATCGTACGCGGACGCTTTTAGGCACCTTGTTTAATGAGTACCCCTTGCTTTATCTGTGAGACCGGCATCGAAGAACTTCGAGTCGGCCCAGACCTACGACCACAACCTTGCACCCATTGTCTCAGCGTCATCGCAGAGACGGTACGTGAGTACGATGAGGACAAGTTGTCGGAACAAGAAGAGTCCGAGAACCATCAGAGCCTGGACGACTTCCTGGCCACGAAACGGAAATACGATGTCTAAGCAAAAGAAGTACGGCGGGCGTATCGAGAACTGGTGGAAGCAAGAATTCACCCCCGAGCAGAAACAAAAGTTCAACGAACTGTACGGGCACAATCTGGGTTTTGTTATCCATGGCCGATTGGGACAAGACCATAAGAACCGTGGCTTTGACAATGGTCCCATCAGGACTTCCCTTGTTGTCCGGTTCACCCCAACCCAAATCGAAACACTCAATACTATTTACGATCTAGGTGATCCATTTGAAAGTTAAACTAGTCTGGGCTACCCCAAACGGGGACGACCTTGTGGCTTACATGGCCCGTGTGTCGAACCCAAAGAACGAAGACAACAAAGAAACTGCGCCCAAGCTGATCCGTTATTTGATGCGGAACAAGCATTGGTCGCCATTCCAAATGGTGAACGCCTGTGTTTACGTTGAGTGCCCACGAGATATCAGCCGACAAATTCTACGCCACACTTCGCTTGCGTTCCAAGAGTTTTCGGGAAGGTACGCAGAGTACGAGAATCTCATCGACGGGCGAGAGCTTCGCCTACGAGATAGTGCAAATCGACAAAACTCGCTTCGTACTGATGATCAGGAACTCCACAAAAAGTGGAACGGCTTGGTGTCGACGGTACGAACTGTCTGCATCGGAGCCTATCGGACTGCAATCAGCCTTGGCGTGGCTCCCGAAGTTGCCCGAGTTCTCCTTCCTGAAGGCTTGGTTCCCACGCGTCTTTACGTAAACGGGAACCTCCGCAGCTGGCTTCACTATTTCGACGTCAGGTGCGATCCGGCCACCCAGAAGGAACACCGCGAAGTGGCCGAAGCCATACGATCTATCATCTTCGAACAGTTCCCAAACATTGCAGAGGCTTACAATGAGCAACGAACTGACTAACGGCCCAGCTCTCTGGAAGGAAATTCTTTCGTTCTTCCCCGAAGGGTCCATCATTGCTGGTGGGTGTGTCCGTGACTACTGGCTCGGAAAGAAGCCTAAGGACATTGACGTGTTCTTCCCATACACAAAGTTGGAAGACTTCAACTATTGGGACTCGTATCAAAATCTCTTAAAAAGGATCAGGGTTCCAATTTTTAGTGAAATTCATCAACGGGAGATTATGAGGGAGGAATACGATCCAAACTGGGTTTGGCAGATTAACAAAGACTATCCATCAGACGCTTTTCTAGAAAACGGCTACGAAGACCCCGGTCCAATCAACCATGTAGACGATCTTATCTACAAGGGCAATTGGCAGGTCAATACTATCGGTCTTCAAGATGGGATTGACGCCCTCAGCTACTTCTACGAGTTTGACCTGGGCACTTGTATGGCCCTGTTCGACGGTAATCTCTTCTACACGAAGCAGTTTATCGACGACATGACTGCTAAGACTGTAACCTTGGTTAAACCCAAGAAGCGTACCAGGGACCGCGCAGAACGGTTCGTAAATAATAATCCGGAGTTCACTATTGTCGAGTCAACTGACACTGGGACTGAAAGCAGCTAAAACACACCAACCATGCGACGACTGTGGTTCGTCCGACGCACTCACGGTGAACCAAGATGGCTCTACTAAGTGTTACAGTTGCGACACCTTTAAACCAGCGCCGCGATTGGACAGCGGAAGCCATGATAAGATCAAGCCTGTTCCCAAAGAAGGCTTTGTCGCTCTTATGGATCGTGGACTATCGGGGAAAACGGCGGGTCGATTTGGAGTTAGTCAAGTCAATCCAGTTTCCGGAGGACACGTTTATCCCTATTTTGATCGGGATGGACGCCACGTTGCCAACAAAATTCGTACACCTGGCCCAAAGGCTTTTGTGTGGGAAGGCAATAAGCAGCTGGCGTCTCTCTTTGGCCAAAATGTCTTCCCGGCTGGTTCTGCTAAGACTATTACTCTCGTTGAGGGTGAGTGCGACGCCATGGCTGCCTACGAAATGCAGGGCAGCAAGTTTCCGGTGGTCTCAGTCCATTCTGCATCGTCAGCTACACGCGACGTGGCCGAGAACTTCGAGTATCTCAACAGCTTTGACAACATTGTCATCTGCTTTGACCGAGACGATGCAAAACTAAACGAGAAAACTGGCACTGTCCACTATCCGGGTCAGGAGGCAGCCCTTGCGGTTGCGTCTATGTTCCCAATTGGCAAAGTCCGCGTCCTGACCCTTGAGAAAGCCAAGGACCCCAACGACTATCTGTTGAAGGGGTGGGGCGCGGACTTCATCAGTGAGTGGTGGAAGGCTCCCAAGTTCACACCAACCGGCCTCAAGGTCGGAAAGGACATGTGGGATGAAATTAGCGCTCCCAAGAACTATGAGACTGTCCCTTACCCATGGAAAGGACTCAACGACAAGACCTATGGGATTCGACTGTCGGAGCTCGTCATCGTTACAGCAGAAACGGGTGTTGGTAAAACTTCTGTTCTCAAAGAAATTGAACATTATCTGCTTGGAAATACGGACAAAGGGATTGGCCTTCTCCACCTTGAAGAGCCCAACAGTGATACAGCTCTTGGGCTTATGTCTATTACTGCCAATAAGCCGCTGCATCTACCTGACGTTCGAGAGACGGTAGACAATGATGAGCTCCGTAAGTACTTTGACAGCACTATCAACAATGACCGTGTTGTCATATGGGATCACTTCGGGAGCAATTCTATCCACGAGGTGCTCGCCAAAATTCGTCACATGCACAATCTGGGGTGCAAATACATTGTTCTTGACCACCTTTCTATTGTGGTGTCTGACCAATCTGGCGACGAACGGAAGCAACTAGATGAAATCTCGACTAAGCTCAAGACTCTGTGCATGGAGCTTAACATTGCTGTTATTGCTGTTATCCATCAGAACAGACAGGGTCAAATCCGTGGGACAGCAGGCGTGGAGCAACTCGCTAACATGGTCATCAAGCTGTTCCGTGATAAGGAAGATGCGGACGATTGGCGTCGTAACGTCACGAAAATTGTCATTCAAAAGAACCGATTTTGTGGAATTACTGGGCCCGGTGTATATCTTTGGTATAACCCAGGAACAGGTCGCCTTGAGGAGTTGAGCGTTGACGAAATCAAAAAATACGAAGCCGGAACAGCACCTACTGAAGCTGAACGAGGCTGGTGAGATTGATGCAACAACAGCCTTTCACCTAGGCTACAACGCCTCAGTCATTGGCATCATCAAGAGCCGTAACCCCTTCCCACAGGACTCAGAGAACTACGAGTGGTGGCGACGGGGCTGGGAATGCAAGTTCTACGGGGAAGACCCGGCTGAGGCCCTCCCCAAGGACGCTTTGACCCTAGGTGTTAAATGAGAACACAGAACGAATTGGTCCGTGAACTATTCAAGTTTCTGGACTATACGGAAGAGTCTGACAACGGACGAATTTTTCACCCCATCCAAATTAGTTGCTGTCGAGCTTTAATGCTCGAACCTCTCGGTGAGGTTCTCAAAGAACTGAAGGCATCCATTATTAAAGAGTAAGCGTTGTATTTAAACCATGTCGATCTTTCAAAGTATTGGGTCATCGACATTGAGGCGGACGATCTGGCTGCTACTCGCATCTGGTGTATCGTCTGCCAAAATGTGGGCACAGATGAAGTGGTCATCTTTCGGCCCAGTGACCTTAGCCGTTTTCGAGATTTTGTTCTTGCTCACCCTGATTGTTATTGGGTCGGGCACAATGCGCTAAGCTTCGATGTACCGACTCTCAATCGTTTGCTTGGTACTTCTATCCCCTTTGATCGCGTTGTCGATACTCTTGTCCTTTCTTATCTATATCATCCAAGGATGCCCGGCGGACACAGCTTGGAAGCCTGGGGTGAAAGACTAAAGGAACAGAAAGGGGACTTCCATGATTTCAGTCAATTTACGGAGGAAATGCTTGAATACTGCATTCAAGACGTCAAAGTCTGTGCTACCCTATTTAGGCGGCTTACTGCTCGGATGCGCAGTCGTGGCTTTTCTGAGCGTTCTTGTAAGCTAGAACACGAGATCAGGGTTGTCGTTGATGAACAACAAACCAATGGTTTCTACTTCAACCGACCAGGAGCTGAAGAACTCCTTGGCCACCTTAGAAGTAGCGCTGAAGAGCTTTCTGGACCTATCAAAATTCTCTTTCCTCGAACTCTTGAACCTGTCGGACGATACACTTATCGAACTCGACAGGATGGTGAGCCTTATGCCTCTTACATCCGACACCTTGAAAGGTATCCAAAGGTTGAATTCAATGGAGAGGGTACGGAATATGACGTCTACGACTGGTCCGACTTCAACATCGGAAGTCCAAAACAACGAGTAGACAAACTCCTTAGTCTGGGTTGGAAGCCCCAGAAGTTCACAGAGAAAGGCTTCCCCCAGGTTGACGAGGAAAGTTTGCTCGACTTCCACAACAAGTCTGGCCGACCCGAAATTAAGGCAATTGCTGACTGGCTTGTTCTCACTGGCCGCGCCAACATGGTCCAAACATGGTTGAACGCTTTGGGTAGTGACAGCCGCATCCACGGGAGAGTACTCACGTGTGGGGCTGGGACAAGACGCATGACGCACAACAGCCCGAACACAGCTAACATTCCTAAAGCAAGCGCAAAGGTTCCCTATGGCCATGAATGTAGGTCTCTTTGGACGGTTCAAGGTCCAGACAGGTGTTTGGTTGGTTATGACGCCAAGAGCCTGGAAATGCGGATGTTCGCTCACTATCTTAATAGTCCCGAGGCGGCGGCTCTTTACGTTTCGGGTGATCCCCACCAAGTCAACGCGGATTTACTTGGTATCGACCGAGACCCGGTTAAGAACGTGTTTTACGCATTTCTGTACGGTGCCGCTGATCCGAAACTCGGTTGGACTGGAAACACAAGTCTGGTTTCGAAAAAGGAACAACGCAAGTTCGGTGCGTGGATCAGGGAACAACTCGTAGAAAAAACCCCCGGCCTTCAGGAGCTAGTTCGCCTAGTCCAAGCCGAGGGTGTTTGGATCGAGTGCATCGACGGTGGGTTTGTTCAGTGTGAAGCTGAGCACGCCAGGATTAACTACAAACTTCAGTCTGCTGGTGCGATTGTCATGAAACAAGCCAGCATTTTCGTCCGGCAACGGATCATTGAACGGGGCCTAGATGCCCTTAAGGTTGGTGACATTCATGACGAAGGACAACTTGACTGCGCTAAGCGAGACGCACAGGAAGTCGGAGAGCTTTGCGTCCAAGCGATACGTGACGCAGGAGAAGAACTCAACTTCCGAGTCCCCCTCGACGGAGACTACAAAATTGGACAAAACTGGGCAGAAACCCATTAGAAGCCACCTGTACAGGGACATCGACTAATGGGAGATTCATTTGCTTTTGAGAGACTAGCTTATCTCTGTTATCGGATGATTGAGGGTGACGATGTCTTGGAAGAAGTCCATTCCATCTTACGCGAAAGAGGCTTCGTGGATGAAAATGATGAATGGATTTCTTATGATGAGGAAGAAGACTCTTAACCCCCTATCCCTTCCTACCCTGACCCTTTGAAGATATTATAGCACGGATTTCAGAAATGTCAAGTGAAAAGATGAACCTGTCCGTTGAGAACGGGTTCCCCATCAAGGACTTCAGCCAGGGCCGGGACAACCAAGAACTTGATGTTCTCGAAGTCACGGCTCGCTGGTACGAGCGTGGGATTGAACTAGCTGGCGACGAAGCTGCCCAGTTCACCCAACTGTACTACAACTCAATTTCGCACGGTTCTCACCCAGAACTGGCGTACCAAGTGGCTCTCGATGCACTTGGAATTCAGTGGCAATTCGACACGTTCCTTATCACTGAGAAAAACGAAACAATCGAGATTTAGTGCTTGACTTTTTCGTCAAGTATGGTATACTAATACTATCGACAGGGACACACCTGTCCAATAACAGAACCTAAGAGGTCACAGTAAATTGGCTATGATTGCAAAGGCCCCCATCGCTTGGGCCAAGGTAACTGGTAAGCCCCAGCCGGGCTTCAACAAGACTCAGCTAGAATGGTCCTTCGACGTTGGTGTCACTGACGCCGTGCTCGAAATACTCAAGAAGGCAGAAGTAGACATTGAGTCTTACGTAAAGCCAGCTACCAATCCGAAGACCGGCAAGACTCACACGCTGGGTATGCCGTACATCAAGTTCACCCGGAAGGAAATTAAGGCAGACGGTTCGCCCGGTAAGCCGTTCAAGATCGTTGACCAGTTCGGTAAGCCTTGGGACGAAACCAAGCAGATTGGCAATGGCTCTCTTGTGAACGTGAAGTTCATGGTGAACGAAACTCCCCAAGGCAAGAACAAGCCATCGGCCCTTGCTATCCAGGTTTGGGAGCTGGCCGAGTACGACGGTGAAGAAGAATTCCCCGTTGCAGACGCAAATGAAAATTGGGGTGAAGATTAATGCTTATTGAAATTCTTGTTGGCGTAGGTGCTTTTGTTGTTGGTGCGATTGTAGGCGCTCTTGTCTACCGTAACAACCAAGACGACGGTGAAGCACTCATTCAAGCTTACCGAGACGCCAATGAGCGTCTGAACGTTGAGCTGCGTGAGGCGCTTGACGAGCTGGAAGCTGCAAAGGCTAAGCTGACTCGCAAACCTAAAGCGAAGTAAGCAAGTTCGGGGCGCACAGATACCAGATCGGTCGTCGTCTGTGCCGTGAGTACCCACGTGGACGGGGTGGGCTCACATCTTTCCATTTTAAGATGCGTTGCATGAATAAGTACAAAGTTAAATTTAAGCAGTCAGTTTCAGGCGTTGAGTTTTGTGAAGCTGTGATCGACGCGGACAACCAAGTCGACGCACTGGCCAAGTTTGAGAACCGAGACTTCACCGTTTACCTCCGAGTTAAGGAAGAGGTCGAGCGGACTGCTGATGCAGACGAGGTCGAAAGTATTGAGCAAATCGATTGAGACAATCGTTGACGACATTTACGGACTATTCACAGCTGGACCTCATAAGTGCGATCCAGAGCGAGTTGCAGACTTTGGAAAGCACCTGGCGGAAGCTGTGGCACACCGACTGGCCTCTGAGCGAGACCGAAATGAATTTACTCTTAGAGTATCTAATCTCGGTAAACCAGATCGTCAACTTTGGTACGAGCGAAACTCCGAGGAAACCAAAGAGACCCTCAGCGGCCACACCCTAATCAAATTCCTGTTTGGGGACATCCTCGAACACCTGCTTCTGTTCCTCGCTAAAGAGGCTGGTCACGAAGTAAGCCACGAACAAACAGAAGTCGAGATCGATGGAATTAAAGGACATAATGATGCCGTTATTGACGGTGTTGTTATTGATTGCAAATCAGCTAGCACTCACAGCTTTAAGAAATTCCGCGACGGCACCTTGGCACAAGACGATCCGTTTGGCTATATGGAGCAGCTCGCTGGCTATTCTCGTGGCTTGGGTGGTCTACCTGGTGGGTTCCTAGCCATCGACAAACAGAACGGGCACATCGCCCTGATGCAAGTGCCTGTTGAAGAACTCGATGCCCTTCAAATCGAAGATCGCATCAAGTACCTAAAAGACGTAGTAACACAGCCTGAGCCACCCGAACGATGCTACGACCCCGTACCAGAGGGGAAATCGGGTAACGAAAAGCTGGCTGTTGGTTGTTCGTATTGCCCCCACAAATTCAAGTGTTGGGCTGACGCGAACGACGGTATTGGACTAAGATCATTTCTTTATAGTACGGGTCCAGTTCACTTGACAAAGGTTGAAGCTGAACCCCGCGTACCCGAGGTAACATTTTGACAAACATTATCGGTCTAGGCACTCGTGAAACCCCAGCTCGTGAGCGCTATCCAGAATTCCAATTTGAAATTCACTACACAACTTCCAATGAACGAGACACCGTAACAGGTTTCCTCACAGGCATGGGCAATGTGTACTTCATCGGCACCGGCCTGAAGCCCACAGAACAAGACCCGTCAGAAGTGGATTGGGTTTGGTCCGCACCCATGGACCACGTGCGTTCAATCAAGGCCCTAGGCCCGGCTAAGTCAACTACCAAGCTGGATGCCTAACAACTTTAAATCTGGGTTCGAAAGGACACTAGCCACGCAACTGAAAGCCGCTGGTGTCCCCGTTCTCTACGAGACCCTAGAACTTGACTATTCCATCGCCCACAAATACCGCCCCGATTTTGTTCTCCCCAATGGAATCATTATCGAGGCGAAAGGATATTTTAGGACGGGAGACCAAGCGAAATACCGGGCGGTAAAACAGCACCACCCAGACATGGACATTCGCTTTGTTTTCATGGAAGCTGACAAGAAAATTCCAGGGCAAAAGCAAACCCATGGAGAGTGGTGCAAGCGGCATGGATTTCCGTACGCATCTGGTCGTATTCCCGCCGATTGGCTTAGCAAGTGAACAAGAAGAGCGCGGCCCAGAAGTTGGTGAACAAGTCTGGGTCTGCGCCTGCGGGTCTGAACATTACTACGTAACACCCAACGGAGTTCGCTGTTACGAGTGTAGGAAAGTACACAGATTTGAGTAAAATCCTAATCCTGGACATCGAGACCAAGCCGACGGTTGCCTACGTGTGGCGGGCTTGGGACGAGAACATCAGTCCAGAACAAGTCATCGACCGGGGTGGCCTTCTTTGCTTCGCAGCCAAATGGCTCGGGGCCAAGGAGACGATCTTTCTGTCTGAGTGGCAGGACGGCCATATGGCCATGATCGAGGCCATCCACGGGCTTCTGAGCGAAGCTGAGGCTGTTGTTACGTACAACGGCGACAAGTTCGACTTGGCCAAACTTCAAGGCGAGTTCCTTTTGGCTGGTCTGCCCCCTCCGGCTCCGGTTACGTCCATTGACGTTCTGAAAACAATCAAGAAGCTTGGTTTGTTCATGAACCGCTTGGCGTACGTCGGACCACTTCTCGGCGTCGGACGCAAACTTACCCACGAAGGCTTCGCCCTGTGGGCTAAGGTAAACCAAGGCGACGAAAAAGCCCAGAAGACCATGAGGAAGTACAACATCAAGGACGTCAAAGTTCTTGAAGCCTTGTACCTCAAGGTTCGCCCGTACATCAAAAATCACCCACACCTCGGCGAAGGCAAACACGAATGCGGTGCTTGTGGTTCAAACAAGACACAACGTCGTGGTTTCCGCCGAACTAAGTTTTTCAAAATTCAGCGTATCCAGTGTCAAGACTGCGGTTCTTGGTCTGAGGGTACAAGGACTAAGATTGCCTAGATGCTTACGAACGAAGAAAGGGAGCTTCTTCAGGATCGCTTCGACGTCTACGACCTCGTTGAAATGCTTGGGCTTACAGCCGCAGAGATCATTGATGCCTTTGATACGAAGGTTGAAGATTGTGAAGAACTGATGGAAGCAATCAGTGAAGAGTCTTGAAACACAAGTAGGCGGGTCGCATTACAAGGGTTTTGCGATCCAGCCCGCTGAATACAGCATTAAGAACAAGCTCGGTTTTGCAGAGGGTAACGTTGTAAAATACGTTACCCGTTTTGGTCTCAAGGGAGGGCTTGAAGACTTGCACAAAGCCCGACATTACCTGGATATGCTCATTGAAGAAGCCGAGAAAGCCGAAAAAGAAACCCAATCCAATAGCGAAAGATTTGTCCTTAAATGGTATCTATCGCCCGAAGAGCGTGTCTGGGCTGAGGCTCGAAGACGAGCTCTTGAAAAGAATTAAGCGTTACGGTTACGGAGTAGACGAAGATTAATAGTTACTACGTTTATTATCATCACGACGACGGTGAGATTGTTTACATAGGGCATGGGTATCGAGACCGAGCTTGGTGTCTTCAACAAAATACCAGGTCAAAGGAGCATATCCTTTGGGCTAACAACCAGATGGAAGCGGGAAAGCTCCCACCAGACTTTGTTGAAATTTACATGCAAGGCTTGACAAAATCTGAAGCTTGTGAATATGAGCAAAAGATGATCCGTCAATTCAATCCTATCTTCAACAAACCTATGGGGCAAGCTCTTCTGAAGCTGTCTCAAGAAGATGTAGCAATTGCACAGCGCTTCAAACAATCGCAATCTTATAAAGAAGTAGCCGAGGCTTTTGGGGTCTCAACTATGTGTATGTGGCGTGCTCTAAACGGAAAGAATAAAAATGCCCCAAATGACTGACTACCAGACCTTCATAGCCGTGTCCAGATACGCACGATGGCTCGAAGAAGAAAATCGCCGGGAGACTTGGACCGAGACTGTTGAGCGTTATATTCAGAATGTTGTTCGTCCCACTCTAGCACCAGCAGGTGCTGCGGAACTTAGTTTTGCATACGACGAACAAGAGAACGAGCTACGGGAAGCCATCACAAATCTTGATGTTCTCCCCAGCATGAGGTCGCTCATGACCGCTGGCGAGGCTCTGGATCGCTGCAACGTCGCTGGCTATAATTGTTCTTACATGCCAGTTGATAGCCCTAGAGCATTTGACGAATGTTGCTACATCCTCATGTGTGGCACAGGGGTTGGTTTCAGTGTTGAGGAAAAATATGTCTCTCAGCTACCTGTGGTCAATGAGCACTTTGAACGTAGTGACAGTGTTATTCGCGTTGGGGATAGCAAAGCCGGATGGGCCCGGTCCCTTCGCGAACTCATCGCTTTACTCTACACTGGACAAATCCCCACTTGGGACCTGTCTGGTGTACGACCTGCCGGGGCAAGACTCAAAACTTTTGGAGGTCGTGCTAGTGGCCCCGAACCGTTGGCTAGTCTCTTCGAATTTGTCAAGGACGTCTTTGTCCGCGCTGCTGGGCGGCGGCTAACCAGCCTGGAATGCCACGACATTATGTGCAAAATTGGCGAAGTCGTCGTCGTGGGCGGTGTTCGTCGTTCGGCTATGATCAGCCTTGGAGACCTTCACGATGACCGACACAGAAACGCCAAAGTCGGAAACTGGTGGGAGCAAAACGTCCAGCGAGCTCTGTCTAATAACAGTGCTGTGTACGAAGAACGACCCAGTCCTGGGGTATTTATCGCGGAATGGAAGTCACTATACGACAGCCACAGCGGCGAGCGAGGTATCTTCAATCGAGCGGCGTCTCGGGATCAAGCTGAAAAAAGTGGTCGCCGGGATGTTGGATATGAGTTTGGCACCAACCCATGTTCTGAGATCATTCTTCGCCCGTACCAATTCTGCAACCTCTCCGAAGTCGTTGTCCGGGCTGATGATGACTTTGACTCCCTCAAGCATAAAGTCCGACTTGCAACTATCCTTGGAACAGTTCAAAGTACTCTGACGGACTTTAAGTACCTCCGGAAGATTTGGAAAACAAATACGGAAGAGGAGCGTTTGCTCGGTGTCTCACTTACTGGCATTCTTGATCATCCTACTCTTAGCTCTGATCGGGAGCTTCTTTCCTCGCTCAGGGAGCTATCTGTAGAAGTAAATGCTGAGTTTGCTGATCTTCTTGGTATCCCTCGGTCTACTGCTATCACTTGCGTTAAACCTTCTGGGACTGTTTCTCAACTCGTGGACGCTGCTTCGGGCATCCATCCTCGTTGGAGCCCTTTCTATCTTCGGTCTGTTCGAGCTGACAACAAAGACCCTCTGACTGTTTTCATGAAGGAAGTTGGCATACCCAATGAGCCCGACGTCACCAAACCAGATAGTACAACAGTTTTTTACTTCCCTCAGCAAGCTCCCACCGGAGCAACAACCCGACGTGATATCTCTGCTATTGAACACTTGGAAATCTGGAAAAGCATTCAAGAACATTGGTGCGAGCACAAGCCAAGCATCACCGTCAACGTTAAAGAAGACGAGTGGCTAGATGTCGGAGCGTGGGTTTATAAGAACTTTGATGTTCTCAGCGGTGTATCATTCCTCCCAATGGATGAACACACTTATAAGCAAGCTCCCTATCAGGAAATCACTGAAGCTGAATATAATGAATGGATGGATCGGATGCCTAAGTCGATTAATTGGGCTGATCTCTCCTTCTACGAGACTTCAGATCATACATCTGGCTCCCAAGAACTGGCCTGTACTGGCGGTGTCTGTGAAGTCGTGGAGATAGGTAAAGTAGGTTAACAAAAAAGGCCCCAAGGAGCAATCCAAGGGGCCTTCTTTATGTCTAGGGGTTTAGAACCAACGTGATCTTTTTTTGGTCTCTGTTTTTTCTGTTGGCGCTGCTGGGGCCGTTGACGTGGGACTGGGTTTCAAAATTACTCCGCCCATTGACGTCGCCGCTCCGTTTAACTTCTCCACTGTACGTGAAGCAGACACCCCAAGCATCGCTAGGATCACTGGATACATCGCATTTGGATCGAGTGCAGGAATGGTCGTCTCAACTCCGAAAAGCCCAGCAGTCCATTGGCACAACGGCGCTACAATCCAAGTCCAACCTAGGGCCGTTGCTGCCACCCAACCTATCGCTGGGCGCCAACCAGCAACAAAAACATTCGAGTGAGATGCCTCAGCCTTATTTATCTCAAGCTGACCTTGAAGTAATTGAGTCTCTCGTGCAGAGGCTTGATCAGCTAATTCAGCCAGTCGTACATCCAATTCCAGGCGCTTATCGGCGTCTGGTACTAGCTCGCGAACAGTTGACCCTACTTCTTTTATTAGATCGCCGATGATGGGAACAGAAACCATTAGCCCTTCCTCATAAGTTCAGCAGTTCGTTTAGCACGAGCTGGTGAGTCCACCTTGGCCCACTTTGAATTGAGCATACCTTTCGCAGCCCCTTCGTAATCCCCTCGCTCAATCATCTTCAAGGTGTTCTTAAAACCAAGAAGGCCGTTAATGCCCATCTGAAATGCCATGGCGTACAGAACAGCCCGGCGATTGCTGGTTAGGTTCTTTGCCCATGGCAGATGTGCGTGGACTTGAGCAACAACCTTGTCCACGTCGTTTTGAAGGAGGTAGTCAATCTCAGCGTCTGAGAGGCCACCTCCTTTCCTTTTGTCGATCAGACGTCCAACCCCGATGGTCCAATAACCAAGGTGGTCTTGATAGGCGTGCTTAACAACACCCTCTTCGCGTTTGAGCCATGCTAGGAATTCTTCGTCTGTCATTAGTACACCGGGAAGTTTGTGGTTCTATTTACGTAGTCGATGTACGTAGTTCCGACCCCGATCCCCTTGTCTGGGGTTGAGTCGAGCGGCCCACCGACTTTACTTGTGAAGGCTTGACGCATTTGTGTCTCGGTCATGCCAGGCCCAAAGATTGGGCTGTTGAACGCAGCACTGTAATCTGACGGCTTCACCATGTAGTTGCCCACGTCTTGAGTCATTGGACTCCGTGGACTGTCTACAGTAATAGTTGTAGCACCAGTTGTGCTGCCGTTGTAGACCACGTTGTTGTGTGCTCGACCCCCAACCGACCCGCTGAAATAAATCTTCGGATTGTTGCTGGGATACGTTGCGTATTGGTCTTGAACAATAACGTTGTGATCAACTTCAGCGTCCGAACAAGCCGTAATTTGGATAGCTCGGTTCATGCCGTCAACGTACACGTTACCCTTGGCAACAACACCAGTGATGGTAACACCATCTGAGCCGTCAGCAATGAAGATGCCCTGCCCTCCTGGCTGTGTTCCACCACCTGGGGTAACAAGATTACCGTTGTCGCCGATCATCATGATGTTGCCAATGTAAGTCGTACCAACGTACGTACCAGGACCAACCGGACCCCATTGCTCTTGGAAGTAGTCACCATGGGCTAGACCAATGAAGGTCTTGTCAGCAAGCAGGTTCCATGACACTAGACCACGAGTTGCAACACCCTTAACACAGTCGTTATAACAGAAGCGAATAACGTTGCCGGTTATCTCATAGTCATCCCCTGAACGAATGATGCCATTGTACGTGTTGTAGATGCCGTTGTCGATGATGTAGAAGTTGTTCGATACACCAGCTTGCTTGAGGTAAATACCTGAGCTGATCTTGTTCGACGCTGCAGCACCCGACTCCATTCGAGACCGAATATCGCATTCAACAACAGCAAACCAACCCCAAGCTGACGTATTGGAGTCAGACTTAATCACGATAGCGGCTGTAGTTGATCCAGCTGTTCCTGCAATATTATAGTTGCGGAAGTTGATGTTCTTCAACCTGATGTACTGATCTTTCTTAAACTTACAGTCGAAGTAGATGTTCGTCATAGTTGCCCCGTAAGGGGTCTCGGGTTGAATTGTAACCCAACCAGCTTGCTGATGAGTAGCACCAACGTAATTCGGCGCTGACCAACCTAGATCGGTTGGAGCACTTGGGCCCCCTGAGCGCTGGGTGAAATTGATCCCCGCTCCAAGAACAACACCGATTGGAGTTGGCGCACTTTCCAAGGTTCCCGAAGAGCCCAGACCAAAAGTAGTCCCATCCCGTAGAATAATGGTGTCACCAAACGAAACAGTGTTTGTATTGAGGACAGCATTTATTTGATTGGTGCTACTTGAGTCAGTGCTATATGGTCGCACTGTGTACGCATTTGCTACGCTTTGAACAGAAAGTGTAGCCCCCGTTGAGAGGCCCAGAGTGTACGGGTACGACATCGTTGGCGCAGCAGCCCCGTACGTACCAGCAATCACCAGATGCCCATTTCCATCTACAGTCCAGACTGAGCCAGTGTTGCCAGACGTGATTGTGGTTCCAACACCAACGTCGTAACCCCCATGACCTTGTCTTGTTTTGTCACCGAAGTAAGCGGTGTTAGGCGTGATTGGGTTGGTTACAGCAGTTGTGGGAGAACTAAACACAGTGGCCGAACCGTAGGCATTGGTCGCCCGTTCACGTACCGTAATGGTCTTACCAACTTCTGAGAGAGTTGGTGTAAACGAAGTTCCAGCTGCCCCATCAATTTGGGCACCGTTAGCAAACCACGCATAGGAGCGGCTGGTATCATTAACCCAAGTGCCGGGGACGACCACGAGGGCCACCCCGACTTGAGCAGTTGAACCAATCGACGGTAGAACGGTGTTGCTTGGTGTGGGGCCCGTTACCTCAGTGATCCGAGCCTTGACAAGTTTAAGGAAGTACTGAGACATTAGTCGCCCACTCCAAATAGGAAGATCAGGTCTCCGTCTGTTGTTACAGGTGGAGTTGCCCCTGCGCCTTTAAGAACGATGTAGTTTAGCATCCACGATGCTGACGCTGCTAGGCTGGGATTGTACGTATCTGGCGACGTGCTGTTCACTTCACGAGTTGCCAAGTGGAGTGTCCGGTTGTCAAAGATTGCATCGTCAATCCACGCATAGTCACTGTCCTCGGTAATAGAGGCCAAGGGACTCGTGATGAACATATGCGTTAGGATGAGGCTGTTAGCTGTAGCCAGCGTCCCTGTCGTAATAGTCGGACTGGTTGTAATGTCATTAGCCCCGACACCAACTTGGTCTAGGTACGAAGTAGAGTCCAAGCCGGTTACTACAGAACCAATAACAGCTTTACGCCCAGACGTAGAACTGAAGGTAAAAGTAACTGTACCCCCTGTAGCGACAGCGTTTGTTGCTTTGATGTGAATTTGGTACAGACGATCTGTGCCAGAAACAAATGGCGTACTTATGGGAGTATAAGTATTACCCCCAGAGTCAGTCACACCTGTCAATGTCTGACTTGAAGAACACCAAGCTCCCCAGACTACAACGTCTCCAACATTGACGTCAGCTAAAGTAGTGACAACAATTGTGTTCCCGGCGTTGTTATTTAGGGAACCTTTACCTAGGTAGCTATATCCAATTGCCATCTTAGACCTCTACGTAGACTAGATGGCCCCCGACAGCTACAGCACCTGACAGATTGATATTCAGAGCAGCACCAGCAGCAGTTTCAAAGTGACCCACAGGGCTGAACGAAGGAGCTGCACCGTTGTACAGAAGACCAGTGATGTCTGTGGTGCCCGAGCGGAACTTCATGTTAACAGCGTCCGACTTGGACACCATGTACGAAAGAACACGAATTTTCTTGCCGGTCACAGCAGCCACGATTGGAGTATCACCCGAAGCAGAGGCCGAGATAACAGCAAACTTCGGGGTTAGGTCGGTCCCACCAACGCGGATACGGCTTGTGTCTTGAGCAACAGTTGCTGGGGTTGTGTTCCCAATAACGTCAGAAGCCAGAGCGTCGATCCGTTCACCAACAAACCTAACAGCCCCGATGACGTCGGTTGAAGCACTAGAGCCGTCCCAAGACGAAGACGTATTCGCCCCGATCCGAGCTGCCACAGTGTCGACAGAAGTCTTGGTTGCACCAGTGTTGGTTACAATGGTGCTGAGGCTTGAGTTAGCCGTGGTTTGGTTCGCAGCAGTCGCTTGGCTTGACAGCTTAGTGTCGATGGACGACAGAGACGAGTTTGCCGTAGTCTGATTGGCTGCGGTTGCTTGGGACGACAGCTTGGTGTCTACGCTGCCAATCTTGGTGTCGATGCTGGCAAGACTGTTGTTCCCGGTGACTTGGTTAGCCGCAGTTGCGTCACCGCCCCCACCGCCACCACCAGTGCCAGTAACGCGTAGCTTGCCCGTCAGATCGACTGACAGAGGAACAGAAGCCCCCTCAGTTCGAACTGGATCAGTTGCCGAGGCTACTGCGGTAACAGCGACTGAACCAACAGAGATACCACCCGGATCGCCATTGGCGTCGACCAGCATCACCTGCTTAATATGAGATTTATCCAGTGTACCTGGCATTAACTTACCTTTGCTCTATGGATTGCAGTTCGAACGGTGGCGTAGTGTTTTCCGCTCGTTGGGAAGACCAAGGCAAATAAGACGTGTTGGTCATAGATGCCTTGGCTGATCAGTTCTTTAATTTGCTTGATTAGATTATCCACCAAGGATACTCTTTACATAGTTTTGGGTTTCAGCGAACGGAGGAACACCTTTATGTTTCTCCACAGCTCCTGGTCCTGCGTTATAAGCTGCAAGAGCCAAGGTCCAGTCACCAAACTTCTTGTACATCTGGGCTAGGTAACGCATACCGCCTTCGATGTTTTGGTCAAGATTGTTAGGATCAACTCCAAGGTCTCGGGCCGTTCCCGGCATCAGCTGCATAACACCAATAGCTCCGGCGGAAGAAACAGCATCTTGTTTACCACCAGACTCTTGACGGACTAGCCTATGAGCGATGGCTTGGGGAATACCATAACGCTCTGCCGCTGATGAAACCTTCTGCCCCACCTCACCAGCGGCTGGCTTAAAAGACGTTGGGAGAACAGTAGACGCTCCGCCTGTAACGGCCACGTCTTGGACTGCACGATACAGTTGGTTGTACGACTTGTTCCACATTTCGCTTGGGCTTGGTGCGTTCTCACCTGTTGCGGTAACGGGTGGTGTACCATTAGCGTACCAGTTCAGTAGACCTAGTCTGGTTGCACCCTTGGGCAGATTGTCGTCGAGACCAGAAGTCGCAATAAGATGGTTTAGGGCCATGTTCATTGCGTCCGCCTTCTCTTGCAAACCGGCTGGTGACGGAACAACACCAGTAGACGCTGGGCCTGGATAGTCTGCGTCAAAGAGAACAGGACCACTCATACGCTTCTTGATCTCGTCAAGCTTCTTCTGGTCGGTGTGGACTTTGTAAGTTCCATTTCGACTATCGTACTTCAAGGTGTACACACCGTCCGCACTTGTGTCAGGGCCAGATTGCTGAGCAACCCGAAGTAGCTGTGCAGTTGCCCCACGGTTGCCAATAATAAGAGCCTGAGCCCGTTGGGCGTGAGCTGGGTCCTTGTCAAGAGCAGTCAGGACTTGAGCCATCTGTGGGTTTGCAACCCCTTGAATGGCAGCACGGGTTGACTTGATGTCTGTTAGGCCCGGCTGTAGCTCTGACGCTGCGTTCGCAATTTGAGCGTTGCTGTTCAGGAACGCAGAGACGTTGTCCGGAGTCATGCGCCCTTTGAGCAACTCGACCTGTGTCGCCGTTGATGTTTTCAGCAGAGCTGGCATCACTCGGCGTGCTTCTGACTCGGACATATCCCCTAGACCTTTGACGCCGCTGCGGATAGCTGCGATGTTCGACAGCATGATAGATGCCTCGTTAACATCACCCTCAACGGCAAACCCCTTAATCTCTTTGCGGATTTGCTCTACCACGTCGGGCGGGAGAGAATTAGCAGGGTTGTCGTCAAAGATAGAGTTTGCAGCTGGTTGCCCAAACAGACGAACCATACGGTTGTAAGCAGGGAGGGCAGTTGCGTCGTCCAGCTGGAACTTCAGCTTTATGTTGTCCAGCGTACGCTTGTTCGCTTCGTAGTCGACATTGAACAAGGTGTCGATGTTCTTGAGCTGAGCGTCGACTTGGGCATTGAAGGCGTCCCGTGCGTCCTTAGGAAGCCCTTGCATCCGAGCCAGCTGGGTCGCCCTGAACGTCTCAACAGACGCAACAATCTGTGGACGTAGTTTTGTGATCATAGCTTGCCGGTCTTCATGACCAGCAGCGCTTGAAATAAGAGACGACAGCTGCGGGATGATGCTGTTTAGGTGAACGCCACCCAGCTCAGCCGCTGCGTCTACAGCCCGTTTGCCAGCTTGGTCCAGCTCAAACTCCTGTTGTGCTCTGTTTTCAGCATTTTGAGCTCGGGCTTCTGCGGCCTGTTTAATAGCAATTTCAAGTTTCGACTGGGCTTGTAGGAAAGCTTGCCCAGCCTTAACCGACGCTTCGAAGTTGGTGGGGTCAGCAAGACCGTTGTCATAAGCAGCCTTGTAAGACGCTTCGACCATAGCTCGCTCTGAGTCTTGCTGCATGGTCTTCCACTTCTCTTCCTGCTTGACGCTTTGGAACAGATAGTGGTCGAACCCACGACCCTGTAGGTACTGGGCAATGGCTGCTTTGTCCGCCGGGAACCTGCTGTACAGATCACTGACGACTTTCTCAGCCCGCAGTTCCGAGGAGCCAGCCGGAGCTCGCCCTTGCTTCTCAGCCGTTTGGGCCAAGGCAAGTTCGTCTCCGGCAGCCTTGAAAGCTGGGTTCAGTTCTTGTTCCTTTTGGTTCAGGAAGTCGAACTGAGCCTGCTCCGCGTCGTTCAGGGCGTCCTTGGTCTTCTGGGCTTCCATGCGCTTCTGCATTGGCCCGTAACCTTGGATCGCCCCGGTAGCTACGCTAAGGAGGCTATTGACGAATGAAGGTGCAGCAGCTTGCCCCGGAAGCATAGACTTGCCCCGAGTTTCAGTCTGAAGTTGACCAGTTAGAGTTGCCATTCCTTATTCCTCTGGAACCTTTTTCTTACGTTCTTGCATTTGTTTTTCGAGTGAGTTGTACAGAGACGCATCGAACTCTTGGTTAGTTTTACGTAGGATTTTCTGCCTAATGTCTGGCGGGAACTGAGAAGTGAACGCATGAATTTCTTCTGCGATGTCTTGACGACGTTCCGGTTCGTTGATCATACGAGTTCGGTACTGTCGAACAATCTTGGCCCCGTCTTCTACGATTTTCTTCTCGTTCTTTAGGTATCCCATAGCCGCTTCGACTTGGTCGTACTCACCGGGCTGGAAGCCTAGGAGTGCTGCCCAACCAACTTCACTTGGTACGTCGGAGGCAATTACGTTACCCTTAGTTGAGATATAAGTTCCGTAGTTGAACGCGTGGTACGCCTTGATTGCGTTAGACGCAGTTGAGATATTCATAGCTAGACGCTTCATGGCCTCTGGCTTAACAGGTGTCCCTGTGTCTGCCCCAGCCTCGTGCATCATGTGGTTAGTGACGTCAGCAAGAGCCTTGCCTGCTTCACCCATGATGTTGAACGTAGCACCACCAGCAATCTCAGCGAAGGACTTCTCACCGTACTGACCGAAACCAAAGATGTCTCGGACAGTGTCAACAAACCAAGAACCTGTGCCCATCTTTTTACCGACGAGCATATCGGCCCCAGTCATGTTGTAGATAGCCCAGTCAAAGAGACCTCGATCCGCGACTTTGAAGAACGAGTCAAAGGGTTGCCCACCGAACTCTTCGGGAGCGACAGACTCTTTGTACTTCTCCGAAAGGTACGGAAGGACTGGTAGACCAGCTGAACCCCAGAACAGGGTTTGGCCAATCATCAGACGAGCTCGCTGTGCAGGGCTGAAAGTTTTACCCAACATAGCTTCCAACATTCGAGCTTGATACGTCCAGAACTGAGTGGGAATGGACATAAGGCCCTTTTGCCACACAGCGCCAGACTGTTCAGACATCCCTAAGCTGTAGTCCTCAGCTCGCCCAGCTACTTTACGTAGAAATTCAGGAGACTTTGTTGAGAGTTCTGCAAAGCGTTCACGAGTTTCCTTCCAAGCGATGTGGTACGCAACAGTTCGGTTCCACACTTCAGGTTCCTTAAAGAACCAACGACCAGCTTCACGAGCCCGATTAAGCTTGCCAGTAAAGTCACTGATAGCAGCGTTAGGCCCGTAATCATTGACGAGAGCATGAGAACCTCCAATGTCAAAGAAGCCAGACTTCTTGGCTGACCACATGAACTCTTTAAATTCAGCGGCAGACTTAAAGCCAGCTGTCTTGTGTAGACCACGTTCAACAAAGGTGTTCAACATATGGTCTGTACCGGACTTAGTCAGGAACGCCCGCAGGGGAACAGCACCGATGAAGCCGGAAGCTCCGTGGACTGGGCTCAGGCTGATTGAAGCCAGCATGGTCCCCATCTGTAGGGGGAACTGAGCCACGTTGAACAGACCCAGCTTCATGTCGAAAGCCATACCACGTAGAGCCATGATGGGATTTTTGTTGTCCCACCAGTCTGTGATCTTGCCTTCGACTTTGGCCCCAAGGGAGCCCGGCTCTGCGTTCATAACCCACTCATTGAGTCGGCGAGTGAACTGCTCAGCCTGTAGGTCCTGCTCAGACTTCCAACCTAGGTTCCGCTTGATGATGTCTCGCTGAGCCTTGGCCATCTGTTTGATGCGGTCATCTTGTGTGTTGATAACAGCGTCTCGGAAGATGGTCATATCGGACGCACCCGGAGGCAGGTCCTTAAGGTTGGTGTAGTTCTTGAACTGCTTTACCCAACGCTCCATTGCCGTGATCTTGTAGTCGCTGAACGACGTGATGTTGGCGATGTTCATCAGAGACTTGTTCACCGTCTCAAACGGGTCCAGAGTGGGAGCTAGGTCCCCTTTGTAGTCACGAAGACGTTCACCCCGTTTGCTATAGTACATCCGACCATTAGTGCGGAGATACCCATTAGCTCCACTTTCCCCTTCAATAAACTCCATGTTCGCAGTACTGTTGTTGTAGACGCTGGGAAGCTCTCGGTCAAACAAGGTTTCGAACGGAGTGTCCTTGTGGTACGTGCCGTCCGTCATACGCCCAATGAACTCACGGGCAGTCGGGTATCCTGCTTCTCCCTCGAAGATTTCGTCAATCTCGTCTGGGTCAACGACACCCTTGGCTTCCATTTCCTTGTACCGGATACGAGCCTTTTCCATCTTGGCCGTCCATTGCTCAACCTCCTTACGGGTGCCAGTAATGAACGTACCAGGAGCCTTTAGGTACTCTTCCCCTGTATCTGGTTGAATACCTTTTCTACCTTGCTTCCCGAAGTACTTGCCCTTGTACATAACGTGACCACCTGGAAGGTAGGCAACCTGTTGGCGTTCAAGAGGACGAAGACTGATGTCTCGGCCCTTGATTAGAAACGATTTGACCCGAGTCCCATCAGAAAGGTTGACTGCGTCTTCGACGTTGACAAGAACATAACCCTGAGCCTTGAGACGCTCAAGGTCTGTCTGCTTCAGGGGGTTATTCTTGGTGTAATGAATGTCATCAGTAGCGTTGTAGACTCGGTCAGCCGGAATGGTGTCTAGATTACGGTTAACCAGAAGGTTTACATTCTCGACACTACCCAGAGGGGTTTGGAACGAGCCAGTCTCGAAGCCCTGCAGGACCTTAGATTTGTACACGTCGTCGTTGCGTAGAGCCCACTCAATATTTGAAATGTCTCGGAATGCTTGGTACGAGTCCAATTCAGCTTGAGTAATGTCCCGCTTGTACGCACGCTGCATCATGATGTTGAGCGTGTCATTGTCAAACCAACGCTCGGCATTTGTTCCCGCCGCGATGATCTGGGTCATCGACTCACGCTCCCAAGGTTTCAGGACCTGGAACTTCTGAGCATAAGGTCCAACGACTCGCTTAAGGAACGCTGCCCTTTTGTTCCCACCAACCTGAGCCATGTCGGCTAGGTCTAGGTCCCCAACTTGACGAGCTCCACGAAGAAGACGCCAAGCAATGCTGTCTGTTTGAACCTTGAGCGGGTTCGTGTAGAAGCCAGTCTCAGCAAAGTCCTTCTTGATAACAGCAAACCATTGGCCACTGTCGTCCCGAATAACCTCTGCCCCGTCGTAGCCTAGACTGTTAGCAAACTTACGGGCGTCTCGTTCACGAGCGTATCCACCGCCACCCTTCTTGCCCAGCGTCAGTTCCAGTTGATGAACTTGGCTGTTGTCGCCTAGGGTGGTGGTCTTTACGTCGACCTTGACGTCCTTTAGTTCTCGGCCAAACTCAGACTCAATACGCTTAAGGGTTGCTGTAGCAGCAGCCTCAGCCTCGACGTCGTTAAAGAAACGGCCCGTCGCCTGAATTTCAGGGAGGGCTTGGACTAGGGCATTGGCTCGGTCAATCTCAGTGACCACTTCTTGAGCCACAGGAACACCAGAAACCTTGCCCCCGATGTTAACGGAACTTGGGGTTACGTTGTCAATTACGTCAGCAACGTCGATACCGTTCTTAGCAGCGGCTGCTTCAACCCCGTCTGTACCCATTTCGAAGATGGTCTTCGCTAGGGTCTCAGCGGCTTCCTTGCGAGCCCCTTGACGGATCATGAGGCTTGGGACGCTGGTCAAGCCCTTGAGAGGCTTCAGGGTGGGAACAAGACCCACATTGTTGATGGCGTCTTCAGCATTGACCATCCAAGCCCGAGGGGTGTTGGCCATAGCTGCCAGAAGGTCCAGTTGCTCCGAGTTGCTGTGGATGCCTAGTAGCGTGCTGTTCTCTTTGATGTTCGGGATCAAAGTTTCCTGAACGTACTTGGAGAACGAGGCTGGGTCCATGTTCCAAAGGCTGGACGCTTCGTTGCGGAGCCGTTGACCAGAGAACAGACCATCGTACCAGTGCTTCAAGCCGTCTGCAATCTCGACGTTGTCGTTACGACCCAGCGAGCGTTGCAGAGGAATGAAGTCCATGACAAAGTCAACTGCGTCTGAGAACCACCCTTGGTCCTCCTTGGCAATCTGAGCCTTCTCGATCTCACGCATGATGATCAGGCGCTTGGTGTCGATGTCCCGGAGCCGGTGATCTGCGTCGCCTAGCTCCAGGTTGTTTATGATCAACTTGGCCTGAGTGTAGTCACCACCAGCAGCTAGGGTCTGGATTTGCTCAAGGGCTTGTTGCTCTAGGGCGTACTGTTCCCGCTTCGCAAGGTCCTCTTGGATGACTGCTTGGCTTGCCCCGTAAATGTCACGGGCAATTGTGCCGTCTGCATCGAAGGGCTTAACTTCGGCCATCAGGTTTGACAGGCCAGTTAGCTCACGAACTTGTTGCTTCGACGCAGCTTCACGGCGGACTGTGTTTTCACCGTAAGTGTTGATCAGGTCTGTGTAGTCAGCAGTTAGGCTTTCGATCTGGCTGACCAGTTGAGCTCCACGTTCAGTGACGTCTGCATTGGCAATAGCAGCGAGGCGAGCCGTACGACCAACAGCAACGGGCTGTAGGGGGGCTGTACTCTGTTGTCCCTCCTCGATACCTGCGAAAAGGTCTTGCTGTTTTGGGGTCGTAAATAGGTTAGCCAACGTTAATTCCTGCGTTTCCTAGAACTGCTTTTGTGCCGTTACCTTTGAAGACTTTGCTGGCCAAGCCGCCGAGAACATCAGCGTTGTTGAAAACAGCCATACCAAAGCCCCCAACAGTCTGGGCCATTTGTGCTCGTTGCCCATAGACGTTCGCTCGGCCAAGGGCTTGAGAACCAAGATCGCTGTACTGGTTCCATTGATCCAGGAAGCTGATGTTGTCCTTAAGCTGGGACGAGATTGAGCCCACCCCACCGATGCTCCCTGAGCTGTCCAGGACTCCTTGAGTGGCAGCAGAGTTAGTTGCATTCGCTCGGGCAATGCGGGCCTGTCTAATGGCGTCTCGACGTTGGCGAGCAGCAGTCAGATCGTTTTGCTTTTGTTGGTACGCCAGAGCTTCGTTCTGTGCTGCAACCTGCTTCTTGGCGTTCTTGTTCGCCGTGTAGGCCCCAGCCCCAGCAACAGCTAGGCCACCTACTGCGATCATTGTTGAAATAGCGGCCATTATAGTTCCTTAACGTAAGAGAGTTCAGCTAGCTTATAGCCAGCCTTGTTGAAGTTGCGGTTTACATCTTCAAAGTTTTCGTCCGCGAGAGCTGAGCATTGGACCAGAGCCGCCCCAGCTTCACGAGCCCAGGTTTCAAAAGCTTCACGTAGCTCACGACCGCCACCGCCAGGAGCCCACCAAGCGAGCTCAGTGGCGACTCGCGTATTGGGACTAAAGTACAGAGGAGTAAGCATACCGGCAATGAAACCTGTCTCGTTTGTATAGACACCGCCCATGGGGATAATATTCTGTAGCATCCCACGAACAGCTTCCCGGTTAAATGGCTCATGGCTCCAAATAGAAGAAGAATGGAAATCACGAGCAAGACCGAGAATAAGTTCAATGTCATCCAGATCACACTTCCGTATTGCCGGTGAAAACAGAAGACCATCCGAGGAGGTCGAAGTCTTTGTTGATGGCGTCGGACTCAAATCGAAATTGAATAGATCGGCCATGGCCGCGTACCTTGTGTTTACTGATGACGATTGGGAAACCTGTGTCAAACGCCAAGTCCGTCTCAGACATGAGTGGGACTCGGGTGTGCCTGTAGGCTTCTCGTTTTGTGCTGTATCGGTTACTGATGCTTGAGCTGGCCCAGTCCCATTTGACTTGGAACATGCAGCTTGATTGGCGATCAGTCTCGAACCCTTCCCCAGCTGGGACGTAGTTCTCTTCTGTTCTCTTGAAGTACGTCATGATCCACGGAGCCTGCTTCTGACGCATTGCATCTTCAAGCAGTTCGTACCCAGTCTCCAAGTACGAGAGGTACGGCTCTGTGCCCCAGTCGGCGAAACCAATGTCGCTTGACTGTGCGAAGTTCAAGTAGTACAGGTTGGCTACAGGTTGGACGAAACTGTACTTGATGTACGTGTTCCGAACCGAAGACTCAAGTGGACCTTTGTACCCAGCTGTCCTTGGAGTTGTGAAAGCCCCGATGATGGCTGGGGTAGTTGCAGACACATTGACAGACCATGGGTAGAACGCTTGTAGCGTGAGGTCTAGGTTCAAGATGCGATTGTACTGGAATGGTCGCCCAGCTGGCATGTTCTCGTCTTGGAACAACCATTGAATGACGTTTGTCAGCGGGTCGTACACAGCCTTGGCGTTCTTGCGACCAATAGCTGGAATGTTGTTGTAGAAGGTTTGGATCGTCTGTTCTGTGATGTTGTTCTTTTCGAACACACCTTCGACGGTCCCGAACATCCCTTGGCGCTGGGCCATGGCCATGATGCCGATGTCTGACCACCAGTAGATTTGCCCCTCGACGTCAACGATTGACATGGGGCTCTGTGTACCGATGGGGCTGATCTTCGAAACGCTGTAGTCCATGGCTGTGAAGCCTTGGCTGGTCCCAGAGACAAACCAAACACCGTTGTTGGCAAAAGCAACGACACCGTTACCAACTGGAACAAGACGAACCAGCTTGGACATTTCTGGGATCGGAATGACCCCACCGTCCGTGGCAATTAGGTCACTGATGTCTTCCGCTGTTGGGTCTGCTTCTTGGTAACAGAAACCCGCCTTAGACTTATCGTCCAGGACCTGGGAGAAATACAGAGTGTTGTCGTGACCGTACCAAGCCCGCCCATTTGCAAATGCAACTGCAACTGGACGAGTGACTGACGTTTCAACGGGAATACCTGCCACACCTGAAACCGCTGAACGGTCAATCTTGAAGGCGTTAACAACGTAGTGTCCCCGAGGCGCTAGGGTTGAACCAAAGTACAGTTTCTGTAGTAGGTCAGGTTCGAAGTCCCCAGAGGTTCCGTTCTTGGCTGCCCACCATTGCTTGTTGTTCCCCGGATAGCGACCTATCGCTGTGTGGAACGCAGTAATGGGTGTAGACGGCGGAGCGTTGTACGTTCCAATCCCACCGTACGGATCGTAGTACGTAACAGCAGAACCAGACCCGTCGTTGGCTGAGTCGACCCAACCTTGGTTCCGAAGATTGTAGTGGTGTTCAGCGCTTAGGGTGCTGGGCTCTTGGTCATTAGCCAAGCCGTCTGGGATACCTTTGAAGTCTCGAATTTGAATGTAAATTGGCGAGACAACAATCTGGTTGACCGAAGGAACGTACTGTAAAAGGAGTGGCTCAAAGCCTGCCCCGACAACAAAGAGATAACCACGCCCAGAGGCAAAGGACAGGATAGTCTCGTGTGGATTGGGGTAGTTTGGAACTGCGTACGGAGTTAGGTCAATTACCGTTGGCTTCCGTCCTGCGGTCACAGGTTCGACTGTAACGTCGTGGAACAGAAGAAGGTAGCCAACTTGCTGAACGAGGAACGTAGTGTTCGCGTCGTTGTTCACTGAGTCCCAGCGGAACTCCGAGACGGCAGCTGAGTTGAACTGGCTGTCGATAAAGGAGTCAACAGGGGTGCCACTCTCAGCTTGAAAACCAAGACGTCGAGAGCGATTACCGGCCCTGTACAGGACAGTGTTGTCTTCGTCGATAGTCGCGTCTTGGGGGTAAGTCAGAGGACCCGCCTCAGTGATTAGACCTTTGACGAAAGTCCGGTACAGTTTTACGGTTTTTGCTCTAGCCATAGTCTGGGTATACTGCTCTGTTTCCGAATTTGTCTGTTTTAATGAGCCACTGGATTAGGTGTCGCTCACACTCTTTGAAGCTTGTAAAGGTTCCTCGCAGAGCCTTGGGGACGACCCCACCTTTCCAACCATAAACGTAGAAGTACCCTCGGTCGTCTTGGCCGATCCGATACTCATGTCTCTTAGCGGACACGTATACTGCGTCCTTGGAGACTCGTTTAAGCGCGTTGGGGTGTACGCCTGCGAGACGTTCTTCCTTGCTTGGCATAGTTTGGTAGCCTATCCATTGGTTGTGGGCCGTTGGTTCGGATACGGTCGTTCTGGTGACGAACAAGACCTCGACGCTCAGCTTGGTCCTCTTTCACATTGCTGACCTGCTTAAAGGCCACGAATGCACGGGCCTTAGACTTGGACAGTAGTGTTGGGAACAGGCGGCTTGGTAAGTCTGGGACAGTGCCGTCAGCTAGACGGAAATCAAATTCCATCTGAATGAGGGCTTGAGTTTTTGACGCCTGAAGGGTGCTTTCTTCGTTCTTGTTAAACGAGTCTAGCACTAGGTACTTGTCGTCAAAGCTCGTCCAGTACGTGGGTTGAGACGTGTCGTCGATCTTCAGGGTAACACCACCAAAGTCAACAACGTTGGTTCCAGTGTCCCGCTTCTCGATGAAGCGTAGGAACTCCCAAGGGGACAGATACCGTACTTCTTGGCCGTTGTACTTGAACCAGTGCAACTTGATGTAGTCGTCGGGCAGCTTCAGATAGTTGGGCCTGTTTGGGTCTGAAACTGCCTCAAGCTCCATGAGCCTGTCATTGCCTGGGAGACTTAGTTCGTCGACTAGTTCGTAGTAGCAAGTCCGCACAATACGGGCGACGCTTTCCGAAGACGAGGTATCCGAAATGCTGTTGACCTCGTCGTCTTCCATGTCGGACAGGATGTCTTGGACAATTTCCAAGAGGGTCATAATAGCCATTATAAAGGAATACCTCCGTCGAAAGTAATGTCGGTAGCTGTAACAGAAATGACCTTGGTCCCTGTGTTCCCCAGACTGTCGGTCATCGTTACCTTGTAGTAGCCCCCCTTGGACTGGTTAATCGTCAAGGTGTTCGAGAACCGAGTCGTAACACTGGTCGGGGCTGAGATTGTAAAGTCATTGTCTGTTCCGCTGTCAAAAGACCAAACAGCTGTGAACGGGCCTACGCCATTAGAACAAGAAGCGGTGACGTAATTTGTGTAAGCAGTCCCGCCACCATTGACGACAGCAGACGCTTGAACCGGACTGACCGTGATGATTAGATTTACAGCAGTCGGAACAGAAGAAGAGCTAGCAGCCATCAAAATCGACATTACGAAATCCCTGAGCCGCCCACGGTCCAGATGTTCGAACCTTCGTGGATGAGGGTTGCCTTGCCCCACTGAGCCACAGTTACGTTGGCATCTGTGCCCGAGCCGTCTTTTAGGAGAACAACACCGGGGGCTCGATAGAGAAGGACAGAACCTGCCCCAACGTTCCGAACCATGACAGCGAAGCCAACTGGATACGGGGTCGTTGAGGTATTTGAAATGCCGTAGACGTGGCCAGTGGCTGAGTCATGGCGGACCATCTTGCCACAGTCGTCTAGGATGAAGGCCCAGTCCGCATTTTGGTATCGGATAGGAATGCCCCGGAAACCGACCGAGTTTGCATTCAGGCTGGACGTAGGAACAAAACCATTGATTGTATCGCCTACGAGGGTGCCACCGCTTGTCGGCAGAGGGGTGTACCCGAGGTTCGAGATAACAGCCCCCGAGGCCAGCTTAGCGGCGGTAACGGCGTTGTTAACAATGGTAAGATTGAAAGACAGGTCAGCCGAGCCGTCCCAAGCGGGGCTGATGCCATTGACGTCCCCACCAACAGAAATCGTCCGAGCCGTGGTCCAGTGTGGAGCAGACTCAGCAGCCCCAACGTAACCAGCGGCTTCGATGGCTGACTGTGCGGCGTCCGCAGCGGCCTGTTGGGCATCTTCAACCATCTGTGGTAGGTTCGCGATATCTGTGATCAGCCCAGGGGTTAGACCCCCAAGGGACTGGTCTACGTAGTCACGATTAACTGCATCCCCGGCTGCTTGTGGAGCGCCTACGTTTAGGATGCGGTTGCTGTTCATATCAAGGGACGCACCCATGGTGTTGGGCGTTGAACCGTCCCTTGACAGAGTATTCTGGAAAGCTGCCTCGATCTTGTCACTGTTCTCGTTGATCGTCTGTACAGCAGTTGACTCCGACTGTAGATTAACAACGTCGGACAGTGGTGTAATCTTAGCCATTCTTCTGGTCTACTTTTTTCTCAATACGGTCCAAGACGTCTAGAAGCTCACGTTTCATTTCTTTTACGTCGTCGCGCCTAGCGTAAATTTCTGGAAGTTTCTGAAACTGAGCGTCATGATTATTCAGACGCTCTCTGATGGACAACATAATCCACCCACCTAAAAGTGTTACCGCGCCCCATGCATAGTTCAGCGCTGCTTGCCAATCCAACATCACCCCTCAGCTAAAAGAAAAGGGAGGCCAACTCTAGGCCAGCCTCCCCACAACACTTAAGTTGTTATTCTTTAGGCTGCATCACCGATTGCATCGATGTACTCGATGAGGATGTAGCCCTTACCAGCAGTAAAGGTGCCGGTGGCTGCAATTGCGATGAACGCATCAGCAGTACCCACACCAGCAGTACCAGCGGTGGCGGCATTCAGAGTGCCAGCACCATAGGTACGCTTACCAGCGGCGTTGAGGTTGGCCAGGACGCCTTCAGTGGCGGTCACGAGGCCAGTAGCAGCAATGGCAGTACCGTCCTTTTGATAGGTCCCTACGGTAATCGAAGTACCACCAGCGGCAGCTTCGGTCGCGTACACGGTGGTACGGAGAACAGAAGCGTTAGCGGGCAGATAAGTCGAGTCGAGGTCGAACCCATCAGCGGTGCCATCGGTGTTCAGATCAGACGGATAGGCAGTCGTGCCAGCCGCGATACGGGAAAGGTCGTACTCAATTACGATCTGCTTGACGAGACCATCAGTCTCAAGAGCACGAGCTTTGTTGACAAAGTTTGACTTGTCATTCCAGTAATTGGCGAACTTGACCTGAAGGCCGTCTGCGTTAGTCCAAGGTTTAGCCATCTAATTTAATCTCCTATTAGAAGGTTACGACCGAAGGATCGGACAGAACAGTAATCAGGTTTTCAGGGCGATAAATCTTTACACCGTAACGAGCGGTGGTTACGAATTCGTCACGCTGGAAGTCCTTGTTCCACTCGCCGTCCACCTTCGGCATCTGACGCCATGCGCCGATCCAGGGAAGGATGTCCGAGTTAGCCGAGAAGAATAGGTTGGCTACCGAGCTGCCAGTTGACGCAACGCCACCAATGGTCTCAACGGCACCAGTTTGGTTTGCACCCGAGAGGGGGAGACGGTTACTGGTGTACACGTCGAAGCCGTAGATGTTGCGGATAAACCGCATGTCACGACCTAGGCCGGTTTCAATGATACCTTGCCATTGTGGGTTGTTTGACACGTTGGTGATGTTGGTCAGAGTATTCAGAATGTACTCGACCGACGGGTCCACGATGGCAATGAGGTTGCTTTGTGGCACGTTAGCCTTCTTGAGGCTGTAAACGGCCTTGGCGAAGTCTTCCACACCGAGGGTGCGCTTTGTTGACACGGTGGACGAACCAACCCAGCGGTGAGCAGCACCGTTGATGAGGTTCTGGTTGCCAGCTACTTGATAACCAGCGGGGTTGCCGGTACGGGGTTGGCCTTCACGGAAGATGTCGTATTCAACACGCTCATCAATAGCACGAGCCTGCTTAGGCACGAAGCTCGACACGAGTTCATTCATGTAGAACAGGTCTTGCTTAGCCTTCTGGGTGATGTAGGTCCCAGAGTGCAGGTAGTTATTGATGGTGAAGTTGAATTCGCCGGTGTCCATCGCTTGGTACGTGACGGGCTGATCCTCGACGTAGTCGTGGGCGTCTAGAGTACCGATTGACGGGATAGTGAATTGGTTGCCGTCGTTGAATTCAGTGATCCAACGTACGAACTTCTTGGCCATCAGCTCGTCGGTTAGGACGTCTTTAAGCTGGCTGGACCAAATTTCCGACCGAATTAGGGCGTCGGTATTAGCAGTAGTCATACCTGCCATGAGGTAGTTCTCCCTTGGTCAACAAGGGAACACAAAGGTTAGGCTTTATAAATCCCTGCTTGTGCTGCCTTGAAGATTGCATTTTGGACTGATGGGTCCCAGTACTTAGCAGGATTTTCTCGACGAATGTTGTCGAAGTATTCCTTAGTACCATAACCCTTTTCTGAGTTATCTGTCGCCTTCAGAGCCAGGGGATTGACCTCAGTACGAGGGGCCTGGGCTGAAGGACGTGACTGAGTCTCAAGGCCGGTAGTATTGAAGAAAGCCTTTGGCGATTGAACAGCAATGTCCAGTAGCCATTGAACAGAAACACCAAGTTCAGCAGCCTTCGCGCGGACTACTTCGTTGGCCTTTTCTTCAGTACCGTAGACTTCGACTAGGCGGCTGGCAACTTGCTCTGCATTGATGCGGCCCACCTTCTCTCGATCAGCGGCTTGGATTTCGTCACGGATTTTTTGAGCCAAATCTACTTCTAGGTTCGGTTCTCCGACAGGCTTGTTGTCCTTCGGGGAGGTATCGACCACAGGGGCGGGCTCTGGTTTTGACTCGACGATCTGTTTAAACAGGTCCTCAGCTCCGACTCGCTTGCCTAGTTCTTCACGAAGGCCAGCGGTCTCTCCTTGCAGCTGAGCGATAAATTGGTCTTTATGCTGTAGCCGGGAAAGCAGCTCTTCGTAGCTTGGAGTCTTGCTCTGTTCTTGGTCAGGTTGAGCAGTTTGAGGTTTGTCGTCGAAAACGCCTGACATGTTGTCCATGTCCTTTCTTATTTTTCTTTGTCAGAAATATTTAAAAGCTCTGCAATCTCACGGTAAGCTTCAATGCGACCGTTGAGGTGAGCTTGTTTATGGGACCAGCTAGGGCTGTCGTAATCAACAGCCTTCACTTTTTCTTCGCTGGTAATGCTATTATAGCATATTTCTCGGAGTCTGTCAAGTACTTTATGCGATCCCAGGACCATTTGTCGGAATTTGTCCTGCTCCGCCTTGTCCTTCAGGTGCTGGAACCATACTGCCTTCACTTGGCGCTCCTTGTTCAGCGACGCGCTGTTGGGCCGCTTGTACTAGTTGTTGGGTTTCGTAGCTTTCCATGATCCGAATATTCGGTTGGTACAGGTGGTACTGTTCCAAGCCAAGCAGTTGCTGGGTTAGTTCAGCAAGCTTCTTGCCCGAAATGTGGACATTGACCGATGGGTCTTGGCCAATTGGACTGTTGGACAGCTGCGTTAGGTTTTGAATGATATTGGCGTTCCGTTGGAAGTGACGGGCACCAATTGGCCTGATTTTACCCCGAGCCGTAATGTCTGCCTTGGTTACTTTCGAGAACGAAATAGCACCAAAGTCATTGTCCACGACACGGACTGTGTCAGAGACAGACATGTTACGACGTGCCAGCTCAAGCATTGAGTTCAGAATTGGCTCAATGAACAGCTCTTCGAGGTAGCTGGTCTTGTTCAGGAAGATACGGTTAGCCCCGTTCTCAAGAACTTGGACCTCATAAGCTGTCTTTTCACCAGGAGTTCGGAAGCCCATCGCCTGCTTTGGGGCGCCTGCCATTTCCTCCATCTTAGCTTCGTAGATGGCGATTTGGGTATCGGCGGAAAGCATGGTTGTATCTGGGGCTTGGAACTCAACGTCACCGTCGTCTCCACAGTAGATACGCTCCCCGGGTCCGTAGTCGAAGTCTTCAACAAAGCCTTTGACCTTCATAACCGGGTGAATGATCAGATCGTACGCATCGTCCTTGGCGTTCTCTAGGTGGTCGATGCGGTACTGCATCCCAACTAGGTTGTCCAACGGACCCATGGCGTACAGGTTGTCTGGACGTAGACGCCAGCCACAGTGGAAGATTTGCGGGCGACCAAGCCAGTTGGGGTCTTGGATGTTACGGATAACGTACGAACGGTCGAGAACAGTAATGATCCGGTTCTTGTGGAGTTCACCAGTCTCGTAGTCGTAGATGTCTCCGTAGAAGTCTAGGAGTTCAACGTAGTCGCTGTTGAAGTAGTCCATGAAGCTGTCGAAACCGTCGACCATGAACGCAGAGTTCTTGTCGTAGTCTCGCTCAGACATGCCCCGGAACTGGTGCCGCTTTTCCATCGACTTCTTGAAAACTTCTTGAAGGAAGCCCGAGTCGGGGTGGTCTTGGATTTCTGCCGCCAGAGAACCAACAGTCTTGAGGGACCGAATGATCTTGGGCGACTGGTCAAAGCTCGCAGCCGTTGGGTTGAAAACAATGTCTAAGGGGCTGATGCGGACCATGCGAGGCCCAACGTAACCCACGACTTGTTCTCCCGTGACGGGGTCAGTGGTTGACTCCGAAACGTACTCCGTCATTGAGAAGCAGTTACCGTAGTCAATCCAGTCGTAGATTAGGCGGCTTGCCTCAGTCCAGAAACCAGAACCACGAAGCTTATTGGCCATGTACGATTGGATCGTCTGGCGCTTCTCGATGGCTTCACTGTTTTCGTCGTCGCCTTCCCACTCAATAGCGTCGTCATTGGGACGTAGAGCAGCCATGTAGTTGGCGTGCAGGTTGTCCCGGATTTGGCAAAGCTTGGGTAGGTGTACGTTGTTCTTCCAAGGCAGGGCTTGGTTGGACGTAGTCGTAGTGTCTGTAGCAAAGACGTAGTCTCGGATTTCCCGAGTGGACTCAATCCACGAACGTCGGTGATTGTCCCATTCTGTCCATTGATTTGCGATCTGACAGGCAAGGGCGTCTTGCTCCATGAAGTCGCAGATGTTTAGGGTTCTATTCCCACTAGGCACGTGCTACTCCTCCGAAGCGGCTGTGTGTTACAATGTTGTGTCCACGACGATCTCGGCTAGACCGAGCTGCGGGTGGTGAAGAAATTGAAATGGCGCTAGCCAAGGCGTCAGCACAGTCGTCGTGTGCTGGATGCTCAAGGATTAGCTCTTCTTCTAGGATTTCACAGTTACCGCCTTTGTAGTGCCAGACGGACATGTTGTCGTATCGAGGTTCAAGGACAGCGGCAATACGCTCTTCCTTGGAGCCTTCCTTGCGGCTGTGTGGTTGCTCAACAAGAGACAACATCAAACCGTTAGGCCGGAGATACATTTCCTTGAGTTCTTGGACGATCATCTTTTGACCGCTGGTTACTTCGACCCCCAAGCGACGAAAATCCCACTTCGTGTGAAGTGAGAACACAAGATCGTAAATCTCGGAAATCTTCGACGTCTTCATGCGCTCGATGTCGAGGACGTAGACGTTGTTCTCATGGTCGACGCCAATGACAGCAATGGCTGTGTAGTCAGACCGTTTAGTGGCGGTGTAACCAAAGTCGGCCGAAGCAAAGACGTTTAGGCGGCGATCCTTGTACCACCACGAGTTCCCGTCAAACTGTAGGAACTTCTTGTCGTAGTACTGGAACTTGTCCCGGCCAATTCTTAGCTCTCCAGGATCGTTCGGATCGTTATAGTACTGGGCTCGAAACTGGGTTCGATCGAGGTACTGTCCCCGCTTCTTAGCCAGTACTTTAATATCAAAACCGAAGTACTTGCCGTCGGAGCGTTGCTGCCTGGGCCATAGAAATTGTCCCGTGCCGTCCCCGGCGTCTTCAACTTGTCGCTCGAAGACTTCGTAGATTGGGGTCTTGTCAATGACTTCTCCTTCGTCGTCGAACTCTTCTTGTTCCATGTTGAGAAGTTCGTTGTACAGGTCCTTGGCATGATAACGAGTCCCACAGACCCATTCCTCAGCGTCTGCCCCTTCGATGGAGCTTAGGAGGCTGTACTGGCTTCTAACTCGCGTACGACCCTCTTCAGTGTATGCGTTTTCGTAGATGACCACATCATCAAGAACAGCGACGTCACAGTGCATACCAGTGAGAGAAGTTGTAAGGCCCCCAGTAAAAACAGTAGGGTCCCGAATACCTTCTTCTTTACGCTTCGGGTGATCGACGCTAATTTCACTGTTGGTCCACTTCTCCCGCTTCCCCTCGTCGGGGTGGATCATGTTTGGCCAGTACCGTGTGTAGATGGGACTGGTAAGAATGTCTTTGATCATCTTGAGCTGCTTCTCAGCAAGGTTGCTGGTCGCAGAGATGTACAGGATACGGCAATCTGGGTGCTTTGTGATGTACCAAGCAACCCTAAATGCAATCATACGGGACTTGCCGTGGTCCCGTGGAAGTAGAACCAACTGATGGGACTTACGGTCTTGTCGTGTCCACCAAGTGCAGAGATCGCGATGTACTTGTCCGAGAACTTGTTTAGGGGAGACAAGTGTAATAAATGTTTCTAGATCAGCTTCAGCTGCTTGTCGGATTTGATCCGTTTTGCTGAGTGTACTCATAGAGCTTCTTTATCTCTTCAAGCGACAAATCGCTCTTTTTATTTCGCTGGTAGTATGTCTCAATCACGAGGGTTCTTCTTGTGAGCTCCCTTGGTTCTTGCGTACGAACGGTTGGCCCGCTTCGACTCCATCCGAAGATTTTTGGTCCCCTTCTTAGGGGTGTTCATCGGATTGCCGTCTACGTGACCAACATCTTTGCCATCACCTTTATGCGCCTTACCGGCTGCAATCATATTGCGACGAGCCCGATTTCTCATAGCCCGTCGCTTCTTTTGTTCTGGCTTGGCGTTGTACTTTGCTTGAGCCCTACGCCGCGCTTCGGTTGCCATTAATTCGCTCTCGCTCTTGGTTGAGAACAGAAGTCGCTTTCTCGTAGAGCCGTCGTTGATGTAGGGTCCATTGCTCAACACCAAGGACCATAGCAATACCTAGCTCAGTCAGGGCCTTTTGAATGTCTTCTACATCGTCGATGGTCATTTTACTACTTTCAGCTTAATACGAGCTGCGTCTTCGTCTTCTGCAGACGTCGCTTGTGCTTGACGCTTCAGCTCGCCTTCGATTTCTTCTTTGGTTGGACGGCCCCGAGCAGTTTTCTTTTCTACCCAGGGTTTCGATGCAAGCCACTTCGCAGCAGCCAGAGCCCCTTTGTCGTCGGGGTCTGAGGCAATCTCACGAATGCGGTCCATTGCTTCTGAGGCGATCTTGGAGTCTAGTTCTCGACGCCACTCAGCCAAGGCTTCCTTGAACCAAGTACATTGTTCGAGAACAAGCCAGTGGTCCCAATCGCCTAGGTACTTCATGGCCCACTTGTATCCAGTAGGATCGCCCAGCTCCACAAAGGTCTTACGGCCGTTGATCAGGCCCTCTTTGTCGTGTCGAAGCGTGAACACAGGCTGGATTGGCCTGTCGTCCTTCTTCTGGAGCTGGGCAATTTCTAAGAACAGAGCCCGAGTGTACCAGGTGTTATTCGGTGCTTTGTACGGAGGCTTCATTGGCTTTGTCAGCGTCTAGGAGTCCCTTACGGAGCTCAAGAACAATCCCTTCAACTTTACCCATGGGGAGTTCAAGGAAGTGGGTGAGCAGGTACTCAACGAATTCACGAGGCAGGTTTACGGTCTGTGTCATTTTAAACCTTAGATAATTACTACTGAAGAAGCGCCGTTGTTTTTGGTGGCGCGGAGATTGACCCCGTCGAACCAGAAGTACACGGGGGAACTAAAGCCGGAGATACGGATTTTACCGATGGCGGCTAGGTCTCGGTACGCAATGATGTCTTGCTGGCCAGTAATGTCGGAAGCAATGTTCATTGAGCCGTTGAAGTTGAACGTACCATTTGAACGAAGGCGGGTCCGATACGTGCCACCAACAAAGGTGTCCAAGTACGCAGAGGTGCCGTCTTGCCCGTAAGTCATGTAGGCGTCGCCCGGAGTATTCCCGTACAGAATGCCATACGGGGAACCAGCGACCGAACCACGTCCAGACGGATTGACCCAGCTGTTGAAGTACAGGCGTTGACCCATAGCCATTTGGATCGCTGCTTGACTATTGGAGCTGAAGTCCCCTCTGGTCGTGTCAATACCTACACGCCACGGGCCTGCGATAACAACACCAGCATCGGCTGGCTTAGAACCACCAGAGGCTTCGAGAATGCCAATCCAGTGGCCACCCCAAGCGGCTGTGTCGTTGTCACGGACGTAGTTGTTAACTTGACCAATCATGGCCACGTCGTTACCTTGGTCCGCGTAGTAGCTTTCCCAGCCAGTCCCGTACGTGCCAGACGTGTTAAAGATAACGTCCCCACCGTACTGGCCAACCGTAGAGGTTTCAGCCCAGTGGATTTGGCTTGGCAGCGGTTGGTAGTTTTGCTGGATACGGGCCAAGTGGACGTAGACGTCGCCCCCACCGTAGTTACGAACATAGTCGTACTTGTGGAGATTCATGGTTCGATTGCCGTGGGTAATGACAGCGTTGACGCCGTAGTTGGTCGTTAGGGCTGGACTAAACGTAATGGTATTGGTCGTCTTGCCCGTAACAGTAACTGTGTCGTTGTACGAAGTGCTGATGGCATTTTGCCCCACAGTGGTTAGGGTTGTGAACCCAAGGGTGTCCCCTACGCTGATGCCAGTCGTAGTTCCCTTAATGGTCACTGTGGTTGCCCCAGGACTTGCTGGGGAAGCTAGGTGGGCAGTTGCCCCGGACCAGCCAGCGTAGTTGTACAGCCACACAGAACTGGGGATAACAGCAGGGTCGAAGTACGGGGCTGTGAGGGACTTGCGGGTGCTTAGGTTGCCAATCCGCCTGTACTCTTGGACAACACCAGAAGTGTCCCCGCCGAACCAACCGCTGGGACCTGTGCCGGTTCCACCTGGGGTTGGAGGGGTCTGGATGTTGACGTAGTTCCCTGCGACAGTTTCACCGGAACTGAAGCGAATTTTCCCTGGGCCCCAGTAGTACTTCTGGATCGAATTCATTGAATTGATCGTGTAGAACGTACCTTCGCTTAGGTAAATTCGCTGGGCGTCAGAAGCTTCAGCTGCGTCAAAAGCGTCTTTGTTGTCTGTGATGTTGTCTCCAACACCCCCGAAGTCGTCGACTAAGGTGTAGAGAACATCAGCGCCACCGCCACCAGAGGCAGTCGAGTTAATGGTTGTTAGGCCAGTCCCTGGGTTGTACGAAACAGTTGTGTTCGTCCCGGCCACCACAGAACTTCCAATAACAGCCCTGGAAGCTGCTGTGAAGTCGCTCACTTGGCTCGCTGTGTGGTTGTGGGAAACTGGTGCTTTGCCCGCCAAGTCCCCGGTTAGGTTCGTAATGGAACTCTGAGGGATTGGGGTAGCTGCTGGGTACGTGCTGGGTTTGCCAATGATGTCGTCCCACTCAACTGGACCTCCACCTCCACTTCCAGTCCCCAGGCCGCTTGCAATGCCTTTGGCATAGAAGTCTGGGTTGGCAATGTTAGTCAGGTCCTTCTTGGCGTACGGACTTAGGTCGATTGGCTCAGAGCCTCCGCCACCTCCACCAAGGGTGAGAACATCAATAAGCCGAGCAGCGTCGTTGTTGTCCACTGGGGGGCCCAAGTTGACAATCCGGTTGCCGTCCATGTCAATGGGGGCTTCCATGTTGTTTGGGCCAGACCCGTCCCGCGACAGGGTGTTATTGAAGGCTTCAACGATCTTGTCTTGATTTTCGTTGATCTTCTCAACTGAGCGGTACGAAGTCTCTAGATCGTCTAGGTCTTCAATTTTTGAAATTGGACTAAATCCTTTGTTTTGGCCCCAATCGTTGGGGGAGAACAAGAAAGGCCCTTAGAGCGGGGCCAGTTGACCGAAGGTCGCTCGTGCGTGTTTAAGGCAAGGAAGGATTAAAACTAACGATTGCCGAAGACAAAGAAGAGTGGGCTAAAGATGACAAATGAAATAGGATGTCCTTTAGTGGACCCTTCATATGAACGATCAACTTATAGTTCATTATAACATATTTTGAAACCAAAGTCAAGATGGAAAGGCCAGATTTCCCAACTTTATTTGCAGGGGGGCACAGGAATGTTCCAGGCGGTGGAACGGTGGGAATTTCTGTGGGGAATTTTTAGGGCATGTTATGCATTAACAAGGCACCCCCGCACCCCCCGGGGACCCCTCGATGCTCACACGGAGGAGCCCCCAAGGTCCAAACGTTACATTGTAACACCAAAGGGATTAGTGGCGAGACACGGTGAGGGACAGGTGTTCATTCACGTAAAAGCCCTTGATATTGTTAAACTCTAGCTTCGCACTAGGTTTATCGTTTATCGATATGCACCCGGTACACACATTATATGCACAGGGGTTTAATTCCTATCATTCCCATAGGAATGGAATGGTCAGATCACGCTTTTGTGATTGGCATAGGCCACGGATAGGACTATGTAGGGGATGCGGTCGTCATATGACCGTGTAAGGTGCTCGCATGAGAGTGAGAACACCCCGCGAAGCAAACAAGGGCGGCGTTTACGCAAGGCACTTTAAGGCTTCGCGGGGTGTTCTAGCTCTCGGAACGCGGGGTAAATCCATTCAACCTTTGTTCTACGGCATGTAGGGAAAGCTGGACTATGGCGCGTCTCGGAAAGCGCGAACGTGCGGCCAAAGCCGCGATTATCAAAGGCAACCTCGCCAACATGGGGAACCTTGAACGGCCGACACAAGTGAAGCGTCACAAAGACGGAACGCTATCAGTTGTCAGCGGTTCAACCATGGGGTCGCGGATGCACGTCACAAATCTGATGCGTCACACGCACACGATGGGGGCGCACGTTGGGCACAACAACAAAGGGAGCGAGGATAAGAGGAAAGGCTCTAAGCGCTGGGGCGCACACTAATCTATCAGCGGCATGGTTTCTTTCATGATCCCCCTTGACGGGGATCATACTAGAACCCATATTGCGGTTCTGGCCCGTCACGGGGTCTCTCGTTCATATCTCGCGGTGGCAAGCCGCACCTGCTTTTTAGTTCGCCTTCGCTCCGGTTATCGTGACTGGGAAAC
>OGVW01000004.1_pt1 | contig 42443 bp, 78 predicted proteins | sample 1575821 | NCBI WGS metagenome assembly OGVW01 (sample SAMN07581525, study PRJEB24739) | freshwater metagenome | place: Singapore | collected 2015-01
GTCCAGCATGTAAGCGAAGAGAGGAGCGGTAAACAATGCCGCCACTGCGGCGCATTGCAAAAGCTCAATAATAAGGGTCTTTAGGGTTTTCAGTTTGTAGGACATTTTTGGTTCCTTACTTTGTGAAGTATAAATTACTTATTGTATGGAGAATCTAACCACAGACCTAGGGGCCATGTTTGCCCACTTGTGTGGCAATGTTTACTATTACCATGCAAACCCTTCTCGCCCGGAAATTTAGTATTTTCGTACCATTGCATATCGCTTGCAAATTGCGGGGCATAGAATTTTCCATTGTCACACGCTATTTTAGCCCACGCCGGTACGTGCTCCATTGTATAGCGGTTTGTATATATATTGCAAGCCGATTGAAAAGTTATTCTCGCCATTTTGTAGTTCCGTTTTGTTGGTAGGACTTAAATTTTAGTTACTTTTCTTTATCTGATTTTTCCAAAAATCAAGTTCACCTAGCAGCATCTGACCAACGGGCGAAGAACGATCAAAACCTTTTAACGTGCTTTTTAAGGTTTCTATGCGCTCATCGATAGAAACTAAATCTGTACCGTATTTCTTCAAGCTTTCCCGACCTTCTTTAATCCCCATTATATACTCTTGTGTATAGGTTTGCATATTTGTACCTTGCTGCATTATTGATGGCTAATTCTACCACAAATTCCTAGGCTTTGTGCATTATTTGCCATTCTTGCAGGCCATGACAATAAGCACAACAATCGCTGCACAAGAAAACAAGATATTTAGCATCGGGACAAACCCTAGAATGCACATCACCAAACCCAGGGCAATGTTACGATGCACCTTATCGGTAAAAAAGAAAACGCCAGTGAGAATACAGACAATCAGGGGAATTGTGTAAAAGAAAAACATTTTATATCTCCTTGTTTAAAGTTTCCTTATTCTAGCATGCTTTTACAAACATGCTAGATAAAAATTCTTTATTGCTTTTCCTTTATTTCCAGATTTTATCTATTGCTTTGGGTTCTGTAGCCTCTACATTGCCTGTAGCCCCATGCCAGCCGTACATGTAGCCGATAAGCCAGCCGATGCCCATCCCACACAAAAACAAAAAGAAAAACATTGTTTAGCTCCAATTCCGTTTTTGTTCCCGGCGTTCCTTTCGCTGCTTTTGTTCTTGAATCTTTTTTCGCTTCTCTTGCTTGTTTTCATAGTGCATAGTTTTATCCTTTTTACTCTTCAATAAAAGATTTTTGGTTTTCGCTTGCCCGGATAATGTCAACAATTAATTGTATATCGCGTGCAGCGTCAAATTCTACCACGCCAAGCCATGCATACTGCAGATCGAATAATTCCGAAGCATTGCCCAATGCTACAAAATCCCCGCTATCGTAATTTTCCGGGCTTTGATCCTCACATAGAAAACAATCTAGCAAATTCAGATCACAAGCCTCGTCTAATGCTTCCTGCTCATGGCTTGCCCACACTGCGCAAATTGCGCCGAATTCATGCCCGATAACGTACAGTTGTACATTGTGGGGATTAAATGCGTTTTCCTTGTCGATGTGACGCGGAAGAATTACATTATTTAATGCGATTTTATCGCCAGACAATTGTACAAAACGTGGCACGCTGAAAAATGGGCCATTTTCTTGCTTTAATGTAAGAGTGTACATTTTAAACCCTAAATTTCAAATTTAAAAAGCTTGCCAAATAATGAGATTCTCTTCGCAAACCACAACGCTAGTATTTTCTTGCAAATAATTCTCAATTGCTTCTAGCTTTTCGTCGTCGTCCATCTCTTGCCATTCTTCATCATCAATATTTCCAAATTTTACGACCTCCTCCCAGGCATCATCTACACTTTCCGCCATGGAATAGTCACAGCAAATGCCCACAATGTCCACCTCAATATCTTCTCCGAGGTCGTCGCTCAGGTTTTCCAAGTATTCTCCAATAGCGTTCCAGCCATTGTAGCCAAAATTATGCCCACGATCCATGCGGCATGCCATGTGATAGAGGTCAGAAGAGGAGATTTTTTCGATCAGTGCCATTTTATTTGCTACTATGTAGTCCGTTTGTTGAAGGTGAGTAAATTCTAACAGGGGAAATTCTATCTTATCAAATTTCCCTTTTGCCTTGTATGGGATTATCCGAAAATCTTAACAGCCCAGCGGCTGCCGATAGTGTCTGCGCCCAGGTCGTAAACTTTACGGCCAGACTTTGCGGCAAATGTGCGGGCTTTGGAACGTGTAGAAAATTTAAGCATTATGCTATCCTTAATATACCTGGGATTCTACCACAAAAAACGGAATGTCAAAATTTCCAGAACCACATTCCGCCCAGATTGTTTCATGCGTACCGTCTGTAAACACAATCTTAATACAGTTTACACAGCTTTCGTCGATGCTTTTAATCGTCTTACCAATGAATTGTTGAAATTGCATTTTACTATCCTTTTTAAATTTCTTCGGTTTTCAATTGGTCGTGGTTTTGCGGGTCATAAGCTTCAATAAAAAAGCAGGTTGCGCATGTTTTGCTATCATATCTCATAAAATCTCCGCAATCCATGGTTTTGTGCCATTTATCACCAGTGTGACGGCTAACCTTTTGCACAGCCCCTAAAAAGCTTTTAGCCCTTACCTTATAACGGCGTGCCCAGCAATAATTGGACTCTCCGCCAAAAGTGTCTGTAATTTCCACAAAATAAAATTCAAGCTTTCGCATGTTTGCACCTTCAAGGGTTTCATGAGATGTCCACATTGTAGCATGCTTTACAGCTTTAGAGCGACAATTAAAAAGGGGTCTCCACTGCCTTTCCCTAGAATCACCCCGGCACAGCCTGGAGAGGGCGACAAGCTCTAGGTATTGTCTTTGCTGCTTTGTCTGCTGCAATGGGTTCAACTATACCGGAAAATCTTGTGCCGTAAACAAAAGAATTTCTATTGTGTTTCCACTATTGATAGGAATTAGCTATTGATAGGGTAAAAATAAAAGCCCCCAATATGGGGGCCATTATTAGAAAATTTTATTATCCCCATGGTTCCGCGTAATGCTTTCCACTTCTCCGTTGTGCATCTCAATTTTCCATTGTATGCCGTGATGCTCTATTTTATATAAGCGCCACGCGCCGTTATATCGTTCTATATCGTTTATCTCCCAGTCTTTCACGCTTACGATGTTTCCATACTTAACGCATTGGTTTTTAACATCTTCAAGCCAGCCATTTTTAAAAGCTTTTTGCAGATCACGCTTATTCATAAACATATAACACCCGCTTGGTTTGTTGTCAGTGGCTAAATTATAACCACAAATTCCAGCATGTTTCAATTGAAATTTTCTATCGACTCCATAGTCATAATCAATCGAGAATGTCTTGATTTTCTGGCTATAATACTTCCCAGTCCTTCGGATTATCTCCCGATTATCTCCAGCCCCTCTGCTCAATTTTTAAGCAGCGGCTGCGGCGTTTTCTCGCCCGCTGGCGGCGCGCTGGGGCGGGGCGCTCATTTTGCCGCGTTTGGCCTAGTGTATTTTATTTTTGGCCAAGTGCTATGCGATCTAGAAATTTCGCCCGCGATGTATAAAATTTTGGCCTAGATGAGTTGTTGTACTGCTGTTGTTCGCCATGTATAGAATTCTACTAGAAACGTCCGTGAGCTATTGAGCTTTCGAGGCAGAGCGAGACAACGACAAATCTCTTAGCATATAAACCCCACTGACCAAGGAGATAGTGCGGCTGTGCGGCCTTGTAGCGCTTTAAATAGTATAACCAACACCTAACCCTACCCCAAGCCCTATTAAGCGTTTCTAGGGCATAATAAAGCCCTCTAAAGCTATTATGCAATAGAGGGCTAAATTTCCTATGCAAAATTTTTGAAAACTTCAGCCACCAAGTCAGAGAATATCTGAGGGTTCAAATATTCAGTAGTTTAAATATTTCTTAGTCCCAGGTACGGTGAACCTCTGCTATCCACTCAATTCCATCATACTCTTGAATTGTCCATTCGACATCATCAGGAATCTCTACTACTTTTAGTTCAGAAAGTTCCCCACTGGCTGCTTCTCCCAACTCTTCCACACATTTCACAAGTTGTGGGTTTGATCGGTCATCACTGAAACAGTACCCATAATTATCCCATGCAATACCTAAGTAGTTATAAGCTTTCTTCGACAAACCATATCCGCCATAGCACTTATTGATAACAATTTTCATTTAATATCTCCTTTCATGAACTCAACAATCTCCCACTCCTTCACCTTCTTAGCCTTTCGCTTCAAGAACATGCTTTGAATGTCACTGCTAATTGTACTAGCTTTATCAGCCTTATAAAGACTGACCTTGAACCCTAGCCGATGTAGAACATCAGGCTTTTTCATCCACTCTTTCAAAGCATTTCCGGTAGGAGCACCAAATCTGTAATCTTTTATCCAGATTTTACGCAGAACATCCCGATCAATTCCTTTATCAAACTTAGGAGTTGGAAGATCACAGTTGATTGAATCTTCTAGTCTACAATCGTACTCTGTAGGGTAGTATTGAAAAGGTCCTCTCCCTCTCTTTTCAATGCGATAGACACTAACGTACTCTTTAAACATTAACGTATTCCTTCTTTAAAGAAGACCTCTTCATACTCTCCTGTTAGAAACTGTCTCCAGAAAGGCTCTTTTGCTTACGAATAGCTTGTTGCAATTCTACTAGCTTCGCTAGACGTTGTTTAGCTTGCTTTGTCTTGTTCCTGTAGAATGTATCATAACGATTGTCAAGGTAGTCTTGATGTGCGTAATACTTCTGCCACTCAGCAGCATTAATCCAAGCTGTCACCACCTTCTCCATCTTTTGAAGGTAGTTGTCAGGAATGCTGAAATTGCATGCATAGACACGCTTCACTACCATTTGAATGTTAGAAGCTTTCTTGTAATGCTCCGCTTCTTTCTCACGCCATTTGTACAAGGTTGCCATGTCATAGTCATAAAAGTTCTTACCATAACGAATCTCAGCTTCTGTGTCTACCCGAGCATCCTGAATGAAAGAAAGCTGCTCAGACATATGGGACATAAATCGTTGCATCAAGCTCTTAGTCAAATACTTCATTTATTTTCTCCTTCTTCAATATTCAAAACAATTGTAGCATTCCTGCAGAAAGTTTCAAGCCTCGTATTCTGTAAGCTCAAATTCTACGTAGTTGTTAATGTTAAATTCAATCTTCATAATCCATCCCACCTACACCAATATCAACTGTTCCTTCAAACTCTTTAATTACAAAGGAACCTTTGTAGAAATTATATTTATACCCATCAGAAACGGTAATTTCCATATCCTCTGGGTACTGTTTTAGTTGTTCAATCATCTCTTTTACTGTCATGATTTCAGACTTCCATCAGAGTTTAGCTTAACATGTCCTAGTTCTAGTCTTCGGATGAAGTCCTCTGCATACTCGATACAAGTAAAAGCTGTAAGGAAAGACTGCCGTGTAGATTGTACAACAACCATGTCATCTACAAAATCCCACCAATATTTCTCTACTTTCATTCCCAATTTCCCAATTCAATTGCTTTTTCAAGAGCTTTGATGAGGTTTAGAGCATCTTCTTTGGAGTCAATAAAAACAAAAGAATCTTCAGACTCAATCACCGTTGCACCATTAGGGCCGAAGTTCAAATTTAGCACGTACCCGCTGTCCAGTGATACAGGGTCAGCGAAGATAATCCCTTCAATCTTGTCTGCCTCTTTCTCACGAATGTCAATTTGCATCTCTTTCTCCTTAAATAAAACGTTCAATAGCTTTCAAACTCTCAGCCAATGCTACCACAACAATAGGCTGTTCTACGAGATAAATGTAAAACTCATTCAAAATTCATTCTCCTTACACTGTAATTTTCAAAGAAGTTCCCGGAGGAATTTGTGTGAATTCAGTGTTCCTTACACGCACGTTTGAACAATCTTCCTCGTTCCAACGGTTTCCATTTATCAAACTAACCAGTATCAGTTTATTAGGCTCAGATCGAACACACAAGAATACTTCTCCGTCCTCATGTGAATAGAGATAGCCTTGCTCAAAAGTAACCTTTACTTCCGCAGAATTTTCAATTTTAACACTTCGTACCATGATTTCTCCTTAAAAATTGTAAACCTTACCACCAATAGCCAACCGCTTAATAGCCGTTGTGTCAACATTACGGAATTGACTCTTTCCATTTCCAAGATTCTCACATATAGTGATGTACTTGTCAATATGTGCCACTGTATTTACTCCATCGTGTCCTTGCTTGTAGCAATGTTGTCCGTTCAGTGTACGCAGCTCCCCACTCTTCTTTACGAAAGTAACTCCTAGGTATTGTCCTTTGTGAGCTTGAATGAGAGATTTGAGGCAAGTCATGTTGAACTCCTTTGTTTCAACGATGTTCGACGTATAACTCTTGCTGACCATAGTTATAACTGGAAGGACTAATTTCCACACTGCTACCATCGGTAAAGTGGAAGATTAGTGAATGCACTCCTCCCTGAGAACTTTCAAAACTTTCTACGTGAGCAATTGTCTTACCGTTCATGTCTTCCATTACTTCTCCTTTTCTTTGATGACCACATCTTAGCACACAACCTCTATCTCTTGTCTAGGATAGTTGAGTAGGTTGTGTGGTTTTACCTTGTCAGTGAACTGACTTCCAACTCATACCAATCTTACCCTCACCATCTAGCGGGAGAGGAAGCTTCATGATCTCTCCTGCCTTGATAATTGCTTTAACTGTCATTTGCCTAACCTCTTCCTGCACCCCATCTTCTACCTCCCAAGAATATTCATCGTGTACGAGACTTACACGCTTTACCTTCTTGCCCTTATACAAGTAGTAGGGCCGTCCTAAACTATCAATCTCCATCTCACCTAACCACACATCCATCAGGCATGCCGCATAAGACATTGCAATAGCTCCGCAAGACTGTCCAGCAAGATTGATCAGGATGTTCTTGCCACGAGCAAACAAGAGTCTCCCATCCCAGCCAGGAATAAACTGCTTATTCCCTTGGTTGTCGTAATATTTTTCAACAGCCTTTTTAAGTTTTCCAAGCCCTTCGTTAGCTACCCAGTAGTTATCGTAAGAGCGTTGTGCATCTTCCTTTGACAAATTCAGACTGCTTGCTAATTTCGCAACACCGCCCCCGTATGCCAATAAGTAGGCGCCCGTCTTCGCTTTGTTTCGATATGGCTTGAATTCAGTTTTATCCTTCAGTCCTTCCTCATCAATATTAAACTTGCTTGCAATCTCTGGGAAGAAAGCAAACGCATTAAATGTGTGGCTGTCTCCCTTTAGAACAATATCAGCAAACTTTCCGCCATCGTACTTCATAGTGTAGGCCGCGACGGTCCGATTTTCGAGGGCAGCGGCATCTGTACCAACATACCAATTCCCTTCTTCCACTGTAAACAAGTCTCGCATCTCAGCACCCAGCAACACTTTAGGGTCTGCTTTCGGACAATTTACCACTGTTTTGTGTTTGACACGAAATGTTGGTGTGTAACCACTAACTTCTGCACTCAAACGACCATCAAACTGCAAGCGGGGATTGTTCAACCAGCCCTCTACCACGCCCTTACGGTTACGAAGAGAAAGAAACTTCACCAACTTCTTAGGGATGAAGCCTTCCAGTTGTTCAAGATTAGGGCAGATTTGTCCTGCATGCTGGATTTTTGGTGTTGTTTTGATAAATCCACGAGTAACGGGGTCGCGTAGTGGCTTATTTGTTACAGGGTCTTTCTTAAAGTTCCAGAAATCTTCGTGAGGAACCCATCCGTTATCGAGAAAGTATTGCTTAAGTTCAACACCATCCTCAATCTCCATAGGCAATTTTACAGGAAGCACCTCACCTGCAATAAAGTCGCAAACAATTCCATAAGCATGAATCTTGTTATCAACGATCTTGGCAGAGTGTTTAGCTAACCACTTCTCCATTGTTGATGAGAGTGTCCCATCTTTCTTGAAAGGTTTAGCAGGAATCTTATAGAACGCTTGCTCTGCGGTCTTTAGACCACGAGGAGGGAGAACAGGATCAACCTCGGACTTAATCTTAGCCATCTCCTCATCAATATGCTGTACAAGAGCTTTCGCTTTTTCTACATCAAACTTGACACCAGAATAGGCTTGTGCTTGATACAAGAAATAATCTTTTTGCACTTGACGGAACGATGCATGAGGCCACTCACGTTTGTAATAGTGTTTTGCCTTTTCCCACAGCTTAAAGAAAACCTCCAGACCTGAATCAACGTCTGTGTCGCAGTAGGTTTCCATCAGATTAGAGTGGAAAGAAAACTCATGACCTTTTGGCTCAGTACCTGTCATCAGTCCAAGCTCAATCAGCCCAGCACGAAAGTCCATCTTCTCTACTTCTGCGCCGCTAGATAGGTATGCAAGCGAGTGAAATTTGTTGTCAGGCTGGATGTACATAGACAGTACGTAGGTATCAATAAATTGAACTTCCTTACCACCAAGATAGTCCTTTCCCTTTTTACCGACGACAGGCTTGATACCGAAAAATTTCCACACTATCCACGCATCGAATCCCAAAAAATTGTGTCCTACAACATAGCAACCATCCTCAAACGAATTTATCCAATCAAGCATCTTTTCCTTTGCTTGCGGATCACGGAAAGGGTGTACAGATAGTTCACGCTGTTTATCTAAAGAGCGAAACTTAATGTACCAAACCTTCTTAGCGAACAAATAAAAGCTATCTGCCTCAATATCTAGGTAGTAACCACTCAACATCTTCTTCTCCTTTACAAAAACACAAAGGGGAGAACCCCTTTCGAGATTCTCCCATGATAACACAGATTTTTGTCAGAAGCTACTGTTGGCAGTTCCCAACACACCTGTTTGTTCGTTCATCTTCAGAACATCTGCCCAGCCCAGGTGGCCCCAAGGACGGTTCTTCAACACTGTCAAGCGAACGCGCCCACGACTCTTATCTGGCATGATTTCAGGCTCCACACCAATAATCACCCAAGACAATTGCTCCAGTGCCGCACTGCCTCTGAGCGATTCCTTCTTCACGTTAATAAAGAAAGGCTCGTTCTCTTGGCCTTTAGGAGGCTTGAACTCCTCCGCAACTCCTCGATTTAAGTGAGACACAGCAATAATACCTACATCGTGACTTGCACAGAAAGCAGCAAGCTCTGTCATCACCATATCCAACATCTTGCGCTCATCTGTTGTTGCAATACCGCTAACAAGCATAGATAAGTGGTCCAGGATAATAAACTCCACATCATAGACATTCATTAAGTATTTAATTTTGCCCATGAGTTGTTCAATCATCATACTGCCGAAATGATCTAGGAACACAAAACCATCATCGTCCTTAACCCAGTCGTAAGCCTCTCGAAGCTTTTCTTCTGACAAGTGCTTAAGCGGGTCAAACTTCAAGTGATTGTAGTTTACCTTTTCTTTGTGAGCAATCATACGGAGAATAGTCTCGCGGAGTTCTTCCTCAAGGAAGATCATACCAACCTTGTGCCCGGCAAGACGAATCTCTCCGGCCATAGTAGAAGTTACCGTACTCTTACCAAACCCGGACGGGCCAGTGACCACCCACAGTTCCCGCTTTCTACAGCCCCCGGTCATTTCCATCAATTCTGGGAACTGAGGAATGTTAACACCCTTCTCCCGTGGAAGGATTAGAGACTCAAACGGTAATGCTTCCGCTGTCACAACCTTGTCTGCGGAGAACTTTTTTGTAGCAAAAGAAAAAGCATCAGCAAGCTCTTTGCTCTTTCCTGCTTTAAGCATGTCATTGGGATCGTGGAATCCTGAAAAGTCTGCAACATAAATCTCTGACTTTGTAATCAGAGTGCCAACATCTTCAAGAGCCTCCTTACCCTTCTTAATCTTCTTTGCGGCTTCTTCTGGTGTAGAGGAATCGTTGTCGAAACCCAGAACCACAGTGGAGAATGATTCAATAAACTCCAGATTTTGTGATGCTGCTGCTCGTGCATTACCTGTTCCACAAGATAGACCAACAACAAATGGTTCCATACCCTCATACTTCGTGCCTGCAAGAGAGTCCACTCCAGCTTGGTAGATTGAGAGAATGTCCCATTCACCTTCAGCAACAAACAGCTTTTTCTTTTGTCGTTTAACAGATTCAGCTACTTGCTGCCCAAACAGTTTCGATGTTACACCTACCTTACCAACTGTTGTGAAGTGACCTTGATCGTACTTGTCCAGAGTTAGATTACGTTTCTTGTACCCTGTTAGCTTCCCATCTTCGTTATAGTAAGGGAAGTAAATAGCCTCTACAGAACGGTCTGTTGTTGAGAGTGCCATACGCACACCAAACTTCTCGTAAACCTCTTTACGAATACCTCGTTCGGGGTAGTCTGCAAAAGGCAACTTACTAACTTCTGCTACTGTTTCTTTCTTTTCGCTCACATAATCTCCTTTAACCATTTTCTTACGATATTCGTAACTCAAAACATCTCCTTTTCTCAACCGCCAGGCTAATAAATCTCTACCCTACTTACCACCATCTCTGTAAGTCCTAGAGTTTCTTGTTTAAAGATTGGGATAACTTCAGTAACCTCAGTGTAGTGATATTTGTTGATAACTACTTCCGTATCTCCGTACTCTTCCTTAGCTTTCTCAAGAAGCTCTTGTAGTTCACTGATTTTCATGCGTCACCTCGTAATCACAGACATAGATAGCATCGTTCGTGTCACCAAGAAGAAAGAAATCATCTCCAATCTTGATAGCATAGTTTCTAGTTGAATCTTCACTCTCTGGGACGAGGGTGTAAGGCGTGTAAATGCCATTGTACCACAATTCAACTACTTCAAATTTTACTGACTTCATACCATCCACTCCTTTCAAAGACAACAAGCCTCACCAGAGGCTGTTGCATTATAAATCACCTCTACTTAAGAAAACTTAACTTGCTCTCCAAGAATTCGGACATACTCAATGTCCTGTTTCATATAATACCTTCCTCCGTTTGAAATATAGATTCTATCCTCTGTTTCTAGGTCTACAACCCAAACTGTTGGCTCTGCTGCATATTTACTTTTAATAAGAACATCTGTTCCTTTCTTCAAAGTTGGAACAAAGGACTTCTTAGGAGGCTTTGTTTCTGCGATGATCTTAGGCTCAGAGAAGAATAGTGTACGACTACCACCTCCATAAATTATCCCGTTAACATCGTAATTGAAAGAAGTATTAAATCTTTCAAACTGAACATGGATTTCATCGTCTATGAGGGATACGCTCTCAACAATACCTTTACCATAAGCACAGTCCCACACAACTTGACCAACCTGCCAGTTTATCTGGCTACCCTGCCAATCAATGTGACTATCTTCGTGAGAGACTTCTCTAGGAGATTCTTCAATTTTTGCCAGATGAGATAGTGATGCGGGATACATCCACTCTAACGAGTCTGGAAATTGTACCACAAACGAGTCCGTATAAGCGTCAACTACTACACCGACTTCCTCTACATAGTCATCCATTTCAGTGTCATAGCCAACACCATCTGTGCCGCTGTCAAACTTAAAACCCTTAGCCTTATCACCAACCTCGGGAATGTACTTTTCCATAACCTTCTCCTTTTCTACGTAGTGTTCAAAATGTGTCTTGTGGTAGTATCCTGACAGTTCCTTGAGACTTACTACCCGGCTCCCAGGACCATAGCTCTCCTTTATTGTAAACACATCACCTTCCTTAGCGTCAATCATTCCAGATTCCAAGGACGACTTACAAAACACAACTTTGTCGCCAGACTTAAATTTTGTATTATTCATACCGGCTCTCCAAAACAATTCCCCTCTCCTTAGGGAAGGAATTTTTGGCTACGATACCTCCTACCTCAGAGAACTTCGCCAAACTATTTTCGTCTTCTGAGATGTAGATAACTGCATTCAACACAATCATTTGTTTACCAGCAAGCTTCTCAATTAGCCAATGACGAATACTTGAAATACCTTCCGACCTAACATCTTCAAAAACATTGTAAACTCTCATAGAAACTCCTTCATATCGTATAGCTTTGGAACAAAACCTCCTTGGTATGCTCCAGGAATAGGAATCAGCGTGTCTCCTGCAATGTCTGCTCCAGGAAGTGAAGTGATGTTTTTGTACCAGGACTTCACATACTTCTCTTCAATCGCGTCAAGACGAATGATAACATGAAATCCTCCTTGTGTCTCAAGAATCTTTACAGCATCTGGGTTGATAAGATTTCCCATCTGCTTCGCAGTATGTTCAATCTCAACATTGTCAAAGTCTACATCAACAAACAGCTTTCGTCCAATGCTCTTGTGAATTGCTGTCAAACTTTCTTGATAGACGTTAACGTTCTGTTCTCCATCTGCAACAACGTCAACAAGACGCTTTAGAAGCCATTTGGCAGCTTTTGTTTGGCTTCGAGGGTTGATGGTCATGTAAGCAGCCAGAGCTTGTTGTGGCACTTCTACGCCTTTCACAGCATAGTTTCCAATTTCTGTCTCACATTGCTTTAGTTTCAATAGAAGACGCTCACTGTTTGTTATGAATCGAGCACACTGATGTTTGTCAGAATTGAATGTTCCAATTCCTAGCTCACGGATGTACTTGTCTCGTGCAAGCAAAGCTACGTAATGACATTCCTCTTTCTCAAGAGGAGGTAGCCATTGTAGGAATTTATTGAACTCCTGTTCGTCTACAACTAATCTGTAATTCATGTCAATCTTACTCGTCTTTTAGAAAATCTACCATTTCACAAACACTCATACTTTTCAATACACTAATCTTAATATATTCACCATTCGTTACCATACCGTATCCTTGCTCCATTCCAATTTTCCTTGCGTTGGCTAATTCTTTGAGCCTCTCTGCGTTGTTTTCAATATTCATATTCCGAAGTCTTCGGTGCGACTCTATCAATTGCTCTAGTGTAAAGTCAACACCAACTTCTTTACCATAATCTTCAAGAATTTTCACTTCCAACCTTTCGTGTATTTATCAATGAACTGTATCAACTCTTCTCCATGATAGTCATAGAAGTCGAAACTCCAGTGTTGTTTTACAAGCTCCATTTTAGACTTCTTCACTTCGTACTCTTCGCAGCTTTCAAGCGTCTCAAAGAGTGTACCATCCTCCGCTTGCCAGCGTTCTACCTTCATTACCATGCGGCTCTCCTTTCAAATGATCAACAATATCTATTGTACACTGTATTTATCACAATTGTCAAGCTATGAGTCTTCTTTAAACTAGATGCCTACCATCATAATTGAACAATAGGTAGAAATACTTACTTTGCTTAAAATTTAATCAAAAACACTTGACAAATAGAAAAACTGTGGTATACTTATATCTATACATTGAAGAAATGTAGCTCTTGTATTTCGGTGAAGATGTGTCTTAACAACATGCATCCGGACGGTCGGTACAAGTTCTATGCCCAAGGCGCGGATGGGGCTAAGTGTGATAGCTTCTGTAGTACGATGTACATATAAGTCTACAGAAGTGTGTGGGGCTGACAGATTTAACCTGCACGAAGTATCGTTGTATTGTACCTGAAGATACAACTCTAGGCAAAACCTAGACAAATAACTGGCTCCGGGGGAATAGCTCTTGGTGTGATGTTTGCTTACAATGGTTCTATTCCCTGAATGTCCGGGGAAGGGATCATTATATCTTCAAAAACATCCACCAAGGGAATAGATAATATAAATATAAGTAATATAAAGATAGTAAGATACTATAAATAGCAAGATACACTAACAGAAGTAGAGAAGATACGAATGATAGACTAAAGCTATTCTTTCTTAGATTCCTACTTCTTTTTCTTTTCTCTGAAATGTCTATTGTCCTTACACTTTACTCAACAATACCTTGAAGAACATAAGTTGTGTTAAGATGAGTGCATCTAAACAAAGGAGAGAACATGACTTACAAAACTGCACGAGAAGTTCTTGAGAAAGAGTACACAAGCTCTACTAAGATGAAGTATGATAGTTGTACTATTGAAGAAGGAACTCTGGAAGTTCTTGTTGTTAAGACAGAAGTAGGGTATGATGTGTGGAACATACATCCCCTTCGCAAGGGCTGGCAGAAAGTTTATTCCCTTCCTTCTTGCAATCCTGAAGAACAAGTGCTACAATCTCTTCAAAGTTTGAAACGTCTATTTGAAAAGGAGTGACAATGAAAGTACGAAAGACAAGTAAGAAATTCCTTAGTGACACTCCTTACGAATACGGAAGTGTTTGTTGGGAGGTTTTCGTAGACCCTGGTGATAGGTACGACCTGATTCAAGCAGACCTTCGTATTACGGATTGCAGTGAGAACATTATTCTACAGTTTTCTTCTCAAAAAGAAGAACACCTTGACAAGCGAATTCAAAAGCTTGACAATCTCATTGACTCTTTGAAAGAAATGCGGAAAATGCTTAAGAGTAAAGAAGTAGCAGAGGCAGTAAAAACAAAACTAAAAGCCCAAGGTGAAGAAAAATGACTAAAGGAATGCCTGAAATGAGTACATACCAATACCTAAAGAACCTTCAAGAACAAGGTCATCCGGTTGTAGCAGAACGTGTTGTCTGTGCTGCCAATGTATTTGAAGACGGTATTATTGTTCTTGGTGTTAGACATGGATGTGAAATCATGCTAAAATCTGCTAAAGCGATGGGAAAGCCTAACCTGCTTTATACGGAGCAAGGGTTCTATACGAATTGGCAACGCTTTGTCTCCCGTGAGGAGGCAATGAAGATTGCTCGTGAACAAGGACAATTGTTTCGTCCAGAAGGAACACACAACCCTGATGTGTTGTATAGTGAGTGTTTATATTGAGGAACCTATGAATAAAGAATACAACCTTCCCTACGATTATGCACGTTGTTTTGGAGAGTTTGGTCACGAAACATGCTCAGACTGCATGCGTAAGCTGTCTCCAGGACGCGCTGTGTGGCAACCTTACATTGCCATTGTCCCAGCAGAAGATGGACAATGTAAGTACAAGATTTCTGTAGAACAATGGACAGGAGAGAAATATGAGTAACAATCTAACAACAGCAGAATATTTGCTTAAGCAGCTTACCAACGCTCTTGACAATGCATTTATTTCTACATGGCAAAGTACACATGCTTGGCAAGCACAACTAGATGAAGCTAAAAATTATCTTTATGAAAGAGAGAACGCAGAGGAAATCAAATCCGCGTTGAAGTCTCTAGGTGAGGATGTCAAGCATGAATGGATAGGAGAAGAACATGAAAGCAAGTGAAGCTAGAGACATTGCCTCCAAGAACAAGAATACCGAGTACGCAAGAGCTACGAAGTGGGTAAAGAATGCTGCGGAGCGTGGAGAATTTTCTGTTGTGTTAGACTCTACAGAGTTTCAAAACCTATCTCTTCTCCACGATAAATTTGTACTAGACGGATTTAGTTGCTATCTTTATGGGACTCGGGTAACTTCGCTGGACGCGGTGAGATACCTGTCAATAACTTGGTGAAAGAGGGTATTTCAATGATTAAACCTATCTGGTCGAAGTGTCCCGAATGGGCTTCCTACTTCGTAGAGCTTGAAGGTGGTCGTGTGTTCTGGTCTGACAAGGAGTATTCTGGTAGAATTGACTTCGACCTGAACGAGTCTCTTCCAACGATTGTTCTCCCAGATGTTGAAGACTCTAAAAACTTCTATTCCCTACGTGTGCTACAATGTATTCCTCGTCCATTGTGGAAGACATTGATTCATTTCAAGTGGGATGGGGTAGTTGTAACATACGAGGCTGAAGGAAAGCTCACGCATTCTGCTGTAAAACGTCAGCTAATGGATGAAATGGGAGTTGACGCAAGCATTCGTGTTGTGCTAGAATACATTGAAATTGTTTAAAGGAGAATGAAATGGTAGAAGTATTGGTTTGGTTGCTTATTCATACTTCGACTTACAATGGAGTCGTAAACAACCTTGGAAATTTTAAGACCAAAGAACAATGTGAGAGTGTGGGAAAGCAAATTAAAAGAGGAGACTATTCTTGCATACAGGCAAAAATCCTTGTCCCGCGCTAAAACGCCCTTAAAACGTTTTAAATGGGTTGCTAGTACGTAGCCCTTGGTTGTGTTAAAATAAACGTTTCTAGGCTGTTCTAGCCGTGTTAAAAGGCATTTTTAAAGGAGAATCAAGTGAAAGTATTCAAGATTAAGATTATTTATAAGTCTGGTGCTACTCATGAGTTTGAGGTGACAGATTTTAGCTACGAAGAAACATCGGGTGGTAAGAAAGTTGAGTGGGATTCCTACTCTATGGAAAATCAACCACTGAGTATTGGGCTAGAAGACATTGCTGCTGTTTGGCAAGTTGGTGTGCGAGAAGTTGAAGATAATTCTTGACTAAAGAGTAGGGAAATAACACAGCCCTTTAAATTTGTGTTATAATTTGGTTATGTTTTAACGTAAAGGAGAGAATCGTGGGGTATTACACAAATTACGAACTAAGCGTGCGTGATGCTGGCGGTAAGGAGTCTGAGATTGAGGAGCGAATCCAGGAAGTCTCTGGCTATTGTGGTCTTTCGTTTGATGATGTGTATAATTGCAAATGGTATAGCTGCTTCGAGGATATGGAGGCAGTATCGAAGGAGTTTCCTAATGTGACATTCTTTATTGATGGGGATGGAGAGGAACAAGGAGATATTTGGAAAGCCATCTTTAAGAATGGTAAGAGTAAAGTAGTGAAGCCAGAGATTGTTTGGCCCGAATTGAAACTGGATTAATTTAAAGGAGAGAGTAAATGAAGAGTGTAAATGAATTGCGTATTCCAGCCTATGCTGTTGTGAATGTTGATACGAAGAAGGTGGTACATCTGGCTTACAGTCGTGAAGAAGGTCGTGCAGAGCTTCAAGACCGCAAGACACGGTTTACGGAGTACAACTACAAGCTGTTGAAGCTTGCCCCGGAGAAGTGGATTCGATAATGGGTAGAAAGGCAGAAATTCAGGGAGAGAGGTTCTCTAAGTTAGTCGTAGTTTCTGAAGCCGGATATAGAGATAAGCAAGGTGCTATACTTTGGAACTGTGTTTGTGACTGCGGAAACGTAGTTATTACTACAGTTGGATGTCTACGATCAGGTAATACAAAGTCTTGTGGATGCTCTAGAAAAGAATCCCTTAAGAAAAGAAATGCAAAGCACGAATTAACAGGAACTAGGCTTTACAGAATATGGGCAGGAATGCTGACCCGCTGTAATAACAAGAACTCAAAACCATACCCTAGATATGGTGGTCGTGGGATTACAGTTTGTGATAGATGGGATTCATCTGTTGGAGGGTCGTTTGAGAACTTTATACTGGATATGCAAGAAGGGTATTCAGAGGATGCAACTCTTGAGAGAAAGGATGTTAACAGAGGATATTCATCTGAAAATTGTGAATGGATTTCAAAGAAAGATCAGGCTTTGAATAAAGGAAGGTAGAAGAACAATAAGACTGGTTATACAGGTATTACAGAGCAGAATAGAAAATATGGTCTAACACTTGTTGCTACTGTACAAAATCCGGAAACAGGTAAACCAGTAATCAAAACAAGAAATCTGTCAAAGATTTCAAGAGAGCAGGCAATAGCAGAACTATTGGCTTGGTTAGAAGAAAAACGTCGTGAGTTTGGATATAAAGAAACTCATGGATCAGATTAAAATTTTTAAAGAGAAGGAATTAACATGGCTATTACACGCGCAATCGACCCAGTGACTGATAAGGAAGTTGTTCTGATTACCGGAGCAATTGATCGTATTGTAATCAAAGAGGCAGAGCCTACCCCGAAAAACAAAGAATATGGAGTGACCCATATTGCTTCACTATCTTTGTCCGGGGTTTGGGTGAATTACATTTCGCTAGGTATTAAGGAAGGTCGTGAGCCTAACATTGCAATTAACCAAGGGAGCAAGGATAGCCCCAAGTGGGTACAGATTCAGGAAACTGATGAGGTGAAGGTGATTGTGACGGAGAAGGTTGTAGGCGATAAGACCTATTATTCAGCCAAGCGCACTGGCATTAAGCTTGTCAAGAAGAATGCTACTCCGGGTCAACAGCCTCAGCAAACAGTGTCTGGTGGTTCTACAAACTACACACCAAAACAACGCCCAATGGAGGGCGTGAGTGTTGGGCATAGTTTTAATGGCGCTATGAACTTCATCACCGCTTACGGTCAAGACAATTCCAACGAGAATATTGTTGCTGTAGCTAAGAAGGTGCATGATGTCACAGAACGAGTTAAGGCTGACTATGCAAAGGCAAATCCCGATATGTCTGCTTACGACTCTGGCGCTGCTGCGGGGAATGCTGTGCTGAATGCTTGTAAGCTGGTTGGTACAGACGGTGACTTTGAAGAAGGTGTGTATGCTCTTGCCACGGACTTCCTTAACAACGTTGTTCCGAAGATTATGGCTCACGTAAAGGGAGGTTCTAAGGAACAAGCTCCTCCAGCAAAAGTAACTCGGTCCTCTCCTGCTAAGAAAGCGCCTAGCAAGGCAAAGCCTGTGGAGCAAGAGATTCCAGCGCCTGCTGATTCTGGGTTTGACAATCTAGAAGACCCAGACCTTCCATTTTGATGTAGAGTAGTTGTTTGCAGGGGAATTAGTCCTCCTCTGCAAGCTAGAATCGTTTAAAACAAGAAGTTGAAGGGAATGTATGTCTAAGTCAAATTTTCCTGAAATCTCTCCTGAGCAACGACAAGAGACGAAAATGTCTGCAGCGGTTCATGCTGCCGTAGGAGGCCAGCAAGAGTCCGGGGAGCCTGCGTCGCAGGCGATACTGTATCCGGAGGATATCTTGTCAGACCCGTCCACCGACGACCTTGTCTTTAGGTTTTGGCAGCTACGAGCCGACCTGATGCGCGACATCGCGCTCCGTCTCGAACTCATCACCGAAGCTGATTTGAAGGTCAAGCCCCATCAACGCTACTTCAAGGCTTTCGAAGTAGCGAAAGAGAAAGGGCTACTGGTCGATTTGGCAAGAGAAGTTGCGAAGCACGAGCAGAACGCATAGAGCGAGGGAAAACAGGTGCACGAAAATTTTTCTGAATGGTACGAAGGCCCGGATTGCACGGGAGGCTAAACAAGAGGCAGGGAAGAATCTGAAACAAGATTGGCTTGATGCTCCATTGTGGGCATACCTGCGAAGTGAGGTCGGACTGCGTTCACCTCCTTCTTATATCTCTTGCTCCGAAACGAAGTACATCAAACGTACTTTGAAAGCTCTTGGTAAGGATAACGAGTGGTACTATGAAAATTTTAGTAGTCCTATGACTAAGTTTGCAAAGGACAACCCAAATGTTCCTGCGTATGTATTACAAGGGTTGATGCTGGAAGCAGCTTACCCTGAGTTGGTGAATAACAGAAAGAGTGAAGGGAATGGTGATGACAACTAATTGGGAGTTTTGGGCAGAGTGTTTGGAGCAAGCCCTTGAAGAGATGGATGGTACAGACTTGATTATTGAGCGTGCTCAAGAGCTGTATGATAGTGGTGATAAAGAACATTGAAAGGAAATTAAGAAATGAATATTGAAGAACGTCTAGAGAAGTATGGTGTTGCTGATGAAAATGGCGAACTGGTGATTGATAAGGTGCGAGAAAAGAAGGATATTATTGACTCTGGTGTTCGGCTTCTGCATGAGATTGAAACTCTGAAGTTAGACATTAAGGAAATTCTAGAAGATGCGAAGGACCGTGGGTATTGCAAAAAGAACATTAAGGCTCTGATGGACAATGTGTTTAAGAATGAGCTAGACGAGCGTATTGAAGAATTGGAGTCTGTACGCACAGAGATTCAGAACCTTTATGAAGGCGGTGAAGATGAATAAGTTCAAGATTACAGTTGAGACTAAGAGCCGAAGTAAAGTTGTCATTGAAGCTGAATTTGGTGTTAACAATAAACAAGAGCTTAAGGATGCAATCCAAGAGGCATACAACTCGAATACGATAACAATCAAAGACTATTTCTTCAAGTGCGACAATGTGAACTACATTAAAGTAGAAGAGATTGAGTGACAATTAATTGACAACACAGAGAGCTTTGGCTCTCTTTTGTTTTGAAAGGGGCGTGATGATTGGGGTGTTAGATGCAGATGGTGCTGTCTACTCTTGTGGCTTTGTTGGGGAAGAGCGCAGTATTCTTGCCGTAGAAAAGAAAACAGGCAATGAATACAAATTCAAAAACCGTACAGCCATGTTTGGACGCAAAAAGAATGTAATTGAAGGTTGGCTTGCAGAGCACAACAAAACTTTAAAAGAGCCTCTTACACGAGATGATTTTGAGATTTTTGACGTTCAAGAGCCTAAGCCAGTTTCACATGTGTTGCAGACGGTAAAGACTTACGTTGATAATCTTAAACACGCAACTAAAGCGGATAAGATGATTCTGTATCACGGAGTAGGAGATAGCTTTCGCGTAGAAGCATCTACTATTCTGAAATACAAAAGCGGGAGGTCAGACGCAATACGTCCAATTCATAAGGATGAGATTATTCAATATCTTGAGAGAAAGTACGGAAGTATTCCATGCATAGGATTGGAAGCAGATGACTGGTGTACAATAACAGGGAGCAAGAAAGATCACTTCATCATTTCCAGCGACAAAGACGCCAGAGGTACGCATTGTTTAGTTTATAACCCTAAAACACCAGAAAAGGGTATCCAAGATTGCCGTGGCTTAGGTTCCTTGTGGATTGAGGAGAAGGTAAGTGCAACTACAGGATTGAAATACAGGGAAGTAAAAGGCATCGGTAGAAAATTCTTCTACCATCAGTGGAACTGGGCTGACCCAGTTGATACATATTTTGCAAACTCTGCGTCAGACTTAGAGTGGGGAGAAATGTCTTCTTATAATTCTCTTAAAGATTGTAAGACAGACGCTGAGTGTTTGAAAGCCATAACTGAAACTTATAAATATCTTTACCCTGAGCCTAAGAAAGTGAAAGGGTGGAGAGAAGGTAGTGTGCTGGATATAGACTGGCGGTATGTCATAAGTGAAAATTTCATAATGGCACGAATGTTGAGGTTTCCGGATGAGAAACTGAGTGCTCAAGATGTCCTTGAGAAATTTAATCTGTGGAGGGATTGATGGCGAAGCGAAGAGACTATTCATCTCTGATTGGAAATAAATTTGGAAGATGGACTATTCTAGAAGTATTTCGAGAAGGAATTTATGCAAAAGCAAAGTGTTTGTGTGATTGTGGAAAAATTGGAGAATCGGTAAGAATAAGCACATTGGAGTCCGGAGAGTCACAGAGTTGTGGATGCCTAGCCTCTGAAATGGCTAGTGAGAAGAAGAGAACTCATGGGTATTCTAGACATCCATTGTATCAAACGCATTACGATATGCTCCGCAGATATTATGATACTTCCAGAAAGGACTTTCACCATTATGGTGGGAGAGGCATCGAAGTATGTGATAGGTGGAAAGAACTGGAAGGTAAAGGATTCGAAAATTTTCTAAAAGATTCTGAGAAATTTACCGGAGAAGGGAATGAGATTGATCGTATTGACGTAAATGGCAACTACTGCCCTGAGAATTGTAAATGGGCTACTCGAAAACAGCAAACAAGAAACACGCGGTTTAATCGCATAGTGGAGTACGAGGGTGAGTCTAGATGTTTAGCGGAGTGGGCAGAGGATTTGAATATACCTTACCAAATTCTACAAGAACGTTTAAATAAACTAAATTGGTCTGTTGAAAAGGCTTTTACTCATCCTTTCCGTCCTAAGAGGTTGGTCTTGTTCAGAGGAAGTGATGAGTTTGAAGTGAAATGTGTTTTCAAAACTCCTCCAAACCAGTTTGCTAGGGCTAAGAATATGGGTCTTACGTTCTATCAGTTCTTTGCTACGTTATTTGGACAGGATTTTAAGGTTAAAGCGTATATGGGACAAGAGTGGTGTGAGATTGAGCCAGCCGAACACACGCTGGGAGATTTCAACCTAAACCTCAAACCGGAGTTTGAGCAGTATTGTAGAGACAACGGTTTGACAATCGGAGGACGCTTGAAATGAATTTTAAAACAGTGGTCTTAGTAAGAGTGGTGGTTGAAAGTGTGGTATAATGACTAAACGAACAGATAAATACGAAGCTTGTTGGAATTGGCCTAATTCCCCCTGGAAAAGTCGTGCATCTTGGATGAACTACCTACGTAGTTGCTTACGTAAAGCGTGGATGCGTAATCCCGTAAAATTGGAAAAGCTAAAGCAAGGGAAGATTAAAATCCCTAACCCGAATCCTAAGAGTGCTACAAGATTTCCTGAAGTTTTTGGCGCACAGTGCGAGTGCTGTGGTGGTTACTTTCCGCTTTCAGCGGGTAAGAAGGAAGCTAAGAACAAGGACTACATCGTAGTAGACCACAAAAATCCAGCCGGTGAGTTTAAGAATCCTGATGACTTTCAGAAATTCTTTACTAACCTCCTGTGCATTACAATTGATGATCTCAGGTTGCTTTGTACCTCATGCAACAGCCTATATCTCTATTGCCAAAAGGAAGGCTGTAGTTTTGAAGAAGCTAAGTGTCACAAGGAAGCTATCCAGATTGTGAAAGACAAGGCTGAAAAGCAGTGGTTGCTGGATAGGGATATTCTTCCAGCTAGTGCTCAAGCTAACAGAAGGCGTCAGGTGATCGAACAACTTAAAAAGGAGAGAGGACTGTGAAGTTTACACATCAAGAATACGAAGACATGACTGAAGCTGCTTGGAGAGCTTTTGAAGCAACTTTGAGCACTTGGGGAGTTACGGAAGATCAGATTAATAAGTTTTATCGCTACGCTGATGGCTCAATTGTTAAGATTGATGACTATGTAGCGCAAGTTATTGAATGGGAGGATGAATGAATTGGAAAAACAAAGCTATTGAGCTTGCAAAGACAGGGTGCAGTTGGAGAAAGATTGCACAGGACTTAGGTGTTAGTAAGAGCACTGTGTCAGACTATCTCCGTAAGACATTTAAAGCTGTCGAAGTTAAGAGTTCCCCGTCCTACGCAAAGATTCTCTTTCTGGACATAGAGACAAAACCAATCATCTTTCAAGGGTGGGCTATGTTCAATCAAAACTTCGGATTAGAGCAGATTCAAGAAGACTGGACAATTCTAAGCTATAGTGCAAAGTGGTTACACAATTCTGATGTCATCTACAGTGATGTGACAGAGAAAACTGAAGACGATTTGCTAGAGGAGCTTCACAATCTTCTTAACGAGGCCCATGTAGTAGTAGGACACAATGCGGATCGTTTTGACATTCCTAAGATTCGTGCTAGAATGATCGCCAGAGGTTTTAGTCCTTATAGTCCAGTACGGATTATTGATACATTGAAAATTGCCAAGGAAGAGTTTAAGTTCACTTCCAACAGGTTAGCCTACCTCACAGACTTGTTGTGCAAGAATCATAAGAAACTTGACCACGAGAAGTTTGCAGGACACAGGCTATGGAAGGAGTTCTTGAAGGGAAACCCAGAAGCGATCCAGTGCATGCGGGAATATAACATGTGTGATGTTACCAGTTTGGAGGAATTGTTCTTCATTCTTATGCCTTGGAGTAAGAAACTGGTTAACTTTGATGTATACTTTGAAGAAGACGTTGACATGTCCGTGTGGGAACAAGATGGGTACTGGTATACAAACCTTGGAAAATACGCTATGTATAGGAACAAGGTGACAGGTGCTTGGAAACGCGGTCGTACAAACCTTCTGAGTAAGGAAAAAAGAAGTCAACTTCTCGCAAACATTGGGTAACATCGGGTAAAATCTGTGGTATAATTACACTTTAGATAGAAAGGAAAACAATGGAACAAAACAATCTACTAATTGCACAAGGCTTGAATAATTTGTTTGTGTGGTTTGCTTCTTTGAAGCCTAACGCTTACACTAAGAAGTCCTCTGTAAATATCAAGCAAGCTGACGCTATTGAAATTCTCAAGCAGCTAAATCAAATCTGTGCTATCACAGGTTATCAAAATCGTGTTGTGGAAAATGAAGATGGAACGGTGAGTGTTATTCTGGAGCAAATTGAGTTCCCAGAATCGGAAGAGCAAGCTGTTGAACAAGTGACTAAGGAGGGTTAATGAAAGATAGTCGTGTTGAGCGTTTTAACGTAATTACAGGTAAAGCTCCTAGCAAGGACATTAAGGAACTTTATAAGCAAATTGAGAACCAATGTACTTACCTTCTTGAAGAAGTCAAAGAGACTATGAAAGCTGCTCAAGAAGAGGATATTCTGGAATCTCTCGATGGTGTGGCCGACATCAAGTACGTTGCCTCACAGCTTCAAACTCTACTAGAATCCACTGGTGTAGATTTTGATGGGGCTTTTTCTGCTGTTTGTGATAATAATGACCAAAAGTTCACTACGTCCTTCAAGACAGCAGATAATTGGGCAGCCTATCATGAAAAGTACGGTAAGGATGTGTATATCTCAACGGTAGATTATCAAGGTGTTGAGTATTTCACAGTTTGTGATTCGGCTACGAACAAAACTTTGAAGCCTCAAAACTTTCCTCGTGTAGATTTGAAGCCTTTTATTCCGAAGGAGATTATTAATGCACATTGAACATATCACAAGTAAAGATGGTGACTGGGTGGTTATTAAGGTAGATGATAAAGAATACTACTCAGGACACTCCGTACCTGACTTTGTATGGATGACTTTGCTTCATACTGTGTCCAATCATTCAATTACATCATCGTCTAAAGAAATTTCTAATGAGGACATGGAAGAAGGGAATTATTAATGTCTAAATCTGTTCTAAATACTCAGTATGGAGGTGAACACTATAAGGGTAAGGCTATTCAGCCTATTGAATATGCACATGCAAACAACCTTTCTTTCTTCCAAGGAAATGTGGTAAAATATGTTACTCGGTACAAGGATAAGAAGGGTGCAGAGGATATTGAGAAAGCCGTTCACTACTTACAGATGATCCTTGAGTTTGAGTATGGTGTGAAAACTTCCTTTAAGAAGGAAGAAGACATTTCTGAACAAGAGTGCGTTGATTACCACCAGAAGTTATGGAAGGAACGAACTATTCAGCCACAATCTCAAGTTGAACAGGAGAAGCCTGAGCAATGTGATACGTGTAAAAACGGACTACTTCCTTGGCCTTATTCTGCAAGTAAGGATGGAAGTCCGTGTCACATGTGCAAAGCAGGGGAAGCTCTGGCAGAAGCTAATCGTAAGCCTTGGTATCCTCCTGTAGAAGATGGTGGAAATCCTTGGATTGAGTGGGGTAAAGGGTATCGTCCTGAGATGTTGGATGATGGGACTATTATTCAACTACTCAGTGTTGGAGAGAGGTCGGGGAAGTTTTGGGATGATGAAGAATTTATAGTGAAAAATGTTTATTGGAAACTTCATCAAGACCAGTTCGATATTGTCGCCTACCGGGTCGTATGACCCTGCACATGTTATGAATCGTGGACCCTAAAGTCCTGTTTAAATCAGAGAAGGAGAAAATAATTGTATCTAAGCGAAGTTAAGAAGAGTCAGTGTACAGCACGAGTAGTTGCATATTCAGTAAGTGAAGAAACTAATGAAAAGATTATTACTTTTGAATTGGAATATCCCCGGCTGATCCATTCCGAGCTGATGACTCATCGGCTGTTTAGTCGTAATGCCGCCTCAAGCCGGGCTATTCCTGTGCAGAAAATGATTGAGATGGTGAGAGAAAACCCTGCCATGCCTGTACGATTTGGAGCTAACCAAGCTGGTATGCAAGATAAGGGTGACGACCTAGATATGGACGGGTTTATCACCCTTGCAAATAGTGAGGGAAAAGTAATGTACATGGATTCCCCGGAGCATTTGTGGGAATTCGCAGCCCAACAAGCTACAGATGTTTCAGAAGTTTTCTCAAACCTCAACTACCATAAGCAGATTGCTAACCGACTATTGGAACCTTTTCAATACATCAAGACAGTTGTAACATTTACAGGAAATGGGGCTAATTTCTACGGATTGCGTGACCATCCTGATGCTGATCCGACAATCTGCGAACTAGCACAGGTAATGAAGGAAGCACGAGATGGGGCTAAGGTTCATGTGCTTGGTGTAGGTGATTGGCATCTACCTTACTATGAGAACGGCGTGTTTCGTAAAGGTATTGATAAAGGGTTGGAACAAGCAAAACGAATCTCAGCTTCTTGTTGTGCTCAAGTCAGTTTCCGAAAGCTAGACAATTCTTCTAAAAAAGCAGATAAGGTGTTTGAACGTCTGGTAGAATCTAAGCCTGTGCATGCAAGTCCTACAGAACACCAAGCCACTCCTCTTAAGGTGGGCGTTGGTTTTCGGAGTAAGTATGTGACACATATTGACCGAGGTGGAAATCCTTGGAGTGGTAATTTCCGTAACTGGGGCCAGTTTCGACAAGTGATTGAGGGTAACGTAATTCAGGATACGGAATAAGGAGATAGAATGGCTAAAGTACCGTTTAATGTAAGTGTGTTTGATCTAAACCATGTTCTATCTCAAGTAGATAAAACTGTAGACGATTTGACACAACAAGAGATTGAAGAGATTTTGTTTTCAATTGGAATGGACAAAAAGGGAATTGAAACAGAAGAAGTAATGCATCGTCCGATGTATTCTCCCAATCATCGACCTTGGTTTGGTAAGCGATATACAGGCTTTGAGCGACAGGATAAGGAATGGATGTATTATAGTGGTAAGTGTAGTTTGGAAAACATTATCAGCAGTCAAGGTGATGCCGATCACAAGGCAGATTTGATGATGATGAGCCGTCAACCAAACTTTACAGAAGAGTATTGCTTGTCTTTGGAGGAGCAATCTAAGGGTGGTAATCTAAGTTAATAAGAAGAAAGGTTAGTTATAACAATGAATAATCTGGGTAAGCAAATGATGTCTGAATCTAAGTTCTACATAGGGTACTCCCGGTGGAAGGACGAAGGAGGATATGAGACTTGGAGCGAGTCAGTTACTCGTGTGATGGATATGCATCGAAAGAAATATGAAGGAGTTGAATCAGAGTATCTCAATACCTTGATGTTGAAGGCTCAACAGGCTTACGAAGACAAGCAGGTGCTAGGTGCACAGCGAGCTTTGCAATTCGGAGGAGAACAATTGTTTCGCCACAATGCTCGTATGTACAATTGCACGGTTTCCTACACAGACCGTCCACGGTTCTTTTCTGAAGCAATGTATCTTCTACTCTGTGGCTGTGGTGTAGGTTTTTCTGTTCAAAAGCATCATATTGAGAAGCTTCCGAAGATTAAGAAACGATATGAGAAAAAGGTTAAAGTCTTTCAAGTTCCAGATTCTATTGAAGGTTGGGCAGACTCGTTTGGTGTTCTCCTAAGCAGCTATTTTACAGAAGGTCAGCAGTTCCCTGAGTATGCTGGTTGTCAAGTACATTTTGATTTGACAAAGATTCGTCCAAAGGGTGCAGAAATTTCAGGAGGTTTTAAGGCTCCGGGTCCAGATGGACTGCGACTAGCACTTCAAAAATGTGAAGACCTTCTAGAAAAGCTGGTTAGTTCTGGTGAAGACAAGATTAGCTCGATTGTTGCGTATGACTTTGTAATGCATATGTCTGATGCTGTTCTTTCTGGTGGTGTCCGACGCTCCGCAACTATCTGCCTCTTCTCTAAAGAAGATGAGGATATGCTGAATGCCAAGACAGGTAATTGGTTTGTTGACAATCCTCAGCGAGGTCGCAGTAACAACTCAGTAATGCTGATGCGGGATGAACTTACTCGTGAAGAGTGGGCTACAATCATGAAATCTGTTCAACAGTCTGGAGAGCCAGGATTTATCTTTACTGATCACTTGGACAACCTTTATAATCCTTGCGTGGAAATTGGCATGCAAGCCTATGATGAAAATGGAGAATCAGGATGGCAGTTCTGTAATTTGGTTGAAATCAACGGGGGTCAATGTGATACACGAGAGAAGTTTTTGGATGCATGTGAAAACGCAACTATCATCTCTACGCTACAAGCGGGTTATACAGATTTCAAGTATCTAGGCGAAGCGACTAAGCGAATCGTTGAGAAGGAAGCACTGATTGGTGTATCTATCACTGGTTGGATGAATAACCCTGATGTGCTGTTTAATGAACAAAACATGATTGATGGTGCTACTCTGGTGAAGGAGGTGAATAAGCGAGTTGCAAAACTGATTGGTATCAATCAAGCAGCACGAACCACATGCGTCAAGCCTTCTGGAAACGCAAGTGTTTTGTTGATGACTGGCTCGGGTATCCACGGTGAACATTCCCCTCGATACATCCGTAATGTTCAGATGAATGAGCAAGACGATGTTCTGAAACTAATCCTTGAGAAAAATCCAAAGATGGTTGAGAAGTCTGTTTGGAGTGCAAATGGTACAGATTACGTTGTGAGTTTTCCTGTTGAGAGTAAGGAAGGTAGCATTTACAAGCAAGACCTTATGGGAGTTAAGCAGCTTGAATATGTAAAACGAGCACAGCAATTCTGGGTGGAGTACGGTACAAATGTTGAGTTAGGAGTTCGCAAGGATATCCGACACAACGTGTCTAACACAATCTCAGTTGATAATTGGGAAGAAGTTGAAGAGTATTTGTTCCAAAATCGTAAATGGTTCGCTGGTGTTTCTTTGCTATCCGCAATGGGGGACAAGGGCTATCCTCAAGCGCCGTTCACAGAAGTGATTACAGCAGAACAAATGTTGAACACCTACGGTACGGCTAGTATGTTTGCTTCCGGTTTGGTTGTTGACGGTCATACAGCTTTTAACAACAATCTGTGGGTTGCTTGTGATACGCTGCTTGGTTTTGGTATGAAGCTTACGGACGAGAAAGAAGACCTACTTCGGCGCGACTGGATTCGACGTGCCAAGAACTTCTCTAAGAACTTCTTTGGAGGCGATTTGAACAAGACTGTGAATTGTTTGAAGGACTGTCATAACTTGCATAAGTGGGAATCTATTGTTCGTAATCTGCAACAAATTGATTTTGCGAGTGAGCTTAGTGAGAAAACTTTTGTAGATGTTGGTACAATGGGTGCTCAGGCATGTAGTGGAAACCAATGTGAGGTGTCCTTTTAACTAGGAGGAAACATGGAGAAGATTGACTTGAATTCTTCTCCTTCTTCAATTCTTTCTGCTACAATCGGAAGTGTGTTTATTCTGGATGATGCAGAATTTGTTCTAGAAGGAGACAACCTTGTGTTCTTGACACTGGTTGACAGCGAGGAAGAAGAGGAGTACAATACTTCGTCTGGATACAAGAGATGGGCACATGTCCGAAACAAAGCAGGGTATGCTTTGATGACAAGACAAGAAATGTGTGATATGATTGAGTCTGGGAATTACTTTATTGAATAGGAGAAATTATGGAAATGTTTTACCCAAAACCAGGGGATACAATTGTTTGTCGTAATGGTCAAAGATTCGTTTGTGTGTCAGAAGAAAGCTATGCTTACAACAAACACCATCCGGCTAAAGCTATTTACGGACACCACTCTATTTATGGTGCCGGCTCTCATATGAACTGGTCTGGTCATGACGGGATGGTAAATAAACGTGGTGCTCATAGCTACGACATTGTAAAAATTGAACCAAATGTTGAAATCATCCAGAAGCAATACAAAATCGCTGACATTATTGCAGCACTAGATGCTCTTGAGATTCAACATACAGGCGAGCAAGATTTGTCAGAAATGCTTGAGAAAGTTGTTGATCCAGACTATCCTAAGTATCTAGAATTGAAGAAGAAGTTTGAAGGAGAATAATAGTGACTAACTCGGTAGACGACTGGATGAAACACCAAGCAATTGCTCAATACCCTGTGCATGAGCAGATGTATATTTCTACAACAACTTCTGTAGAAGCTAAAGCTCTTTGTTCTGTGTTACGAAAGGTGGAACAAGATGGAGAACGAAAGCTGGTTGACACAATAATTGAAATCTGTGATCCTCAGAGTGGACTACGTTTTGAACAGGTTTGGGATTGGTGGAAGAAACATAAAGCAGAGGATGCGTTGAAGAAGGCTGCACAAGTTGGTGTACCTTTTCAACAAGTCTATGATCCAACGAAAGTTACAGTTATTTGTTAAGGAAAAGAAGTATGGAGCAAAAAATCAAAGCCATTATCGAACTCGCGGACACTGCATTAGACATGGACGATCAAGGCATTATTGATGCACTTTATGAAATCAAATATAAAGCAAGAGAGGTTCTAGAAATGATGTGGGATTTGGAGGGAGAAGACTAATGCGTGAAACAGGGTATGTTGTAATGGGGAAGCCTAATTGTGCAGGCTGTGAACAAGCTAAAGCTCTGCTTGAAGCTAAAGGAGAAGGCTACGAATACATTGACGTAATGCGTAGTCCCGAAGCTCAAGCTTTGTTCCGTGAACGAGGCTTTCGTAGTGTTCCTCAGATTTTCCTGGATGGTGAGCACATTCCGAATGGCTTCAACGGTCTAAAGGAAAAGCTAGAAAATACTTGACTAATTTAAGAGGACTTATAAGAATCATCTTGTAGTCCTATTTTTCTTTGGCCTATAGTTCAGGAATGTTCAATAAAGGAGATGAGATGTTTAAACTATCTAAAGGTGATGTGTGCATGATTAAATATGCTCCAGAAGCCTATGACGAATTGAATGGGTGGGTTGTAAAATTGCGACAAGGAAGTTTGTACAATGGAGTAGAGTCGTGGTACACTGAAGAACAGATTCCAAACATCTTCTCAGAAGTGATGTTTCCAATTCCTGAGAGTTGGTTGTGGAAATTTGAAATTCAAGCAAAGCCTTAATATATGTAAAAGGGGGTGAAATATGAGCGAAGAAAATATTAACAATCCATTTAAAAACGGTGATACTGCTATTTGTATATGTGAACAAGCACACAAAATGGGTTTGCTAACCCTTGGAAAAGAGTATGAAGTTCTAAATGCAGACGAGCATTTTGTCACAGTTAAGGATGACGAAGGACAACTGGAACGTTATAATCACGAACGATTTGTTTTGAAATCTAACAAGAAAGTTGTCATGGAACAAACAGCAGAACGTATTCGTGAAGATATTCTTCACATTGAAAAGCGTATTGAAGAAGCTAAGAAAGACATTGCTTCTATGGACGAGCAGAAGAATGTTCTTGTTGAGAAGCTGAAGGAAAAGGGGTTTGTACTTGTTGAGACACTGGGCGTCGTTCAGGAAGTAACGGATGACGTTATTAAGTTGGGGGATAAGGTACGTATCGTAGAATATAATGAAGAATACCACGATTACGACTGTACACAACAAACAGCAGTTGTATTTGAGATTGACGACAGTAACAGACCCTACCGGGTTCAAGTAAAACCTGGAGTAGATTTTTGGTGTAAGAAGTCTGAGGTTGAAAAGATTTAAGACATAAAAATAGCCTACTACAATGATGAGTTGTAGTAGGCTTAATGTTTTCGAGGAATTGTTTATTCTTATTGTTATTTCTTACTAACGCTTTTCTCTAAGCATATTAATATGGAAGATGATGTCTCCCTTCATTCCATCCATGTTCTTTGAAATTCTTTCTTCCATCTCTCTTAGTTCTTGCTTACTAACCTTGTCTATTTGAAGCTGTTGCACTTTCACGTCTAGCTGTGCAATCTTTTCTTCTTGTTTAACATAGAGCCAAGCACACAAAGCTACCAAGCTACAAGCAATGTAAATTGCAAATCTCTCCCAATACATTGCAAGCTTAGAGTCGATAATTTGAGAAGGGCTTGTAGAGTTGTTTGTAGAGTTATTTTGATTTTTCTCCACTTTGCTTCTCTCCTTCCTTCACATTATCGAAGTATTTGCGTTGTTCTTCTACTTGTGCTTCATACTTCTTTCCACACAACGTATTATGCACGTAAGCATCCCCAAGCTCTCCAACAGTTTCTCCGGGAGGCTGTAGGATACAAAACTTCTGCATCAAAGATACAGGCAAGGATACAAATACAACATGTTCCTCTGGCGTTCCATCATTCAGAAACCGCGTCATTGAGCAAGCGCTTAACATCATCAGGGAGCTTGCGATTAAGAAACTTTTTAGTATCCTCATTAGCATCTTTTACTTTCCTCACTTCTTCGGTGTAGTTAATCTTCTTCTTGTCCAGCACTTCAATCTTGTTTGTGAGAGCTAAGTAGGACTTATTAGCAGTTTCAATTTGTTTCCCAAGAGCATTCAATTGCACAGAAATTCTCTCTAGCTTTTCCTGCGTATTCTTTTGCTTTTGGTTGATAGCTGCAATCTCTTGGTTTTTTGCGTCAATCACTTTGTTATTGTACACTATCATGCCTAGAAGCACTAGCGTCACTACCAACAACACTTGAACCAATGTGTTCTTCATATTTTAAAAGCCTTTCCACATCATCCTCTACAGAATCAATATACCTTCCAATTACACCTATCAGGAAAAGAAAGATTGCTAAAACAATCAACACTGTAAGTGACATGGGGACTACTCCTAAAGCCATTAACCCTGTCGTACTAACAGAGACTAAGAAGTTTCCGATTTGTATATGGGCAACATGGGAACGTATTGAGAGCTTTTGTTGCTCTTCTCTTTTACGAACACATGCTACAACTCTTGTATGGAGTAAATTGCGGAGTTGGCTAAAGCGTTTACCTAGCCAATCCATAAACTTCCTCTCAATTATTTAAGACAGAACCAAAGGAACTTCCAGCACTTCTCAACAGGAGCTTCAGGGGGAACATCAGGGATAGAAACTTCCGGCTCGTTTAGAGGGCCTGTAAGCGTTGAAACAGGCTCACCCTCACCTACCCCTTGACCCGTAGAAATAAACGTTTCTGGAGCCTCTTGCTGCACTGAAAGGCTACTCAAAGCAGCATTAACTGTCTCATCTTTCCCGAGACAAACCTTTTGCTCATGTAGACGCCTATTTGTCAGTCCTTTTACAACATTACCACCTGCTTTGTTCCATCGGGGTAATTCGTTGCAAGCACCAACTCTATCTCCAGAATTTAGTTTCTTTAGGAGTGTAGAGTTCTTGAAGTTTGTTTCACCAACATTCCAGACAAATGAAGTATAAGCAATTTCCTCGTATGGTTTCAACTCTACTTTCACATGCTTTTTCATTGCTTTGTTATAAGCAGTAAGCTCGGAGACAAGGGATTGTTCACACTGTTCGTCTGTGCGATAATCCCCCATCTTTACACCCTTAGTTTCACCAAAACAAATCGTAGCAACCCCAACAATGTCTTTGTAGGCGTGGTTTTCCTTTCCCTCCCAAGGAGCCACCATATAAGCACCGGAAACAGCAATGACAGAGGAAGCTCCCAGTAGGGAAAGTCTTTTCACTAGAGGATTCATATCACCACCCTATTGCCAAATACTCCCCAGAAATAGCAGTAGTAGTTTCTCCAGGTCGTTGACGAAATGCGGAAAAACCTGTAGAATTTTTGAAGTTAATTTGCCACCACATAGTCGCTGCTGCTGCGGGGGCGGAAGCTACAACAGGAGTTATTTGTAAGCTCAAACACGCATTTGGAAATGGCTTTACGAAATTAACAATAACAGATTCCTCAGCACTCCCTGCAGGGAGTGCTCCCCACCTAAAGTGAATACTACCAATATTTCCTTCGCCTGAAGTCCCGCCACTAAGTCTAATAAAACTACCAATATCTAAGAAATGGGAGTGTGTAGTCCCGGAGGCATTATTACCGCTGGTTGCTGTAATGGCGCTTGGTGTCCCCATTCCAATCTCAACTATAGGGGCATCTAAGTTTGCTGCGCCAGTGAGACCATTAATACCTCTAACAACTTGGAATTTAGAGGCTGCATTAACAATTCGTGGATCGTCGCCGGCTGCAACTGTATTTGCAGTGGTTCCTACATTGAGGGTAGCGGAATTACCCAGCCCAAGATTATTTCTTGCAGTAGCTTTGTTGGGAACATCGGCAAAATTGTTTGTCTTAATCAAATACCGCCCATCGTAGAACTCAGTGGTGGCAATACCAAGGTTAGTTCTGGCTAAAGCCTTGTCGGGAACATCTGCAAGGTTTTGAGACTTAAGCAAAGCATTACCAGAAGCTTCAAAAGCAACTACCCAATTATTTGAAATATCAATCTCGGGATTAATATTGGTGTGTGTTGTAAGTGCTCTGTATACAACCCCGGAAGTAGTCCCTTGAACATAAGACTTCCCTGCTTGATACTCAACCGTGGAGTCCCACATAGGGATGCCCACTTGGTTTAAGTGAGCAAGAAGAGCATCTTGTCTATTAGCACTCCAATTTTCAAACTCATGAGGTGGGATTTCAACAATCCAGCCTTGAGAGATTTTAGAGGAATCGGGGGTGAGTTTTGAGCCGCTGCTGGCCCAAACAGAGTTAAATTGTGGTTTTGTAAATAGTGGCATAGAATCTTTTCATCTGGTATTATACTTGATAACGAGAGGTCATTAATTTAACGCATATGCGCCTCACTGGTTTGATACTTTTCATCACTCCTAGTTAGAGTGATTCTGGTGCCACGACAGAGGTGTCCATTGCGTGATCGTGCTGATAGCGTACTCAATACCAACGGCAACTATTTAGCCTCAACGGCTTCTCGCGGAGCAGACGGGAACCAAGAGACGTAGCTGCCGCAGTCAATACCAACGGCTACGCCGTTCCAGTAAATTAGGTTTTCCATTTCAAATCCCTTAAACAAAGTAAATGGCCGTTCCTCGAATTTCGACAACCCCACCAGATGGCATGTCAGCAGCTCGAACAGTTCCGCTTGCTTGACCACTACCTGACGCACGAACAAGAAGTGTTGATGTTCCGGGATTTGCCGTAGGAGCGAACTGTGTATAACCAGCCTTTGTAATGCCCTGAAACCAAGCCGTTCCAGGAGTAGCAAAGCCTGAAGGTATAGCAAACGGAACACCATTGATTACCGCGTTGCCGCTAGCTGTCGTCCAAGTAAATGAAGAAGTTACGATCTGGAAACTCAAAACCACCATGCGCCCGATCTTGGTGTATTGGCCCGTATTGGATACATACGAAACGCTCAGATCGCCGGGGGTCGCAAACGTCAGCGTTGGTGTCCACGTTCCTTCCTTGTAGTCGTCTAAGGTGTTGGCGTCAGACGATGGATTTTGTGTGGTTGGGAACTTGATCTGACCGCCAGCAGGGCCACTGATGTCGATGGACGTTCCAACACTAGTCGCCCCGGTGTTGTTGAAAATGATCTTGATTGCCCCTGTGCTGTTGTCAATAATGGCGGCGCCACCGTTGCCAACCATCCGGTTGTTGGCGATGACAATGTTATTGATGCTGGCTGATTCAAGAACAATACCGTTGTTTGTGTTGCCACTCAGACCAGCTCCAGAGCCAATCGTGCATCCAGAGACCGTGATGTTTGATACGCCATTGCCGAAATACATCCCAAACAAGTTTTGGCAGAACCAACCACCAATTACTTGAATGTCGGAAACAGTACCGCCAGTAGTAAGACCGGAGCCACCGTTTAGTCCAACATGACAAGACTCAAAATGAACACCTTGCAAGATGCCTGTTCCAGAATTATTAATGTAAACACCATCTTTGGTAGACGAACTCAGCCAGCAGTTGTCGAACCGAATCCGCAAAACAGAAGCATTGCCCGTTGGCGCGACACGAACAGCATCCTCCGAATTGTTGTCAAAGAAGCAGTGGTGGGCATAAAGGCTGAACACGTTGCCAGAGTCGGTGTCTACTGTGTTGGAGCCAGTGGTGTTTGAGTAGGGGTCTATCAGCAAACCATAGCCTTGCTGAATCACCGATGTGTTGGAAATGATGAGCGCAGAACTGTTTCGGACACGAATGCCAGCAGAGCTAACTTGCGGGGATTGAGCGCCCATCAGAACATCGTCAATCATCTGGCTGTTATCACCGCCCTCCGCTTTGATGCGGATCGCCTGAGGTGCTCCGTCTTGAAATCTACCGTGGCGAATACGAGAAACGTTACCCGTCATCCATACACCGTTGAAGTCTCCGGTCATGTGGAAGTCTTCAATAAACGTTTCTGGTCCAGACAGCCAAACATAAGAGCCAGCCGTCTGTGTCACAGCGGACTCAAACCGCAGACCACGAATTCCTGACCCATAGCCAAGCGCACGAATCAGATAGCCCGAAGTGGGGGACGACAGCCTTGATTTGATCGTGGTGGCGTTGCGGCCTTCTCCGTACAGGACGTTGCCACTACCAAGGCTACCACCACCGTCATACATATAGATTCCAGCAGGAAAGAACAAAGCCTTTTTGGTCGAATAAATGGCAGATAGAGCTGCGTTGATTGCTGCGGTGTCATTCGTAACACCATCGCCAACCGCACCAAAATCTTTGACGCTGACAACCTCCCGCAGCTTCTCCTGCACAGTCCTTGCAACCGCACCAACCCCAGACGGCATGTAATTTGCACGAGCAGCATCTTCTGACAGCCGTTGGAAAACCAAAGCTCCGCTTTGCACGCGGTAGCGTGAGAGTTTTCCTTGAGCATCAGGAGCCTCTACATCCTGCCCATCCGGCAGCGTAGCCGCAGCAGCTTGGGCTTCTGGAAAAGTAGGAAAAGAGAGAATAGTTTTACTTAAAGTCCCCCCGGCTTGTTGCAAAGCTCCTTCAACATTACTAGAGTTATAATAATTCCCGCTATCAACAATACTTGTTTGTGCAGCCGTTGTTGTTCCGATAGGAACAGAGGACACATTGACAACTTCAATACTAATGTCAGAAGTAGGAGCTTCATCAAAGACTAAATCATTTCCCACAAGATTGTATGTGTTCTTTTGCTGGTATACTCCATTAAAATATACTTGTGTATTATTCTCAGCTCTTGGAGTAGAAGACAAAGTAAATGTAGTTCTAACTCCATCACCCTGAAAGTTCTGTACATCCAAGGTTCCAACACCACCAATGGGATTCCAACCTACATTGTCATATCCCTCGTATATGCCTGTCTCGAGATTAAATCGAATTCTACCCGGAGCACCAGTCCCTCTTTGAGCCGTACTACCTGACGGAATTCTAATAGAAGACGTTGTAGTCCATGCTGCATCGGAGTCTGTTTTAGCTACGTTCGCACCAATATTGATTGTTAGATTCCCATCAACACCATCACCATTAGTTACAGTAATGTATCCTGCTGTTCCAGCTACCGACCTAGCAACAAGTGTGTTGTCAGTTAGCTTAACCAACATTCCATTACCAGTAGGAAGGTTTGCTGTAGCAGCACTGCCGATGCCAAGATTAGTTCTCGCATCTACTGCTGTAGTAGCACCTGTACCACCAAAAGAAACAGGAATAGCTCCATTAGCACCAAAGGAAACAGATAGTTTTTTCCAAGATGCTGTTACTGTAGGGAGTACATTTGTGGTTGTTGCTGTAGCCATGTACAATTGACCACCATAGGTCACTACTGACTTATTTGCAATATACTCTTGGTCTGAACTCCACTCCGCAACACCCTTTTGCAACAGGTAAGTAATAGCCGTGTCAGCCCTGTTTTGCAAAAAATTCTCGTACTGGTATGGCATCATTTCCTGAATCCACCCAGTTGCGATTTTAGCAGAGTCAGGTGCTAATTTTTCTCCAGTATTTGCCCACACATCTCCGTAGATGGGTTTTGTAACATCAACCATTTAATTCCTCAATTCTTATTCTGTCTTAGAAATATGCATTAGCAAAAATACCGCCATTGAACGGGTAAGATAAGGAAATCATTCCCTTTGCTCCGGGGGTTCCTAAAAATCCTAACGTTCCTGTAGAATCAAACTCACCATACTCAATACCAACACCAAGCGGCTTAGGGTGATATGTGAAATTGTAGTTAGTACCTTCAAACACATAGGCCATCAACCCCTGTTCAAACAAGGTCATTCTTCTACCAACCATTACTTTGCACTTACCACCACCATCATCTTCAAAGGTAATTTTTGTACCAAATACAAAGTTACCAAAACGGATATAGTCTTCGTTAGTACCTCTAGAGTTATTCTTAATAATCTTGGCTTTGATGATTAACCTGTATTGCTCATCGTTTAAAGTGACATCACCACCAATTTTTGCCCCATAGGAGTACCAGTAACCACCTATCTGATTATTGTAATACGTGCCAAAACTATTAGCAACTAAGTCGCCTTGAAATCCAAAGAAGGGATAAAGGTCTGCACTAACCAGTGTTCTTGGCTGACCGACAATATCTCCAATAATATCTAGTTGTGCCCCTGTTGCACTATCAATATCTCTTTTTTGCATCAGGTCTTGGCTTACAGACAAAGATTCTTGAATGCCTCCAAGAAGAAGTCTCAAGTATTTCTTAAAAACTTCTTTATCTTGGAATTGCGTTGTAATGAGGTCTTCAGACTCCGCAACAAAATCGTTATACTCAAACGGAATTAAAGCCATCCTCATTACTCCTTAGCTTACAACTGTTATATTAATATTCTCTGGCAGTCCGATAGGGAATTCATCCCAATCCAAGACAATGTTCGTCATCCCCATAGAAACCAAGCTTGTCCCGATTTCCAACAGGTCTACTTGATGCCCAGGAACAGAATTAATTGGAGTGAAGAATCTTGTATAGATAATCTCTTCTCCAAAATTAGCATTACTATTAATGAATTCAATAACAGCCTGTCTAATGTCCTCTACTCCACTTGTAGGGAATGTATTACCCACCTTCTTGACAGTGATATTTACATAGATCGGAACTTCAGTAGCACGACTGAATTTCACAGTTCTTTCCAGGTTTTGAGAGTCTCTTACAATGACAGACGTATTTCCTTCAGAAGCAATACCAAGAGGCTTGTTATTCCAAACTACTTCGCCAATGTCTGTGTCTGTACCGCCCTTTACAATTGCCATGAAACTATGCGGAGGAAGCCCTTTAGCGTCAACCAAGTCCGTCATATTTTCATAAATACGGGCGTAGCTCACATCTTGCAACTCCATCAACTGAGAATATAGAGCTTCTGCTAGATTATTAGCTCTGACAGCCTTAGAGATACGGAATCTTTCTCTCAACTCCTCATCTGATTCATTTACACTACCAGCTTCAGCAGTTACCTCATTACTCACAGATGTCCACCCGAATACAGGTGTCAAGATTGTTGTAACAGTGTTTAAGGGTGCAGTAATGTCCCCATCCACCTCACTATTGAAAGACAGGCGTTTCTTCACATCTGTGATTGTTGCGTTAACTATGCTTGGGACAGAAACGTAAGCAAAATACTCTCTTAACTGGAAGTAAAACTTTCCACTTTCAATCCATGCTTCATATCTTGTGAAGAGAAGTGCATCAAACTGTGATTTCCATGCGTTCAATACGTCATCTACTGTTTGACCGGCAGTTACTGTGTGAGTCAGTGTATAAACACCTTCTTCCACAATAAATGTGAATTCAACTGTATCACCTTCTGTAATTGAAAGAGGCGTAACAGAAAATCCAATCATGTCATTGGTGTTGAATGTCAAGGAAGTTGTACTCACAAACCTCTCTGGAGAACTACCTCTGATAACCTGACCAACTGGTAGTACAGTACCAAGTTGACCCCACACAGAAGCTCTCAGCACCGTAGCACTTCCCGTTCTTCTAGTAATACCCAGATACTGAACAATGTTGTCCAAAGCAACCCCGGTAGCACTGTTAGGATCAAAAGCCTGGTACACTTGCTGTTGACTTTGCCATACCTCATCCAGTGCAGGAGCAATCAATCCGATCAGTCTTCCGATAGTGGATAGGTCACTTGTATCTACTTCCTCCCCTGGTTGAACTAAGTCTTGAAAGATTGGCTTTGCTTGTTCTTGCAATCCTGCTACAATCTCATCAAACGTTTTACGTACAAATCCTGCGCTTGTTACTCCCGCCATTTAAACTACTCCAATTGTTTGTACTTCCGAAAACGTATCTCCAGAGGTTGTTCTAATTTTCATTCTTACTTCGTAAGTTCTATCTATACTTTGTGTAGAGCTGAATTCAAGAATGTCTGCTACGCCAGGGACTTCCAAAATTTTTTGTTGTAGAATACGATCTACTACTTCCTTCTTGACTTTAAATCCAAGGATTCTGGACAGATATGGAACACCTGTGGATTCATTCAAATACCACTCAGTCTCAAATGTTCGTAACATAACGAACACTCTCTGAGCCACTGCATCTACAAACTCGGATGTTGTTGGTGTTAATCCGTTTACAAAGATCATATCTCCGTACCCAGAAGTATCTTTAACTCTATTAACTAGCAAATCCATAACACTCCTTAAGCTACTGGGTTAGAGACTCTATTACCATCGCCCTGTTCAATATGTCCGTGTGATTCCACTGCGATACCGTTGAGAATGAAACTTCCATTCATATTATACGTACCCGTGCTTACCGCACTACCCGTAGCATTCAACGAGTAATTTGTTGTGCCAACAGAATAGCTCGTGGAAGATACTGTGTATGTGGAACAATTTACTCTGTAATCTTGTGTATTAACTGTCATGCTGTCTGAAGCATTTACTTCTGCATCTTTACAGTTAATCGTGGCACTTCCACTTTTTGCATTAATAACAATGTCTCCACTTTGTTTCAAAACAATTTCAACGGGGTTGGAGCCTTTTCTGTTATAAACAACTGTATCCCCTACAGCATAATCACCACCCTGTCTTGACTCTCTTGCCATAGATAGTGACGAAGGGAAAATACATGGAATAGCAATGCAGTCTTTTCTATCGAACTTTCTGAAGTCTGAAGGCCCTGTAAGGCTACCAGAGCCATATTTCCATGTGTCGATGCCTTTTTGAGAGAACACCAGCAATACGGTATCTCCTACATTCACAGGGAAGATAATCCCAGCAACAGAGGAAGCAGGTTGTTGCATTGGGACGTTGAGGATTGAACTTTGTGCGATAACTTCCCCATCACGAGTTAGGATGGAAACGGAAGGCTGTACATCGAGCATTAGGTTTCTACCACTATCTTTTACAGCGAGAACAACTGCTGGGATTGCTGTGTTTACAGTGTCTAGTTTGTAATCAATAAATTGGGTGATTAACTCTCCCAGTCCAATCTCTTCTTCCATTAATTCCTCACAATTTCAACATAGTCCCACACACTAGCTCTGTACACCAATCATTGCCAAAATACTCACCATTGTGTGTTAAACGCTCAATCTTGTAATAACCCGTCTTATCCCCGTACTCAATATAAATAATTGAGCCTGCTACCAATGCCGGATTCAGAAGTATCTTCAGTTTCACGCCGTTTCTAGCAGCACGAAGTTTATCTTTCTTACCTCGTTGCTTTTCAATTTGGTCAAAATAGGGGCGGTCGATTAGTCCACTAGTTTCAGAGATTTTGAATGCCTTGTTCTTGTCTTGCATGTAAGACATTCCAGCATCTTGGATGTACATAATCCCATCATCAATTTGCCACTCTAGTTGAAAAGCCTCTCCAAGATCGTTTAAAATCTGTCTTGGGGTTCCAGTCATTGGATAACCATCAACAAAAGCTTTGGAAATATTTGTTCCAGAGAAAACAACTCTGCTAATACCATCCATCTCTTTGACAAGGTTTTCAATAACACCTTTAGCAGTTACTCCGGTAGGAGCAGTCTTACTTATGATCTTGTGATTAAGCTCTGTGTAGAACGTATCAATCTGAAGCTCTGTAATTGTGTCTGTACCTTGCTTCTCTGTACCAGCCACTGTGACTTGACCAGAGAATAATCTGTACATCCCTGTCCCTAAATACCCGACAGACAGGACACACTCTACAAAAGGAGCCTCAACATATTTCTGGTGTTCTGGGGATAGGTTATAAATCCTAATAGTAGCTTTGTTTGTTTTTCGCTTGTTATCGCTACCTTTACTCACTTTAAAGGTAATGTGTAACCCGTTTATCTCAATCCCAGAACCTTTACCTTGACCAATCTTCAAAGAATACTGACGATTTACTTGATAAACAGATTTGTCTTGATTCTGGGATTGAGTTGCCATTATTCTTCCTGTGTTGTGACAAGCTCACAAAGTCCAACTAATATTCCAACAATTGAAGCAATGTTGGAAGACCTTCTCAGAGCTAACTATTACAACGAGGCAGACAAGAAGTGGCGTAACAAAATGACCTTCACAACTCTATACGAGATGGATGGTACAAATTTTGTTAATGCTAAAACAGACCTTGTTATAACAGACGTGAATATTCAAGAGAATGTTGATTCTGGGGATGCTTTATACATGTCGTTTAGTCTAGAGAAGATTAGACTTGTAACGCTTGATAAGACAGATATGCCTAAAAAGGCAGTTAAGTCTGTAAAGAAGAAAGTAGCATCTAAAGAAACCCAAGGTAAACAAGACCCGGCTTCTGGTGTTTGCACTGTCGGAGAAAAGAGTACAGACTCTAATGCACCTAAAAGCTCAGATGGTCCTGTAGACTCTGTTATTCGTTTCAGACAGGCATCTTCTATCGCAGGAGGAAAATAATGGATTATAACTGGATTAAACTCCCCCTGTTTGATAGTTGGAACTATGAATATACAGCTGTGCATATCGTGACTGGGAAAC
>OGVW01000005.1_pt1 | contig 41590 bp, 52 predicted proteins | sample 1575821 | NCBI WGS metagenome assembly OGVW01 (sample SAMN07581525, study PRJEB24739) | freshwater metagenome | place: Singapore | collected 2015-01
GACGAAGCTGAGTACTGGGCAGGGCAGGCTGCTGGCGCGGTAACTGGCGTTGTGTCTATTGATGGTCAGCAAGGCGCGCTAACGACAAAGACAATCAACTCAGAGTCGATTCTGGGTGCTGGTAATATCTCACTACAGCAACCGTTGATTAGCGGCACAAACATCAAAACCGTTCAAGGTCAAACGCTTTTAGGGGCTGGCAACGTACAGATTACAAGCGTCCCAACAGTCACGGAAAACAGGTCAAGCAACACAATCTTGAATCTATCTGACAGTGGTAAGGTGCTTTTCTTAACAGGTAGTTTCACGCAAACATTAGAAGCGGCGGCTACGCTTGGCGCTGGGTGGTCAATCCGGCTTGTGAATGTCGGTGGTAGTGATATTGTTGTTGATCCGGCTAATAGCGAACTAATCGGCGGAAATGCAACATACACATTAACACCGACAACTAGCGTTGACATCTATTGTGATGGTGTCGGCTTTCAGATCGCATCATCAAAAATCGGCAATCCCGTTGCATTAGGTCAGCGAGCGGTATTTCTCACTTCAACGCAAAGTTTTGTTGTTCCGTCTGATGTTTATCAGATTCGTGCATATGCATTTGGCGCTGGGGCGAATGGCACTACAACTGCGAGCGGCGGCGGTGGTGGGTGCGCATTTGGAACGATTGCAACAACGCCCAATGAAACGCTATCTGTCAGCATTGCGTCCGGAATTGCAAAGTTATCTCGTGGCGCAACAGCCCTTATCACGGGTAATCCGGCAAGCGGGACAACGGGCGGAACGGCGACAAAAGATGCGTCAGTCAGTAATGGTGGGACTTACTCCGGTGGGAATGGCGTAGCTGCAGTGGCAGGTGGTGCATCGTCAGGTAGCCCATTGGGCGCTGGTAGCTCGGCTGGTAACGGAGGAGCTGGATGGGCAGGAAGACAGGGCGGGTCTGGGGCTACAAACGCTGTCGGCGGCGCATCTTTTAGCATAGAAGCCTTGCTTGCACTGACTGACCCACTGCTTAAAATGCTTGATGGATCTTGGTTTAATGCGCCAATTTTGCCAACAGGCGCTTCTTTCCGTGCTCCCTCAGGTCATGGGGGTGGTATTGCTGGCGGAAATCCTTACGGCGGCGGCTTTGGTGGTGGCGGTGGCGCAGGCTTTAATGGCGGCGGCGTTTCTGGTGCTGCCGGTGGTTTTGGCGGCGGCGGAGGTGGGACAGACGTTGCCGGTGGGGTCGGTGGTAGCGGCGGGGTTGGCGGCGGTGGTGGGCGTGGCGTGGTTGATGGCGGACCAGGCGGCCCTGCTTGCGTTGTCATTTTCTACTGATGGTAAGGGGGTTTTATGAAATACTTTAGACACGAAAACGGCGTTGTCACTCTTGTTATTGAGTGCGTACCAGAAACTATTTTTGAGCCAAACTTTGCAGCATCGTTTATCTTGACTGACAACGATCACGTCAAAGAAGGCTGGTTGTATGAGGACGGTGTGTTATCTGAGCCTTTGCCAAAACCTGAGCCTGTGCCAGCAACAGTAACAATGCGCCAAGCACGTTTGGCTTTGCTTGATCTCGATTTGCTATCAAGCATTGATGAAGCAATCAATAGTATGCCTGAGCCAGACAAGACCAAAGCCAAAATCGAGTGGGAATATGCTGCAGTGGTTGAGCGTAATAGTGACTGGGTGAGTGATTTAGGCCAGCAGCTAGGGTTATCTGATGTGCAGATTGATGATCTTTTCCGGCTGGCTGCGACAAAATGACTGTCTATCGCTACATCTCTCAAGATGATTTTAGCGTACGGCATCCGCTGCTATCCGGTGTTGATTTTGCGGCTGATTGGTTGCGGATTACACCGGATGGCACACTGACAATCCCAAATGGTTATGCGTGGGACGGCTGCACACCGGCTTATTATGTCGGTGTGTGGTTAGGTACACCTGATCTATGGACAGGTAAGGACGGTGAACGTATCGCGCACCGCCCGAGCCAGGTGCATGACGCGCTTTGTCAGTATGCTAAAATCTTACCGATCAGCAAACAGACGGCAAGTCAGATTTTTGCCGACATGTTGATAGAGCGTGGCGCGCCTAAGTGGTTGGCGCGTCTTTATTATTGGGGTGTGATGGCCTTTGGGCCGCAAGAATGGGGTAATAATGGTTCGGAAAATAATTGAGCCTTTGCGGGGCGATACGCTGAAAGAGCGTCTCATGCATTTAATGTTTGGCATTGACATGGAAGGGACAAGATTCACCCTTGCCCTTGCCGCGTGTCTGTGGTCAATCATGTTGTTTTGGTCGGGAGATACTTTTGACCGCCCGACATACAGCGTCATGGCATCGATCGCCGATGAATTGACGTGGGCAACGCTGTTCGGGTTGCAGGGTATCTGTGCTTTCTATTCGCTGCTAGCCGAGAAAAAGAACAGATTCTTGTTCAATTTCGATGCGGTGTTAGGCTGTTTGCTGTGGTCGGGTAGCTGTATCGCAATGCTGATGTCAGTCTATCCACCGCCGGCGGCTATCAGTGCTGAAATTGCAGCGGCTTTTGCTAGCTGGTGGGTGCTAGTGCGCTTTTCTGTTGATGTGAAGGATGGTGAAAATGCAGATTAGCGAATTATTCGGCGGTGATGGTGGTGCAGTAGCAGCAGGGGCGGTAACGGCAATTACCGGTGCGGCATTGTTTCTCAATCGTTTTGTCGGGCAATTTAAGCAGCAAAGCGTTGAAAACTCGAAGATTTCAGCCGAGGGCGACATCGTTGAAATGTTGCGAACTCAACTTAAAGAGTTGGCAGAAACAAACGAAAAATTGCGAACTGAAATTGAGCGCTTGCACGAAGAGGTGCATAAACTGCGAATCGAAAACATGGAACTTGGCTTGAAGATTAAAGGATTAAGCAACAATGAAAACATCGGCTAACGGGATTGCCCACATCAAAGAGTTTGAGGGTTTTCGCGGCAAGCGGTATTTGTGCCCTGCTAACAAGTGGACGATTGGTTACGGGCATGTAATCCGTGATTTTGAACGGTTATCACTGTGGGATGCTGAGCTGACAGAAGAGCAAGCTACCAAGCTGCTAGCCAAGGATTTAGCAGAACGGTTTGAGCCTGCTGTGTTGCGTCATGTCAAAGTACCGCTGACACAAGGGCAGTTTGACGTGTTGGTGAGCTTTGCTTTCAACTTCGGTGAAGCCAAATTAGCATCGTCAACACTGCTTAAGCTGCTTAATGCCGGTGATTACGATGGGGCGCGGAAACAGATTAACCGATGGGTGTATTCGAACGGCAAAAAGCTAGATGGTTTAATCCGCCGCCGCGCCCGTGAAACAGAGATGTTTCAATGAGAAACGCCCCTGATGGGGCGTTTTGTTTACTGTGCCGCAAGATACAGCATGTAAGCCGTCAAGCAAGACAGCGAGATTGATAACGCGGCGCAAGCCAGAAACACTAATTTGACAATGCGCGTCATGTTTTGCCCATTTCTGATCGAAAGCCAGATGTACGCGCTAATGACAGCTCAGCGTAGTTTGAAACTAGTTTAGCTATTGGGTTTTTTGTCATGTTGACCTCAAAAAAAATCCCTAGTGGTGAACGCTGGGGCCAACCGCCCGTTCAGCACGGGTTGCGTTCACTACTAGGGATGCTGAATTTTAATGGTTGGCAATGCTGATTATACACATTGCCGTTTTGGGGTCAACTGAACATCTTCATCACTTCTTCATCGCTTGCAAAACTGATGTCTTCAAACCGCTCGATAAATTCCGGCCGACTTTCAGGCGGCGTGAATCGAAGAGGATTCTTTTCGTTTTGCTGCAGCGATAATTCTGAGGCATAAGCGTTTGAAAACATTCGGATTAGCCGCGCTTCGCTGGGTAACAACGGGGTTTGCGTGAGAGTTTGCCACGCTTGTATCTCTTGCCATGATAACGGGCGATACTCGATGTGCCCCGTCATTCCGTTAGCCGGCAATCTCTCACACAATCCCGCATCAATCGCATAACTTACGATGTGCTGATAACGTCCTGCATCGATGTTAAGCGGTTGATTTTTGGATGATCTAAACCCAAGCTGATGCGCTGCAAGTCTTAGCCTTTTTTCGTCTTTTTCGGCGTCAATTTCGCTGGCAAAAAAGTGCGGTTATCTCGCTGTGCAACGAAAAATTGCTCGTTAAACCATTCCAAACCGGTAGTCTCAAACACTTCGCGCATTGCGGCTTTATCTTCGCCAATCTCTTTGCCACTGGGTGATGTTACGCCGTTAATCGATTTGGTGATTGCAGTTAGAAACACAGCTTGTGCGGTTTTGCGTTTCGCTGCCAATTCTTCGTTAGATAACGCGTCTGCTTCAGCATCGCCTTCCGGCTGGATGTTGCGCAATGCTTCGCCAAAATTCAAGAATGCTTTTTCAAAGTCGGGATGAGAACTGTGCAAGATAGTCGCAGTTGCTTCTGTTTCTTCGCCTAATGCGTCTTTCAGGGTGAAAGTACCGGTAAGGCCTAAAATTTGGGTTGCTAAATTCAACATGTGGAAAGTCCCTGTAATTTATGAGGATATTTGATGCCGCCCGAAGGCGGCGGTATTGCGTTAAGGTGTCGGTGCTACGGTAACAAAGCCTTGATCCGCAGTGTAAATCTGCAGGTTGGCGGTAACCATCTGAATGTCGGACACGCCACCTAACATCAGGCTGTTGGACGATACGCGGGCTTTGAAATACTTGACCGTACCGTTTTGCATTTCGACTTTGAACGAATGGTAGTCTTGCGAATCTACCGCAGCATCCATGATCGCTTGACCGTCATCGTAGCCAGCCTCGCGCGGATAAGCGTAAGTCACCGCAGGTGTACCCATGCTGTAGTTGGTGGGCAAGGGCTCGATTTCCGGATTCGAAACCGGCTCAAAGTTCGTGGTATTGTAGGTCTTACCAAGTTCACCCAAGTTGACCAAGTTGCCGATCTGAGTCCAAGTCAAAGCTTCAAAGCCCGTCTTGTTCCATGTTGCGGGTAATGCGGCCGAAACGGATAGTTTAGAACCACCGCCCGTCATTGCTTCTTTTGCTAAAGCCATTTTTTTCTCCTAGCTAGAGAGTTGGTTAAACTGTTACGCTATAACGTAACGTAACAGGCTGATTATACCAAATATCGTCAGCTAGCGGGGGAGCGTAGTCTGGCAGATCGTTAAAGCGCACCGTTTGACCATTTGCCGTCAGTTGAGTGTTGCGCGGCAATATGGCTGCAATCCGATCCGCTAACAGTGCTGCGGTTTTTGGCGGTGTGTCTTTTTTGACTTTCACGCTAAACTGAATCAAACCTGTTTCAAATCCGGTTGTCGTTGTCCCGATCGTTTTGCTTTGCGCTGGTAGTGCATGGATTTCAACATGCGTACCTGTCGGGATTGTCTTGGGTGGGCGGTTAGGCCACACGATTTGCACGTCAGATAATCCGGCGGCAATTACCGGAAAAACAGCATCATAGATCGTTGCTAAGCTCATTTTTTACTCTCTCGAATCGCTTTTTCCACGGCATCGGTGAATCGGTTGATGTTGATTCGCAACATCCCCTGAGGGGCTTTGATGCTCGAATAGCCCTCATACTCAATGCGCCGTGCATATGGTAAATTGTTAGTAAAATACACAAGGCGGCCAAAGATGTTGGGTGCTTTAGCCGCTAAATCGGCTTGAGCCATCTGTCCTGACGGGTCAGTGATGTCTAATTGACCTGTCGCTGGTGCGTCAATCCCAACACGCCAATTAGCGCGTAACTGCCCTTTATCAACCGGCGTGTCTTGGATAACACCGCTTGCAACATCCAGAAATGACGCAGTTGCGACATGCTCTAATGATCCACCTGTGTGTTGCGCCCATTTTCTGACAGCGTCTTCAAATTTGTTAGCGGCCACAATGTAGTTTCCAAAGTATTACCGGCTCACCTACTCGCACGGTCTCGATGTTTTTCACTTGATATTCGTCCGCACCGTCAATCAGGCGTTGATTGACGTACGGGGTTGTCGACAACTGATTGCCGGCAATCAGAATCTTGATGTCACCTGTTGCAATCGTCCACTTCGTTTGATCGGCTTGGCTAAACTCAGTTTGCGCACCAAAGAAGACAGTCTCAGTTTCCGTGACGGTTTGCTCTTCCCACGGATTGCCGGTTTCGGTTGTCGAGATTAACCGCATCTCACGGCCATTTTCCCGTATCAACCGCTTGGCCGTGGCTATTGCTCTGTTGTAATCCATGCGCTTAACCCCGTTTAACTCGAAACGAGCCGATACCGTAGTAATCGGATGTTAGATAAGGTGCCAACATTGTCTTGATGTACGGCAATTCGCCTGTTTGATAGAGCGCTGTACCAGTTCCAGTCGCGTACTCAGTTTCGATCACATCCACTTTTTCGCGTTTAATCTCGAGTGGGGACGGCGCCAGCAGGTCAACACCCGAATCAGCGCGGACAGCTAAATATAGCTGCGACATCTTGACCGCTGTTGGCACATCGGTTGAGCCGTTACGCGGAAAGTCTAGCGGCTGCGTGGGGTCGGTACGCTCACCCGTCCAAGGCTGGATTGATAGCCAGTCCATTGCTTTAATCAGCGCAACATCCGGCGCGCCATCTAGCACAATGCCCCGTGCTGTTGCGTAGTCGGCCAGCTCTGATTCTGAGACGTAACTGTTTGTTCCTACGATGATTGTCATGTTAATTCCTCGGTGGTGATGGGGTGATTATAGCCGATTGCAAAACGTGAAATCTGTTATAATGTAACTCATGTCGCGGCTAGGCCGTACACCGAAAAGCGGATTCGTCCACCGCTGCCGCGACACCTCCACAGGACGTTTTACATTGATAAGGACATATCATGTCAAAGTTAATTCAGGCCAATTTTGACGGCCAAGCAATGCAATTCAACGATGATGGTTGGTTTAACGCGACTGCTGCGGCTGCGCGCTACAACAAGAACACCACATTCTGGTTACGGCAGCGCGATACGGTCGAGTATATTTCGGCTCTGTGCGCCCACAAAGGCATTTCTGATTTTCTGGAACAGTTTAATAAAATCAAGAACTTAGATGGAACATCTGCAGCCAGCCAAGCAAAGCTTTTGCGCTTGGTAAAACAAACCGGTTTTGTGAAAACCAAATCTGGCCCCAAAGAAATTGGCGGCGGAACGTGGCTGCACCCAAAGCTTGCGGTGGTATTTGCGCGGTGGTTGGATGTCAATTTTGCAATCTGGTGTGATGAGCAAATCGACATCATCATTCGTGGGACACCGGAACAAGTAAACTGGAAGCAAACCCGACATCAAGCCGCAGTGTCGTTTAACGTCATGTGCTCAATGCTGGAAATGTCACGCAAGCATGATGGAAAAGAAACAGAAGCCCATCACTATATGAATGAAGCGCGGTTGGTGAATTGGGCATTCTGCGGTGAATTTGTAAGCATTGATCGCACTCAATTGGGCGCAAAAGACTTGGATTTGTTGGCAAAACTCGAGGTGCAAAACACGATGACGATTGCACGGGGCGTAGATCGAGAGATTAGAAAATCTATGCTGCAGGAAATAGCTGCGGCGTGGCGAGAGAATAAAACTAAACAACTGACTTAAAACACAAAACCCCATCACTCGATGGGGTTTTTCTCATTGCGTCACTGTAGGCGGCTTGGGTGAAGGCATTTCATCTACAATACCCTCAACGTACAAAGTCTGGTGTTTCAGCCAGACGCGATTACAAAACCCTTTCAAATTCCGCCGAAAATAATTGCTATCCGCTGCACGTTCAACAGCTTTGATAATTTCCATGGCCTTTGCGTAATCGCCATGCACGAGAATCAATTCTGCGGCTTTGACAGTGTGCGCCGATCTTGCCCGTGCTCGTGCCATTAGCTTGATGCACAAATCGAAAGTCTCTTTTTTCATTCTATCTCCCTAAAATCCGAAAGGCCGGATAACCGGCCTGTTGGTTAAATCACCTCAAAGTGCATTTCATCCCACCATTCTACCCACCAGTCTTCAATCGTCATTGCATCCACCAAAGCCGATTTGACGCGGCATTGTCCGAGGGTGGTCATTGCGTAATATCTGACACCGTCGACCACGCAAGAGATGTAGCTGGTTTCGGTGTCTTCGCTCACGCCTTGGCTAATGCGCCGGCGGGCCAGTTCTGCGAGTTGGGCTGCGGTCATCATCTTAATGAGTACGCCGGATTTTGTTTTGATTGTTAAGCTCATTGGTTTTCCCTTTGATTGAAAACCGCCCGTGTGGGCGGTGTGGTTGATTATGCGGCAATTTGCTTGATTAACTGCGTATCCCATCCGGCAAAGATACGGCCAGCCTTGTTGGTATTAGGCATCGCGTCAACCATCACCGTGACAGCGCCATCATCACCAAAGCGCACGTTGCGAGGATTGCGAGATTCGAGGTTCTCGCGAACGAATTTGCTGATTGCGCGTTTTTGTTTGAGTGTCAACATTTTTACATCTCCCTTTGTTTGCTGCGTTGTGTTATCAGATGGCTGAATAATAGTGCAAATAATTTGCACGGTAAACAACTTTTTTATAATTTTGCTCTGCCCCATGCGACAGGGTTGAGTGCGCGAAGCTGATCAAGTGTGTACTCGATACCCCGATCGTCAACAAAGCGGTCAAGCGGTAATTTTCCTTTTACAAATAGTTCATAGCGCGCACCTTTCAAAACCTCCCGTTGCACGTCTTCTGGCTGGTCTCTTAACCATCTTTCATAATCGACTTTTTCTGATACCGGTCCGTCCATGGCCGATCTGGTGCGTGTTTGATCGGGTACGCGGTATTCAGGCTTGACCACCATTTCAAAAACTGAGCGACACCGGAAATGAGCCGGCGGGCGGACGGATGAACCGATAGGGTAGATTTTCCCGTCCCGCGCCTGGCAAACGGGCGTTGTGCGCTTATCGAGTACCGACAACCATTTCATGCCCGATAGCAACTGTCTGTTGGTACTTGCGACTTGCTGAGCGGCTTCGGCTGATATTGCGTTGATGTAGGTTCTGACAACGGCTTCCACTTGCTGCGTTGTGCGCGTCTGCACAATCGCTGTTGCGCGGCGTGTGATTGCCGTGGCCGTTTCACCTTGGAGCAAACCTTTCTGGATTTCTTCGCGCACGTTTTCGAGGGTGCGCACGTCAAGATCACGGATAATCTGTGTGAGCGTTTTGCTTTCGATTGATTGGCCGGAAACCAGATTGACCGTGGGATTAGCTGCAACCGCAACGGCCGACGCTGGTAAGCCGGCTAGAGGGACGGTAACTGATTGCCCCAATGCCGTTTCGTAAAAATCTAGCTCGTTTTGCGCTAAGGGGCGGCTGATTTGCTCTAAGCGGTTTTGCAGTTTGGCTGTGTGCTGCTGGATAACCAGATTGATGTCAGCAAGCAAGATACTTAACCGCGCCTGCTGATCGATAGATAGTGCGCTGCGGTTAGCGTTCAGGGTACGCTTGATGTCGCGGCGCAATGAGCGCAAAAGCGGTTCGATGCGCTTAAATTCGCCCGTTGAGTAGCGCTGTAGGAAGATTTGATGGCGGATTGTCGGGTCGAGCATTTTTGTGATTCTCCAAAATGACAAAACCGCCCCTAGGTGGGGCGGTGGTTTGGTAGGACTGGTTATTAAATCCGAATCGGCATTACTACGCCAACAAGTTTATTACCTACATCATCTTCTGACTCAAACTTTGCGCCTTTGCCACCGTTATGCTGCAATTTGATCCATGGGTATTTGCCGCCAAGAAACTCACCATTAGCTTTCTGGCATGTCAGAAGATACTCATAATTAAAATGTGCAATTTTCCCAGAGGTCTCTTGTGGAATTGCCAGATTGATGTCGGGAAATTTACCGTCGATCGGGTTTATTGAAATTTTACTGCTACCAGTAATAACCATGCCGTCTTTCACTTCAATTGGGTTATCGCCTTTAACTCCCTTATGTGTTGAGACAATCATCTTTAGTGTGTCGTTGTCAATGATATATTCACCGTCGCTTTTAATGCCGTCACTTTTAATCATTAGTACCATGTGACCATTAGTCGCTGCCAGCTCGCCATTGCGTACCATCACACCGTTAATGTGGTAACGCACATCTTTTTTAGCCGCTGCTAACATGACGGCCTTCAGCCATGCCAATTTTGGAATTTCAAATTTCATTTTATACCCTTGCTGAAAAGCCCCTTGACGGGGCAAGAATGATTATCGGCTAAGCGCTTTACGGTGCGTCCAATAAAGACGGTATTGTCCTTGCCGGCGGAAAGACGCGAGGCCGGAAATAATTTCCTGATCTTGCACAAGCACCATTTCACCAGCCTCGATCATCACGCAGCTATTAAGTGCTGCGTGCAAGATGCCACCTTTGGTGTTGCCATCAGCGATCATCATTGTCGATTCTTCGAGATGCTGTTTATCGGGGCAGGCGATCCAGTCTGTAGCTACTGTGCGCGGTTGGGCAGCTAGCGCGATGGATGATGCGAGTAATAGAGCGATGGTAGCTAGGGTTTTCATTGATTCAGTTCATCGAACTTAATTCTTACTAAGATAGGTTTAGCTATTCCATAAAGATGCAGATAAGAAAGGTACGGCTCTTCTTTCGTGTTTTTTGCCTCAATAGAATGACTTTCGATTTTTAAACCCATTACGTAAGCATCGTTATCGATCTTGTTAGCTATATATTCGACATTGCTAACTTCTGTCACAAAAACAAGCTCTCGCTCGCTGTCAGCGTCCTCTGTTTTGCAGAATCTATTACCTACGCCGCCGTGGACGAATAAGATTAGTCGCTCTAGCATAATCATTCGCAAACGCCAAAGGCGATTTTTGTTAACAGATTCGACCACTTCCTTTTCATTTCCGGAATCAATCAATTCATCCTCGACCAATTTCGCATAACCCGCAATATCATGCCAGTGGTCAGGCTCGTTCGGGTTTCCGCAAACAATCCGCGCTAATTTCCCAACAATCATGCGGACAGCGAAAGACTGGGATGCCGACAGGCGCTGGAACTCGATGCTGCCCATCAAAGATTCGGCCACTTTTGCAACGGCTGAAAAATCGCCGTGTGTTTTTTGGCGGTCGGCCAAAGTTTTTTTTAAGTCTGACATTAAAAAAGCTCCTCGGAAATTAAAACCACTTCGCCATAAAACAGAATTTCGTGGATTACGACATCGCCGAAACCGTCAAGATTGACGATGTAGCTGTCGATAATGTCTGTTTTGTAATCGGCGATATTGTTGATAATGTGCGGCGTGACTTTGATAACGGTTTTAACGTGGCCGCCGTCAATTAGCAGCGTGGCAACAGATTCGGTCATGCCGGCGAACGATGCTTCAGCGTGAGTGATTTTGTGATTCGAAACAGCAGCTAATTGCTGCGATTTTGCTGCGATTTCGGCGGCGAGTTGATGAATTGCTGATTCGCGGTTTCTGATTTGACGCATGATTAAAGCCCCGTTGAGAGAATGTAAGTGGAAAACAGAACTGCAAACAGCAACCAGCTTTTAGCTGTGCGGCGTGGCTGGCTTGTGGGCCAGTTTTTGATATCTTGGTTTTTGCGCGGTGTCATTGTTGGTTTCCTTTGGTTGATACGGCGGCGCATGGCCGCCGGTGGTGTTACCAGTTTTGTTCGTCAGGCAAGTCTGGGATGTTGTTTTCAGCGCAGTATCGGGCAAGGACGGCTAACGCCTCACGCTCGACACGCTCGATGAAGTTCTCATCAAAATAGTCGCGCCCAATGCCGTTGATTGTGTCAATGCCAGAATCGTCCGGATCAGGGTAAATGCAGAGTTTTACCTCTAGTTTCCCTGCGGGGTCATCAGCCAAGATGACTGTTTCTTCGATATAGTCTGAACCCATTGTTTGCTCCCTTTGTTGATGGCGCACCGATAATAGTGCAATTTATTTGCACGGTCAAGAGAAATAAAACGCCGGCAAAGAACCGGCGATGATGGTTAGAATGGGATGCCGTTCCACACCCAATTATCGCAACCTTCCTCCTGGATGTGTGGCGGCGGGGTCTCTTGATACACGCCGCACACTACGCTTTGCCAGTGGTCGCAGCTTTTGCAAGACGGGCGACAAGATTCAAGCAAATGAATCTCGCGTGTCGCGATATCCAGACGATACGCATATTCTTTTTTGTCCATTACCAAATCCTTTCTGAGATTTCGTGAAATTTTCCGACTTTGCGGAACTTAAGTTTTTTCGGTGGCGAGATTTTACGCTTTAGCGCGTCAATAATCTTGTCCATTGCCCTTTTTGCCTGAAGAATATCAATATCCGATTGATCTTCAATCTGTTTTGCGCAGAATGATCGAACGATTTCTGATTCTTTTAGTGTCCCGATTTCCAGCATTGGCTGATAATCGCTAGCAAAAAAGAAGCCTTTTTCTCCTTTTCCTTGGTGATAAATGGTGGAAAATAATTGCACCGCTTTTTGACCAGCAAAACCATCGTGAAAAAGACAGATATATTCCGACACATCATCGCCGACTAAATTGACATCGTGGTATGTGACTTTGAACATAAACTTGCCATTTTTACGGCTTCTGTGCGCTCTCCATGTCCAGCCGGAAACATCGATTTCGCTATCCTCTAAGCCAAGGATGTCATCGTGGTGCAGTGTAGGGCGTGGCTTGGGTTTATCCTCATCGTCTTGGATGAAAATATAGTGGCAGCTCGGGCAGTATTTCGCTGATGCGTGCAAAATTTCTTCGCACTCGGGGCACTCTTTGGTCGGCGCCTTTCCGCTCCCTTTGCGGCTTGGTGGCGTGACGTTGGTTATCGGGCCGTGTTGACGGATGTTGCCGGCAAAGTCAAAGATGCGGCAATGATCGGTGTGATCTTTAAGCCGCAGGCCACGCCCCGCCATTTGGACGTATAGCGAGGCGGACAGTGTCGGGCGGGCCATTACAATACCGTCAATGTTTGGGGCATCAAAGCCGGTGGTGAGTACATTGGCGTTAGTTAAGTGGCGAATCTTACCGTCTTTGAAGTCGCGCAATAGCTTGGCACGCTCACCTTTTGGTGTTTTCCCAGTCACGGCGTAGGCGGTTTCGCCTAACGCCCGTAGGTGTTCCGCGTAATGTTCCGCGTTTTCAATGCCCGTGCAGAACCAGAGCATTGACCGCAGGTTGCTAGCAAGCGGCATTACCTCATCGATAATCGCGGTAATAATTTCGTCCTTGTCGGTGGCTTCTTGCAATAGCTTTTCGACAAAATCGCCGCCGCGTTTACCGACTTCTGACACGTCAAGAATAAATCGCGTTGGCTTGCTCTCCAGCCGTGATAGATAGCCTTGCCCAATTAGCTCCTCAATAGATACCGGCTTAATCAGGTCAGTGAAAAGGCGATCTTTGCCCTCGGTTATCAGCCCATGACCAAGGCGGTATTCCGTGGCAGTCAGTCCGATAATCCGCAAAAATGGGTTAATCTCCCGTAGGTCGGCAATAAATTGACGATAACCGCCTTGCTCTGTGTGGTTTATCAAGTGGCATTCGTCCACCAAAACTAGGTCGATATGACCAAGCTCCTTGGCTTTCTTGCGAATCGACTGGATTCCGGCGTAAGTTATCTGACGGTGCAAAATCTTCTTGTTGAGTGAAGCGGAATAGATGCCAAGCGGAGCAAGCGGCCACAGCTTTTTAAGTTTTTCCTCGTTTTGCTCGATCAATTCTTTTTGATGAGTGAGCATCAAGACACGGGTTTCCGGCCATTTCTCGATTGCGTCACGCACGAGAGCGGCGATAACAAGAGATTTCCCCGCCCCAGTTGGCAAGACAAGGCACGGGTGCTTTTCTGGTATGCGGTTTTCGTAAAACCACGAATAGAGCATGTCTATTGTGCGCTGTTGATAGTCCCTGAGTTTCATTCGACAATCTCCCCGCCCATGTTGGCGCGTAAAAACGCAACAACAGCATCTTGCTGTGCGCACAATTCCGGATTGGCTAAAATCTCAGTTGATGCAAAGCCGTCGTGCCCGTTTAGCACCGGATTTCCGGCTATCTGGTAAGTGATTGATGTGTCTGTCTGGTCGATGGTAGGCCATGGCACAAGTTCCGGATGTAACACATGAGCGCGGCAAGCGTTGTACTGAGCGTGGACAGGTATATTGTCTTGCCAGTGCTCACAAAACCACTCGCCATCAGGCTTAGCGGTAGATTTGGCGCATGTGCGGCAATTTACACTGTCTGTGATGCGTTTTTTGTGGCAGAAAGCGTGGTAATCACACATCTTGCACTCGTACCAAGTTGGATTTTCCGACAGTGGCGACAGCATGTGATCAGACGTTGCAATGTCGTGCGCTTTTTCGCTTAACAGCATTGCAAAATCGGTATCTAACTCGATGGTCTCGGTATAGATATTGTCATCGTCTTTGCAGACGCAAAAATATAGGCCAGCAAGCAAACCAAGCTTGAGCATATACACCTGCATTTGTGCGTAGTGCTGCGGCTTTGCTTTGCGTAAGCCGTCTTTTTCCAGCTCGATAAATCTCGCTTTGTTGCTGGTCTTGATTTCGAGTAGCAGCGGATATTGACCTGTATAATCTGGTAGTCCGGACAAGATCACGTTATCCACGCTACCGGCAAAATGCCCATCCCTGAAGCCGGCTTGGTCTAGCTGGCTTGGGTTAGCAAAAACAACGCCTGCCAGACGCAGGTCAGCAATTACATTAGACTCTTCTTGGTGACCGCGGCGAAAAATGCGCAATAGACGGCCGTCAAAATCTGATTTGATCGCCCACCGAAAAGACAGCCAGATTTTACGGCGGCATTTTTCGCCAATGATTGATGCACCTAGGTGTGGGCGCGGCAACTCGACTCTTGACCGCTTGATTGCATCGTAAATTGCTTGTTTCATCGTAAAAAAGCCGCCGTTTCCGGCGGCAGTCCCCATGCTATATTTTAACGATTACCAAGGCCGTACTGGCGCGGCCGGATTAGCTGCGGCAACAGGTTGTTGCGGTTGCGGTTGCATCACTGGTGGCTGAGGTGCAAACGGCGCCGGTGCTGGCTGTGACATTCCCGCTGCTAATGCAGCGCCGGATTGTGATTTTTTGAAAGACTTAACCACGTTTCGATCGATGTCGTTCCCGTTGTAAGTGTCCTTTTCGACAGCGATCTTCACATCCATCACGCCGCCGATCAGTTGATCGGTGTCAGTGATTGTTTGCAGGCCGATGGCTTCCATGATCGAGCGCAGTTGAGCCTTTCCGATGCGCTCTGCTTCTTGGTTTTGGTTGCTGATGTTAACCATCGCAAACACCACTGCATTAGAGTGCGTTGGCCCTTGGACACGCAGCATCAAGCTAATGTAGCGGCCGGTACCTGATTTGGTATCTTTGAGTTGGGCGCGCTCAATTTTGACAATGTATTGACCGGCAGGAATTACGCCGCCTTGCTGTTCGTCTTGTGGCAGGTCATTAACGTTGATAGTCATTCCGAGAAACATGATTAAACCCCTTCTTTGGTGTGGACGATTTGGTACGATGGACGGCCTTTTTCTGCCGTTACGGCATCGGATAGAGCAGCTTGGATGCTTTTGTCTAAGTCATTCCATCCCTTTCCGATAACTTCGCATTTCCAGCGGAAAGCCTGCTGTAGCAATGGCAGCGGGATACCTTTTTTGCTTGCCAGCTCCTGCAGTTCTTCGCCATTTACTTTGTAGGCAATGCGCGATGTCACTTTAACAGCGAAGCCATCGGCTTTGATGGTCTTTTGACCGTCTGCAGGCATCTCGCTTGCAAGCAATTCCGACAAACGATCTTCAATTGAGCGGCGCTTTTCGACCGCAGCACGCTCAACTTCTTTGGCATCAAGCCATTGTTGTAACAGTTCTTTCATTGGTTTGCTCCCTTAATCTTGTTGAAAATGCGGCTAAGGTTTGGCTGCTCCCACATATCTAGCCGGCCGTTAGCGCGGTTCTTAGCTTGCCAAAGCCCATCAGAATCGGTTTGCAGTACGCGATAGTGATGACCATCTGCTGTTTGCTCAACGCGCAACGGCATAACCAAGTCAAAAAAGTACGGTAACTGTTGACCAAGTTTTGAGCCCGTAAGCATTGGGCTGTAAAGCAATCTCCCATGCTCATCCTGTGCTTTTTCGCACTTGGCGATAAAAACCACATTCTTGCCTTGGATGTCGCGAAACAGGCGGACGATTTCCAGCGTCTTTTCCTGTGTCGCCCCATACGCTTGGCGAGGGTCTTTTGTGGCTTTCTTTTCTGCGGACAAAACAACTTCTGAAATCTCAGAAATAGAATCAAGAACGATGTCAAATCCGGCTGATTCTGGCGATGTGCAGAACTCGTATGCGCTACGCAAAGAATCGATGCTGTTCGCTTCGATGTACGGAAAGTCGAAACCAGACAATGAAAGCAAGCCAGATTCAGCAGAAATAATGAGAGGGTTTTGGAGTGTTGATGCGAGAAATGTTTTTCCAGCCCCACTGTGCCCGTAGATCAGGCACTTGATACCACCATCGGCGGTAATGTTGGATGTGCGTTTGAGAATTGCCACGTTGGTGCTCCGGTTTGGCTTGTTGGCTCGTCTGCTAATCAGTGCAGCCAGTGATGAGAACTTTACAGCATCTTTTTTGCGATTGCAACAGTATTCTGTTAAAGTTTGCGGAAATTTCCACACCAACAGACAGGGAGACGCAATGATAACAGAAGCAGAACTGAAGAAACTGATTAAAGAAAGCCGGCTTTCCGTGCGCGAGATTGCGCGTCGTTCTGGCTTGCACAGCAACACGCTGTATCTGTTTCTCAAAGGGGAAATTAGCATCTCGCTAGCCAATGCCAATGCCGTCTATCGGGTAGTAACGGAGGCTGCAAATGGCTGATCTGACATCTATCTTTGGTGGTGCGCTGAATGCGTCAGATTTGCCGGTTAACGGGTTTCCTGCTGATGCGGCGCGCTATGTCGAGCCGCCGGAATTGCAGCTCAAAAGCGAGATTATGCGCGCTTACGGCGTGGCGCCGGACGAAATAATTTTAGATGGTCGTTTGCGCCGCTTTCCGCTCAATGGCAAAGCCAAGGATGATGCCGGCTGGTATGTGGCTTTTGATGGAGACATTGCAGCGGGCGCGTTTGGTTCGTGGCGCGAAGGGAGTGAATTTAAGTGGTGCGCTGATGTCGGGCGGGATATTTCCGAACAAGAAAAACAGGAGCAACAACGCCGGATTGCAGAAGCGAAGGCCAGACGCGAGGCAGAGGCGATAGAGCGGCAACGGGACGCGGTGGCAAAGGCTCAGGCTGATTTAGCTAGCGCAATGCCAGCAGGCGACACGCACCCATACCTGGCAAGCCACAGCATTACGGCCAACGGCTGGCTAACGCTGCAAGATGACCGGCTAATCGTCCCGATGTACGACATCAACACCGGGGATTTGATCGGGGCGCAAACAATCACGCCGGATGGGGAGAAAAAGTTTACTTACGGCCAGCGGGCGGCGGGTGGGGCGTGCGCATTCGGGAAGCCAGAAAAGGGGCGGCCAGTCTATATCGCTGAGGCAGCGGCAAAGGCGGCGCTGGTTTACCAGGTAACGGGATGCGCTTGTTTTTGTGCTTTTTCAGCTAGCAATATGCCGGCGGTAGCTATCGGGGTGCGCTCACTGTTTGGTGTGGAGACATCAATCACGGTTATTGCGGACAATGACGCGACAGGCACGGGGCAGCGGTACGGGCAGGAGGCAGCAGAAAAAGCCGGTGCGCGGTTGGTGGTGATGCCAAATATCGGCGAGGATGTTAACGACTATTACCGCATCGGCGGTGATTTAGTGGCGCTGTTGTTGCCGCCGAAAAAGCAAAGTGACTGGCTTGTTGATGCAGACAGCTTTGCAGATACACCGGTTGCAGTTGAGTGGCTAATTAAGCGCAATTTGCAAGCCAATGCGCTGATTATGATTCACGGGCCGTCAGGTATTGGCAAGACGTTCCTTGTGCTGGATATGGTGATGCACATTGCGACAGGCCGGCAATGGTGCGACTTAAAAACCAAGCAAGGTGGTGTAGTTTATCTGGCCGGCGAAGGTCATAGCGGCTTAAGAAGCCGGATTGCGTCATGGAAAAAACATCATGGTGTGGATAAATTAGGCCGGATGTGGCTAAGCAAAGGTGGCACGGACTTAAACAAGCCGCAAGGGCTGCAAGACACGATCGAGGCTATCGAATCGCTACCCGAAAAGCCGTCAATCATCGTTGTTGATACTTTGCACCGTTTCCTTAACGGCAACGAGAACGAGGCGCAAGACGCTAAACAAATGATTGATGCGTGTGACGCGCTAATCCGCCGGTTTGGCTGCTCAGTGCTTTTAGTGCATCACACCGGCGTGAGTATTGAGGCACAAGACCGCGCCCGTGGCTCATCCGCTTGGCGCGGCAATTTAGATATTGAGTTTTCGATCCAGCCGGCCAAGGACAGTAACACCGGCTTTGTGCTGGTACAAAAAAAGAACAAAGATAGCGAAGAAGTCGCGCCGCGCATGTTTGATCTGCAGAAAGTTGACTTAGGCTGGATTGACGAAGATGGAGAACCGATTACCGGTGCAGTGGCGGTTTGCACCGATGATCGCAACCAGCCCGAGGAAGAGAAGATCAAGGCACCGTTAAGCGAGAAGGCAGAGCGATTGCTTAAGACATTGAAAATGGCGTGGGTGAAAGATGGCGGCGGAGAGATGACGAAAGCCGGTGTTCCGGTGATTCACGAAGCCGTGGTTAGGGCGTTTATCAATAACCGCGATGAATGTCGGGCGCTTGGGTTAACTGGCACCGGAAGCGGTAGAGATAAGCCGCTGCGAGAATGTATCGATCACCGTCTATTGCAAGCCTTAGATGCTGAGGCAATGACGCACGGCAACCAAAGTTATCACCGTGCCTTTGTAATCACCGATCCGATCAGCCCTGTTTTTGAGTGTATGCAAATTGACTGAAATTTGCTGTTTTGGTCAATATGACGGTTTCGCAGTGCGCCAAGCCTTTGGCGCACTATGGCGCACTACTGCGCACCATGGTTTTTTTGGGAGTTAATTTTGAAAAAAGCATTTAATATCAATGGTTTAACAATGCTAGTGCGCCAAAATAAATACGAAAATCCACATTTCACGGGGGGCAAATTTGCGATGGTGCGCCACAGTGCGCCACAACCCCCCCCACCCCCTAAAGGGGTGGGGGGTGCATGGCGCGCTAGCTAGCATCATTGCAAGCGACAAAAAACGAAAAAAATTAAGTAATAGTGCGCCATAGAAAAAAACGGGTTTTGGCGCACTCCAAATTTCCCAAAACAAGGACTGAAAAACATGAGCGATTTTGAGAGCGTGACCATCCAGCTACCCTACCCACCATCGGCTAATCGTTACTGGCGGATTTTCCGGAATCGGGCGGTTTTGTCGGCGGAGGCAACCGAATATAAGCGAGTGGCAAAAGGGACTGCTATTTGCTGCGGCGTAAAGGCACCTAGCAGCGACGATTTTCTGTCGGTTGTAGTCGTGTTGCACCCAAAGCAAAAAAAAGACGGTACAGCGTCCAAAACGGTTATCGATTTGGACAACTGCCTAAAGGTAGCTTTAGATAGTTTGCAGGGAACGGTGTATGAAAACGACCGTCAGATTATCGAGATACATGCAACCTACGGTGCACCAAAAGACGGCGGCGGACTCACGGTGTCGATCAGCAAAAAATAGCGGTGTAAGTTTTATGATTTTTTCATAGACAAAAAGCCGGCCATGTTCCGGCTTTGAAATCATCTTGACGTGTTACAATGTATCAATTCCCGATTATCAAAAAAGGTGGATAGAATGCCCCTTCACATGCCAACAGAAAAAACTAGATCTGAGGTGTCGGCGTTAACATCGTTTGGCATCACGCAAGAAGAAATAGCCGCATATCTCGACATCGACCCAAAGACGTTACGCAAACACTACCGGCGCGAGTTAGAGACAGGAAAAACAGCGGCCACAGCCAAGATTGCGCAGCGGCTATTCGATGTTGCCATGGAGGGGAATGTCGCAGCACTGATTTTCTGGCTGAAAACACGGGCAAGATGGCGTGATGATGGCGGCGATACGAACGAAGACGTTGCGCAACCTATCGCAGTGACGGTTGAAGTTAAAGATGCGCGAAAGAAAGCTGACGATGCCAAGTCTTAACGTGCCACAGGCTAAATTCTTGACGCTTGATCGAAAGTTTCGCGGCTTCGTATCTGGTTTCGGGTGCTTGCGAGGAAGCACCCTTGTTATCACTGAGTTTGGCCCTATGCAAATTCAGGAAATAGATCGGCCAATGCGAGTTCTATCGTGGTCTGCGAAGAACAATCGATTTGAGCTTGCTCTAAGTGGTGGAGCGTTCCCAAAAGGTGTGGCGAGTCTTTACCGAGTCGTGACGCAGCAAGGAGAATTTGTAGCAAGCGGACATCACCGCGTGCTTTGCGCTGACCATAAGTATCGACAAGTGGCAGACTTGACCTCAGGCTGTAAGCTGCTGACATCTTCGCAAACCCTTCTTCGCTCCAGTTTGGGCGCTGTGCCGCAATCGTTGCACGCAGATGATCCGCATTCGTTGCGAACAATCGCAGATTCAATGGGTCGTTATGCAGATGCAGCCCGTCAATATGGTCTACGACTTCTTCTGGCAAAAGGTATCTGCCAAGATTCTGTTCAAGAATCAAGCGATGCTCAAGAATGTAGCCGGTTGATCGAGCGTGCGGATGATTTGCTGGAGCGCGAACTAACGCATACCCGTCTAGATCAATTATCCTCCCGCATTTGTAGAAATGGTTTGCTTCACCACGTTGCGCCCCGCGAGGCAGGCGAGGCGCGCCAGCGATGCGAAGTATGTTTTGAACATGCTTGTCAGAGCATCCAATCTGAGCAGCAATTTCAGCAGAAGAAAGCGAACCGTCAGCAAGCGCAAGAATTTTCGACTGTAGAGAGTCGGCGCGAGGGGTTGGCTTTTTCCGCTGCTTTAGAACAATACCGTAAGCCGCAATGCACCGATACACCACAGCCCTATCGCATCCAGCAATCCTTGCAACATCCATCACACTGCGGTCAGGCGAAGCTAGCGAGCAAACCAGTTTTTCGAGATCAGTCATGTAATCACTCCTTAATTGAATCCTGCAACATTATATCAGTTTCGTTGCTGGATTCGCAAGAGGCTTACTATGATTTGCAAGTGTTGGATAACAACAACTACGTTACCGTGGATGGCGCTATCCATCACAATAGCGGAAAAACGTGGGCTGGTTGCGCTGGCATTGCCATGCACTTTTGCAATCACCCGAAAGTCTCTGCGGGTTACTTCGCGCCCACTTATCCGCAGATTAGAGACATCTTTTACCCAACGATTGAAGAAGTTTTGCATGACTGGGGGATGCGCTGTCAGATAAAAACCAGTGATAAGGAGGTGGACGTTTACACCGGCAACACTTACCGTGGAACGGTCATTTGCCGCTCTCTCGATCGACCTGAAACGATTGTTGGCTTTAAGATTGGGCACGCGTTGATTGATGAGCTGGATGTGATGAAAGAAGACAAAGCTCAATTAGCGTGGCGCAAGATCATTGCTCGGATGCGCTACAAAGTGGACGGATTGCGAAACGGTGTTGATGTCACCACCACTCCTGAGGGTTTCAAATTTACATACCGACAGTTTGTCGAGCAATTATCGCAAAATGATAAACTTTGCGATTTATACGGCATTGTCCACGCTAGCACATATGATAACGAGAGCAATTTGCCTGATGATTATATCCCATCGTTGGTGGCAAGCTACCCCAAAGAGCTGATTAGCGCGTACATTAACGGGCAATTTGTCAATCTGACATCGGGTAGCGTTTACCCATCTTACAGCCGCGAACGATGTCGCAGCAAAGAAACAATCCAGCAAGGCGAAACGCTTTACATTGGCCAAGATTTTAACGTCTATCGCATGACGTCAGTTATCTTTGTGAAACGCACAAACGGCTTTCATGCCGTTGCAGAACTGGTTGATTTACGCGACACACCACAGGTGATTCGCACAATCAAAGATCGGTGGCCATCGAGTAAGATTGTCATTTACCCTGACTCAAGCGGCAAATCGGCAAAGTCATCCGATGCCAGCGTGTCTGATATTGCGCTATTGCAACAAGCCGGTTTTGAGACCAGATTCAAGCCAACCAATCCTGCTGTGCGTGATCGGGTTATGTCGGTAAATAAATCGTTTGAGGCCGGCTTACAATGGGTAAATGACGCAACTTGCCCCAAATACGCCCAAAGCTTAGAGCAACAGGTTTACGACAAAGCAGGCGAGCCTGACAAGTCCTCAGGAAAAGACCACGCTACAGACGCCGGCGGCTATGTGATAGCCTACGAATTTCCAATCCACCGCCCAGTTTTACGCACGAAAGCGAGATTTTAAGATGCCAGTCAACACGCAACATCCACTTTACAGCCAAGCAACAGACCGCTCACAGACGGTGCGCGATGTCGTTAAAGGCGCATACGCTGTTAAGTCAAAAAAGACGCGCTATTTACCGATCCCTAATCCCGAAGACTACAATTCAAACGACCCCGTCACAGCAAAGCAAGCCCAAGACGATTACGCAGACTACCTCTACCGCGCACAATTTTTGGGCGTTGCCGGCTTAACGATGCAGGGTTTTCTCGGGGCGATTTTTCGGAAACACCCTGAATACGAATTACCTCCCGAACTCGATTACGCAATCGAAGACATGGACGGCAATGGCACGTCAGTAGCGCAATTCGCGAAACAGATTTGCGCTGAGGCAATGCAATCCCCTTTTGTCGGCATCCTCGCTGACTACCCCGACGTGCCCACGGGGCTGACCGAATCACAACGGCGCACGATTAACGCTCGGGCAACGGCGAAAATTTATCCGATCGAAAGCATTATCAATTTCCGAACCGAAACCATCGGTGCACGAACACTTATTAAACGTGTCGTGTTGCGTGAAGATGTTGAGGTAGAAAGCGAACAAGATCGCTTTACGATCGAGATTGAACGGCGTTATCGCGTACTAGAGCTGATCGGCGGCATTTATCATCAATCACTCTATGATGACACCGCAAAACCACTGACTGAACCAAAACCCATCTTGGCGAACGGCCGGCCAATGGATTTTGTCCCGTTCCACGTTATCGGCTCGCAATCAAACCGATTCGATTACTCGCAGAAAGCGCTTTTAGAAGATATTGCAGACGTAAACCTGTCGCACTATTTATTGAGTGCTGACTTGATGGAGAACCTGTTTATTCATGGCCGTAGCACGCTGTTTTTGACATCTGACATGGGTCAAGAACAGTACGATGCCGCAAACCCCAACGGCATCCGCGTGGGTAGCCGCACAGCGCATTTCTTAGGCGCAAACGGTAGCGCAACACTCTTGCAAGCCGATGCAGCAAGCGCCCTGCAAGTCGCTGTTGACGCAAAGCTAGACGATATGCAACGCATGGGAGCACAGCTTATCACGCCGCGCACAGGCACGGAAACAGCAGAAGCCGCACGCATCAGAGCATCGTCAGAATCATCTCAGCTTGAAACGCTGGTCGACAACGTCAGCGAGGGTATTGAGGACGTGTTAGAGAGTATGGCGCTGTTCATGGGCGTGCAAAACATGGATACGATCACGTTCGAACTAAATCGCGAATTGTTCCCAACAATTATCAGTCCGCAAGAAGTGGTGGAGCTAAGAAACCTTTACGCCGATGGCTTAATTAGCCGTGAACAGGTATGGCGAAAATTGCGTAAAGCAGGCTGGATTGATTCCGAAATAACCGACGATGAGCTAGATCAAGAAATCGGCGACGGTATCGGCGAGGAAATGACTCAAAACCCTTGACGGTTTAAAACTTTCAACCTATGATTCAAACCACTGAAGCGGCATTGTCAATCAGGTACGAAAAATGGGAATTATCGCTTGAAGCCGCTTCGGTTGACACCTCGGAAAGACGAGTCTCCACACAACAACCAACGCATAAAGGACTATTATGCGCAAGCAATGCAAGCGTAAGACCTACGCTAATCCGCTAGCAGCTTTTGCGGACATCGAACGCCAAAAAGCCATCCCACGCGACACCTATCTTGATGTTGCAATCCTGTCTTACCTGAATCTTGATAAGCTCTCTCGTGGCCTTGTCCCGCGTGTCGGCCTCACCAAGCCCGAAGTCTATCCTGCCGCCATCCAATGGACTACGGCAATGCTGTTAGGCGTGTCTCTAGCTAAACAAGCAATGCACGCCGGCAATAAAGCGTGAGGTCTAGAGCTGCTGCGAATCGCCGAATCTGCGTATCACGCTTTTGCCGATGCTGCTGATCGCGCTAACAAAAGCACATCGGGTTACATCGTACTCAACAGCGATCAACTTCAGCGGTCTCGAAAATTTGCTAACAAATTTGACGCTGTGTTGCAGCGTTGCAGCATCGGCAACCTAGTGGACGCAACTGCCGACGCAGAGCGCGCGCTAATCAAAGGGGGGTTTAAGTTAGCATGAAAACATCAACTGACAACAAGGTTCTGGTCGGCGACTACGTTATGCTAGACGCCACAATTCACCCGCCGCCAAAACATCAGCAAGTGCTGTGCGGCTCTATGAAATACGGGACAACAATCAAAGGTGTTTTTGACCAGAAACACCACGATTGTTGGTTGCCGATGCCACGTTTCCCAGATTCGGTGAAAGAGCGCTATCGTCAGGAGGTCGAAAATGGCAAGACCTAGGACGAAAGAGATTCATCCTATGTTGTTAGATGGCGAATGGCTAAAGCGTCAGTATGTTGAGCTAAAGCGCTCAACAATCGAAATTGCCTCGCTTCTAGGTGTCCATTACGCTGATGTTTCTAACGCGCTCAAAAGTTTTGGTGTTGAGATTCGCAGTGTTAGCGAAAGGCAGAATGTAGTTATGCTCAACAAAATGAAATTGCATCCGCTAAACTTCCCGCGGCTTGATGTGTTTAATGCGCTTTGCTACACAGCAACGCCGACTAAAATTGAGTGCGCTCACGAGAGATTGTCGCGCGAATTACCAAGCATGAAGATTGAAGCGCACCACAGCGATGATCGTGATCAGATTCACCGATTCGTCAATAAGCACATAAGTGGCGAGTCAATTCGGACATCAACAACAATCAACACAAGCCGATTCGGTTTTTAACCTAACAACACCAGCTTATTAGGCTGGTGTTTTCTATTGCTCCCATTGTGTTATGATATAACGTAATCAACTAAGGAGGTTAGCTGTGCCAAAATACTTAATCGAGTCTCTCGATAGTGTCGATGAGGCTTTACGCGGCTTTTACAAACAACGCGAAGACGGTAAATATCAACTGCAGCTTGAAGATGTGTCTGTTGACGGGCTGATCGGCAAACGTGATGAATTGCTTAACGAGCTTAAGCAAACGAAGTCGCAACTAAAAGCCATTGAAGCAAACACGCAAGACGCTGAGAAAAAGCGTCTTGAAGAAGCGCAGCAGTTTGAGCAGCTTTACCGTAGCGCGGAAGCGGAAAAGGCGCGATTTGCGGCTGAATTACAAGCGCTTAATGAGCGGGTAATTAGCGAGAAGCGAACGAGCGAGGCGCTTAAGTTTGCATCTCTTGTTACCAGCAATCCAAAACAGCAACAGTTGTTGGTGCGTGAGTTGATTGATCATATCAAGCCCACTGAAACCGGTGAGTTGTCTGTTGAAGGCTTGCTGGCTGGTGATCTTGAAACAGTCAAATCACGCATCAAGACCGAATACCCGTTCTTGGCTGACGCTGTTGTTTCTACCGGTGGCGGTGCTATCGGCGGTGCAACAGTCCCACAGCAAGCGCAAGGTAATCAGGCTGCGGAAGCGGCAAAGACAAAAGGCGATTTACACGGCTTTCTTGCCGCATCGCTCATCCCGACAACACAAGGAATCTAAATCATGGCTAACGAAGTTTTATCCCCCAATCTGTCCGCCCTCCTGACCCGCAAAGTCATTGACGATGCTTTCGAGATTGCCCGATCGAACCGCACAGGTATCTTGCAAGTTGTTGCGATGGGCGAAGCCGTTGTGCCGTATGAAGGTTACAAAATGTCTTGGCCGGACATGCGCGTTGACGCAACTAGCTCAACTACCACTGCAGCAGTTTTAGTTGGCGCTACCACCATCCCTGTGGCAGACGGCTCTAAATTCCGCGCAGGTATGTTGATGTCCCCTGTTGACTCAGATGAAGTTATTTTAGTGACTGCGGTAAGCGGAAATGACTTGACTGTTACCCGTGGTTTTGGTGGTACTACTGCCGCCGCGCTGACATCGGGTCAAAAGCTGGTTATCGATTCGGTCGGTCGTGAAGAAAACTCGCAAGCGGAAAATGATGGTATTTCCCAGCCAGACCCGATGGAAAACTACTTCCAGATGATGGACACCGCTGTTGAGATGTCGCGCCGCTCGCTGGCAACGGCTCAGTTTACCAACACTAATGACCTGACTTTCCAAGTTGCGGAACGGATCCGCCAACTGACTATTCAAATGGATCGGGCGTTGGTGCGTGGTCGTAAAGCCACTGCAACCATTGGAGGTAAGCTTATTACTTACACCGGCGGCTTGCGTTATTTCTTCGATCAATCCGGCGCGGTCAAAGTGGACAATTCCGGCGCAACGTTGACGCTGGATGCAATCAACGCGCTGAACGCAGAGATTATCTCACGTGGTGGCACTACCAACACCTTGGCCGTTGGCCTGGCATTGGGCCGCAAACTGTCCGCGCTGGTAGCCGCAAATTACAACAGCCAACGCCTGTCCGAATGGACTGCAGACGAAGGCTCATTGCTCACATTGCCAAGCGATTTACCGCTTGTGGGTAACGTCAACCGCATTGTGATTGACACTAACTTAGCAGACAATGAGCTGATGATTTTTGATAGCTCAATGATCAATATTGTCCCGATGGCCGCCGGCAATGCCGCTGATTCTGGCAATTGGCGAACCAAGGATGCCACGATCAACGGTCAAGATGGTGAGTGCGTCCGCATCTTGGGCGACTTCGCAATGCGCGTGCGTCAGTCCAAGACACACATGGCCCGTATGTATAACATCGGCCTGTAAGGGGTAGCGACATGGTATTGGTCGGTAAATCCGGCCTTTACCATTTCTTGGGTCGGATTATTGAGGTGCCCGAGAATGGTGAGGTCGAGGTAAACGAAAAGCCGCTGATTGAAGCAATGAAAGCCGCCGGCTTCACAGTGGCGAAAGCAAAAAAAGGCGGTGATAACGATGCTGGATCATCTGACTAGCTGGTTTAACTCACATCTATCCACAGCCCCGAACGAGCCTACAGCGCGCCTTCGCGTTGATCAAGCCCAAACAGGCTTTTTCGAGGGGCGCGAGTTTCGCACGTTCGCTGAGTTCGATATTCCGTCTGGTCAATCGCGTGTATTGCGGTTTGCTTCCCCTGTTGACTTTATTTTGTTTGCGCAAAATCTATCGATAGATCAAGGCGCAATCCGCCTGTCCGCAATCACCGATGGGGTATCCGGCGGGACGTGGACGGCATTGCCGGTGATTGGTAAAAACCGCATGACTAGCCGCCGATTGTACGAAGGTGGCTATTACCAATCCAAGGCGACACTAGAAAGCGGCGGGACGGTGACAGGTGGCACCGTGGTTGAAGTGGTGCGTGTTGTTGCGGCTAACTCAACAGCCCAACAATCTACTGTCGGCGGTAGCGTAGCGGATGAGCGTGGGTTACCAGCGGGGACGTATCACTTGCGGCTGGAGAACATTAGCAATGGTGCGGCCAAAGGTGTATATTCGCTGTTTTGGGAAGAGAGACCATGAAAAAATTGAAGAAACAAAAGAAAACCGACTTTGTTTTTGCGCTGCGTCAGATTGTCAAAGGTCGCCGTGTTAAGCGTCAATCTCACGACCTTGGCACATTCATCGGCCTGCACGTCGAACATGGCACATTCGTTCGAGAAGGTTGTGGAACGGTGATTAGCTACGCAAATTATCTGTTTCAGAAGACGCTGAATAATCAGTTTGTTCCGTATCAGCCGACTCAAGAAGATATGCTGGCCCACGATTGGGTGGTGTTGCCTGAATATAAATAGGCTGAGATGTTGACACCGTGGAGCAGGTGTTAGATAATAGCACTTCAAACTTTCAAACCATCCATTTTGCCATTTGCACTGGCTTTGGGTGAAAACTGGAAAGAGCCCCCTTAGACATCGGAAATCTAAGATTGGGGCTTTTTCTTTATGTGACGCTTGACACAACACCGCTCACGTTAGATAATCACCTTGGTTTTACAGGTTTGCATCCTGTGTTGTTGTGTGTCTCATGGTATAGTCCCCGTGAGAAATTAAACCCAAGTCCTGTGTCGTCAGGCTTGGGTTTTTCTATGGGCGGTTAGAAGTTTTCGATACTGACATCCTTACCGGTGCGCCGCCATACATCTTTGCGTTTCAGATAGGCTAGATGCCTGCAATGGTCGCATCGGTCTTGGGTGTTTTGCTCGTTTTTAATCGCCTTTGCCTTGCGAGTTGAGTACCTTCCACAATCGCATCTAACCACCCACTTCATTGACTTCCCGCCCACCAAATCAGCAATACCAACAACTGTCAATCTCCCAATGCGCCACCCAGTTAGGTCAACAAAACTTTCAGCCGAAAGCTCATACTTGCTAACAGGTCGTGTTGGGATCGGGTTTTCGCTATCGTGCCCGTTACCTTTTGTGTTTGGCGCGTATTGCACACCAGCAGACACAACCAGTGCTGCTGTTCTGTTTACGGGCCGTCGCGTCAAAATATCGTCAAATTTACTCATGTTTAACCTCGTTAAAAACAGTTATTTCAGTTTTGGCAAGCCTGGATGGTTAATGCGAGTCTCGCCTATTCGCGTGATTCTCACTGTGTCAGCAAACCGCATGACGTGCTGCTTTGCCAGCGTGTAAATGTCTTTGTAATCCATTCCGGCGGCCATACCTTGCTCAATAGCTGCTTTGGCAATGTACTCTGCGGTGGTTAAAAAAGCCAAATCTAGCGCGTCTAGCGTATCGCGAAAGTTTGACGGTACAGGCTCACGCTGGCTGATGAGGTCTAGCGCGGCGTATTCCATTTTCGTAATGTTGCTGTAGTACCGTGATGCGTTCTTGCTGCCTTGATTGGTGGCATATTCTACAAAGCGCTGGATTGCATCTGTAACAGACTTTCTAGCCGCCTTGCCTTGCAGTCGCGCTTGCTTCCATTCCAACGCTTCATTCTGTTGGGTAAGCCGATCTTCCATCATGTTAAAGGCTTTGATGTAAGCCTCTTTCCATTTGGCGGCCTTGTCGCCGGTGAACCCCATACAAAGGAAGGTGAAGCCGTCCCGTGTCATGCGGTACATTGGCTTGTTGTGCCCCTGAACTGATTTGTAATCCGTGCGCACAAAATTGTGCGCACGAAATTCATCGGAGCAATCCAAGGTTTCAATAGACCGCAAAACCGTGCGATGTTCACGCCCAAACTTCTTTGCAACAATGATCGATGTTGTCATTGGCTTACCTTCGATCATTTCCACAATCTTTTCCATTTCAAAATCTCCAAAAGTAGGAACCTCTATTGTCCAACTTTCCGCCGATTGCGTAATTCAGATTTGGGACGTGTATTTACAGAAATGCGACTGCTCAAAATTGCGCAGTCGCCCCATTATCTGCAACATTCCCTTTTCCGTTTGAAACGGAAAATGGTTAACCCATTGAAAACACTACGCAAAATAAAAAAAAGGCCACACAATTAAGTGTAGCCTCACTTTTAGTTATCTAGAAAATCCAGACTTACTCAACACCAGTCGAACCAAACCCACCATTACCCCGATCAGTTTCGCCCAACGCCACAACGTTTACCCAATCTACTGATAACACGGGCACAATCATTAGTTGTGCGATGCGGTCGCCGGCGCGAAAGATTACGGGATAATCACTGTTATTGTGCAAGATCACGCCAATTTCCCCGCGATAGTCGCTGTCGATAACGCCAGGTGCATTTAGCACTTGGATGCCGTGCTTAGCCGCTAACCCACTGCGGCTGCAAACAAGGGCTGCATAGCCTTCTGGTAGCTCAATAGACAGTCCTGTTGGCAAAACTTCAGTATCGTTTGGACGAACAACGATCGAGTCGTCATCGTCTGTCGGTGTATAGCGAAGATCGTATGCAGTACTGCCTGCTGTTGCCCGTGTCGGCTGCTGGCCGGTGAATTTAATCACCATGGCTTTGCTTACACCGCCTTGCACGGTGCTTGCTGTTTGCGGCCAGTCTGCTACGTCTTCAGGCCAATTATCGCTAACAAACCCCATCGGCCAGAATGCGTCACTGACATCAGATTTCCGGATTAAGTGCATCACACCAGTCTTGATGTTTTTGTGCAGCAAAACCAGTTCAAACTCTGTCGAGTTCGGCTTAGTCAGCGGTAGTTCCGCGATAAAGTCGTGGGTTTGACCTGTTGCCTTGCACTGTGCCCGCCGAATCGGGTAACCGTTAATTCCTGCTTTCATTTCAAAACTCCCTTTCAAAATTAAGACACTTCACAACCACCGTACCATCAGAATCACGCTTGATCTGCGGCATGGTGTTAAATGGCAATGCGCTGCAATCTGCTTTGATGTGCGCGCAGCCTTTGCACATTGTTCCGCTCGGACGGTGTGTTGGGCCTTGGTTTGTGGCCCATGATGTTATCTCGCCTGTTTCTAAGTCTAGCCACAGGCCAAAGCTGCGTGTGATGGTCATTTAATTTGCGCGCCATTCTTCGGATAATAGCTAATCACCGCGTCAGGATGATGGGGTTTGTTTTCAAAAAAGAATTTTTCTCTTTTCGGCTTCTTCTTGACTGTGCCAAATCCAACAACCTTACCTTCAAACATAACTCTGCCAGAAGTCCCTACCCCACCACCGTGCCAAACAAGAGGTGCGCGGCCGTAATAGAATGTGATTGTGGTTTTTGACTGCTTGCGACCATTGCGCCATTTTAACCACCGCGCAAGCTTCATCTTTCGCAGCTTGTTAATACGTCCCATCTTCAAAACTCCCTAAACATCCTTTTGCGCTTTTTTCAGCGCGGCGATTAACTCATCTCGCTCATCGTCTGAAATCTGTGCTTTTAGCGCATCAGACGGCGTAGCTGCGGAAACCACAGGCCGCCAATGCGTAACTACCGATTCCACATAACATGGGATTTCAGAAACCACCTCCCCGCACAGCGTCCACCGCCCCGTGTCGGCTAACCAGAAGTCACTGATAACAATCCCTTCGCCGCCGCAGAACTCCGTTTTTGCGACAGAAACCTCATACCAGCCGCTTTCATCCGGCATACGGTCTAACACTGACACCCACTCATCAGCGGTATCTTTGTCATCAGCAACAACTTCATCACGGGCGGCGAGCATTGCATCAGCTTGCTTGTAAGCTAAGCGAGCAATATCAGCTTCTTTCGTGTCGATCAGATTGTCACTTGACAACATGGCCTGCATTGCTAACCCTGCAAAATGATCTCGCAAGGTTAAGTGATCTGCTTTTTGCATCTTTACAACTCCCTTTTGTTGACACCCCGAACTATACGCAACACAGCCCGTTCTAGCCATGAATGGTTTTCATGGTGTTATGAATTACGTTCACTTTCAATTATTTTTGCTTAACGCTAAATTAAGCGTGTCAACAAAAGGAGATATGACATGTCTTTAGTCGCTGCAGTATTTGTTGCTGCTGGTGGGTTTATGGCGGGCAGCTTATTTTTGTCCGGAGATTTTTCATCTTTGCTAGCACTCGGTCTTTTTGGTTGTTTCGTTTATTTAATTTTTCTTCTTAACGATCTTTAATATACAAACCTCAACAAAGGGCTAAACCATGTCTCTGCTAATCGCTGTCTTTGTCGCCATTGCCAGCCTTGTTGCCGGCAATCTTCTCTGGTTCAACTTGTCTAACGATGGCTTCCTGTGGGCTGTTGTCGGGCTTGTCTGCTACATCGTTTGCTTACTAGTTTGCCTGCTGTTCTGCATGGCTGCGGTCTCGATTGCTCAGCACAATCGACTTAGCAAATAACTCATTGTCCCGCGTGCTAAAATAACCCCTGTTTATTCCCAAACAGGGGTTTTTGCTATGGATTTAGCAGCGTTAGGGTTCTCGCTAGATACCCGTCCTTTAGAGAAGGGCAAAAAGCATTTAGAAGAATTAGCGGAAGCCGCAGGCAAGGCGGAAAACGCAGCGGAAGAGCTGGGTAAGTCGAACCGCAAGGCCGGTGAAGATGCCAAGAAATACGGCAAAGATACGCAGGGTGCAGCAGAAGAGACTGAACGGTTAGCGCGAGAGCAGAAGAAAGCATCAGAAGCCACACGAGGGCTTAGCGGCATGTTGGGTGGCTTGGCGATTAGTTTCGGTGGCTTAATGGTGGCTCGGGATGCGGTAAATGCCATCGCTGAATTTTCGAAAGAAGTCGCTACGCTAAAGGCTACTATCGGCGGAACGGCTGAAGAAATGTCGGCGTTGCGTGAGCAAGCTAAACTTGTCGGTAGCTCAACATCTTTTAGTCTCGCGGAAGTCGCCAAGGCGCAACGTGTGTTAGCTCAAGCTGGCTTAGAGGCGCAAGACATTTTGCGCGCAACACCTGATGTCCTGAAATTTGCCCAAGCCGGTGATTTTAAGAACCTCGAAGATGCGGCGGAATTGCTTGTTGATGTCTCCAGCCAAACCGGAAAGACAGCAAAGGATTTCAAGCAGCTATCTGACGTGATGGTGGCAACGGCTGACACGTCCACTACATCCGCTCAGCAATTGGCATTTGGTTACAAATACAGCGCGACGCTAGCTAAAGAGATGGGGACTGAATTCAAAGAAACGTCCGCCGCTCTCGCACTTCTCACGAATAACGGCATCAAGGGTGAGTCCGCAGGTACTGCATTGCGCGGCATGATGATGTCGCTGCTTAACCCAACCAACGAAGCTGAAAAGCTGTTTAAGAAACTTGGATTTAACCTGAACGAGTTAAATCCGGCGGTTAATGGCCTGATTCCGGCTCTGTCAAAACTGCAGGAAAAAGCCATCTCAATGCCGGATTTAGCCGCGCTATTTGGCACTGAGGGCGCAACAGCCGCGTCAATCTTGACTAAGCAGTACGACAAGCTTGGCGGAATGATTGCCAAAATCGGCGATTCGGCGGGCATCACTGATAAAAAATCTAAGGTGATGTCAGATAACCTTAAAGCCGCAATAGCTAGCATCGGATCCGCTGCTGAAGCTGCGGCGATTGAAATCTCTGATCGAATCGGCTTTGAAGAGTTTGCGAAAAACGCATCACAAAATATCTCGGGCGTGATTGGCGAATTGTCCGGCCTGAACGACAAAGCCCGTGAAGCCGGTACGCTGGCAGAAGAGCAAGCGCAAAAATACGCGGACATGGGTAACGCGCTCAAAGCGGCCGGTGTTATCGCGGGTGGTTTTGTCGCATTACAGTTGCCGGCAATTTTTACCGCAACAGCAACAGCTATCACCAGTGCAGCTTTGGCAATTAAAGGGTTTACGCTGGCTTTGGCATCCAATCCGTTTGGCTTGGCTGCGGTTGCAATCACAACGCTGACTGCGGCGACCATCTATTATCAAGATGAGATTGTCTCTGTCGGCGACACCACTGCCACCGTGGGCGATGCGATCATGGCGACATGGGAGGAGACGGGTGGCGCTGTTTTGCAAACTGCTGCTGACATCCTGAGCTATTTCAGTGATGCGATGTCTGGTGTTTCCGCGTCTTCTGAATCGTCAACAAGCGCAATTCAAACTGTCTGGTATTACACCGGTGGCGCGATTATTGAAGCTATCAAGATGGCTGTCAATTACGCGCTTAACGCATTTCCGGCGATGCAGATTCAAGCCGAGGCGACAGCCAACGCTATTTCAGCAGCGTTTATGCGGGCGGCTCAATTTGACTTCTCAGGGGCGGCTAAAGCATTTACCGATGCAACCGGCAAAGGTAACGCTGACGCCGTTGCGCGGCTCAAGCAAGACAATTTTGCAATCCTGACAACCAATATCGCCCAAAATTTAGAGCGCAAAAAGGGCGTTGCGCTGGCTGAAAAAGAAGTGCAGTCAGAGTTGAAGCGGTTAAAAGCCAGTCAAGAAGCGTTCGCGACAACCAAGAAAGCCAATGAGGTTAAAAAAGGGCCAACTGGCCGCACCGACATTGGCGAAGACAAGAAAAGCAAAAAAGCCGCAGACGGGGCGAAAAAACTTGCATCTGAACAGGAAAAGCTGAACAACCTTTTGCAAAAAGGGTCTGGTTTTTCGGCCTCTTACGCCGAGAGTCTCGCACTACTCGCTAAGCATCAAAACAAAATCCCAGTCGAAGAATATCGCGCCGCAGTTGAGCGGCTCATTCTGTCGGAAACCGATGCTGGCAAAGCTGCTAAAAAACACGCCGAAGAACTCGCCAAGCTGCAAGAGCAATTCGCCAATGACGATGCAAAACGCACGCAAAACTTGCAATGGCAAGCCGAAGAATTAACGTTGCAGGCATCGCTAATCGGCAAAACCAGCACTGAGCAAGCGTACTTGGTCGCGGCTTTTGAGGCAGAAAAAGAGATCCGCTCTCAGATTATCGAGCTCACGCAAGATCAAGCGCGATATGAGCGCGAAGGTAATGCATGGGCGGTCGAAGCAATTGAAAACCGTATCGCTAAACTGCAGGACGAAGCTCAAGCACGCAAAGATGCAGCAGGGACGCTGGCAGCTCAGAAAGCGGTGTTGTCAGGCTGGCAAAGCGTAAGCAGCGACATCGAACGAGCATTGACCGACAGCTTAATGCGAGGCTTTGAAAACGGTGAAAACTTTGTCGATTCGCTGAAAAACTACATCGAAAACGCATTTAAGTCGCTTACAATCCACATCTTGTTGCAACCTGTAATGGGGCCGATTAACAGCGTTGGCGGTCAATTCTACGGCCAGATCATGGGTGGGCAGCCGCAGCAAGGGCAGCAGCAAGGAGGAGGGTCGCTAAACAACTTGTTGTCTGGCTTTACCAGCAACAGCACAGGACAGACCCTGTCTAGCATGGCCACGTCAGCCGGTCGATTGTTTGGCTATAACACGGCACCCCTTGCAGCCGAAACCGTATCGATGTTTGTGGATGGATCACAAGCCATCTACGGCTTTACCGATGCCGCTGCAACCGCCGCCCAAAGCATGGGCGTACTGGAAGGCAGCATTAGCAGCATCGCCACCAACGCCAGTGCTATCCCAAATTGGGGCTATGGCGTGGCCGGTATTGGCGGTGGTTTGGCTGGTGGCTTTATCGGCGACGAAGTATTTGGTGGCAAGGGTTACGCCAACACCGGCGGCAGCCTTGGCGGTAGCGCAGGGGCATCGCTGGCTTTGGGGGCAGGGGCAGGGCCGCTAGGCATCACTGCTGCTGTGATTGGCGGCTCTTTGCTTGGTGGTGGTCTAGGCTCGTTATTTGGCGACCGTGAGCCAGACATGCGTAAGGCAAAATTTGGCTATGGCGCAAGCGACGCATTGCGCGAAGAGGGTTTGCGCACTGGTTGGACGGGCTCTAGTGTCTTCGGCCAATTCCGCACTTACGAAGATCAATGGTTTAGCGGTAGTGAGATGGGTGCAGCAATGGGGCAGTTTATCGATTCGCTTGAGTCGTTAGATAACGCCGTTGCTGACTCTCTCAAATTAACCGGCGATCAGACGCAATCGGCCATCGATGCACTTAAAGCCATCGATAAAGAGTACAGCTTCGGGATGCAGTGGGGGGATTTCACAGCTAACTCAAAAGCCCGTGAGCAAATCGCAGTTGATCGTTACGCTACCATTCTTGATAGTGTAGAGGCTGGATGGGGTGACTTTGTCCGTCAATTTCAAGGCTCATTTGATGAGTTTCCGACTTACCTGCAAGGCGTTATTGCCGCCATGTCGCTATTCCTCGAGGAGTCGGGAGAGCTAGAGCGTGTCTTTGGGCAGCAAGTTAGCAGCATCAAAGAGTTTGAGCGTTTTGCGAAGTCGGGCGAAACATCCGCCGCTGCATTCCAGCGTCTGTACGGTGTTTTCCAGATCACTAACCGTGTGTTGGAGTCACTCGGAAAATCAGCCAAGGGCGCTAACTTAGCAACCGCCGATTTGCGCGAAAGTTTTATCAAGCTAGCCGGCGGCATGGAGTCTTTGTCGGGTTACATCCAGCAGTATTACGATGGCTTTTACACGGAAGCAGAGCGCACCGCTGTTGTGATGGCTGAACTGCAAAAAGAGTTCGATAAGTACGGCGCGACCGTTCCGGCGACGCGGGAGGAATGGCGCAAGCTGATGGAGTCGCTAGACTTATCAACCGACTTTGGGCAGCAAGCGGCAGTTAAGCTCTATCAGCTACAGGGTGCGTTTCTCTCTGTCACAAAATCCACGGACGAACTACGACAAGCTCAACAGCAAGCCGCCGATGATGCTAAACGTGCAGCAGATCAGGCGCGAGAAGACGCATTGCGCGCACAGCAAGAAGCGGAAGATGCTGCACGTCAAGCAGTCGAAGATGCGCGACAACAAGTCGAGGAAGCCTACAACCGCGAAGCCGACGCGATTCGCACAACGATTGATCGTCTCGAAGATTTTATCAAGTCTGTCCGTGATTTCCGCGATTCGCTGTATCTCGATAGTGAATTGTCAACGCTAAGCAAATACGATCAGTATCAGTTTGCACGTCAAAAATTCGAAGAAGTGCAAGCTAAAGCGATGGCCGGCGACCCAGAGGCGTTGGCGCAGCTCGAGCAATCTTCCCGAGATTTTCTTGAATACAGCAAAGCTTACAATGCGAACAATTTGCAATATCAGCAAGACTTTGACCGCGTCCAATCGATTCTGAACGGCGCTCAAGCAACAGCGCAAAGTCAGTTGAGCACAGAACAAGCGCAGTTAAGCACGCTAAATCAAATGGTTAGTGGCATCTTGCAAGTCAACGAATCTGTGATGTCGTTATCACAAGCGATTGCTAATTACAATTTGGCGATGATGGCTTTACAGGCTGCTAAGGCCGGTTCTGCATCAGGCGGTGCAGGTGTAGGCGGTGGCAAGGTAAATGGCTCTGGTACTGCTAGTGGTGGCACAAACACTGCTGGTACTGGTGGGGCTGGAGTAACTATCGGCAATAAAGACTACGGTATTACTGGTAGCGGCACAGGTTACCAAAAGGCTGTCGACGATTTGCTTAATAGTTATTTGACAAAATACGGCTATACGCAATCACAGATCGAAAACTTTGGCCGTGGGATGCTAGATGCCAATGGTAACTTTGTTGACGATCAATCGAAGTGGAGCGAAAACAAGTGGCTTTATGATCAGTTTAAGCAAGAGTTAGCCAATCTTGGGCGTGTAAGTGACTCCGAGATTAGAGCATTTGTGCAATCCGGCAAGACCAACGAGCAGATTTACGCTGCAGCACAAGAGTTTGGTATTTCTGCAGCGAGATTATCAGAGGTATCAGGCATCTCTAAAGAGGAAATCAATTCTTGGGTAGCCGCAAACGGTCTTGCTCAGTTAACACCAGATGAAGTGTACCGAGCTGGAGCGACATACAATCCGGATGTTAAGGCAATCCAAATAATCAACCACTCTGGAGATTTGCTTACGACTATCGGGGCTGGTACAGGTGGGGTTGATTACGCTAACCTTGATCGTTTGGGCGTTGATCCGAAAGAGTGGCAAAAAGCTGTCGGTGATTTGTCGAAAGACTTACCGGCCAACGCTGCTTATATCATGCAAGATGCGTTAAATTATGCGCCTTCTAAATTCTTCTCCGCTGGCTCTGACAAGTCTTTCTTAAAAGATATTACTGGCATCGATGTTGAAAAAGAGTGGGAGCAGTTATTTAACGCACCGGATATGCCGTCTGTCCAATCTTTTGCGAAAGCAGCAGGTTTAGACTTTAGCAAAGCAAGTGATATGCTTAACAGTAGCGGTGTTGTGTTGACAGGGTTGATTGATTGGGCAAAAGTGATGACAAGCAGTGATCCTGCTAAATCGTTACAGAGTGCACTTAATGCCATTTCTGAGGACAAAACATTGCAACAGATTCAGTCTGCTATGTTAGGCGTTCAGGGGTATGTGCAAACTGGCAGTAGTGGTGGAATTAAGTTTGAAAACACTGAGCCAGCTAATGTTGTAAAACCTGACTGGGTTAACGATTACCGATACACGCCTAGCACACCTAGTACGCCAAGCACTCCCCAAGTTGTAGTGCCACCTATGCAAACAGGGCCATCACAAGCAGACATTGCTACATACGTTAACGCTAACCGCAATGACCAGATGGCGATTTACAACGCTGCTGTTGCTAATGGTGTATCGAGCGCACAAGTGGCAGCAGCTAGTGGATGGTCTCAAGCAGAGATTAACGCTTGGGCTGATGCTAACGGGCTGGCTCGTTTTGCTGACGGCGGCATTCACACAGGCGGCTTACGGCTCGTGGGCGAAAACGGGCCAGAATTAGAAGTTACTGGCCCGTCACGCATCTACAACGCAAGTCAGACTAAATCTCTGCTTAGCTCAATGACGCAAAGTTACGGCACGAGCGACAAGGTTGCATTGATTGACGAAATCAAAGCGCTGCGGCAAGAAGTGGCTACGCTACGCAGTCAAATGGCAATCGCTCATCAACAAGACTTGCAACAGCGTGAAGCCATTGCGGAACAATCCGCGCAAATCAGCGGCAACATGACACGCACCATCCAGCGCACCGTAACACTTAACATCTAACAGGAGGACGGCGGTAAACCGCCGTTTTATCTATGCACCACATCATCACATTGACTGCAAAACGGTTATCCGATGGACAGGAAAGAATCATTTATCTGTCTGATCGGGGATTGACGAACGCGCCAAGCGGGGCGCCCGCAAACCAGATTTTCGAACCTCGGTTGATCGAACCGCTAGGCGGGCGGTTTGATATGTTTGATCGTCTAACGACATACGGCGGGACGAATACGGGACTTGCTGAATTGCGGATAAACAACAATGATGGCGTATTTGATTGGCTGCTGACAGATTACACCGTCAACGGTGGCGAGGTGCGTGTTTATATCGGCGATGAATCTGCAAGCGTGTTTCCAACACAGTTTCAGCTTGTGCAATTATGCCGCGCTGTGCTGGCTACCGCTGATGATAAAGAAATTCGTGTCGAGATTCGCGACAAGATTAAGCTATTCGACAAGCCACTATTACCGAATAAATACCTTGGAAACAACGCATTGCCGGTCGGCACTGAGGGCACGAAAGACGATCTTAAAGACCGCCGAAAGCCGCGTGTTTACGGGAAAGTTGAAAACATTGCGCCGTATTACGTCAACACATCACGCTTAATCTATCAAGTCAGTGACCGGCAATGCACTGTTAACGCTGTTTACTCTCGCGGCGTTGCGTGGGCAAGCGATGGGACGTATGCGGCTTTTGCGGATTTGCAGAACGATGCACTCGAGCCGGCGCAAAGCAAATATAAAGTTTATTCGGGTAGTGAGGGGACGTACTTCAGACTTGGGAGCGTACCTGCTGGGACAGTTACCTGTGATGCGCAAACGGCCGATATTCTGGCCGGCGATCTGTTGGAGCAAATCGCGCTAGATATGGGCGTGTCGTTGTCTGACATAAGCGCAACGGACGTTGCCGCACTCAACGCTATCGGTTACGACTGCGGTGTGTGGGCGACTGAGGAGATGACAGGTTTGCAGGCGCTTAACGAAATCGCAAGCAGTGTGGGCGCGTATTGTCGCTTTGACGGATTTGGCGTGTTGCGATTGCAGCGATTAACACCGCCGAATGTTTCTCACAGTTTTGACGTTCCCCCTTGGTTGATTGTTGACCTCAAATTGATCAAGACAGCCGACACGGATGAAGGCGTACCGGCTTGGCGCGTCAATCTCAAATACCGCAAGAATTACACCGTCCAAGACGATTTAGGCGACACGGCGGCAACAGCACGAGCGGCTTTTGCGAGTGAGGAATATCGGATTGCAAAAGCGGAAAACGCAACGACAAAAACAATTTACGAAGATTCGCCTGAAGTTGAGATTATCACATCACTGATTGACGAAACGGATGCACAGGCTGAGGCGGCGCGTTATCTGTCTCTTTTGGGACAACAGCGTTTTGTGTATGAGATAACCATGGGGGCTGGTAAACCGTCTGATATTTCGGGTGTATCAATCGGCGATACGGTGCGAGTCACATACCCGAGATTCAATCTGTCAGCCGGTAAAAACTTTCGCGTTATCGGCATCGTGTATAATGTCGGTCAAAATGTTATAACATTACGTTTATGGGGGTAGGCATGAAGCGTGTTGTCTTGGGCTACCAGAATAGAATAGATAGTGCGGTGTTGTCGGGCGGTGATTGGCAAGCGCCGTTGAGCAATTTACAGACGCGTTTTTTGCAACAGCGAGCGCGGTCAACAGACGTTGATTTGTCTAGCGCAATCATCAACATAGACTTGCAGCAAGAGCTACCAATTAGCATGTTTGCGATTGCGGCTCATAGCATCTCGATTGACGGCAAGTATCGGCTAACCGCCGGTACTGCGGCTGGATTGTCTGACTTGCTTGATTCTGGCTGGCTGGATGTCTGGCCGGCGGCTTACGCTACCGAATCGCTCGAATGGGAAGATGATAACTTCTGGGATGGCCGGTTAAGCGAAGAAGAACGCGAAGGGTATAACGCTTGCATCGTCTTAGAAACACCGATCACACGAGCTCGATATTGGCGAATCGAGATTGACGATACCGCAAACGTTGCAGGATATGTAGAGCTAGGCCGCGTGTTCTTGGGTCGGCGTTTTGTGCCTGAGCGGTCTGTGGAGGTGGGCGGCGAATTGGCTTGGAATGACAAGTCGGAAATCACACAATCACTGCAGCAAGTCGATATTTACAACCGCATACAGATGTATCGCAGCGCTACGGTTTCGATGCCTGTTTTAAGCCAAACTGATGCGATGTCAGGGGCGTTTGAATTGATGCGGACGGCCGGAACGACAGAAGAGATTTTGTTTATCGGTAATGCTGATGAACCATCGGAAATGCTACGGCAATCGTTTTTGGGGCGGTTTGAACGTCTATCACCGGTTAAAGCTGCGCATTACAATTTGTTTGCAACGACTTTTGAGATTAAGGAGCTAATTTAACATGGCAGATAGCGCGACATTTTTGGAATCTGTCGGCGGTGACGGGTCTACCGTCACGGGCGATGCCAACCCGACAACAGGCTTGGCAAACGGCGGGCATCGTAAACGATTTGTTAATGCGTTGGCGCAAGTGGTTGCGGTGGCACAGCATGTGGTTGATACAGCGGAAGATGTTAATGTGGATAGGTTGGCCGCTCAACAAGCAGTTGTTGACGCACAAGGTCACGCGGCTTTAGCGGGCGACAAAGCCGGAATTGCAACAACGAAAGCGGGCGAAGCAGCGGCAAGTGCGTTATCAGCAAGCAATAGCGCAACGGCAGCAAGCAATAGCGCAGACGAAGCTGAGTACTGGGCAGGGCAGGCTGCTGGCGCGGTAACTGGCGTTGTGTCTATTGATGGTCAGCAAGGCGCGCTAACGACAAAGACAATCAACTCAGAGTCGATTCTGGGTGCTGGTAATA
>OGVW01000006.1_pt1 | contig 39527 bp, 43 predicted proteins | sample 1575821 | NCBI WGS metagenome assembly OGVW01 (sample SAMN07581525, study PRJEB24739) | freshwater metagenome | place: Singapore | collected 2015-01
TTCCACCAGTATTGTGGACACACAAGATCACGATACTGCCAACCAAAGAGTGTCCACCTACGCACAGCGTAGTAGCGTTCACCTACCAAAACCAAATGAGGTTTCCAAAACTTATACATGAAATCTCCAAAGAGAAATAGAAACAGGCCCCAATGAAGGGGCCTTTCTTATTTGTGCTTCAGAAAGAGGGCTGAAGGGTGAGTTCACATTCCTTGTTCACCTTCTCCACCATCTTCTTACTGGCGTTCAGGTTCCAGCCACGTTCACGAACCAAGCCCACTTGACGATGCAAGCTGTCCAGCACTTTCACTGCAACAGGGGCAGCATAGCGGACATTGACACGGCAATCCATGAAGGCTTGACGGAGGGTGCTGTTGCGTTGAAAAGACATGATAGCTCCTTTGGCTCAGTAACGGGAAGGCTTGCGGTAGAACGGGTCAACTTCAGTCATGCTTTGCAGCACTCGTTCCCCTTTCTCGTTAGTGGTGAACGAGAGTTTATAGACAGGGATGGACAAGGGGCGACGCTCACGACGAACACCCAGCCCACGCTTCACCTTAGTAGCATTCAGCATTGCACTTCCTCTCTCAGTTGCTGTTTCAAAACATGGCGATTGTGCTTCGTTTGAAGCTTACGAATCACCTTCCTTGCCTCACGCTTGGACACACCTTCACCCTTCCAGCCCGAGTATTCATCCACGAGCTTCAGCTCTTTGAACTGAGGAAGTGATCGATACGAACGACTCATGATTCTCTCTTGTAACCTGGGAACATTCCCATTGTTCATGAATGGTTCAGAGTAATGGTAGTTACTCCTTCCCCATCTACCAATAGAGAGGGGCTGAAAGCCCATACAACTAACAGTTAATTCTCTTACTGAACAGTCTAGCGTCAGATAAGAGAACCCCTTCCATTCATGAACGATAGGAACGACGATAAATCGTTTGGCTATGTAGCCCTAGGCGCACTTATGATAGCGCAGCCTAGGGCCTTCCTTGCCCCTTAGAAGGGGATGTTCATATCCACGCCAGCCTTCACTTCCTCCTTCACGTCAAGGTCGATGCCGAGATTCTCCGTTTGTTGCATGGCAACGATCAACGCATCCGGGCTGATGCCAGCAGCGAACACGGCCTTCAGCACACGCACTTGATCACCGGCCATCTTCTTGATGGCGCTCTCAATGTAGGCAGTGAGTTTCTCGTCAGTGTAGGGCTTAGCCTCAACCTGAATGTTACGCTCCGCCCACGACCAGATATTGTTGTTCGGGTCTTGCAAGAATTCAATGGCCGCCTCTTGGGCTTCCACGCCACGCTTCTTGCTCTTCTTCGTGAAGATGGCGAGTGCCTCGTCGTAGTGGAAGCCGGCGAAGTGTTCAAAGAACTTCACCGCCACCTTGCGATTGACAGGGGACAGCACCTTCAACGTGGCGTTGACGTACTGAATGTCACCGTACAACTGACCATCCTTGCCATGCAAGGCTTCCAACAGCGAGCGAGACAGGGCCTTCAACTCACGACGAGTGACGGATTCGCTGTCCTTCAGCAAAGCCAAGGACGCATTGAACAACTCAACAAACTTCTCGCGGTTCATGATGATTCTCCTAAATGAAATGATGGAAGGGAAAGCGATTAGTTACCTACTGTCCGAGTAGTGCTGTTAGTTTTCAAGCACTCGATTATCCACCCATGCCCACATTATATGGGCATGAATTGAGAATCAGAGAATCTCGGCGATGGCGTTGGTTCTGTCTTTCCCTTTGTTGATAATCTCAACAAGAAATTGTGCAGAAATTAGGCTCTCGCATTTGTAATACTTTACAGCCCCTTCATGCCAAACCTTCACAGTATACATGGCATATTCTCCTTTAGAATGCCAACATCACACCAATGGCCGCAGCCATTACGAAAGACAGAGCATAGCCCAGGCACAAGCCAATGCCATGCACAATTCCCCTTTGTTTCGGGGGCGTGTAGTGCTTTCGCATATGAACAAAGCGAAAGCCCATTCGATTAGGGTCATATTCGTTACGCATGATTCTCTAGTAAAGGGACTGTTTAGAGGGGTAGTGCTAGGTCTAGATTCTTAATCCATGCTCACTCAGGGCAAGGGAGTTATTACATGCGGGCATCTCCATCCCGACTTACAAACCTTACTTGCTTTCACTAGATACCCCTCTAAACAATCCCCCGTCAATTCGGGGGGCCGGGCTAGGCATACAGCCTAGCAGGGCTGGCACTTTCAGTTTAACGCTGTATCCGATAGACAAAACGTGATAGCGGCATATGTGCCTGCATTCTCGCTTGTGCATCCCCAAGATTAAACGCCTATTGCGTTTCGCCTATCGGGCATACGTCAAACCTACTAGTGCCAATTGTGAAAGAGCAAAACCCAGAATCTTTATCCAAGCCCGAGGCACAATGCCCCTTGCTTGTGTGTAGTCCCCATGTCGCTAGAGTGTTTTGCCTATGCCCTTCCCTATTAAGTGTAGGTTTTACACATGCGCTGAGTATTTCCTAGGCAGACACACATGGGATGCCATGTGTATCCTATCGGCGGCCCTTCGGCCATCGTTTTACGCATGTGCTCCGCCCACCCGCTTAGGGTTAGAACATAGCACTCTAGTTCGTGTGAACTATTCGATTCTGAATTTTTAAAGAGCCGCTAGACCTTGCGATCTAGCATGGTTGCCATTGTGGCACACTCTGTATTGTCTGTCAACCCCTTTTGTTTGCTGCCATCCTTTGCGTGATAGCGCGGAGTTACTAGGCAGCATGACTAAAGCGCCATGAACTACTTTTCCCATTCCCGCTAGGCTTGCGCCTAATGCTTGGGGTTGTCAGATTTTTAAAGAGCAGCGCCAGTGTAGGCGAGCGTTCTTTAACTTGTCAAGCACTCTTTTGCACACTTACTAGGGACGTATCGAGCATTGCAAGCAATGCCGGAAGCAGTGACAGAGTTAATCTGCGTTGCCCCTAGGGCGTGTAGTGCCTAACTTGTTAAAGAGCGAGCACCGATTGCTCAGTGCATGGAATGCATTCTGGCATGGGATTTTGCTTGTTGTCAATTGATTATAACTATCGGCTAAATAGCCAGGCCCTATCGATGGGCAAGCCATAGGGCTAGACACATGCGCGCGCATACCACAAAGAATAGTGCGCCGCACATATCGTAAACCCTAATACCATAACGCCCCTGCGGGGCATACTAATAGAATGCGCGCAGCGCGTAAGTTATTGATATACTTGAGAATAATGCTTGAGGATATATGCTTGAGGATAAATGCCACATAGTATCCAGCATGAAAGTGGTATTGAGGGGGTATTACAATATCCATTAATAATCTGTTAATGTACCTTAATATGGTATTGCCCTGGAGATAAACGTATATTTATCAGCAGATAAAGGGATAATCCTTGAGGGGGTATATAGGGGGTTGGGGGTGGTTCATTGTAGTGCATTGTAGCTTAAAATTTTCTCCACAAAATAAGCACAAATGGACTTTGTCCCTTTGTTGCATTCTCACAAACCAGTCCCCAAGGATTCTCCTCAGAATTCTTGAGAGTATGCTTGAGAGTGTTCCTAAGACGCCCTTCGGGCATATGGGTCTAAATTTGGTAAAATTTCAGGTATTATCCCAAAGGGGGATAGATAATAGTATACTTAAGAGTGAGTGAACGAAGTGAACGAACCTTAAGGATATACTTAAGGAGAGATTGTGCGACACAGTAAAGGATAAAGATGAGTAAAATTGAACTACTGGACATTGCGTCTGGGTTCAGTGCTGAGAAGATTAATGAGAACTTCTATAGAATTCAAACAGCATTGAATGATCAAGTTCTTTCGAGGGACAATCCAACAGGGAGTCCTAACGAAATGAAAGAAGATTTGGATATGAACGGTAATCGTATATTCAATCTTCCAAGGCCAGTGGCGCTAAGTGAGGCTGCACGACTGGTTGACGTTATTAACGTAGCAACAGGTGCTGGTACAGACTTTACAGCAGAGCAAGTTGATATTGTTGATACCGGTAATAAGTTTACTTCTACAAACGTAGAAGGGGCTCTTCAAGAGCTAGCTGTTGCTATAGGAGCTACTGGTGGAGACACTCTTCCTAGTCAAATAGGTCAGGCAGGGAAAGTTCTTACAACGAACGGTGCGACTCCTTCATGGACAAGCCTTACAGCAGACTTAGTAGGAGTTAAGCGCTATCGATTCGTAGGGAACGGTCAAGCTGCCGCAAACCAACACGCAGACTTTATGACCTTCTACAATGCGTTGCCTGAAGGCAGTGTGTTGTACATTGATGGTATTGTTTCGTTAACAACTCCGTTAGTGTTGCCACGAAGGATTCACATCATCTGTGACGGCCCTTCGGATGGATTCTGGTCAAACGTCGGTACTGGTGCTGACTCGATTACGTTCCAAGGTGATGCGGCTGGCTTGAATGAGCTTCGCCTCAACATCTACCTGTATGGCCCTGCTAACTCGTGCCGTTATGGTATTGTGTTGAGTCGTGTGGACCGTAGCCGTATTTACCTTAACGTTCGTACAGGTGCTGCTCAATACGCTGTTGTGAACGACGGCTGTCTGATTAACCAGATTCACATTGAGTCTACTGTTAACTATAACCCTCCGAGTAACGTTACTGGTTACGGAACGCAGGTTGACCATGTTATGTTCAAGAAGAACACTACGTACAACGTTGCTAACAACATCAACAAATACTGGGTGAACCTTGAAGGTGCTCGTCACGGTATCGTGTCGCAAGCAATGCCGGGTGAAGGTGGTAACGTCATTAACGGCGTTATCGAAGGCTTGTCTGGTCGTGAGTTTACTGTTTCGGAATGTGAGGGTTTACACATTGCAGATATCTGGCTGGAAGCCAATACTCTGTCAAGCACTTTTACAGACTGCCGTAACTTGCGTATTGGACCTGGGGTCAACTGCTATACCAACCAGTCGTTACAATTTAGTTCTTGCCGTGGATTGACTATTGACGGTTTCTATGGTACGTATAACATTGCCAGCTCGTGTAATGGTACGTATTTAGGTCAAATTGGCACGCCCAACCCTGCACAGCTTGTTTGCTCGGATATTTCAGCCGTTCAGCTTCCTTGGATTGCAGACGCTTCTAGCGCAACTGTAAACAAAGGTGGTGAAGGCTTCCCTGTGATGGATACAATCTTTCACAATCCGTTCTTCGATTTGTGGAGCGTTAACGGAAGAGCTTCTACAGCAGGCCCGGTGGGTACCCAAGTCTTTGGTGGAGCCACTGCTTCTTTTGCAACTTCTCCGGCGTTCCCGGGGAACCCTGCTGGAACATCTGTTTCTGTAATCACCTCTGGTACGACTTTAGATAACGGTATTCAAATCAATCCGCTAAACCAGCCTTGGCTTGATAACGAATACGTTAGCTTTATGATCCCTATTTATCCGCTAAGCGCTACTAACGGGCGTGTAAGAGTTCTTGTAACTACGGATAACGGAAGCTCTTATCAAGAGCTTGGGTGGACACAAGTTAACAACCAATGGGTTAGCATCCGTGGTTCTGTCAAGTTGAACGCAGGTCAAAACTGGTGGATTAAACTAGCAACTTGGAACGGTACGGCATACACAAGCGGTTTCCAATTCTATGTTGGTGGTATTAATATTGTTCGTGGTCCGATTCCTCCTAAGACCCTTTCGGATTCTTTAGGGCGGAGAGCATATGTTGCACCTAACGTGACATATGCCCCTGATCGTTTCGGTATGTTTGCTTATACAGGCGCTGGTAAGTTGTATTTCGCTTCGGCAACAACCGCCCCTTCAGATTGGATTATGTTGAACTAATGGTTACAAATACACTTGAAAACGTACCAGATGCAGTAAAAGTGGCGGGGGCTGTTACAGCTCCTGCCCTTTCGTTCTTAGGCGTTACGGTTGAAGATTGGACATTTATCCTGTCAGCGATTGTTTCTATTTTGTTTATCATTGAGAAACTTCCTATGCTGATTAATCGAGGGAAATCCTTTTACCAATGGATAAGAAAAGCCAGGAAAGGTTGAAGGGAGTGGATGCGCGGCTTGTCTCTGTAGTGGAGCGAGCCGCCCTCTATTCCACAGTTCCTTTCATTGTAACTGAAGGTTTGCGCACTAAAGAGCGTCAAGAGGTTCTCTTTAAACAAGGCGCAAGCAAAACGATGAATAGTAAACATCTCGTGGGGAGGGCTGTTGATTTGGCTCCCTTGGTAGATGGTAAGGTTAGATGGGATTGGCCTCTCTTCTATCCAATGGCAGACGCTATGAAGAAAGCTGCTGCTGAACTTAATGTGGATATTGTTTGGGGTGGTGATTGGAAGACGTTTAAAGACGGTCCCCATTTTGAACTGAAAGGTTAATATGAACCCGCTGATTGTAGGCCCTTTATTCGAGCTTGGGCGCACTTTAATTGACAGGTGGATGCCTGACCCTCAGAAAAAGGCAGAAGCCGAACTAGAGCTGTTTAAAATGGCTCAGGACGGGGATCTGAAGAAAGTTATTGGTCAGCTTGAGATTAACGCAAGAGAGGCGCAACATGCGTCAATCTTTGTTGCAGGCTGGCGTCCCTTCTCTGGATGGGTTGGTGGTATCGGTCTTGCTTACGCATCTGTTGGGCATTACGTCCTTGTTTGGCTTTCGGGTATCTATGGGTTCCCTCCCCCGCCTCAGATTGACACAGAGATTCTTCTGTACGTTTTAGGTGGTATGCTGGGCTTAGGTACTTTACGCACTTACGAAAAGAAACAAGGAGTTTCTAAATGAGTATTCAAACTACAGGTTTTCCATTAGTCTTAGATGCTGACGATTTTCAGCGTGTTGACAACTACATTCGCTGGGGTATTAAATGTCATCGGATTAATGGTTTTGGTGACGCAGTGTATGTTACGTGGTGGGACAAGGCTGGTAAGCAATACCAAGAAACCCTTGATGACGCCTTTGACATTCATGTTTATGAGTATGGTGCTGACGTGAATAAGTGGCTAAAAGAATATCTGCTCCCTCGCTTGAACGCTTGGCTTGCTAAGACGTTTAAAGCAGGCAGTGCCCCTGCGCCAGCTCCTGCTCCTACTGATCCTCTCGCTGCTGCTCTTGTCGCAATTAATACGATCAAGATTGTGGTGAATGCTGACGGCACATTGAAAGCTACGCTGTGAAGAAGATTTTAATTGGATTGACCATCGCGCTGGCCGCTACTGCGGCTAGTGCTGGTTGCACTGCTAGTGACTCTTGGAAAGGACCAGATAAGACTAAGCACGCTATTACGGGTGCTGTAGTGGGGTCTGTTGGTACTTTGGTGTTTAAGGATGCAAAGAATGGTTTCTTGGCTGGTGTGGCAGTTGCGGCTGCTAAAGAGGCATATGATGCCACTGGTAAAGGAACTTGTAGCTTCCAAGACTTTGCCGTTACTGCTGGCGCTGCTTATGCTGCTGCCTATGGTACGGCTTGGATTATCACTCCACGTTACGTCGGGGTGAGTGTGAGGTTCTAATGTCGTTACGAGAGAAACTGGTTGACTCTAGCGGCAGGCCTCTCACTCAGTCCCTTTTCCTTGAGCTGCTGTACAAGCCTGATGTGGCTGTGTATACTCTGAAGGATTATGACCACACCTACGAAGGTAAAGAGTTCAAATCGATTAAGCGTCTATATCTTGAAATGGAAGATACGACCGAGTACGAATTTGCTAACACTTACTTCTTAGGGTGGGATCATTGGAATCGTATTGTTGAGAATAAGCTCCTCACCGACCATGTTAGAAGCTGGCGTGAAGAGCTTGAACTGAAGCTGCGAGCTAGAGCTGTAAAGCAGATGATGGCCCTTGCAGATGAAGGTAGTTACCAAGCCTCTAAATGGCTCGCTGACAGGGGTTGGGACACTCGTGCAGCAGGTAGGCCCACTAAGATTGAAAAAGAAGCTCACAAGGCCGCTTCTGCCCGCGTAGGTGGGGAGTATGAGGCTGATGTGGTTAGATTGTTAAAGGTTAAGTGATGGCTACAGAAGAAGATCAGTGGCGCTTAGATGCAAAGAAGAAATTAGAAAAGATGCCCGAAGGGGCTAAGGAAATTCGACAAACTGCGTTAGACGACCTGTTCTTCTTTGCTCGCTTAGTTAATCCGGGCTACGTATACGGGGATATTCATAAGGACTTGTTTAAATGGATGCAAGAGTATTCCTTATACGGGATGGGGGAGGATCAGACAAGCAACAAGCTGATTATGCTCCCCCGAGCCCACCTCAAAAGTCACATGGTTGCGACATGGGCTGCATGGGTGATTACTCGCCATCCAGAGGTCACCATTCTGTACGTTTCAGCTACGGCCGAGCTTGCAGAAACCCAGCTATTTGCTATTCAGAATATCCTGGGCTCCTCAATCTACCAGAGATATTTCCCGGAGTATATCAACCCTCAAGAGGGTAAACGGGAAAGGTGGTCTCAGCGGAAGTTCTCTATTGACCATGAGAAACGTCGTAGAGAAGGTATCCGTGACGCGACAGTATCAACTGCGGGCTTGACAACCAACACTACTGGTTGGCACGCAGACATTATTATCGCGGACGACTTGGTTGTTCCTGAGAACGCCTATACTGAAGACGGCCGCCTTAGTGTGGAAAAGAAATCGTCTCAGTTCACCTCTATCCGTAACGCTGGTGGCTTCACAATGGCTTGCGGAACTAGATACCACCCTAACGATATCTACGCTACTTGGAAGAAACAAGAATACGATGTATTCGATTCCGAAGGGAATATGATGGATCGTAAGCCTGTTTGGAGTATCAAGGAATACGCTGTAGAGGTTGATGGTATCTTCCTGTGGCCTAAGTCTATGAGAGATGACGGTAAGTACTTTGGCTTTGACCAACAGGTGCTTGCTCGCATCAGAGCTGAATACTCGGATACCGTGCAGTTTTACGCACAGTATTACAACGATCCAAACGACCCAGGATCGAATAGAATTGATCGTTCCAAGTTCCAGTATTACGACAAGAAATTCTTGCGTCAGGAGGGTGGTTCTTGGTACTACAAGCGCAATCGTCTTAATGTTTATGCGGCAATCGACTTCGCCTTCTCTCTCTCCAAAAAGAGCGACTATACGGCTATTGTTGTGGTGGGTGTTGATTCTGATGGCTTCTATTACATCCTAGACATTGACGTATTTAAGTCTGACAAAATTAGTGAATACTTTAAGCACATTGCTGCTCTCCACTCAAAGTGGGAGTTTAAGAAGCTACGTGCTGAAGTGACTGTTGCTCAAGCTGTGATTGTCCGTGACTTAAAGGATGCTATGCGTTCCGAAGGTCTTAGCTTGTCTATTGATGAGCATCGTCCTACTCGACATGAAGGTTCTAAACAAGAACGTATTGCTGCTGCTCTTGAACATCGTTACGACAACATGAGTATCTGGCATTACAAAGGCGGCTACACAGACATGCTTGAAGAACAACTTATGCTGGCTCGTCCTGCACATGACGACATTAAGGACGCCTTGGCTTCCGTCATGGAAATTGCTGTCAAACCTCGACAGTCTCGTGAAACAGAATATAGAGACAACAAGATTGTCTTCCACCCTCGATTTGGTGGCGTGGCTTACAGATAAGGAAATAAATGACTACACCTTTACAAGTTCTTGAGGGAATGGGTGGCAAAGACCAAATGGCCGATTACATCGGTCAGACGTGGCACAAGTACAACATGGAACGTAATCCCATTGTTGCCAACTGGAAAGAGCTGCGTAACTACATCTTTGCTACGGATACAACCACTACGTCTAATCGTACCCTTCCTTGGAAGAATAGCACTACAATTCCTAAGCTTTGTCAGATTCGTGACAACCTTCATTCCAATTACATCTCTGCATTGTTCCCTAACGATGAATGGATGCGCTGGGAGGCTTATACGGCTTCTGACAACGCTGAAACAAAGCGCAAGGCCATTGAGGCCTACATGAGCAATAAAGCGCGTACAGGGCATTTCCGTACCGAGATGAGCAAGCTGTTGCTTGATTACATCGACTATGGTAATTGCTTCGGTACTGTGCATTATGAACACAGCTTTGTGGAAGACACTCGTGGTAAGCAAACCACTTCCTACATGGGTCCTCGCATTATGCGAATCAGCCCGTTGGACATTGTGTTTAACACGCTTGCTGCTTCGTTCAAGGACAGCTTTAAGATTGTCCGCAGCCTGAAGACTGTGGGTGAACTGGCCTCTCTGGCACAGACCAATCCTAGTATGGTGGCGCTGGCTCGTGCTTTGCAGAATCGTGAAATCATCAAGAACGCTGGCCGACAGTTTGGTTGGGAAGACCTGAACAAAGCTGAAGGTATGATGATGGATGGGTTTGGTAACTATGAAACCTATCTGCAAAGTGAATACGTGGAGGTTCTCACGTTCTACGGAGATATCTACGTTAACGGTGAGCTGCGCACTGGTCGTGAGGTTATGGTGATTGACCGCATGTGGGTAGTGGAGGATAAGGCCTTCCCCTCGTGGCTGGGTCAAGCCCCTATCTTCCATTGTGGCTGGCGTATCCGTCCTGACAACCTTTGGGCTATGGGGCCTCTAGAGAATCTGGTTGGTATGCAATATCGACTGGATCACTTGGAGAACGCCAAGGCTGATGCTATGGACTTAGCTATCATGCCTCCTTTGGTTATTCAAGGTGAAGTAGAACAGTTTACATGGGGTCCTAACGCTGAGATTCACATTGACGAGAACGGGGCTGTTACAGAGCTTGCTAGAAACGTCCAGTGGGTGATTCAAGCAGACAACTCAATTGATCGCTTGGAGATGCGTATGGAACAATATGCAGGTGCTCCTCGTGAAGCTATGGGTATCCGCACTGCTGGTGAAAAGACTAAGTTTGAAGTGCAAGAGCTTCAGAACGCTGCTGGTCGTATTTTCCAAGAGAAAATCACTCACTTTGAAGTGGAACTGTTGGAGCCTGTTCTTAACGCCATGCTTGAGGTTGCTAAACGCAACATGGACGTTGAAGACGTTGCTCGTGTCATGGATGATGACATTGGCGCAACAACCTTCATGGAGATTACTAAGGACGACATTACAGCGTCTGGTAAGCTTCGTCCTATCGGTGCTAGACACTTTGCTGCTAAGTCGCAGCTTGTCCAGAATATCACTGGCTTGGCTAATACGCAGTTGTGGCAACAAATCTCGCCTCATGTCAATACTAAGAACTTGACGAAGATGGTTGAAGATATGTTGAACCTGACTCGCTTTGATCTGTTTGCGCCTAACTCTGCAATCTTTGAGGGTGCTGAACAGCAACGCATTGCTACGATGGCACAAGACGACAATCAGCTTATGCTTGAGCAGGAGATGCCTCAGTGAAATATAAAACCGCTTGGACAAAAGGTCTAGTCGGTGAGAAGCGTGAAGAGATGGAGAGGGAGCTAGCTGCGACCTCTCTTCTCAGAGGACGCCTCCAAGAAATCATTGACGAAAAGATTGAAACTAGACGTACGAAGAGAGTGTCTGAAGAAGAGTACGCAAGTCCTTCTTGGGCGTTCAAACAAGCAGACGCCATAGGTTACGAACGAGCTTTACGCGAAATTCATTCACTTTTAGCGGCTTCCAGTCTAGAAGACTGAAATTTTACGGTAATATACTTTGTATATAGTATATAAGTATAGATAAGAGTGAGTGAATGAAATGAACGAACCTTATCAATTTATATAGTATTTCTTTGCCTTATTAGTTTAGTGGTAAAACAGTGCCTTTGTAACGCTCTGTCATCTGTTCGATTCAGGTATAAGGCACCATCAACTTCATAGAAAGTATCATCGAGATAATGTCAGACCAGACTATCTTCGGAAACGAAAGTAATTCGCAGACCCCTGCAAATCCTCCCTCGGGGAATAGCAATCCCCAAACCAGTCAAAATGATCCCGTAGTCACCATGCTAATGGAGATCAAGAATGAATTTGGTCAACCTAAGTATCGTTCTGTTGAAGAAGCCATTAAGGCTTTGAAGCATTCTCAAGACTATATTCCCACTCTCAAGCAACAGCTTGATCAGCGGGAACAAGAGCTAGCTGCTCTCCGCCCCCAAGTCGAAAAGATTACTACTCTTGAACAGACGTTGCAACAGTTAACTCAGAATCAAAACACTGCTGCCAACAAGCAACCAGTTGTCGATGAAGAGGTTATTGCTAATCTAGTGAACTCGCAGCTCACTCGCGCACAAGAACAAGCTAAACAAGCTGAGAATTTGAAGTCAGTTGTTGCTACTGTTAAAGAAATCGCAGGTGATAAAGCTGAAGAAGTTTTCTACGGTAAAGCCGCAGAACTCGGCATGTCGAAGGCAGAGATTAACGCCTTGGCTGCTAAGAGCCCTGCTGCTGCACTTGCCGCGTTGGGCTTGACTAAGCCGGCTACTCAGCCGCCTCAGTTCACTCCCGGCGGTACAGTCAATACTGCGGGATTCACCCCGCCTCAAGATTCGGCAATCGGTCGTAATACCAAACCTGTCCTGATTGGTGCAACCAGTCAAGATCAACGCTCTGAACTTCATAACGCCCGTAGAATGGTGGATGAATTGATGGCTCAAGGGATGACTACCTACGATTTGAGCAAGCCGGAAGTTTACAACAAAGTGTTTAAAAGGACTTAATAAATGTCGCAAAACCGTGCTAACAGCACAGCGTTTATTGAAGCCGAACAGTATTCTGCGTTCATCCTGCGCAACCTGGAAGATGGCCTTCTGCCGGGTTCGATGTTCCGCAACGTTTCTGACTTCGGTAGTGGTAACACGCTGCACATCAAAACCATCGGTTCGGTCACCATTCAAGACGGTGCTGAAGAAGTTCCGTTCGATTACAGCCCGATTGAATCGGGTGAAGTGCTGCTGACCATCACCGATTATGTAGGCGATGCTTGGTATGTTACTGACGAACTGCGCGAAGACGGCGCTCAAGTGGAAGCCTTGATGGCTGCCCGTTCGAGCGAATCGACCCGTGCTATTCAAGAAGTGTTTGAATCGCGCTTCCTGCGTCGTTGCAACACCTCGCAAACTAACGCCAACCCCAACACCATTAACGGCTTTGCTCACCGAATCGCTTCGGCTGAAGCTAACAACGTTGCCACGCTGGCCCACTTCATCAACATGAAGCTGGCTTTCGACAAGGCTAACGTGCCGATGGCTGGTCGTATTGCTATCGTTGACCCTGTGGTTGGCGCTACGCTGGATCGTCTGGTGTCGTTGGGTCGTGACGTTACCCCGTTCGGTCAGAAGATTCTGGAAAACGGCTTTGACCGTGACCACCAGTTCATCATGAACCTGTATGGCTGGAACATCATCACGTCGAACCGTCTGGCTACTGGCTCGTTCGGTGATGGTACTACTACCGTGACTAACGGTGTTGCCAACGTCTTCATGTGCGTTGCTGATGACAACACCAAGCCCATCATGGCCGCGTGGCGTCGTATGCCTCGTGTTGAAGGCGAGCGTAACAAGGACCTGCGCCGTGACGAATTCGTTACGTCGGCTCGTTGGGGCTTTGGTACACAGCGCGTGGACACGCTGGGCATCCTGATTACTTCGGCTGTTAACAGCTAATAGGAGCTAATATGCCTTTTGAAAACAGCGCTGGCCTCGGCGTCAGCAACTATTACGGCACTCGTGAATCGGGTGGCTCGGTGGGTTTGGAGAAGAGTTCTGACTCGGTTCATACCATGAGCATCTCGTTCACAGGCGCTTCGCTGAACAGCACCTTCCTGCCGCCTGTGGTGGTTCCGCGTGGTGCTCAGTTTAAACGAGCTGTCCTGCGTGTGGATGAAGCTTTCAACATCACTGGTACTTCGCCTACTGTTATTTTCGGTGGCACTGCTGCTGCTACTAACGGTATCGTGTTGACCGAAGCTGAGTTGGAAGCCGTCGGTACGAAGACGCCTGCTTCGACCGGTACTGGTACGTGGTCGCAAGCCTCTGCTACTGGTACGACAGCCGCAGAGCGTGTTACTCGTGCTCTGGGTGGTACTACTCCCGTCGTGTCCCCGACCGTCGGCAAGGCTACCTTGATCTTGGAATTCGTCAACAAGACGAAGGTTTAAGAACCTTAATGGGGGTCACTGTAATGGTGATCCCCATTTTTTATTTCTGGAATATAAATGGCTGCTATCCAACATAAAGATATCGCTGACGCAGAACGTCACGATCCCAAGGGTCTTAGCTCTGCTTCTGCCTCCCAAGTGTATATTGCCTCTGGTGCTAACGCTGGGTCTTGGAGAAAGTTGAGAGAGGCTGATTTAGATTACACCGACAAAACAAAGAACATCTTTGGCTGGAACGATATCTCGGACAGTCAATACACATCTGGTGCTCCTCGTGCTATCACATCTGCTACGAGAACCCAGCTAACAAACAACAAGCTTGCCGCACAGACAGACACCTCTCGTTTGGGAGATATCTGGGATTCGACTAACAACCGTTTCCTAATTAACGATCTGAACGCCTTCTATATTGTTAACGTTAACATGAAGGTTACGGCTGCCGCTGCTGCTGGTACTCCTTACCAACTCACCCTTGAATTGGAAAGTGCTAACGGCCCCACAGTGATTCGTGGTCAAACAGATTTCATTAAAGGTGGTGGGGCTGTCAATCTGAAGTCGTTTGCAATCCCTGTGTACATTGGTTCGTTCATCAACAACCAGTTCCTGCGTTTGTATGTAACTGCTGACACTAACGTTAACATCTATGATGTTGGCTTTGTTGTGCAGCGTACCTACAAGGAGTCGTAAAATGAAAATGAGCTTGCTTGATATCGTCCAAGACATTCTCTCCGATATGGATTCGGATGAGGTTAACAGCATTGACGATACGACAGAAGCCCAGCAGGTTGCTCAGGTTGTAAAGACTTGCTATTTTGAAATGATTGGTAACCGCAATTGGCCTCATCTGAAGCGCCTCTTGCAGCTCACCAACGTTAACGACTTGAACAGACCTAACTATCTGAAGCTGCCCACAAACTTGAAAGAGCTTGTGGATGTGCGTTATCAGAAAGAGAATGGTCAATATGTCTCCCTGAAGTTCCGTGAGCCTGAGGAATTCCTTACGCTCATTTCTAATCGTTCGCTTGAATGGACTAATGTTCAACAGGTGTATGACTTCGGTGGTTCTACCCTGATGGTGGTTAACGATAAAGACCCTGAGTACTGGACTACGTTCGACGATGTGCATGTTGTGTGCGACTCGTTTGACAAAACTCTAGACGATACCCTGAAAGCCTCTAAAACGCAGTGTATTGCATTTATTCAGCCCACTTGGGACCGGAGTGACAGTTTCATCCCAGATTTGCCTGTAGAGGCTTTTCCGGCCCTTCTAGAGGAAGCCAAGAGCACCGCCTTCTTCAACCAGAAGCAAATGGTAAATCAAAAGGCAGAACAGAAGGCTGGTAGACAACAACGATGGCTCTCGCGTAAAGCATGGAGAGCACATGGCGGGGTAACCTATCCCGATTTTGGTAGAAAGAAAAACAGATGAGTGATAAGATTAAAGAATACAAAGGCTACCAAGTGAAGCCTCATGCACAGATGCCTGCGCATTACATTGTTGTAACGGCTGGCAAGGGAGGTAAAATCCCTGCTGTCTTGGAAGGTATGTTTACAAGCCCGTCCATTGCTTATGGGCGTATCGACTCTTACTTGGAATCTAAAGAGGCTAAGTAATGCCGAAGGTAGCCACTAAAGCTGAATTCAATTACTTTGTTAAGGGGATCATCACTGAAGCTAGTCCCCTTAATTTCCCAGAAAACGCATCGCTTGACGAAGAGAACTTCGACATTGATCGTAAAGGGACTCGATATCGTCGCCTTGGGATGGATTTAGAACAAGGGGCTTCTTTTCGTACATTGAGTTCACAAGCTTCAGTTGAGTTTAACTTCCCCTCTGTGTTCAAGTGGATTGATGCAGGAAGCCTTCCTGACCAAGACCTTGTTGTTGTTCAAGAGGGGAATAACTTACACTTTTACGATATGTCCGTTGATGGCTTGTCTGCCAATGGATATAAAGGTTCCGTCACCCTTACAGACCTTCCTATTGACGCAGAGTATTCTCTTGATGCTGTAGATGGTCGATTGGTGGTTGCCTGTGGGAATAACAAGATTGGTTTGGTTACATACACGAACGGTGTCTTCTCTGCTGAGTATTTCACTCTCAAGACACGGGACCTGTGGGGTATCCAAGAGAGCCTCTCTCAATACGAAACGGATCGTTCGTATAGAGGGCCTCTCAACCTAGAGCACTATTACAATCTTCAGAACCAGTCTTGGGGTATCCCGCGTAAAGATAAGAACAACGCCTTAACAGACCCTGCTTCGTATTACTTCACTGCTTTTGGTAAAGCTCCTAGCAATTCCGAGACAGTGTGGCCTGGGCTCCAATACCAGCCTGTAGGAAGCGGCCAAGAGCCTTTTGAGCGTATTTATCCCAATCTGTATGAAGAGGTATTAGGCGCTACAACAAAGGCCCCTAAGGGCTATTACATCATCGATGTGTTGGAGCGTGGTGACTCTCGACAAGCTGTCTTCCGTAACAACAACCAAGTAAAGTATCCTGTAATGACTTACAAGGATATGACCTTTAAGAAGGACAAAACTCTTGGTGGCTGTTCGATTGTGAAAGAGTTTGCAGGACGCATGTGGTATTCTGGATTTGGTGGTGTGGTGGAGGAAGCTGATTCCGCAAGCCCTGACCTATCCGGTTATGTGTTCTTCTCTCAACTTGTAAAGAGTAAACAAGATTATGCTAAGTGTTATCAAGAGGGTGACCCAACGTCTAGAGAAGACTCTGACATTGTTGACACTGATGGTGGTTTCATCCGAATTGCTGGGGCGAGTCGTATCCTATCTCTCGAAACTATCGGAGATGCCATCGTTGTTCTGGCGAACAATGGTGTGTGGGCAATTATCGGTGGTAGCGATTATGGGTTCACTGCTACTAACTACCGGGTAATCAAGCTTACGGAGTCTGGCTGTATTTCAGCTAAGTCGGTAGTGACTGATGGCGACAAGCTTATGTTCTGGGCTGATGATGCAATCTACTTGGTTGCGTTCAATGAGAACGGTGCATTAAAAGCTCAGTCGATGACTGACCAAACAATCAAGACGCTGTATCAGAATATTGACAATTACTCAAAAGAGAATTGCAAGGGTATTTATGATGCTTTGTCGAAGAAGATTAAGTGGTTGTATCGAACTGATCCGTTATTCGTTTCTGACAATATTACCTATGAGCTTATCTTTGATATGACGCTTGCAGCGTTCTATCGTTATCGGCTCTTCAATGACTCGCAGAATATGTACGAAGTTGTGCAAGGTTTCGACACAAACAAATTCAGCTCTGAAGAATTGAATGTAGATGTTGATGCTGGGGCTGATGACGTACTGGTTGGCATTGACCCTGTGGTACTAAACGTTGGTAGAAAAGTATCTTCCAATCGTAACGTTAGATACCTCATCCTTAAAAAGGAAGCTGGGGTTTATTCGTTTACGTTCGGGTACTATAAGAACGAATTGTGGAAAGATTGGAACGAAGTTGATGCAAAGGCTACCCTGTTAACTGGCTCTATGACGGCTGGTGATGTTTCTGCCATTAAGAACATCCCGTATCTCTTTACGGTGTTTGAGATGACTGAGACAGGTACAGATGCAGTTGGAGAACTGGTTGGCAGATCGTCTTGTATGATGAGATGCCAGTGGGATTGGGCTACTTCTGTTGACTCTGGAAGATGGACAAATCCACAGCAAGTGTATAGACTGAAGCGAGTTGAATCAACGAATTTAAATCAAGTTGGTCTGAAATCTGCCTCGAAAACGGTAATTACTAAGAGTAAGATTCGTGGACAAGGGAGAGCGTTTGCAGTGTATTACGAAACGGTTCCTGACTACGATTGTCGTTTAATCGGATGGAACATCAACCTAAATGGATCACCAATCGCATAACATTCGGAGAGGGTCTTACACTGAGGCCCTCTTCAATTTACCTCTTCTTTCTGCTCACTACGATGAGCTTGTAAAGCTCAAAGAAATCTTTGTTATTGACGGAGATTATGAGCGATACGCTGATTTGGAAGAGTCTGGAAAACTTATCACACTCCTTGCATTTGAAGGAGATGTATTAGTAGGGTATTCAGTTAATATACTAAATAATCATTTACACTATAAAGATGTATTAGTATGTTATAATGATCTTTTATTTATCCATCCTAGTAAGAGAAATACTCCTCTAGGTTTGAGATTGATTAAAGAAACTGAAAAGGCAGCAAGAGAAGCTGAGGCAGAAGTGATGCTTTGGCACGCTAAACCTGAAACCCCACTAGATAAGATTCTTCCAAGACTCGGTAATCGAAGACACGAACATATTTATCTAAAGGAATTGTAATGGCTATTGTCGCAGCAATCGGTGCGGTTGTTGGAGCTGGTGCCAGTATCTACCAAGGGAACAAGGCAGCTTCAGCACAAAGACGTGCTCAGTCGGAACAAAGGGCTGGTAATAAGGCCCAGTCGATGCAAGAGCGCCGTAACCAGCTACGTGAAGAGCGTATGCGAAGAGCCTCTCTTCTGGCTACCTCTGCTGCTTCTGGCACTGCCGGTAGTGCTGGTGAAATTGGAGCGTTGGACTCTATGGCTACGAAGCTTGGTGCTAACCTTGGAGCTAACCTTGGTGCCCTTCAAACTGCACAGAACATTAGTATTTTCCAACAACAAGCCAGTGACTACCTGAACCGTGCTGCTACAGCTCGTGCCGTTGGTGGTGCTGTTCAATCGTCTGCAATGGGGTTGAATAAGAGGTGAATGAACTGAAAACTTTCATGGGGGACAGCGTTGACCTGTCCTCTATGTTTCCTGAGCCCATCACTACGTTTCGCCTGCCAGCCTCTACGATTGAGGACAGAGCTGTAAAACTAGCTGATTTAACTCAGCCTGCTGAACAACTTGTTCCGACGTTCCAAGGCTTAGTTGCTGAGGCTAACGTTGGTCAAGACTTCCAAATGAAAGCTTTGGAAGCAAGAGTTATCGAGAAGAGTGGTAAATCTGATTTAGCTGCTCTTAGCGAGATTATGGGTAGCCGTGAGTATTCTGTTGAACAGAAGAAAGCTGCCCTAGACGAATACAATAACAAGCGTAAATCTGGTGGAGTCCCTCTCAACAAAGAGGTGGCTGCTAAACACCTGTCCAGCCCCAGCCCTGATCCTAAGGAAGATGAAGAGAAGGTGCGCGACTGGATTGCTTCTGGTAACGTGCTGAACGAAGTGTTGGATAACAAAGAGAAGCTGCAAGCTCTGGTGAACAGTGCTGCTGCTGACCTTCAGAACACCAGTGGCACTCGTACCTTCTTAGAGCTGATGGAAGTTAGCTTGCTGCCTTTTGCAAACAACAAGGCTGTTGCTGATACCATCTCTTCGATGAAGAAGAAGCAGGGTAAAGGTGGTGCATTAAGCTTTGCCAAGGATTTCATTGATGCCGGTGGCTCTATGATGGATTTGCGTCAAGCGTTCGCTAACGTCCCTGCTGCTCAACGTGAAGAGTTCCTAAAGAGCTTGTTAGATACGATTAAGAGCGATAGTGGTGTTATCTTGTCTTCGGACAACCACTACGCTAAGTTCCAGAAGTACATCAGCATCACTGACCCAGAAGGCTACTCGAATACAGAGCGTTGGTTAGATACCTTGCTGCCTGTGTTCGACATTATGGGTATTGCTGATTTGTTTAAGGGTGCTAAGGCTATGCGTGGTGGTAAAGCTGCCACTGTTGATGCTAAGACGCTCGAAGCCAATCTGGAATCCTCTAAGCGCCCTACACTTACCTCTGAGAAGCCTCAGGAAGCCCCACAATCGATTTTTGAAGGCCAGAAGGTATCTACCCCGCCTGAAGCAACTGGGAAGCTCCAAACGCGCATTACGAACCTCGAAGAGGAACGTGCTGCTCTGTTAGGGGACTCTTCGCAGCTTCTGGACAATGGGCAGGTTCGTCAGATCAATCAAGAGCTGAATAACCTGAAGCGTCCTGACATTGATGTTAAGACGTTAACGAAGGAATACCAAGCAAACCAGAAGCTTTCCTTTAAGGAAGCTAAGAGCCGTGCAGAGAAAGACTTCCAAGCCAGTATGGCTGAATATGAAGCTTCTAAAGCACGCTTGGAAGGAATGCTGGAAGGTAATGTCACTGCTGCCAAGAATGAACAGCGGCTGGCTGAACTGGATAAACAAATTGAAGACCTGAAGGGTCAGATGGGTGTCGAAGCTGGTGGTTCTGTCCTAACAGAGCTGGCTGATTCTATCCGTCGTATTGAATGGAACAGCTACACTGGTAGACATAATCCTACAGCGATGGCTAACATCGTTGGTACTGTGAACCCTGGTGCTGGTCGTGTTCTGTTCAAGGCTGTTGCTGAATCTCCTGATGACAACCTTGCTCGTGCCCTGTACGGTACGTCTAAGCAAGATGCTATCACAAGCCAATTAATGCCTCAGGCTACTACGCCTAAAGGCCCTGTGTTGGCTAAACTCCCTGATCCTGAGAAGGAACTCAGAAAGAGTGTGATGCTCTCGGATGACATTAAGGATACGATTGAGTCTGTTGAAAGCATTGGCCTCACTAAGGGTGAACGTGCTTCCCAACGAGCTGCTGTGATTCGTCAGTTCCACGAAGCCACTGGCTTGGAGCTGCATCCTAATATGTCTAGCTTCGGTAAGGATGACGCTAACGGTCGATTCCATATCGGTGCTACATACGGATTGCCCACAGGCGGCTTCCCGAATGCTGTAGATGCTGTGATGCAAACTAAGCTGAGTCTTCGTAGATTTGGTATTAGCGAAGATCAGATTACAATTCTTCAGCGTAAGGGCGACCAGTTCGTTCCTGTCGATAAGAAGAACATTCCAGAAGGCGAGGGTGAGTTTTACGCTCGTGTCGATCTGGAACACAACTACGACATTACAGACCTCACAGCGTTTGAGAATCTGGATGTGAAGCGTAACCTGTTTGATAACCACGCTCCTCTGGTGTGGAACGACAGAGGTAGCTTCAACCGTTATGTTGCTGACCCTGCTTCTACTCTCAACCCTGCAATTACTTCGGCAGCCTCTGCTGTAGCAGATCGTACCTCTCGTCTTGAGAAGTACATGCTTGAGCTGGCTAACGAGTATGCTACGGCTTGGAAGAAGCTTCCTAAGGATCAGAAGAAGGTGTTAGATGAATACATCATCAATGCCAACTTCAATGGGATTTCTCCTAACGCTTCCCACATGACTGCACAAGGCCTCACGGCTGAAGCTCAACAAGCTGTGTATAAGTGGAGACAGTATTGGGACACTCACTACCATCTGGAAAACATGGATGTGGTGAGAACGCTTAACAACGAAGGCGTGATGGTGTTGGAGAACGCTAACGCTAAGTTGTTTGGTAAAGAGATTCCTAAGAACCGTAACATTGACACTGTGTACGATCCTACGCTGGATCAAGTGCGACAGATTACGCCTCAAGAGATTGATGCTCTGTACGCTAACAATGGTACGCTTGTGTCGTTACGTCGTCCTGAGAACATCAATGGTCAGGCTGTTGAATACATGCTGTCTCGTAACAGCCCTACAGAATACATGCGTAAGGTTACGCCTAACGACAGTGTTCTGAACTACCGTGAAGGCTACTTCCAAATCCAATATCGTGCTGCTCGATTCGTAGATGAGATTACAGTGGGTGCTGGTGGTAAGAAGATTCGCAAAGCTGTTGCAGTGGCTGGTGATACACAAGAAGCCCAGCACTTCGTTAATCGTATGAAGAGTACCAACCCTGGTGTTGAGTATGTCATTCGTTCTGATGAACGTGCAATGGTTAAAGGCAGTAATGACTGGTGGGATGTGAATAGCGCAAGTGGTCGTATCGCTCAACGTCACAGAGGTAAAACCCTGGAAGACTCTAGCGGTTTGAACCATCTTGGTGATCACAACTACATTGTCAATCCTGCTGAAGCTGCTGTTAAGTCTGCCCGATCGATCTCTGGTAGAACAATGATGAGACCTATGCTTGAACAAGCTAAGGTGAGATTCATGCGTCAGTATGACGACTTCATCCCTGAGGTTAACGGTGTTAAGAAGTTCCCGACAAACATCTCGGAGATCAGTGCTAAGGGTAATTTCACTTCCAAGGAAATTGCAGATGCCCGTACTACATGGGAATATCTGAGATACCTTGAGAACGGTTACATCAATGCTGCTGACCAGATGACTCGCTCGTTCTGGAACTGGATTGCTGAGACAGGCGCTAAGTGGGGGACTCCTAAGGTTGAGAGATTCGCTCAAACTATGGTGGAGTCTGGTGGTCTCACTTCGTTGGCTAAGAACTCTGTGTTCATGGCTACGATTGGTACTAACCCCTTACGCCAGCTTATCGTTCAGCCTAACCAAGTGATTCGTTTGTACGCCTACACAGGCTTCAAGGGCGATTCGGTTATTGACATTGTTAAGGCAGGTACTGACTATCTGAACTGGGCTGTAACGGGTAAGGCTATGAAGCCTGAGAACGTTGAGATGTTTAAGTTCATCGAGAAGAGTGGTATGTTGTCTGCGGTTGACCGTAGTAACTTGGTTCGAGGTGCTCTTACGGATGCTGCCCAAATGCACGGCCCAATCACTGGCGCTGCAAGCAAGGGCTTGAACTTCATGCGTAAGATTGGCTTCGACTTAGGTGAACAGGCTAACTTGGCTTCTCACTTGATCGCTGCGTATCGTAAGTATGAGAAACTTGGCTGGGATATGAAGGACGCTGATACGCTCCTGAAGGTTCAAGCTGAAGCTCGTGCAATCAGCTATGAGATGAACTTCGCTGGTGATATGCCTTATAACCAAGGCTCTCTGGCGTTCGCTCTACAGTTCTTGCAAGTGCCTCACAAGGCGTTCTTGCAATATGCCAACCGTAAGCTTGACAGAGCAACTCGTGCTAGATTGTTAGCTGCTGACGTTGTGTTCTGGGGCCCTCCCACAGCACTCGTTACGGCAATGATCAACAACGATCTGTTGCCTGAAGATAAGCCTGAGACTAAGTTCGTAAGAGAGCTTGTGATTGATGGTCTTGAAAGTGCTTTCTTAAACCACGTCATTCAGAAACTGGGTGGTGAGGATCAAGGGAAGATTGACTTCAGTGCTTTCGATCCTCACAACATTGACGGCTGGAAGAAATTCTATGAAGCCTTCATGACGGGTGGTGTTGCAGAAGTTATTGCTAATAGCCCGACTGGTTCGTTGTTCTTGAAGAACGGTAGCCGTGGTCAGAACGTTATCGAGAAGATGGGTAGATGGTTTAACGGTGAAGTGGATGAAACGCTCAGTGCAGATTCCCTCATCTCCGTTGTCACAGAAGTTGCTAAGATTTCCTCGGGTTTCAACAACGCTTGGAAAGCTAGTCAAATGCTGCGACTGGAACAAGCCATTGATGCCAAGGGTAGCGTTGTAGACGACAAGGCAACTAAGTTAGATGCTCTTGCTCAGTTGTTCGGCTTCACTTCGTATGACCGTGCCGCCATGATGAAAATGTCGATGGAAGTGCGTAAGAATATGAAGGACGAAGAGAAGGAAGCCTTCGAGCAGTATGATGCCATCAAGCGTTATTACACGGATAAGATTGAGAAGGGTACGCAAGACCCTGCTTGGATTCAGAACGTGGGTAACTGGATTGTCACCTCTCACAAGGGTAATCCTGAGATGCAGCAAAAGCTGTACGCTCGCTTAGGTATGGATATTAGGAGTGCTGACGACAAGTTTTTCAGAATGCTTCACAAGGCGTCTGGATATAAGACAGCGGCTGAACTTCGTGCTCAGATTGAAATGTCTGGTATTTCTCCTGAAGCAAAGAAAGAAGCCATCCGTATGGTGAGTGAAGTTCAAAGTGTTAAAGAGGAAACTAAATAATGGCAGAGTTTGGAATGAAAGCTACAGAGCTGTCGGCCCCACAAGGGGCTGGCGCTAATGTAGTTGCTCCAACGACAGCTAACCCCCTAGAGGGGATTGGGATGCTTATTGAAGGCGGAGCTTCACTGTTCTCCGCCCTCAAGAAGAATGACGATGATAAGATTGTCAGCGAGTACAGCAAGAAACTGTCGATGATTGAACAATCTGATCTTGACCCATTCAAGAAAGGCCTTGCCCAACGTAAGCTGTTCTCGGAATATAATTTGAAGGGTGACGGTCGCCTCTCAGAAAAATTAGCTAAAGTAACTGATTCCCATCGTGGGTCCGGTTCATTAGGTGAAGCTGAGGAAGCCATCAAGACGGAAGCTGAGGTCCATAAGGATCGTATCAAACGTGCTGCTTCTGAAGGCGTGTTCGTTGATCCTAAGATGCCTATGGAAACGCAAACGGAAATCCTCCGTGCTCACGATGCAGTGTTACGTAACAGACAGACTTTCGATGACATGGTTAAGCGCCATAACGAAGAGCGTACACAAAAAGGCTTTTTAAATTCGGAAGAGGATCGTGCTCAACAGGATGAAGTTGTTCGTGCATTGAGCATGGCTGGTGCCACACAATCTGATGCTATCCTGGCTCAGATTAAAGGTACTGTTCAGCTTGTTTCTAATGGCTCTATGCCTTGGGAAGTCGCACAACAAAACCTTACTAAGCTGTTTGCTGACACTGATCAAGTGATCAACAGCTTGGCTGGTAAGTTTCCTCAGTTAGCGTCTCAGTATCGTTCGATGTTTAGCGACATGCGGGCTACAGCATTTAACTTGATTGATCCGAATAAGAAAGCAGAGACAAGTGAATCAGCTCTTAAAGATTATGTTAATCGGGCTAAGTTGCTGGTGCTGCAATCTTCTGATAGGAGAGTCTTAGCTAGCCATGTCTCGCAAACCCTACTCCCTCAGACGATCACTCAGTTGACACTCTCTGAAGCAGTTCCCCGTGCCATCTTTACATTCTTTGGTGCGAACGACCCAACCAAGCCCAATCCCGAAACACAGTCGTCTGTCGCTGTTGGGAGTAAAGATGAACAACAGGTTGTCAAGCTTACAACCACAGCCCTTGAAGAAGCTTTCTCTGCCCCCGCTGGGGAGAAGGCAGATAAGGCTAAGGAAACGGCCAGTAACGCCCTGAACAACCTTCTGTTGAACACTCGTCAGATTTTCGCTGATCCGTTAGGAGCAGACAATCCGAAGAAGCTGAACAACGTTGCTCAGATGATTGCAAGCCCTGTGTTTGCTAAGGCTGTGGCTGAAGGTAGAGTGAAACCTGATGCGTTGATGACTGCTGCTGAAGTGATGCAAACGCAATATCAACAGCCCATCTTCGATACGATTCACAACAAGCTTGCTTCTAAGGCTGGTGCAATTCGACTGAAGGTTGACGGTAAGGCTGGATACGACTCCCCTGCGTACAAAGATGTTCTTGACATTAAGTACGGTGCGGGTGGTGTTGAATTCGCTCCTAAGCCATTTGATCAAGTCACAAAAGCAAAAACCGCTGGCCCCCTGTCTGCTCTTGATGCAGAAAGAGGGTACGCAGCGGCTGTGAGAAGTGCTCAGTTGGATATGAGAGAGATTAAGACGGCTATTGATACTCTGGTGAAGCAACAAGCTCACTTAGAGGGTCACTATGACTATGCAAAGACTTTCGAGAAGCTGCGTCCGCAGATTCTTGAAGGGAAGCGCGTAGAAACTACTAAGGCCGCCCAACCTGCCTCCAATACAGACTATAGCAAGGAAAGCAACCTAGCGGCTGAGTTCACTGCTACAGACTCTGGTGCAGGTATGACAAGAGAGGTTATTGATTCGTTGATGAGAGACCTTCCTAAAATGACGCCTGCACAACGTAAAGAGTTTCAGGACGCCTTGAAGAAACTAAACCAATAAGATTGAGTATGCCCAAGAAAGGTGAATTTAAAAAGAATGCTAAGGCGGATTCTATTCGCCAACGAGCATATAACTCTCGCCCAGAGCAAAAGAAGCGTCGTGCTGAACGTAACGCTTCCAGAGCTAAGATGGAGAAAGCTGGTAAAGTGAGGAAGGGGGACGGTAAAGACGTTGACCATCGTAATCACAACACCAGTGATCAAAGTGCTAAGAACCTCTCTGTGATGGATAAATCTAAGAACAGAGCTATGAATCAACACGATAAACGAAAGCGTAAGAAATGAGTGATCCTCGCTTACCGAGAGACACAGGTAACGTAGCCGTTCAAGCTCTGTTTCCTGTAGCTACAACTAGCCTTTCGGTATCGGCGTCTACATCCCGTATCGCAATGCCTGCTAACACTAACGTTGTTCGTATTGCTTCTACAGTGGATGTGTATTTGGAATTCGGGGGCTCGGGTGTAGTTGCTACATCCAGCTCCATGCTATTTCCTGCCGGTGCTGAAGTGTTTAGCTGTATTGACGACAGCATCACCCATGTAGCAGCAATGCTTGTGGGTGCAACCCCTGGGACTTTGACAGCCAGTAAGATGGTGTAATATGTTCAAGAAACTCAAAATCAAATTACAGTCGGCACTGCTGGCTTTTAAACTCAAAACCAAGATCGCAAAGAGAGGTCGTACATGAAACTCAAATACAAAATTCGTTCCGTCTGGGAAGAAGTTAAGCTGCGCTTTCGGGTGCTTGCTGCTGCTGCTAAGTCACCTTGGATTGGTGACGTTACTCCTGTTGGTCGTCTGTATGCAACTAAGCTGAGTGCTGATGGTCGTGCAGAAGACTTGGGCTTGGTGTGTACTAAGGTGGTGACTGACGCTGGTGTGGCCTATCTGGTTGACGCTATGCAAGGCACTGTTGAACCTGAAAACCTGCGTTGGCATGGCTCGGGTACGGGTACTACGGCTGAAGCTGCTTCTCAAACTGCTCTGGTTACCGAAGTTGCTTCGCGTGTTCAGGGTACGCTTGCTGAAGGCGCTAGTGCTAACATCTTCCGTACTGTGGCAACTGTCAGCTATGGTGGTACGTTTGCTATCACAGAACATGGCATCTTCAGCGCCAGTACGGCTGGCACGATGTTGGATCGTAGTGTGTTCGCTGCCATCAACGTGCAGAGTGGTGACTCGATCCAATTCACCTATGACCTGACCTTCCCTAGCGGTAGCTAATATGTTGGCAATCAAACACTGGCTGGTTCAACTGTTCATTGCAGTTGACCAGCTTCTGAATGTGCTCGTCACTCCCTTCCATTCTGGCGCATGGGCAGATGAAACTCTGTCCTGCCGCGCCTATCGAATGTACGAAAAGGGTAAGATTCTGGGACTCATCTGGATGCCCATTATCGATGCCCTCTTCTTCTGGCAAGGTAAGGGACATTGCAAACGAGCCTACGAGAACGAGAAACTTCGATATAACCTGCCCCCGGAGATGCGTAAATGACGCCTACACAGATTCTTGAAACCATCAGAGCCACGCCTGCGCTGCTGACTCTGGTTCCTAACACACAGGCTATTGCAGAAGCAATGTCTGTTGGCCGTACCAAGAAGGTTCCTACGGAAGTGGGTAACGGTACGATCCTTGAAGTGTTGGGCTTCCAGATGGGTAATGCCCTCTTGGACGTGATTAACACTGCCCCTGACTTCCGTTATGTGAAGCCTCTGGTGGAGCAAGGGAGATTGCGGCTTGACAGTCCTCTGACTGAGGCTGCATTGGCTTCCTTGGTCCCTGCGGTGTTGACTGAAGCCGGTAAGAACGCCCTTATTGCTAAGTGTGTTGTCCCTGCTCCTATTGACGAATTCGATGTTCGAGTTGCCATCTTCGCTGATGACGGCTCTCTGAAGGTGTAATATGGCATCAACTACTCTTGTTAAAACCCCACGTACAATCATTGCCGCAGCCACTTCTAACGCTGCTGGTGGTACGACTCGTGGCACTGTTGACCTGCGTACGGCTGCTGGTGGTATGCTGACAATCAAGCTGACCAACGGTGGTACAGGCCCTACTGTGCAAGCTGTGGCTCGTGTCTTGATTGCACATAACAGTGGCGCTACACCCACTGCTGCATCTGCTGGTACAGACTGGAAGACAATCTGGGAATTTGGTGGTGGTACTACTGCTAGTACTGTTACTGAACAGTCCATGATTGTTGACCAAGGCGTTATGCACTTAGAAGTGGAAGTGACTGGTAACACTGGTCAAGCAGTTACTTGCGAAGCCTTCCTGTCCGAAGTCACTAGCTTCTCTACGGTTTAATCATGTTTCCTGTTAAGAGAGGCACAAATCAGCAAGGTCTCCTTAACGGGGGTTTGCTTAATCCGTCTTGGGTAAGTAGGGGGCTTGTCCTAGTTATTTGGAATGGCCTTTGGATCACTCCTCGTGGGACAAGGGCCATGGCCCCGGTGAACTCCCCAGGGAGGATAACAGGGCCAGAAGGTCCAGTGACAGGGTTTGGTACAACAGACGCAGGGAACACTACAGCTCGATTCAACGGATTTCAGCTAATGAACTCCCAATCTGGGACTAGAAGCTATTTTGGTACAGTATTGGCTAGGAGTACTGGTGGCGGTGGCTTAGGCCGCTTATGGCAGGATGCTTCTGGGGCGGGCGGTGCAACTGTCGGTGAAGAAGCTGTCTACTTTGTTGCGAGTAGATTGACACTTACTAAAGTGAATTCCTCAGGGGGTTCCTTGCAAGTGAGTGCCACACAGACATTGCCTATTGGCTCTTGGTGCTCTTTTGGATTCTCTTGTAGATTTGTACCAAACGGTACAGTCGCTGGTGATGACATTACGACGTTCATTAACGGAGAACGAGACCCACGCTTCATTAACAACAACTCTGGTGGCGCCTACCCAGCTAACTCGTTTACAGATTTCCGTATTGGTAATCGTCAAACGGATAATGCACGTACTTGGGACGGACAGATTGGTATTGTGGCAGTGTTTGATTCATTCCTTTCGGATCAGGATCATAAGTCTTTAAGCGCAAACCCTTATCAACTGTTTGCAAGCTCTACAGCATATGCTCCCGCAGCCCTTCCAGTTGTCACTGAAGCTGTGTTCCCGTTCCGAAGAGGGGACTTCACTTCTCAGCCTCCTACAGCTCAAACTGTAGCACATCAGACGCTATCTAAAGGATTGGCGTTTGTATACAGTGCTCAACACGGGTTTGGAGAAGTTTTATCAAGAGGTAAAGCACCAATCCTTGTACGGAACGCAGTGAAGGCTTCTGGTACAGGTGGTTCCTCGTATAGAGCAAGTAATAGCGGTGTCCCTATCTCGTGGAACTTACGTCCTGTCGTAACAAGTGACGGACTGGGTACAGGGGACTTCACTCTTGTATACCACGGTGACCCAGTTAACAACACGGTACGCAGAGTGATGGTGGCGCAGGATGTTAACTTCAACAATAACAACTACACTTGCTTAATTGCAAATGCTGGTTCAGACGCTGGCTTAACTGCCTCTTCTGGCTCTGTCTCGTTTGTCCTATATAACGACGTAGACGGTGTTGTTGGTGTAACTGCTGCTTCTTCTTGTGATGGACGCCCTCATACGTGGATTGGCCTACGTAGAGGAACACGCCTAGAGCTGTGGAGAGATGGACTTCTTGTTGCTTCCACTACGGCAGGTGTTGCTGTAAACGTGCTTGATTCCAGCCAAGGTATTGCTGTAGGTGGTTTTGCTGCGTTCCCTGGGTTCAACTCAGACGCAAATAACTATGCAGCCTATACATACAACAGAGCGTTAACCACAACCGAAGCTGCTTTGTTAAGTACAAAGCCTTATGCCATCTTTGATAAGCTGAAGGGCAGCTTTGCTGCAAACCTTGTGGCAGGTGCTACACAGTACATCAAAGACTTGGTTAGCAGCCTGTCAATCTCCGGAGCTATCACAAAATCCACCAGTAAGAGCTTTGGTGGATCGTTGACACTGGCTGGTGCATTGGCAGCTACTAAGACGTTCATCAGAGCGTTAGGTGGTTCCATCACGGCTGCTGGTTCTCTGGCTAAATCTACGGCTAAGTCTGTGGCAGGTAGTATTACCAAGGTTGGTAGTGCTATTAAATCCACAGCAAAGGCCTTTACAGGCTCTACAACGGTCTCTGCTACTCCGGTAGTAGGTATGGGTGCCTCAGCTAATTTAAGTGGCTCTATTACGCTCTCAAGCGTTCTGAGTGATGCTGTTACTTTCGTAAGAAACTATGGCTCGCAGATTGTTCTGAGTGGTGGTATGGCTAAGGTGATTAGCAAGCGTATCGCTAGAACGTTAACACTGACAGGTGCAGCGTTCAAGGGAATGTTCAAGGCATTCACAGGAAGTATTAGCGCATCTTCGATTCTCAGTTCGTTCAAGTTCACTCCCCAGCCGGGGGGTGCTTTAGCGAGAGGGATGAGATTTATGCGAAGATTTATCGGAAGACGATAAAACGAAAAAAGCCCTCTCCGGCAATTACGCTAGAGAGGGCTTTTTTTTTGGTTATTCCTTAATCACGTAAGGAACGAATCGTGCATCTGGAAAGAATGCCAGAAACTGTTCTACGGTAATGTCCTCACCGATAACAACTTCTCGATACTCTTTACCTTCCTGCTTGTACTTAAACTTGAGTCGATCACAAGCAGGGCAGTTGGGTTTACTGTAAATAATGTCCATATTACCTCACAGGGCAAGCGCCAGTGGAACAGTCATCTTGAATCTCTGCGTCAATGTCGTTAGCCTTATCCAGCTCGATAGGCTGCAAACGAGAAGCATATTCTTCATACACTTCCTTCGTCACAACTTCTTGAGGCAGATATAAGTAGCCAAGGTCCTTAGCAGACTTAGTGGGATCAGCACGGAACAGGAAGCTCACACCAACATAGTTGTCCCAGTTGTCGAGCAACCAGTCAACGATTGCAGGAACTTCTTCAGGGCTGTAGCTAATCGTAGCAGAGACGTTCTGTTGACACCAATTCTGCATCAGCATCTTGTAACGCTCAAGCTGCGAAATAGCACTCTCAATGTTCACTTCCATACCCTTGAACGTATCGAAGTCAACCCCATCCCATTTCACAGGGAAGGTGACCAATACGCCTTCAGGGTCCATTGGATTATCAAACACACGGTAGCCAGCAGCACGAACCAAAGGAAGCAGAGGATCATGCTTACCGAAGTTCACGTTGTTGAAGATGTACTTACCTAGAGGCTTATGAACACCTTCGGTAGTATCCATCACCTTACTCAGTGTACCAGACGGCTTGATTGTAGTGACATTCTTAGGTCGAGGAGTTCCAAGTTCGTCAGCCATTCCGTAAGCCCCAGAAACTGCTGTCCGTTGCAATTCAGCGTAATCGTAAGCTCCGAGGTCAGGTCTGCGTACAATACCTGTGAGGCCCACTCCGCAAAGTCGCAGGAAGTCGTTATTAAGATGCCATGCTTCTTGCAACACTCCGTCAAGGAGGTTAACGCAAGTTTGTCTGTAATTGGCGCGAGCTGCAAGATGCACAGCTCTTCGGAGCCCTGCACTGTCACCTTTAAATTTACCAACATCTACTTCAGTCAGGTTGCAGAAGGATTTGTTGCCAAGGAGAATTTCAGCACAAGGGTTAACTCCTTGGAACCACGGTGCCCTACGTCTTGCAGACTGACCATTGATGAATCCAGGTTCAGACCCGCCGCTTTCGACCATGAGCTTAAAAATTCCATCAAGCTCTTCTCGTGAGGGCTTGAATCTAAATACCAAGCTGTTATTGGACTGGGCCCGTTGAATGTTGCCATTCCAGTATTCCTTCTTTGCTACGGCAAACTCTTGCCATTCATCTTCACCATACTCGAATAGAGCAATCTCAGCCGAGCGTCGGCTAGATAGAACAGTACCGAGCCAATTAACCAGATCGAGAATATCAATCCGAGACAACAAACTACCAGCGCGACGATTAAGGATTGCAAAAATTGCTTCATATGCTTTAGCCAGAGAGGCGTCACCAGAACAAATCCAGCCGTACCCTTTCAGTCGTTCTCCGGCAGGACGAATCTGCGAGAAATCGAGTACAAGTTTACGGGCGGGAAACTTATGAGCGGCCAGCTTACCGATGGACTTAGCCCAGGCTTCTGCGCTGTCTCCAACTCGGATAGTCCAAGTTCCGGTGTCTTCGTCATAGGTTTCGGTGTTGTGTTGGTCACCATCTTTGTCAGTGCGCTTAGAGCGAATGATTTCTAGTTCTTCGATGGGCTTTTGGAAGCCAGTGAGTTGGCCAACGATAGGTCGGAAACCAACGCCGCAGCCTTGCATGAGGAGCCAGAGCACATCGACAACATCATAGACTGTCTCAACATTGGTAAACGAGCAATTAAATTGAGAAGCTTCTCGTCGTTTAGCAACGTCCGTACCCCCGAGCCACAGCGTTCGGCCGGACATAAGAACTTTTCGATCGAGCATGAGCTGTCGCAATTCATTCAGTTCTCCATATTGCTCGACAGAGAGTGGGCTGCCTTTACTGCGAGTCCACAGCCAGTACTGATGGCCGATAACTCGCTCAACAGTTTGTTCAAAGGTTTCAAACACCTTACCAGAATCATCCAGAGGACGATTGTAAGTACGACGGGTAACGAGTTGGGAGCGTAAACTTGGGGTCATTGAATTCCTTCTTTGAAATTGAACATCTTCAGGTAGAGTGAAGCGTTTTCTAGATTCTTAACGGCATCTTGAAAATAACCAAGTCCACGGTTACACCTGTCACATAGGATGCCTCTAACTTTTCCAGTAGTGTGGCAATGATCAACTGCCAGACGCCTGCTATCTAAGTTAGTCCCTTTGCAAATTGCACATACCCCACCTTGACTTGCGAGCAGGGAATCATATGTAGCAGGTGTTAATCCATATTGTTTTAACTTGTATTTTCTTTGATGCTTCTGTTTTGGAGTTGTGTACATTTAACCTTTCAACGGGTATCCCCCGAACCTTGTAATGTACCATTACTCTTTCTAGCCGACAATTTAGACAGATTCTTCTCAGCAATCTCTTCCAGCGTATAGCCATGATCCATTGCAATAGCTGCAACGAACCAAAGAATATCACCAAGTTCCTTCTTGACGTTCAGGTCATGATCCATCTTACGACCATCTCGATACGCCTTACTGATCAAGCTATGCAGCTCACCAACCTCACCAGACAGCCCTAGCATTGCATACTCAGGAGTGGCACTCTCCAAGCGGAAGCTCATAGCCTCCACTTGGTATTCATTCAGCCCAAGGCCGTTATACTGTTTATCAGACATATTTCTCTTTCAAATACTTCAAGGTGATGGGCATGGGCTCAAAGCCCCCGTTATGAACGTCATTCAGCATCAGGACACCACGCCAATGGTGATTACCTTGCGGCCCCATATAGTCTTCATCGTGCTCATAACAGCTTCCTGCAATGATGCTGGTGAGAATGGTGCCATCTGCCTTATAGCCAGTGTGGATTTGCAAGCCTTGCTGATGACCTGCAATACAGCTCATGTGTTGTTTGTTGAGCTGTGCTTGTGCGGAGACAGCAGGGCGACCAGCAACACCAGTGACGAAATAGTGGCTATATGCAATGTCATCGACAATAACTCGCTCAAGGAACGGGTAGACTTTCCAGCCAAAGGCTTCGTAGTTGAGGTCATCAGTGCTAATCAGTCCATCCAGTTTAGGGTCATTGTTAATGGCTCGATTGATACGATTCTCGTGATTACCGAGAAGCATGACCATCTCAGGCTGATACACCCTCTTCTTGTTACGAGCTTGTTGACCTTGGAGGGTCCACAGGGGATCAAGCATGTGCGACATTGCAGCAATAGCCGATTGAACATCAGCCAGATAACGACGACCTTCGTAAGCCTTCTTACCTACGTCATAGCTGCTCAAGCTAGGCATGTCAGCAAAGTCACCTAAGCAAATGATTTTCTCAGGGCGTTTATCAACGATGTACTCACCAATCGATTTCAGATAGGTAAAGTCAACCCCAGGCTTGGCCTGAACATCAGGAATAATGAAATGTCTCATGCGTTCTCCAATCGAGCCTTGAGGGAAACAGGGAACACAGGCTCAATGAGTTCCTTGATTTTGTTAGCGACAATACGAGATTCGTATTGAGTGTGAGGGTCTAGACGAAGCACCAGCATATCACAGAATGCCCCGAGAGTGCCTGACCAAATCCATTCAGTCATCATGTTCTGAGGAAGGAATGATCTAGCAACTTCTGGAGCCATCCCTGCTGCAATAGCACCCTCATAGTAGGACAGCATATTCTTAGTATGCTCCAATCCTGCGCTGTGCCACATGGCTGGCATTGGGAGATCACTACTCCCTTGTTTCACATTCTCAGCACGTTCACGAAGGAAAGGCATATAGAACTCAGGCTCTTCATCTACATATCTACGACTCACTTCATTCCACGGCATAAACTTGTGCTTGACAAGCTGACGAGCTACGAAGATAGGGGCCTTAACACGAACACTGATGAAGCTGTGATTGAAAGGGCTGAAGTGCTTATGTTTAGCTAGATAGTTGATGAGCTTCTTATCTTTCTCCGATAGAACATAAATAGTTTTATCTAAGTGAATGTGCTCCTCAAATTCAGCTTCCTTATTGAAACTCACTCTAGCTGCATTCACAACATCAAGGTCATTGCCCCATCGTTCAGGGTGAATGGCAGTTACTTGAATATCACTTACCTTCAAGACGCATCTCCAATTCAATTAACAGTTCAATGTAATGCTTGGCTTTTTCAAGATCAGCAATACCGTTCTTATCACGCCAACGGGTTACATATTTGATAACATTCCCCTCTAAGAAGGGAATGCTATTTGCATGGATGTATTCGATGGGTTGGATAGAGAACTTCTTGTAATGATCCCCGCCAATCTGTACAGCCAATGGGTCTTTCATTGTTTCACCATATGGAAGCCACGGGCCTTCATCTGTTCAAGGAACTTAGGCATTGCATTCCCACGTTGTTCTTTAGGAATGGCATTCCAATAACCTAGAATCAGTCCAGCACCGTTAGGAGTAATCAGATTGTTCTTGGAATGGTCCTGAGCCATATTAGCCATAACTATAGCTCGATTACGATCCCGTAATTCAGCGTCTTCGATATCGTTGAATAGAGCAAAACCCTTGTAGGTGTCTTTATTCGTCGTTTGATTTTCGTTGTTCATTTTCTTCCCGTGTGGTTACCTTGTGACATGGAATGCAGAGAACCTCTAGGCCCTCTCTTTCGCAAAACATTCTCTTGATTACGCCATCCCAATTATCAAATCCAGAAACAGGAACCACTGGCGCAATATGGTTTACCTGTACTTCCTTTGCAGGAAACTGTTCGTGACAAGAATTACACTCGTAGTGTTCTGCTAGTCTCCCAGTTTTGGAATTGATTTTCTTTCCTCGTTTAGCTGCGTTAAGCACTTCATACTTAGGCGGCCATCTCTGACTAGCGGAACGAAGGGCACTCTTAACAAAGCTGTTGAATCGTGCCTCTGTCCACTGCCCGTTGTTATATGGCTTTTCCTTAGCCACTAGGAAACTCCCATAGTTTAGGAGAGCCATCTTCGTTAAGCTCTCTGGTCATGTACAGAAGACGCCCTTGCTCAAGCAACTCCTTCTCAGCATCATCCCCGTAGAAGGCCCTATAAGCCTCTAGGACGCGATTAAATGCATCGGTGCTACCGGAGCTACCTTCAAGGATTTTAAATGCCTTGGTGGGGCCTGTACCGGGAAGACCGGGTACAGTGTCTACTGCATCGCCTGTGAGACATTGCGAGTAGAAGAACAAGTCTCCATACCCTCTGATCTTGTAGCTCTTAACTCCCTTAGCGTTAACTTTAGTCTCAAGCTCCAATAGTCCTGGATTGACAACTTGGATGGGACCAAACTGAGGCTGCTCTCCAAGCTCCCAGCCATAATGCCATCCAGGCACTTGTCTGAGGTCTTTGTCTCTAGTACAGATGATTGTTTCATGAGGACGAAGGGTTTGTTCGATAGACATTAGGTCGTCTGCTTCCAGACCCTCTTTCATACGAACATCGTAGACAGCCTGCATATACGCAGTGAGATTGTGGTAATGAAACGGCTTGTTACCTAAACGCTCTTTGTAGGGCGTTCGTGTAGCAATCTCATTACGGAAGTTTGTTTTCCCTGTGATGTAGAGAATTGGATCGGTCGTTGCGTTGGTGATAGCACAGATGTTGTTAATCCGCATCTCCAACAATTCAGCTACATAATCAAAGGGAGGGAGACCGTCTGATTGCCAGCCAGCCTCCGCTGCAAACCCAATCTCATAACGCAAAACGTCTGCGTCAATGAGAGGTTGTCTCATTAGTACGGAGCGTTGTCGTCAGGATCAAAGGGAGGGTCTTCTTTCTCAGGAGCCGGAGCAGGGGCAGGAGCCTTCCCGCCCAACAGCTTCTCCAACTTACTGCCCTTGTAATTCAAGTTGCCTTGAATCTTCTCTTGAATCCACTTAGGGAACTTCTGGAAGATTTCCAGATCAGGCTGATCCAAGTCGAACATCTTGGCAGGGTTCTTCAACTCAGGACACTTGTTAGCGTCACGCTCTCGCATAGCCGAGATGGTTGCCACGTTGTCGTACACCTTATCACCACTCTTGTTGTTGACGACAGTGACATTGCACGGCTTACCCAACAGGTAGCTGAAGTCACCACCTTGCAGCACTTCCGGATCAAAGGTCAAGTAGCGTTGAGTGCTCTTGGCCTTATCTGCCACAATGGGGTGGACAGGAAGGGTTTCGCTAATCCACCGAGGCTTGTCCTCAATGTCATTACCCTCTTCGTCCTTCATGAACTCATCAACGAGTTCGTAAGTGATGCCTAGTTCATATGCAGGCTTCTTCTCTTGGCCCATGTAAGGGCGTTGAGGCTGCAAGCCGTAGTCGATCAACTGAACCACACGAGCCGGATACGTACCGGGCTTAATGTTCTCTTGAGGGGCAAATTGCTTGCCACCACCATTACCTTGAGGTGCTTTCAATGCCATAGATTACTCCTTCCAAACACGGATGCTCTTAACGTCAACAGCGCGAAACACGAGAGTTTCATCTTCACTCGTGAGCACTGCCACCCATTGTTGACCGACTTGGTGACCCAAGATATTCTTATATCCAACAGTCTTATATTCACCGATATCGTCCTCGTAAATTTCCAGAACAATGTTCTGAGTTTTGACAGGCTCTTGAGGAGCTTGGGGGACTGCAACCAGTTGCTTCACGTTCTTATCTTTTGCCATTTTGTTTCCTTTTTAATGAATTCGGATTTGTTTCGCCGAAAATGAAATTACGATTACCTGAATCGTAAGCTTTTTTATTGTTCTGAGATTTCGTCAATAGCTGTAGATTAACTAGTCTATTATCTTGACGATTGTTGTTTACATGGTCAATCTCGTAACCCTTATACACATATCCGAAATATGCTTTCCATATAACAGTGTGAGCTAAGTGACAATGAGATCGACCCTTGTAGTAGAAATTACTAAATAAGTAACCTTTACTATTGATCTTAAGTCTTTTTAACGATCCATCTTTATTATAGATGTTACCGTTTTCATCAAACTTATATCCATTCCACTCAATGAATGTCAAACCAATTCCTTCCAATTGCACCTTGACCCTCGTGTGGACATGGGATTTTGTAATACTCACCGGCCTCCCTAATTGCATCTTCTGAAATACGCTTAACATCCTCTGCGATATCTTCCCTGCACTCTACTGTGTACTCGTCGTGCATCCAACATACCACGCCATAATCAACACCCCAAGTATACTTCTCTTCAAGTTTCTGACAGAGAATGCAATATGCCTTTGCCATATGAATGGCCTCGTCAGATTGGAGGAGATATACGAGCAGTTGGTGTTCAGACGATACACGGATGGGTCTGCCATCTAATCCTGTAATAGTTCCGTTGCAATACTCCCATTTGTTAAACTTATGGTTGTAACGACGTTGTGCCGTACTTCTCCATTCAGTTTTCAGGTTTTCCATGAGATCACCAAGGCCATCGAGGCCACGGTACAGCCGATCACGAAGAGCAGCGCCTGACCCCTGTGGTTTCTTGGCAGTTTTAGCAAGCTTAACGTCACCACCCCCAAACAGAAGGCAATAGATAACGTTTTTAGCAATATCTCTAGACTCAAGATCACCTGCTTTCTGTGTTAATGTATGAGGGTCAGTTCCATCTTCTTTCTTACCCGCAACCATTGCATGAATGTATTGCGGATTGTTCATACGAGCAGCGAGTTGCCTTAGCTGGTTACCGGCAGAATCGGTTCCAACGAGGGTAAATCCTGGCTTTGATGAAAAGAGTCTCCGCATCTGTTTGCCGTAAAAGGAACTCGCCTTAGGGATGTTAACAATCCCACGGTGCGTCGCTCTTCCAGTAACGGCAAGTGTGTTAACGATTGAAGCGACTCGTCCATCGTCTCGAACAATCTCGCATAAACCCTCAATAATGCCCCTACGTTGTCGGCACTGGACTCGCTTTGCGACAAGATTGCCAACTCGTCCTTCAATGCCCTCGAAAGGATCATCCTTGCTGAGTTTAGGGCTTGTTCTGTTACCGTTGTCATCTTCATTCCATTCTAGTGGTTCCCACCCCTGACCGAGGAGGAAGTCTTTGGTTTCATCGTTACTGTTTAGGTCAGTCAGACGGAAGTTGACGCGACTAAAAGGGCCAAGAACGGGCCGACTACTAGGGTCAATACCAGCACGACTGCACCAGACCATAACGCTCTCTGAATATTTCCCCGACTTGAGGAACGGTTTTCTGACGTAGTTATACTCTCCACCTTTCTTAGTTTCCTCGATTTCAAGAACCTTAGGCAGATATGGAGTTACTACCCTGTCGATTCTCTCAATCCATTTCGTTAGTTGCCTTATACAGAATGTAGCGTGTTCTCTATCGAACAGCCATCCGTATTGTTCTTGCTGTTGTAGACGGGTGAAGAGTTCAAAGTTGAGTTGGAAAGCTTGCTTCCACTTACCACCCTCAGCTTCCTTGAGCAGAGCTTTGTAAACAAGCTCAAGAATCTCTACGTCCTCACTGCAACGGTGAAGCATCTCTTCTGAGAAATTCTCCCAGTCGTTATGCTCTGGTTTACCCCGTCCTACTCTCCAGCCCCAAGCCTCAATACTATGAGGCCCAGCTTTACGATTAGGACAGTGTGGTGGGAGAATACGCTTGGGGTCAAGAAGACGAGACATAACAAGCGTATCAACTCTTTTACCTTTGTATTTGTATCCGTACAGACGCTCTAACAAAGGCCAGTCATATCCAATACCATTGTGCATGATTAGTACATCAACAGTGTCAAGATACGCCAACATCTCCTTGATTTGATGTGGATGAAACTTAGAAACCTTGCCAGTGGTTTCCTTGAATACGCCACAATGTACCTTAGTAGCTTGGGTTAACAACCCATTAGCTTCTAAGTCCCCAAACGCAATTCTCATTCGCCCTCAATCAGTTCTTCAATACTATCCCAACCCTGGAGAACCATCTCCCAAACATCAACAAACCATTGAATCATCGGTATAGCTCCCGCAGTTCTTCTCGGAATCGAGAAATGATTTTATGACACTGTGCATAAC
>OGVW01000007.1_pt1 | contig 38889 bp, 73 predicted proteins | sample 1575821 | NCBI WGS metagenome assembly OGVW01 (sample SAMN07581525, study PRJEB24739) | freshwater metagenome | place: Singapore | collected 2015-01
TAACGAGGCTTGCGTACCTGTAATGGTAGAAGCACCCGTAGCAGGTGGTGGATATAAGTTATGTGTTCTATCTACCGTAGCATATAGACCGTAATCAGTAGAGTCGTAAGAGGTAATCGTCGCTCCTTGGCAGTTAACATCCGCAGTAAGGCATACCGTTGGTAGGTCTTGCTGATAGGTGTAACTGAATCCATCAGTAACATCGGCGACAATAACACCTACTTGGTCAGGATCACCAACAATAACGTTATACACGATAGAGTAAGTGCCTTGTAAGATATTGCCACTCGAATCTTTTGGTAAGTCGATTGTTAATACCGACGTAGTGCTTGTATTCGGGTCGATGTCAGGAGTCGTGCCTCCGATATTATTGTAGATAGTAGATGTGCCCGTTGAACTTGCGAGAGTAATTGCTAAAAATCCTCTCACTGTATAGGTGCCATCTAACGGTATCCCTTGACCTACGTAGTCTGTCTGATCGTCAACGATAATCTGTCCTGATATGTTGTTGAACGTAGGTTGGATTGCAAGAGTCGTTAATGCCATTTGCTTAGTATTATTTAGCAAATATAACACTTATCGTAAGTGATTATTACGAATAGAAAAAATAAAGGGGAACATTTCTGCTCCCCTTCTTATCATTGGTATCGGCTTACACCGAAGCTCCAACCTTATCGGCAAACCCTTGTATCTTCGCTTGAAGTTTAGGGTCAGCCTTCATCTCCTTCATTAATCGGTTATGAGGGTTCTCGTTGCTCTTGCATTTGAGTACCGTTAACCACTTGTTGTTCTCAAACTCTACCCAAGAGAATGTCTGTGGGTCGAATCGGAAGTTAGTAAACTCGGTCTGTGCTGCTCGGTTAATAATCGTCAACCACTCTCTGTCTAAGCTAACAAGTAGTCTGTCCTTAGCATACTCAGGGTAGTCGGCAATAATCTGCAACAACGCAACTCTCAACACCACCTCGTATTCCTTACGTTCTTCTTTATCCATCGCTTCAATCTCACGATAGTTCATCACCTCAGATGGCAATCTCATTCCTTGTGGGATAGATGCAAACTCAGTGTCGTTAGCTAACGCTTGGCAGCACGATAATAGTCGATCGAACTTCCATGCCTTCGGATTCTCAGGGTCGATATACTGCTCCATTTCCTTGCGGATATTGTAGCGAATCATAGCGTCCATGCTATCCTTCGGCTTGTTCTTCAATCTGAATAAGATAGGGTAACGAGGATAGTCCTTGCGACTATTTCCTCCCTCTAAGCCTGGGTGGTTATTTAAAAAATAGTTTAACTCGGCTTGAGTGCGACCTACATGAAGCAAACCCGTTTCGCCAATCATAATATTCTCAGGGAAGTAAACTTCTTTACGAAGCGTATCATCCCAGTGAGAATACTCGTAATAGCGAAGTCGGCATTCCTTCTTCGATCGAGGGTTGATAAATCGATACTCAGCGGTAACTCCTACCCCTTGAGCAATCTCAATGACTCCCGTAACTCGGTTTCTTGAAACCTTACTTTTAGGAATCATGTAAGTGAAATTCTTGGCGAACTCTGCCGTAGCAACGTCGTCCAATTTGAACGGTTCTCCGTCTAATAGTAGCATTTTGTGTAGTAGTATAAAGAAAGGGGAGATATTTCACTCCCCTTTCGTGGTTTAAATTTGACTAGTTAGTACGATTTAGGATCACACCTTGATTTCCTCCGACATGGCAAGCCATGATGTGAGAACGGTGGTTGATTTGTTGGTAATCTTGAGTGATTACTTTCATTTCAGTTCCAGCACCGCTTGTTGCCCAAACCTCAGCCATACGAGAGTATCCACCAAGTTCTCTGTAACCCATACCGAAGTAAGGTAACATATTGCCTGATTTAGTATCCTTCATCTTGCCGATAGGAGAGAACACCCCAAGACCTGTGAAACGTAAACCTACTGTTCCTAAGAATGTAGGATGATCCCACTCAGGTACACGAGTCATCAAGTAGGTACGGTTACCTTTCTTGAACTGCTTGAAGCTAACTGACATCGCAAGACCTGTGTTGTTTCCGAACAAGTCAGATACAGTCTTTTGATCTTCGTAAACGTTCATGTTGTTGCCTTGGAAGTAAGACTTGAATACGTTGTCTTTTTCGTTATCAAGTTGTGCTCCCATCATACCTTGGATGTAGTTCGGTGCGAAGTTCTTAGTCATGATTGCATCAATCTGATCGAACATACCGATAGAGAATCCACCCGAAGCATAGTTCAAGGTAGTACCACGACGCTCTAAGTAAGGGATGAAACCTTCTGTTTGCTTGTTAGGCTCTGTATTACCTTGAGTAAATACAGCGTTTGAAGCGTTACGTCCAACTAACAACGCACCGCAGATTGCAAGCTCGTGCTCGTACTCTGCTACACGTTGGTTGATTGTTTGGTATCCGACAATGTTACCGCTTGAGTCAGAGTAAGACTTAACCCACAATTGATTAACTAACTGCGTTCCGCTTAACTGAGAAGTCGTCTTGATAATCTGAGCGTACTCAGTATCTTCATACGGCTTAGTCACTAAAGCGTTTGGTTGCCCCGTTCCTTCAGCCCAAGCGTTTGAAGTAATCGCAATAGCTGTTCCCGCAGGATAGTTTCCTGGAGTGAACGTCTGCGATAAATCAGACTGCTGAATGAAGCAAGTTAATGCTGGTGCAGTACCTGTGATATTGTAGATAGTGAAGTTTACTGGCGACGCTCCGTCTTCACCAGGGAAACTGACGATTTGATTGATTTGAGCAGGAGAGTAATAAGAAGCTGAGCTATACGGAGCTGATCCGCTAGACGCTAAGAAGTCGTTATTAGGAGAAGAGTCGCCTAACAAGAATGAGTATGTTCCAGCAGGAGCAGAAACGGTTGAGATACCCCCTGAACCGATATGCAAATTTTGGTGAATTAATTGTTCAGAATAGGTAGTACGTGTGTCCTGAGCAACAGGGAACACCATTCCTAATGAACGTAGGTTCTGGAACGTCGAAAGCCCTTGATCCCCGTATATTCTGTAGTATTCGGAAGCTACTTCGGGCTTCCACATATTAAACGTGCTTAATAGTTTATCCGATGGTATCGAAACTATCGCACCTGTAGCATTTGACATGGTATAGTTTTATTTTGAGAGTTATTGTTTAGCGCCAACCTTGATTCCTTTCGTCAGCCATCTGTTTTAATACGTGCTTCATATCATCGATATTTTTATCGCCCGTAGGTACAGTTTGGGTTCCATTAGGAATAGGGACGTTGGCTTTGTCCCTTATTGCTCTTTTCTCATACTCTGTTTTGACGTAATTCAATATGTTGTTACGCTCTCGGTACCATACCTCTTTGTTGATTAGTTCGCTCATCTCTTTACTATGTTGGCTCGGATCGTATCCTGCTTCCATATTAAGGACTTCTAATGCGTACTTCTCAACCGATGCAAGTGTTTCTTGAGGAACGGCGTAGTCAATACCATCTGCCACTTTCAATACCGAATTTTCTTTTACGATATTCGGCAACACGGGCTTCCAATTTTCCACCTGTTGTTGGACTATGGATTGGTAATCGACTTTTTGAGGAACCTGTACTTTGTCAGCCTGCTCTTGTAAGAACGACTTGGCTATCACAGCGGTCATTTCTAACTGGTCTTTGGCTGCCATCACATCAGGATCTTCAGCGTCGTACTCTTCGCCTAACTTGTACGTTCTGTTCATGTAGCTATCGACTCTGTTCTTGTCCCATCCAAATTCGATTTGCAACCTTGCGGCTACAATATCTTTTGGGTCGGTAAGCGTACCGTCTTTAACTGCCTTTAGAACGTTTGCTTTTGGTTCGTCAAACCCCGCCTTTAAAGCGTAGTTTTTGAAACGAAGGTCATCATTAGCAAAGTCAGGCTCTCTTGTTTCAAGTTCCTTTACTCTCGCTTCGTAGTCCGATAACACTTTCTTTACGTCGTCCGCTGAGTTGTACTTTCCTTCAAACATCTCGCTGAAGGTTGGTACAGGCGGAGTCGGCTCTGTTGGTGTCGGTGTAACTACTGCTGCGGGAGCAGGCGGTTCTTGTGGTGCTGCGGGCGTTGGCGTAGGCTCTATTGGCGCTTGCTGATTTGGAGCTACCGCTTCAGGGGCAACAGGAGCTAACCCGTCAAACATTGCTGAGCTAATTGGTTCTGTATTCATTGTGTAGTAGTATTATGCAAATATAGTGCTAACCACTTAGGTTTAAGCAGTTAGCTGAAATTATTTTTGTCGTGGTGTTTTGGAGAGGATTTTGTAGCCTTTATGTGCCCGAGCCAATACGCCTTTGGAATTGTATCCTCTTAGCGTATCGTATAAAAGAGTATGCTTTAATTCATGCGTATCAGCATAATGCTTTATTGAAATAGTTGTATCTATTACTCCGTCAGGTCTTAATATTTCATAAATAAATTTAGAATGACCGTCCCTTGATTTTTCAATTTGTTTAGGATCAGAAAACTGCCTTAAGCTTCGTTGCCTTATTTTTTCTATAACTTCTGGCTTGGCATATCTTTCTAATGCCTGACGGCGTTGCTTTTCGATTTGCTCTGGATTAGAGAATTGAGCTAATGACTTTTCTCTTGCTCGCTGTCTAGCTTCTGGATCACTAAATTGCTTTAATGATAATTCTCTCTTTTTTTGACGATTCCTTTCGTCTGAATAATATTCAGCCATAAATTTACTATGGCGATCTTTTTGTTCTTCGCTTCGTTTTACGCCAAAAGAACTTCCAGCTACTTTACATATATTGTATTCAGGCTGTAGTAGTTCTATAAAATGCTGTTCCGCCTTCAATACAAAACAAGGCGGATAGTATCCAAGAATATAAAATTTAAAACTTTCCTCTCCATGCTTATTGAAAGCACGCTGGAAAATATTTGAATGATGCTTGCCTTTTCTTAAATCATTTTTATGAGCAGACCACCTTTTTCTAAAACTAACACCTGTACTGCCGACATACTTCTTCCCATTAACTAAGTTTTCGATTACGTAAACACCAGTCTTTGAAACGTCCATATATCGGCAGAGCAAGGTTAGATTTTATGCGTTAGCTAATGCGGCTACGGCTGCACCATTTTCGTCTGTTACAACTACGATAGCACGGTCATTTGCTGCGTCTGCATACGCTACGATTCCGTCCGCACCATCAGTCGGATCGTCGATAGCCCACAACAACTGATTAACATTTACTACTGTAGATGTTGTAGTGCCGTCGTTATTTTTTACAGTCAACGTAATAGCGTTTACGCTGTTTGTTGTGTTTGCTGTGTTTAATGCTGTCTTTACTGCCGCTACTGTATTTGAAACAGTTAATACGTCAGTCATTGAGCCGTCAAGGTTAGCAAGTAACACATTAGTTCCGTCTGTCCCTGCGATATTACCTGAAGCGTATGTCACAACAGGTTGTGCGGAACCTAAAGTTACTGCAAAGCTAGTCAGCGCAACTGACCCGTTAGCGTTAGATGGATACACACGAATTTTATTTCCAATAACTTCTGCTGAAGCTACACCTGATTTAGCTGCGATTTTTACAGCAACTGCGGCTAAAGTAGCGGCAGATGACGTTGCGTACACCGTAGCAGTTAAAGCAGACCCGTTTACGGTACCTGCAACAGAGTTAGAGGCAACTAATGCTGTACTGAATACAACATCGAAATAGTTAGACGTATATGTTGTAGCGGAAACTCCGACAACTTTCTTAGATGACACATATTTTGCCATCGGTGCGTTTTGTCCATTAAACAAAACTTGATTGATTAATGCGAGATTCGCCATGAGTTTTAGGGTATTTTAGGCAAATATAAGTACAAATAACCTTGTTTCTCAATATCCTAAAAATTATTTTCCACCTCCGCCACCATATCATTCGGCGCTGTCGGCTTACCTCCGAAGTAGAAGTACATGAGCCATCCCGTACCGAGCGATACGTTAAAGTTCTTGACCTTCTCCCACGCTCCCACAACGAACGTTACGGTCTGATTCGCTTTCGCTTCACGACCACAAAGGCGACCTAAGAAACCTGGTACACCGCCATCGTTAATCTGAATAGTGTAGAACTGCGTAGTGTCATCAACCGTAGCAATAAGGTCGTCCTTGAGTGGGTGCGATTGGATATAAACCCCTCCGATATGGATGTAACAGTAGATGTCGAACTTACCGTACTCCTTAGCGGGTCGCCAACCTAACCTAACCGAGTTCTTGTTGAACAGGTCAACCGAATAACCCGTTAACTTATTAATATGCGTACCGACCTGAGCCGTATCGTACCAACATGAAGCGTCTAAGCGGAAACTGCCCGACATCGTTTTAGCCGATACCATGCGGATTCTGCGAGGCGTACAGTAGTGAGAGTTCTTAGCAATTGCGTAAATCATAGACCAAGTTTTTTAATTATTACCAATGTTTTGATTCTCCATACCGTAGGGTCGGAGATTGCTTTGGGGCTGTAACCGCTGTACTTGAGCGCACGGCGGATCACCGTAGGGCTGCGCTTGAGGTCGTCAACGTCAGTGCACGCAACCACTATAGTTACCTCCTTAAACAGCGACCCATCACGACGCTCGATATAGACATTCGCCATCCACATCAATCAGCGGCTTTTAGTTCTGATTCGTGAAAGACGGGAGCGTAACCGACTAATGAGTACCAATAGCCTGTGCGGTCTGGATGGATTTTATCCACTATGTAATCCTTGTCAGGCATCGACTTGTTATCTTTAAATCGAACCTTAGTCTTGCGTCTATATAAGGGTAGTTCCATCATACCATATTTTAAAACTGTCAAAATCTTTCGCTATGTAATACAGTCCTCCCGCTTTATTAATCTCCACCTCTCGTTTCTTTTGATCGTCACTCTGCCTGTCTGCGCCTATCTTAATCTCCACGCCGATGAATCTTCCTTTGTGTATTCCGATAATATCGGGTATCCCTTTCTTGGTGCCGCTTGTTCGGAACTTACCGAGCTTGGCATCATAGACCCCCATGTTGTTAATCCGATAAGCGATACCACCCTTGAGCTTCATGTAACTTATCACCGCATCGGTTAGAGCGTTGGCGGGTGACTGTTTCTTCTTGTTCGGATTAGGTCTGCCGAAGTAGCCTGAGATACGGAGCTTCTCCTCCTCTATCTCCTTAGCATTCATCTTGCCGATGCCATCCATGTCGATAGTATTAGGCAGACTAATATCCAAGATACTGCTGCGATTGTTCCGTATTCCGTTAGCTTGTACTCTCTCCATCGACCAGGCGAATCTCTCAGGGTGTTGAAGTATAAAGCCGTGAATACCACAGCGATGAAGCCTGACAAGAATAGTCCTGCGATGATGAAATCTTGCATGGTTACAAAGATAACACATTTGTTTTAAACAACAAAGCCTCCCCGAAGGAAGGCGATGTTGCTGAAAGAACTTAACAAAAGAATATGACAGACTTGGCAAATGTAGTAATTATTCTACAATAATCCAATCTTCGGATAAAATATCGGACGTTGAGGGATTCCAATATGCTACATCATTTTGCGCCGTCTTAAGCATAAATGCGGGTCGTACGTCCATAAACCCTCCGATTAATTCAGCGTAAGCCGATAAATCTTTATTGAAGAAACCTGATGCTTCTAATTGCTTTTTACCAGGAGATAATACTGCGAACATACCCTGTCCATTCCACCCTTCACGGGCTACTTTTTTGCCTTCTTTCAAGGCTTCGATTGCTTGACCGAAATTCATAGTTTTTAGTTTTTATAGGTTAATATTATTGCAATTACTATCTCAACAATAAACACTACCGCCCCAATCCGCCACGACCATTTCAACCATTGGCGTTGAAAGGCGAAGTCTGTTAACAGTAGCAGTACTGTGATGGCGAAGGTGGTTAATATAGTTATATTCATTGTTAAGTATTATATCAAATTTAACATCATCGGAGGAAGCTGTTCGGATTATATCGTGATCCCGACATTAGGAACACGTTGACAGAGGTCTTCCTCCCACAACACTCACCCCAACGGGCATCGTAGTAGGAGTTGCAGATAAATGCGGTCATTTAATATTCTCCCTACTTAATAATTTATATCCTTTTGCAAAAATTACTTTTTTGCCGTCTGGTCTTTCTCCTTCTAACGTATATCTTAATGAAGAATTATTTAAATTATGCGCTTTGCAAAATTCTTGTAAAAAATTACATTCAAATATTTCTCCATTTGGCGACAATATTTTCCAAATATACTTTTTACTACTTTCTCTTATTTTCTCTTTTACTTCAGCTCTATTTTGAACCTCTTTCTGTTTAATAGAAATAGATTCTTTTCTTTTCGGACACGAAAAAGCTAATGCGTTTGATGCAGATATTTTCTTTTTTGTTTCTTCGCTGCATTTTACACCCTTAGATGTTAAAGCAAATTTAGAGGTATTGTATTGTGGCTTTAATGTATCCAAATAAAATTGTTCTGCAATATAACTAAAAGCAGGAGGGCATATAGCCAATAACTCTATTTCAAAATTATCTACTCCAAATAAATTATAATCGGCTTGTATTTGCTTATTTGGATGGCAATTTCTTTTTAATGCACTTTTATGTTGAGTCAACCTTCCATATAAAGATCGCTGAGTACTGCCGACATAAAGTTTATTATTTTGTTTATTCCTAATTAAATAAACACCAGTTTTTTTAACAGGAAAGTCATGTGTAACTATCTTCATGCTTAATCTTTAGAAGGTAAAAATTCAAATGTACTGTCTGCGGGTTCTGCCCACTTCAATACTTCAAAAGCATAATTATGAAACCCAAGTACCGTAAAAATGTCTGAAATTTCTTCGGGATCATAATCAGATTTGCATCTACTCCATTCAGCAAATAACATATCTGCTATTGTTTGCTCTTGTTCTTCTGTTAATCTTTTAGCCATTTTTTCTTAGATAATCTGTGTATGCTTTGTTAATTAACCATGTTTCGGTTAGCTTATTTTTCTTTAGTAGCTTCTTGACTTTTAATTTTAAGTCATTATCAATTACGGCTGAAATATTTGGCTTTCTCATATAGTGCAAATATATACCATGTATATATGATACGCAAATAATATCTTGAACTATTTCTTATCTAATTGATTGTTAGGGTTATTAGTTTTATTACAGTTGTCTACAAGTTGTAGATAACTGAACTATGGGTTGTAGCCGTTCCGACTACTCCCAAAACCGATCATCCCCATCACATCTTCTCCACAGCACACAGCCCTTCCTACACAGTTCTCGAAGGTCACGAACCTGCTTGCTCTTTCCTTGTGGACTGATAAGGTACACCATAGCTACGCTGTTATAGATGCTAAGTACCCGATCGTACACATCCTTCTCGGAGGAGCCTTCTGTGTAGGGGTTGACTACTTTATATCCCTTAGCGGTGAGTTCTTTCTCCATAGCGGTGTAGAGTTCTCCGTGTGGGTGGGTGGGGCTATATATGAGTATCTTCATTAGTTCTTACAATAATCACTCTTAACGCTTATTTCTGTTTCCTCATAACTAATAGGTATAAGCACCCGATCGTAGTTATGTAGGTGATGGTTGTCAATCCACTCCCGTACTACCTGCAAGGGTTCGTGGTAGGTCTTACTAAAGGTGATGTTCTCCTCGAATAAGTCGAATCCGTGCTTACTGCGGTAGCGGATGCGAAGGGGGTGGAACTTTCTCATTGCTCAAACTCGGCTACCCATTTCGCAATAGTATGTCTTGTCACCCCAAGTAGCTCTCCTACATTCGACTTGTTCATTCTCGGGTTACTCTTCCATATCTCTCTGCACTTTTCTTTTCTATCAACCGACAAATCGATAGGGGCATCAAACGCTTCTACATACTCCTTCGCTCGTTGTGCTATCTCGTGGGGAGGTAGTTCTAATCCGTAGTGCGAGAGCAAGCCGATTAAAGCTGCTGATGTTAGGTTGTCCTTGGTGGTCATTATTTCTTTTCTATAAACTCTTGATAATATTTCCATTCATCGATAATATACCTTATACTGCTTCCAAATCGACCTGCGAATATTAAGTATCCGTCTTTTATTAAATCGCCAATATCAATCGGGTCTTCTTTAAAAGTATAGATTCCATTCTCTTTCCATATAGAATCAAATTCATTAATTGGCGTTCTATATCTTCCTCGGCAGTTTACTTCCCAATAGATACTTGACAGTATTTTTTTTTGTTCTTCTGTTATCATTACCATTTGTATTGAACTCGTCGTGTTATAGGGTCTTGACGTTTCTCTAACGTCTTATGTATTAGTTTTGTGCTTGTCTTTAGTGCTAAGTTAAACCGCTTATCGGAGTATGATTCTCTGTTCATCTGCGAGAAGGTAAGGAAACTATTGTATAACGTACTCATGTCGGTAAAGTCTTCTACTTTGTATCCAATAAACCAAGCATAGAACTCATCTCCGTAGCTTGTGCTGATTCGTTTTTCGATACTACTATTACTTTCTAACATATCAGGAACGCCATCCCTTAAATAGTAATAACAAAAAAACAACATTAAACTATAAAACTTATTCCACTTATCTGTATTCCATCCCTCAAATAAATATTCTCCAAGATAACTAAACGGTGTCCTTGTTTCTCCAAAAAATGAACTAAACTCTAATAGATACTGTCTTCTTTTTGCTGCCGCTGACTCATTGTTAATTGTATAGTTGGTTGTTATTAGAAACTTAGGGCTGTCTTTATACGGAATATAAATCTCGTTTTGGTTCTTTTTCTCTATCGATAATCCGTCCGTTAATTTACTAAAGAATTTCTCAAATTCAAACTGCTTAGCTGTATCTTGCAATAGTATTAACTTATCTCCCAACGAAACCCGCTGAAAGGCAAAGGTCTTGCTTGCGTCAAAGTTCTTGCCGTCCACGCTTACTGACTTCACCATCTTACCAATAGCCGTAGTTAATAATCCTTTCCCTGTTCCTCCACCTGCGCTTGCCTCGTTTGTTTCCTCTCCAAAAATCACACACCTTGGTTCGGTAGGGTCTTTATAATCATGCAACAGGTAGCCAATAATACGACAACAGTAATCGTATCTTTCTTTATTTTCTCCGTTTATCGCTATTAAAAAAACATTAAAACTTAGGTCTGAAAGATTATCGTTATTCTCCAACTCTAAATCATGGTCAATAATACTCTTCTTCCATACTACGTAACCTCTAATCTCGCTGTATGGAACCAACTCTACGCCTGCTCCTACTGATACCCTTGCTACCTTGTTCTTAAAAGGAAAGTAAGCCGTTTCCTTATCGCTCTGCAATATCCTCACATCGGTATATTCCAAGAACTCCATCTGATCGTCACTAAACAACTGCTTGCTCTGCTTCTGAATCAACTCCATAAGGTCGTCACGCTGTATCCCGTCGAACACCAAATCTAAGCTCTCGATGTACTTCTTAATCTCATCCTTAATATCGGTCATCTCTACCTCCTCTATAATACCTCCACTAACCCGAACGTAAGTAAACGATCCGTTCTCCATGCGAAACCTATAAATATCCAACTGACTACTGATAAAATCAGTGAACTTGTTCAAGTGAATCTTGATAATAGGCTTCTTATCTTCCTTGTCAGATGGCGTAATCGTCCAAAACTGCATTACGTTCTTACCTTGATTAGCCTCATAATCCTTCAACACCTTCAACGCTTTCTCGGTAGATAGCTGACCTATCTTCTTAATAGCATCGATAATACTATCATCATCACTCTCATGACGCTTCATAGAGGCTATCTTCTTCACATACTTCGAATCAATCGCTACCCTCTCCTTACCAAACCCGTTCGCTAATAAATCCTTCGCACACTTCGCCCAATCCCCATTATGGTTCAACTGACAATACACTCCTACCTGACTATACGCTTTATCTTCCGAAAATACAGTACTTGTGCTAAAACACTTGAAGGTCTTAAACTCGGTTGAATAGTTTCCGCTTGACTTAGACTGTGAATCACCAGGTCGCTTAAGCTGAATCCTATGTCCTCTCTGTCCTACTACTGTCCATCCATGCTTAACCAACTCCGTCAAAGCATCACCTCGGTTATTATAATCCTCAAATGGACTCTCCACAAACTTACTATCATCAAAGTTCCGTATGCGCTTAGGTACGTTCACCACCTCATCAAATACCTCATTAAAACTCTTGGCTAAGGTTATCAGTAAATCCTTCTGCTCTGCCGTAATCACTACGGGCACCTTAGCTTCGCTTACAAACACATACCCAGCCGTAGGTGGCGCTACACAATATCCTCCTTCCGCTTTTGTTTCCACCAATACCTTCACCTTCTGCATCGGATGAGCGTCCAACTCCGCCTTGGTAGCATACCTTCTCGCTAGCTTAGTATTCCCTATCACATCTCCATCCACCCGATAAATCAAATGGTACCCGTTACTCGGGGTCTTAACAATCACTAAAACGTCAAATAAGCCCTTATCGTGCGTTTTTATCATCTCGGAGTACTCTTCCCATAGCTTCCCCGTCAAATCGTACTTACAGTCAATATCTATCATCTCCCGACCACCGCTAACAACTCCACCAATCGTAGCTATCCCGTTCGCTTCCTTAAAACTACTGTTAACCTCATCCGATGTCATCAGCGTCTTCTTGTACCGATCCCACGAATCTATGGTAGGTATCTTGTCCTTAACAGGAATAACCGACACCCCTTGCTTTAAATACGCTAATGCTTCTTTTATCATTTTACCGATTTATTGTTTTCGAAGGGTTCGAAGGGTAGTTTGACCCCTATATCCCCTTATATACCCTATTTTACCCTATTTTAGTAAAAAATAGGGTTTTTGTTGTAAAATTTAAGAAATCAGGCTTCGAACCCTTCGACTCTCTGATTATCAATTAGTTAAACCCTTCGAATTAGGCTTCAGTAACCCTTCAGTAACCCTTCGAAAATAGAAAATAGTGAAATTTAGGTTAGTTCGGAATTTATCTCCGAAGCCTAAAAACAGCGTTCCGAAGGTTTGGTGAAGCCTGTTTCGAAGGTTAGGCTTCGGATTTATTAATGATATAGCAAAGCTCATTATCAGCGTTGATTCCAACCATGTAAGCTCGATGTCCACGCAAGAATCCGACGATCTCTTTTCGCTTAATCATGTTGCGTAAAGTGTAGTGTTCAATGCCAAATAAACGCTTTGCTTCTTTAAGCGTGATGTACTTTTTTGGTTCAGTAGTCATTTTTCGTAATAGTTTGATGCCACAAATATACACCTTTTTTGGTTATTCCAAATAATTTTAACTAATATTATGTTACTCGATGTTATATTAACTTATATGATATTACATGAAAATACGTTAAATAAGATTAAAATACGTAAAAATGCAGTAGGCTGATTATCAGAATATTGGAATAAGGTTGTGCAAGTTCGGTTAGCTCTCAACGAACGGGGGCGTGTCGGCTCGAAGGAAAACCGATTTTCAGAACCGACCCCCGAACTTTTGGAAATTCAAAAAGAAAGCGGTAAATTTGGGGCAAAGCAAACAAACCGCCCGAAAAAAGCGTTTAAATAAGCCGATCAGAGGGAAATCACACGTGTATATTGAACGATTCACAAATGAGACGGGGGAATAGGCTAATAATATACAGACCAAACACAATAATAAATGAATATCAGTTCAGTAATGGCGAAACAAAAAGCAGTTTCTAAAATGAATAAACGTTCATCTATTCCTTTAACCCAACCCCGCCAACCGATCAGCAATTTATCAGAACTATTAATCGAGATTAAAACAGCGGAGAAGTTGAGCCGATTAAATTACAATGAATTATTTATACTGGTATTGATAGCCGATTCAAAAGGGTTGAATTTACAAGACATATTTTCATTAGGTCTATTCCATAAGGTAACTATTTTATCATCCTTAAACAGTTTAAGCGGATCAGGTCAAGCGCATAAAGATGAAGTTATGCACTACCATTTAACGAGCCTAGGAGCTTACACATTACGCTCCTGTTTACCCTCTTTCACCTTCCCGTTACCAAGATATTAAGTCGTAATTGTACTATCAAGGACAATCCTTGTACTTAATTAAGAGAATGATAAATACACGTTAAATAATTTGGAAATAGGGTAACATTGATATATCTTTGGCGTATCAATTAAAAACAACGATATGACAACTAAGCAATATACATTTAAAAGCGTAGGAAAAGACCATAAAGACCCCGCAGGCTTCTTTAAGTTTTTATTGAATCAGGAATTTAATTTTAAGCGCAACAACGCTATTCAATGGTGCAAGATAGAAGGATTAACCGTTACCGTTCAGTCATTAGAACCTGAAGTTATAAAATTCGCCGAGCTTATTTTGTTGCACCCAATCGAAACGTCAACAGGGTATAAGTTTACATTGTAATAAACAATCAGGGGTGTGACTGTAACGCACATCATAGCATGAATAAGAAACTACTCATTTGCATAGTGCTATTAACGCTCTGCATCTTTAGCACCGATCAGCAACCAGGCAGTTTTACCAACTGTTTGATAATAGCAGTAACAGCGTGGCAAGTATATGAATTTAAACAATTAATAAAATCAGACAAATGAAAACCAAATCACTCAAGTACACAACAACAAAAGTTGTAAACGGTAAAGATATAACCGTTAAAATTCGACTAAATGACGAATGCAAAAATGGGCATCAGGATTTTGCAATAACGGCAGATATTTATCAAGCAGGGAAACCAAAAATAGATCGTAATTTAATAAGTGCAGGATGTTGCCATGAAGAGATATTGAAATACTTTCCAGAATTTAAAATATTTGTTGATCTTCATTTATGCGACTATAAAGGGATACCAATGCACGCCGCCGCCAATATGCACTACCATATAAACAGCGATAAAATGAGCATTGAAAAGTTTTGTAATTATTACAGAATAACAGAAAGCCAATACGATATGTTAAAGGGCGCATATAGCAAAGTTCATTTTGCTATATTATTGGCTCAAAGTCCTATTTTATCACAGTGGGAACACCAAGCAAAAGAAGCTATTGAACTATTGGAGCAGTTGACAGGTTACAAGCTATTGATCGATAGCAAACGCACACAGTTAACAATGCCAACAAGGGAATGATTATAAACGGGACACCGTTTCCGATAACCTACAAACTAAGCGACGGGACAAATGTAAGGCTACAGCCCCGAACGTATACGGTAACAGATAAACAGATTATTAAAACTATATATAAATAAATATATGATAGCAACTATAATAACCTCAACCGAATACAAGCACAACCAACCTAGCGTATTCATAAACATTAACGGCACCTATTACGGTGAACTAACCTATCCGCATTTAAGAAAATACCCAACAGCGGACTATTGGCGAACGGCGACAAGCTCAGACGCTGACAGAGGTTTCTCAGTCAGGGAGGCGAATATAACGGCTCAACAGTTTGACCGTATTAAGGAGTTACAACTAATATACGCCGACAATATTACGAAGTGCAAACCCTTTAAAGGTCAGTATCCAGTTAAGACGTGGAAGATCAAGAGAGGCAAGCAGTTTGAAGCCTACAAAGTAGCGGTTGAGCAGTACGAACAGCAAGCGAAGGAGGCAAGCGAACGCAATGCTCCTTATATTAAGGCATATACGGAGGCACTGAATGAGTTAACGGTAATACTGAAAGGATTATGACAACACGCCAACGCATAGAAGCAAAAGGCTATACGGTTACTTACCATTTAAGCGGATGGATTGAAGCCTACAAAGCAGGGCAAAGCCTTAAAGCATTAACCATAACAGGACTATTAAAACTAACAAGGGGATGAGCTTATATGTAAAACCAACGGGAGCCGACCAGTATTTAATTATTGACGAGGTAACAGGACAGACTGTAGCTGTAGTATATACTACAAAGCAAACGGCAGTAATGCTTAGTTATGCTGACAAGATGCTAAAACAGATTGAAGGCACTCGACTACATGATGAAATAATGATGGAAATGATAGCGGACGATTAACCCACAACACAGGCACGAAATGAAACTAATACACGTCAACTCATGGACAGAAATACCTTATAATGGTGGAGGTATGCAGATAAGTCCGATAAACGTCGAGTATGCTCAAACGTTTGTAGAATACGGCTACAATGTAGCCTACATAGTTAAAGAAACTAATACAATACATTTATACCGATGAAATACATCGCCCTCATCATTATAGCCTACGCAATCGGCTACACCCGCAAGGACGTTCGAGAGTATCAGCTCGAAGTAACACCACAAGAGATATACATATACGACGGAACCCGTCTCGTCGATAGTGTATCAACCTACAACGACGACGGTGGGATAGCAGACATAATAGCAACAGATGAATAAATTATTTAACTTAACCTTATACACCGCTTTCACTCTGCTAATGATATACGTCGCCTACAAGAGCGATACCACAGGCGGACTATGGATGAGTATCGTCATGACATTAGTCGGGGTGAGTAAAATATTAGATCATGCGAAGAATAGAACTAACATTTGAACAGATCGAAACAATCGAGAACGCTATGAGAGTAGCGGAACGTACCTACAACGAGCTATACGAACAAGCCGTTAAGGTGGACGGAGGTAGCGAAGCCACCAAGAAGTACTTCAACACAGCTAACGACATCAACGACCTACGCCGAGCGATAGGTAATGGCGAGTTAGATGTATAAAATCTATACACGTTTAAATAATATGTATAACAAAACACTATAATCTATACACATGGGACGAAAAATAACCGCACCCGAAAGCTATATGTTAGCTAACGGAAAGAAAGGAGATCAGTTCTACTCCAACAAACAGGACAGGCACCTAACAGCTATAGCAACCTACTATGAGCGTCGTATAAGCACCGAAAGAATGATAGTCATCACAACAGGTGGTAAGGCTCCAATAGCGGAGTACATTGTTAGGGTAACAATCCTATAACATTATTAAAACAACCCAATCAAATGAGTTCAAAATTAGGAATACTCGCATTAGCAGCATTAGCTATGTCAGCAGATATAAGCAGCCCAAGTAAAAGATATTACGAACCTTCCGAACCACCATCCGACGAAGAGCTAAAGGCTATTAAAGAAAAGCAAAACACCGCACGAGGATTAAAGAAATTTAATATTCGAGGCGAAGAGATATGGGCAACCAATGAGCGTACAGCCCTAAAGAAATTTAAAAAACAATTTGGAAATACTATTTAATTATATTACATTTGCAACACAATGGCAACAACACGAGGAACAAGAGGGCGCAAACCGATAGAAGCGGGAGATCGCAAGAAAATAGTACCAATGTACATTCCACAAAAGCAGTTAGATGCTTTAGGGTGGGACAATGTGAAACAGATTGGCGAACAAGCAGTATTAACAGCATACAAGATATGGGCAGAGCAATAGTAAACCGATCGGAGGTGATTCGCCAAGCATCGGATTGGCAGAAGGAAGCAACCCTACAAGAGCATAACGTATTCGTATGTTATGAAACGGGAGTACTAACACAGGAGGAGTATTATATGTATTGTATGTTCATTTCAGAGATGCTGTTATGCTCAATCCAACACTCATAGACAAAGACGAGGAGCTGATGTTCGGCTTTCCTTCAGAAGACCTAAAGGGACGTATCATCCGACACGATGAAGGACACCTGTGGTTAGGCGAGGTGCAGTATAGAACCCTACAAGCCTTCGGAGAACTCATGCTGACGATCATGGACAATGGCTATGGAATCATCGTGCCAGGCACCAACAGAGAAGTGTACCTGTTATGCGAAGGGCTGAAGCTAACGCCAACAGAGATAAACGACATCCCATGTTTCATAGGCTAGAACCCCTCCACGATGAGTTCGACTACCAACTAGGATTGATAGACGAGCTTGAAGCAGAACAGTTCGACTCGCAACGAGAGCGTATTAGGCGACTGATCTACCGAAGCAGAGCACGTTACAGAGCTATGGAAGACATATTATGGATGTATCCACACAATCCACTCAAAGCGATTGAAGAGATCAACAAGCGGTACCCTGTTAATATGCTACCACACGTACACCCAAGAAGGATTAAAGCATTGTATCATGATGAACCTACAACAACAGTTGGAGCACGCTATTAGCGTAAACCGCATCGTCAACTCCGATATGGAGGAGAACGAACAGCGCATGGTCTTATATACGATGGGTTATAACCCCTACAACGTAGATAAGGTAATGAAGCCCGACTGGGCTGGGCGCAAAGGAATACTAATCGAACCGATTAAAGATCGGATAAGAACACAACAGAGAAGACAATGGAAAAAGAAACATTCCACCGCCTAAAGGCAGAGCAGAGAGCCACCTACGAGATGGCAAAGCTCATCAAGAAACGCTTCCGCACCACAGGACAGGGAGCAACACCACAACAAACTGTTGATGGCAAGAAGTATTTACCTTATACTAAATATACGAAGATATGACACTAAAAATCGGCACTATCCTCATAGCGAAGGAGGACTTTGGAGAGTTCACTAAAGGCAAAGAATATCCAATAGTTGAAAGCAACAACGACATTACTTATCGAGTTATTTGTAATGATGAAAAATCAGTTAATTGGTTTGACGAAAGGCGAATCAACCAACACTTCACCATCAAACGCTACACCTTGCAAGATTTGAAGGATAAGAAGATTGCGGTGAGGTTGAAAAACTGCGATGAGTTTAAAAGACTGTGTGAGGCAATTGGAGATGATGACATAAGTGAATCATTCTTTGATGAAAGTCTGGATTATTATGGGGTAGATGAATGGGGTGATTTTATGTGGCTTAGGGAACGTCAACTCGAAGGTCGCATCCTACTCGACTCAATCGACGAGATTGACCTCGATGAATGGAAGGAGGAAGTAAAGGAAACTTATACTTGTAAGTATTGTGAAGCAACATTGAGTAAGGATGTTAATGAAGAGGATTGTTATGCTAATCCAAATAAAAACCATGATTCAACCACTGCTACATTAATTAACAGCCTCGAATCCGAAATCGCCCGATTGAAGGCGGAGTTGGATTCTCGAAGAGAATTGCCTGAGTTATTAATAAAGAAATCAAAAGAAGTAAACATATTGAAGGTGGAGAATGAGGAGTTGAAAAAGAAGAATGATTGGTGGGAAGAACAATATAACAGCGTATGTCGAGATTTATTAAAAAGGGAAGATTTGATTACTGAATTGCAAGAATTTAAACCATTGCCCTACCTCGAAAAGCGTGAGAGGATGGCGTGGGAGTTGATGATGAAAACCGTACACGCATTTGATGGCGAACATTATTTAATAGAACCTGACGAAGTATTCGAGATGGTTGATTTATTCCTCGCAAAATCTAAGGAGGTGAAGCCATGAGCCGCGAACTGCTAAGAAAAATAGAGCCGTTAGTTGCTCAAGCTATGTACACGCTCGAATTAGACAGAGATGAAGCAACCAAGCGAGTTATTAGAGTAATAGAATCAAAAAAAATAATAGAATCGGTGGCAGATACAGAATTTATGAAAGTAGTATTGATTGATACTATCATGGAGATGCCAAGCGATGAAATTATAACCTATGCAAGTTTGACAAGTAAGTTAAAAGAACGACTTAAAAATAAACCAACCCATGACCGAAAACAAACTATACTCACAATGCCGAGAGGAAGCATACAAGCAATTCGAGCAACGATTCAAATCTGCTCAGACAATAACAGGCAAAGGAGGAATGCTTGAAATTGATGAAGAATACGAACAACTCACCGCCGAAATCTACGGGATGAAGTTGTTGGAACTGACAGCTAAAAAATTTGTAACATATATAGGTGATGGAAAGGTTGAATTTATTAGGAAAAATCTTTCCACGAACGAAAATTACAGACTAACAACGCAAGACCTACACGATCATTTCGTGAGGGAGTTTAATAAGCAACAACCATGAGCAACTTACAAAGACGAACAAACGCTTGTTACGGAATTGAGTGTTATTTACGCAGCGTTGGAATAAAAACAACTACTAAAAGCGTTTCAGATATAACTGCTAAATTTTTAAAGTCTAAAAATTTACCATACAAAAAATTCAATCCAAGATACAAAGGGTTGTTTAATCCAGGAGTATGTAACGCAGATTTAGTGCAACAAAACTTCAATGAATTTAAAGCATTCATGCAGGAATTTAACAAGGAGGAAGGAAAATGAAAATAATTAAACAAGGCAACTCAAAGCCAAAAGAGGCTAAGAAAACCTGCAAAAAGTGTAAAACTGTATTCATATACACTAACGAGGACATTCAGCATGATTGTAGAGATGGAAACTATGTAATCTGTCCAAACACATCATGCAAAACATTTATAAGTGCAGAACACATATACTAACATGAATAACCAACTATACACCCAACTATCCGACTTAGGTTTCGGGGAGTGGTTAGAAAAGAACGAATATTATCCTGACTTAAAAATATGCGACGATTATGAAGTAGATGCATTATGGCGCACTCAACTCAACGCCCTCGCCTTTCGTTGGCTCAGGGAGGAGAAGAAACTTGAATGCTATATACATCAATATTACTATAAATATACTTTTGATATTAGAAAGTTTGAATACAAAGGTTATTATAGCGTGATTATCTATACAGACAGAACTTATAACGCTGAATGTTATCCAACCCACCCACTCACTGAACACGAAGCACTCAACAAGGCGGTGGAGATAATTAAAGGAGGTAATCATGAATGAAAAAGAATTTAGAACCTACATGGATATTGCAATGCGGATCGGTGGGTTTACTGTATCAGAAAGAGCAATTGATTTCATCTGCACTTGCGTAGAAGAGATGCAAGTAAAGAAAGGCGAAATGACGCTAAAAGACGTTGTTGTAATCTCTAATGCTAATGATGAAAAGCACAATAAACCAAGTAAAGAAGGGGAAGATGAGTAAAAAGACCTATAAACCAAAAGCAGGGGATGTGTTATTTGTATTGATATGTGTAATTATGTATTCAATAATGATTTATTCAATATTTCATCGCCTCAAACTAATCTACCGACCATGAACGGTTCGGGGCTTTGCGTAGTAGCCCTTAGTAGAAACTTAAAATTAACCTCGACACTTAATAGGGCTATTACGCAAAACCATTGTTATGTGTCGTTAAATTTCAACAACGATGTATAAATTACACTATTTCAGAAAATCTCAAACAGGTATTTGTGCTAACGATTTCAAAAACGAAAAAGAGGTTGATACAATTAACCTTAAATTCTTATTGTCATTATCAGATTTGCAAAAGTTTGAAACTCCACTATCGGGTAGATATGTTGGAAAATTTGCTTTAGTTACGATGAGTAATAATGACAAGTATTATATTGACGAAAACTCTTTTGCTGATTTGTCGGAAGCACTTAGTATGGTGTCTGCTTAATGGCACATAATTGAAAAACAAAAGTTCAGAATATGCAACACAGTTTATTTGAAAATATGGAGCCGAATAACCCACGTCAGCCTGCCTTGCGGCAAGCAGATGTTAGCAGCCGTTTATTGTCGCTGCACAAAAAAGTTTTTGTCTATGATAGTTCCGAAGCGGATGAAAAGTTTTTCCGCCAGCGAATTGTTGATTATCTAAACGACAAAGCCGAAGATACACTTACCAAAACAATGTGGTATGCAGTATGGGAAAGGAACGATGGCGGTAAAACGCTGATGTATTGTGATTTCAATGAGTGTCGGCAGCGTGTCTATTTTGACAAAAACTTTTGGGAATGGGCAAAGCTGATGTGTCAAAAACTGAATGAAGAACTTGCAATGTTAGACGGTCTTTAAATGGCTGCTAACGGTTCGGGTATTAGCGATGTGGCGGAATAAAGCACCGCAGCCGATACGGAGAACCAAAGTTGATTAAAGAACAAATGTTTAACCGAAGCACGTCAGCCGCCATATAGCTAATACCTTGTTAGCGGCTGCCCTTGCTTCACAAATCAAAATAAAAATGTCAAAAGAAAAATGGTCTTTTAAAACACACACTTCTGCATTAGCAGACACAGGTGACTATGAAGGTTATGTTCAATTTACAAATGGCAAAGATATTTTTCAAACTTCTGGTGATGAATTAGAAGAAGAACAGATGCAGCAATTTTGTGAATTGCTTGACTTGATGCCTGATTTATGGTCGCATAAATGCGATAATGCAGAATTTGAATTATCGCAAATCCGTAAAAAGTCAGAACATTTTGAAAAGGCACTAAAAACAATTCGTGATGCCTTTTATACTGATGGAGAAACCGACAAACAAAAGATTGACGACCTAAAGGCTATTGCTTTCAATGCTCTTTATGAAATTGAGCAGGGTCTTTTTTAGGGTTGCCGCTAACTCACATATTGACGCAGTTTTATATCGCTTATACAACATGATACCAAAACAAGACCTGCTAATTAAATAAACTAAACTATGAAAGAAGCTATATTAATTGACGGATATTGGACAGTTGATTCAAATAAATGGGATGAAAAAATTTTCACAAAAGAACAATCCGAAATAAATGCAACTACATTAATTAATTGCAGTGATTGCAGTGATTGCAATAATTGCAATTATTGCAGTTATTGCAATAATTGCAGTGATTGCATTAATTGCTATAATTGCAATAATTGCAGTTATTGCATTGATTGCATTGATTGCAGTGATTGCAGTTATTGCAGTGATTTTAAAACAAACCCAGAAAGAATAACGTCATCAAAAATTGGCAGTAGAGATTCACAATCAACATACTATTGGAACGAAGATCACGAGATGATTATTTGTGGATGTTTTAATGGAACATTAAAAGAATTTGAAAACAAAGTAAAAGAAACGCATCAAGGAAACGAGCATGAAATAGCATACATGAATTGGATTAATAAAATAAAAGCCTATAAATCATGATACCAAAACAAAAACTACGAATCGGGAATAAGGTAATGATTAACGGGCAAATAGTAACCGTTAAAGCTATCGAGCATAATTCCGTTAATGATAAGTACTACGTAAAAGTTTACGAAGACTTTCGGCTGATCCTTACCGACTATCTCGATCCTATCCCAATCACAGAAGAAGCGTTGGTGAAGATGGGGTTTGAATGCGACTCACGTGAAGCATTAAATTACATTTATAAGTTTAATAATTTTAGCTATTATCCAAATTCAAAAGAATGGTATTACAAATGGAATAAAATAGAAATAGACTTTATTCATCAGTTACAGAATATTATTTATTTCCTCACTAAAACCGAACTAAGCTATGACTAACACACCGTTTAAAAAAATAGTCAGTTATGGAGGAGGAACAGATTCAGTTGCAATGTTGGTTAATATGAAACTTTTAGGAATTATCCCTGATGAAATAATATTTGCAGATACAGGATCGGAACAACCTCACACATACGAGCATATTGAAATCATGCAAAATTGGCTATTATCAGTAGGGTTTCCGACAATAACAACTGTTAGATATTCGACAAAATATGGAGAAATATTGACATTAGAGCAAGACATAATCAACAACAAGACAATACCTTCGATTGCTTTTGGTTGGAAAACTTGCAGTCATAAATTTAAAATTACACCATTCAATAAATTTGTAAAAGAAAAATATCCAAATGAAAAAATACAAGTTTGGGTAGGATTTGAATATGGAGAGGAAAGAAGGGTAAAACCAAATACAGAAGATAACTTTGAAAACTATTACCCGTTAATTGAATGGAAGTTAAATCGTGATGAATGTGTAAAGTTAATTTTAAATAGTGGACTTCCTCAACCTAAAAAAAGTTCATGTTTCTTTTGCCCTAATATGAGGGAAAATGAAATTATTCAGTTGAGTGATGAGTTAAAAGAAAGAGTTATTTTTATTGAATCAAACGCTACCAAGCTAATTGAATTAAAAGGATTAGGAAGGAACAAACGTTGGACTGATTTAATAAATGCCGACAAAAATCAATTAAAAATAGATTGGGATGCAGAAGATTGGCACGATCAAGATTGTAACTGTATAACATAACACAACATGACTAACACACCACAACAACGCTGCGAATCGTTCGGGATAAACTACGAACATCTCGCTAAAGTACAAGAGGCGAAACGTAGCCAACCAACCCCGACAATGCGCCCTACTATGACCTACCGAGTGGACGCATCAAACGAAACGATGCCCAAGTGGAGGAAGGTTAAGTTGAATAAAGGTAGATTTGCGGTGGAGTAACGGATTAGGGCTTTGCGTAGTAGCCCTTAGTAGAAACTTAATTTTAACCACGACACTTGATAGGGCTATTACGCAAAAACCTTGTTATGTGCCGTTAATTATTGGAAAATGTACAAACGCAAGACAAAAGAAAAGTTTTTTATACGGCATCAAGTTGGATTTGATGGTAAAAAAGAAATTATGAAATGGAACTTTGAAACAGAAGCGGATTGTGATAAAAAACTTTCTGAACTAAATGCTAAACAGAAAGCAAGCGAAGATAACCCTATAATTGACCCATTCAGTCAATTTAATAGGTGGTGGAAAGTTCGCAAACGTGTCGCTATTTAATGGCACATAACGTTTTGCAGATAAGCGAAGGCAAAGATTTAGAAACTAAAAATTTTAACTTAAAAACAGAATATAATATGAAAACGAGAACATCAATTTACCACCGCACCTTTGCTTTTGCTTATGTGTTGTTAGTAGCTGTTATTTTTTGCAGTTGCAAAGATGAATCTATTAAACAAACAATCAAAGAAGAAAAGGTTTATGATGCTAAGTTAGGCAGATTTGATAATAAGTTTAGAATAGTTATTATTGATAGTTGTGAATATTTATATACAGATGCTGGTAACAATGGACAAACAGTATTTCACAAAGGAAACTGTAAATTTTGTGCAGAACGTAGCAAAAAATAATTGCTACTAACTCACATATTGACGCAGTTTTATATCGCTTATACACAAATCTAAATACGCAACTGAATGACCAAACTATTTCACAACACCGCTTTGATTTCTCAATAACTAATGTTATCTTTGCAACACAATACTACTAAAAATGGGATGTGAAATATGCGGACGTGGCAACTGCACAAGGTCGTTCCACTCCTTAGAAGAACAAGAAGAACATGATAACGTAGCTGACGTTACAAAGGAATATGTTCAACGAACTTTATTAGATAAACTGAACAGACTTAAAATCTACGAATCAGAAGAAACGACAGACCAAGTAGTTTCGCTTGATGATGTTAAGTCAATCATTAACGATATAATATGACCTTATTCATCCCTTACTACCGAGTATCCACCGCTAAGCAAGGACGAAGCGGATTAGGACTCGAAGCCCAACAAGCAATCGTCAAGGCTTACGTCGACCGTGTTGGTGGCACCATACTACAAGAGTTCACCGAAGTAGAATCAGGTAAGTCGAGAACACGCCCTGAGCTAATGAAAGCGGTGGGACTATCTAAAGCGAAGCAAGCGGTTATCATCGTTGCTAAGCTCGACCGTTTAGCCCGTGATGCAGAGTTCAGCTTTATGATTGCCAACCGAAGCCACGACATTGTATGCTGTGACTTCCCTGAAGGCAATAAGCTACTGTTCGGTATCATGGCAGTCTTAGCTGAGTATGAGCGTACGCTTATCTCGGGACGTACTAAAGGGGCTTGGAAGGCGCTAAAGGATCGAGGCTATGTGCATGACACTTGCAAGACCCGCACCGAGGCAGACCGTGACGCTTCGTTAGCGTTAGCGAGAGAGCAGTCAGCGAAGGTACGCAGAGAGCAGATACAGGAGCGAGATACCCAGGTCAGAGCTATGGCGCAGATGATGAAGGGTAAGACCTTGCAAGAGATAGCGGATCGGTTGAACGAGTTGAACTACCGAGCACCGAAAGGAGGGTTGTATAACAAGGAAGCGGTAAGGAGGGTGTTGAGATGATCTACGACCACACAGAACAACACCCCGACCCTGAGAAATGGTTCATGGTTATCGGGCTGATAATAGTGCTATTAGTGTTAATAATAATAACGTTCCTGACTGACAACGGATATATACTGTTTGCGGATTTCTTCCTAATGGCGGTAGCGTTCTTCGGGTTGGTGGGGAAGGTTAAAAACTAAGAAAACCAACCCATCTGAGGCAGCGTTGATTGGTATTCTCCTACTACTACGGTGTAAAGATACGGACGCAAACAAGTAATATTGCAGAACAATGAAAATAAATCCTTTCTCTCTCGACGTTATCATTCCCTATATGGAAAGCACCACCGAAGACAGTTGGTGCATGGATGTTGTTAAAACAAAGGACGGCAAGAACTGTCTGTTCGGGCATCTGTTCGACTTAGGCGGTAGCGAGTTGATGGATTGGTTTGAGAATATAGCTACGACCTATATGGTCTATCCCGTTAATGATGGACAGAACCCTCTATATCCGCAACCAACGCCGAAGCAACGGTGTATAGCATACTTAAAAGACCTCCAAAGCGGTAAGGCTAAAACGACTTATGAGTTAATGGAAGAGGATTACAAAACACATAAACCATGACCCCAATCACAGTAACTATTCTACTCAAAGACTCTCGCAAGACTGCTAACGGCAAAGCATTGGTGTCTGTTTGGGCATCAAGGCACAAAAGTTCAAATTAATAACTAAAAGTAAAATATATGCAAACAGTTGAAACAACAACGTCAACCCCAAATAGCACCAATGCAGTGTTAGGTGCAGTTTATCGTTTAATAATAGTTCTACTTGCTCCTTTATTTATGTGTTATATGATGCTACCTCCTTTGTGGTTATTGGGGATTCCTTATTGGATATTAACAAACAGAAGTTTAATGAATGACTGGTGCAGAATGTATGGTATCTAAATTGCACCTAACGGTTACAAATAAACACAGTAAAAGATATGAAAGCGGAAATTTTAAACATAGCGAAAAACCTTGAAAATAACAACTTAACCATCAACGATGCACGAACCCTTTTATTGGGTTTATTTGGTGTTAGCGGTAGTTGTTCATGTGGTGTGGAATACGTAGAAACTAAAAAAAGTGATATCCCTTATGATACTGACGACAATGTATATTACACAGACATAATGATATATCACTGTCCAAAATGTGGTAATATTGATAGAATTGAGGAGTATTAATACAATTACCGCTAACTCGCTTATTGACGTAATACCCATATATTACACACGCATGTTGTATAGGCGAAACAAACAAGCCCCGACTCATCATCGGGGCTTTGTTATTACTACCAAGGCGAATCATCCTTCGATGTATCGCTCGTCAATGGCGCTTCTCCGTTCTTAACTACCTTCCATGCCTGAGCGTTAGTGAACCATCTACCTCCGAACTCTTTAGAGCCAAGGTTGAACTCTACTTCTACGGGACATCCGTTAGCAATCTTTTCGACATTCTCAATAGCTTTGTCCGATACGTAGAATACGATATTAGGGTTGTACTGATCTTCTGTGCTAATTAATAAGAAGTTACGAGAGCCTTCACCGCCATCTTTCTTCGTGTACGTTTCTTTAAACGTCTTTACTTTTATTCCTTTTGCAATCATGATTTTTTTATCGTGTTATATGAGTTAATAATAATTTCTTTAGTCAATGCAGACCCTTTCGTTAAGTGCAGTACGAACTCCACCACCTCATCTCGGGTCATGAAGCTATCACCTTCTTTAATGGTTGTTACCTGTTCGTTACGCCACTGATCCATTAGTAGTACAAGTTCGAGTTGCTTCTTAGGATTTTTCTCTTTACGTATTTTATCTAAACACTCAGAGAATATTTCACCTACTTGCTCGAAGTAGTCGATAGCATCATCGAACTCGCTTCTGCCTTTGATGTACGACTGTAACTTCTTGTTTGCCTTCACCGCACCCTCTAAGTTATACATGAAGGTACGGTCAACAATAGGATTACCCTTGAAGCACGTAAGCCATTTGTCCGCCTCAGTATTGAGCGTAACGTACATATAGATAGCTTGTTGGAGAAGCGATATGTTAGAAGATGATTCCATCTCGAATGCGGTAATATTTAGTTTCAAACTCTGTCATCTTTAGCTTCATCTCTTCAATCTCTTCAGCTATCTCGGATCGTAACGTTCGGTGTATAAACAGCGGACGTTTCAGGAAGCGTGGGTCATACGATATGAAATCCACCCATTGAATATCGTCCGATACAATGAAGTGCGCTTTAGCTTGATGCTTGTAGTCGTTGGGTAGTTGATTCTGACGGATACGCTTTACATGAATCTTTGTAGTAGGGCATTTAATTTCAACGGCGCCTATTAGCTTATTCTTTTTATAAACCAACCCATCTGAGCTAAGCCCAAACCAAGGGAACAATTCGTCATGTTGTAGAAACCCTACTTGAGTTACCTTAGATTTAGTATGTCGCTCGTATTCTTTACGTGCTACTGGCTCTAAGTCAATCCCTCTCTGCATCTCTTCGCTAACATAGCGGTCATCATCTGAGCTTTCTCTTGTTTCGCTCTCTGCTATGAGTCGATCGACTAAAGATAAGTTGTCCGATCCGAACACGTTCTTTAAAGACGTTCCCGTCACCTTAGCTAAGCGCAAATCAAACCACTCTATCGAGCCTTGTTCTACGTCATGGATTATCATTGCAACTTGGTTTTTAATTCGTCCTTAGCTTTGATAACCTCCTTGTGCGCTTGTTCTTCGGGAGTTAACGCCATATAGAACTTTTTCAACTCCTCTAAGGTCTTAGATTTGCTGATTGCCTCAATAGCTTTCTTGTAATCTACTACCTTAGCAATGGGAGCTATGTTGCGTACCCTTAAAGCGTCCATCTCTTCACCAAACGCTTTTACCTTGCTTGAGTAAAGTTCAATCTTCTGCCCCGCCCACTTCTCGATGTACGGAGATTTAAGAGCTTTCTCGATAGCCTTACCATTAGTTCTGTTACAAACCATCGGCTTATAGTTCTCTACGAAATGCACTACAAGGCATTCTTTCTTGTCGCCCGTAGGTGATGGCACCATCTCTTTACTTACGCTTTTAATGGTGACAACAAGTGATCCATTAGGAGGTACGGCATACGCTCCTAAATAGTCAGGGTTCACTTGACCCTTCCAATGTGTTAAGTCTGTCATTTCTTCAAATCTTTATAAGTTAGTTTCTTCTCCTCAGCGTTGAACTGAGATTTAATGTTACTGTGATAATTGTTTATTGCGAGGCGATGAGCCTCTGAGAAGTTCTTCGCTTTCCCTTTACGCAAGAAGTAAGCAAAGATTTGCGTGAGCTTATCCATCTCAGCTTCCCCCATCCGAGTAGGCTGTGCTCCCTTGAGTGTAGTTAAATAGTGGTGTGACATAATGTTTTATTTGCAACAAAAATACGACAAAGATTTGGAACTTCCAAATATTTGTGTTTACTTTGTGGTACTATGATAATTTACATCGACCCCACCGCAGATATAATTCAGCAGTTGAATGATCTGTCAGAGATAATAGTAACAAAGAATATAACTATTATGGTGTCCGATTATCAGTATCAAAAAGTTATATCAAAAGCATGGGGTTGGACGTGTTGTGAGATACCAACCTTTATTATTAAGTCAGGGACAAGTGAAGTGAACATAAAAATTATACAAGGGAATATTGTGTATGAATTCACCGAAGATTTAACGCCTCAACAATTCAGAAAGAGGATACGGTTTAACGGGAGCGGTGAGTAATAACGTGCCGCAAATAGGCGAAGCGGAACGAAGTGGAGTTGCGCTTATTTGCTGTTATCGGCTGCCCTTTCAATGAACAATTAACTTAAAAATAAAAATAAAATGGAAGAAAAAACATTAAAAGAACTGATTAAAGAAATGGAACTTAGAGTAGTTTCATTTGAGTATAACCGTGATTTGAATAAAGAAGTTGATGCACAACACGGTTATTGGGATGGCAAAATGTCTGAAGCTGCATTTATTGTCGAAAAATTAACATGGATTTTGGAGAATGGTGGTCTTTAGGGTTGCCGATAACTCGCTTATTGACGCAATACGCATATACTGCACCCGTTAGTTGTATAGACGCTATTACCACACCCCCCACATCAACCCAACCCGATGCTGCTTCAAGCGAAGGTCATACTGATAAGTAATGCCCTTATTACCGAGCATATACATACCTTGGGGTGATACCGATCCAATATCGGAAACGGACGCTCCAAGGTATAACCGCTTGTCGGACTTAACAGGAAGAAACGTGGTCACTTGGTCATGGACAGTGTATCCTAACTTATTCTGATAGGTAAATTTAAAGTCACCTACGACGTTACCCAATACAGGCACATCAGCACAGATGCTAATAGTACTATCATCATAGCAAGCAGTGAAGACGGACGCAAGAGCAGAGTCGGTAACGCCTGATGCAGTGTCCATAACTTGAACATAAACTGTTCTTGTCTTCTGAGGTGGCACTGAAGCCGTGTGATGAGCCGTGTCAACATATACTGTATCTATTGTATGGGTGGAGATAGCCTCCTGCTTAGGACAATGATGAGTGAGTAGTATGTAGAGTAGGGCTGCACTGAATAATCCGAGTACAATATTAGTCTTCATTCTTGGTCTTCTTACTAACGGTGTTCATAATATTCGTCCAAATACTATTGTTTAAGTATCCTGCTCCCAACGAAGCGAACGGAAGCAAAGGATTACCAGCAAAGTATGAGCTGAATGCCATGAGCATACCCGCCGACATCAGTAGCGAAGCAGCAACAGAAATACCCATTTGCTTAGTAGCGAATGGTTTCTTCTTAGCGTTAGCTTTGCCCCACTTCATAAGAAGGTGAACAAGGAATCCGATTAAGCATAGCATCCAATGAAAGGCGGGTACTGATAGGATTATCTTTTCCATAGTTTTTTAGGTTCCCATCCCGATAACAAGATGGCGTTTATAATTGTTGTTATTGTATCAAGCCACTCTCGAACACCTTTATCGATAAGTATCGAGTCGTCAATATTATTTATATTATCATAGATGTAGTGTATTGCATGGTACGCATCAGCCACCACATAAGCCAACCAACATACAGGAAGTAACATAACAAGATAGATTCTCCACCCTTTAATGTAAACGTTGTCGATGTTATAGCACTTCTTAGTAACATAGAGATAGAAGATATAACCAATGGATATGTTTAGGGTGACTATGTTGGTGATGTATGCGGCAACAAGAAATGCCACAGGATTCATAGGCTATGTTTTTCTACGGACTTCATCCCTGAACTCCCTCATAAATGCGTCTGTCTTTTCCATCTTGTTAGCTATCATGTCCGCCACCCTTTCCTGTGTATGTGCAACTTCTTGCATCGCCATTGTATTGTCTTTAACAATCTGCTCCCACCGCTTATTAGTGATAATAATATATCTTCCAAACCAAACGAAAGCAGCGCTAACCGCTACTCCAATGGCTTGTATTGCATTTATTACCCATGAAGGGAATAGTATTGTATCGGGTGTAGCCATACTCGCTGACAAGGCTGTATCAAGTAGTATCATTTAGTAATATTTATGTACACGTCCTCCCCTGAACGTATCGCTAATGAGATTTTATCTAAGATTATATTATATGCTTTTGTGGAGTCTATTACACAGTCCATCCCTGCCCGAAGACCTGGGGCGATACACCCATCTAACTGTTCTGCCCAATTAGCAATATGGATTCTGATGCCTTCAAACCCTGTAACGCCTACTAACTGAGGGGTAAAAACTGGCTTTCCTTTCTTTGCCGAAAATCTTGGGGACTTGGTGATAACTACTTTATAGCGACCGTAAGGGATACAGGTCTTACCGTACACCTTAATCTTCTGTACTTGCTCTAAGGGCATGTCTTGCGTTAAGCCTCTGTCCTTATCTTCAATTGTAGAGAAGATACGCCCATCAAAGACAATCTCGCCTATGGTTGATCGTTCTGTGAATATTTTTCGTAGTAGTTGCAATTCCATATCTAAGCAAAAATAGTTACTTTTGTAAGGAAAACTACACTACAATGAAACTTTTATTCAATAACGTACTTGTTAAGTTCGATGAGCCGAACGACCATATTAAGGTCGGAGATGTCGAACTGCAAATCGACACCTCTTACAATCCGATGCAGCACGCTATCACCACAGGAACGGTGATAGGGCTTCCTTCCCGATTGATCTTTGACCGTAAAGAACCCTCTAAGACCATGCTGTACGATACAGATATGGAGCTCCGAGTTGGCGATCGTATTATTTTTGAGTATCTTGCGTATGGCGAAGCGGTCAAGAACGACCCTATTGATGGCGGTTACTGCATCCGATATGATGAGGTGTTGGTAGCCATTAGAGGTGAACAGGTGATTCCCGTAAACGGTATTGTCCTTATTGAGCCAATCGACATCTCGGAAACTGAGGAGGTCAAAGAGATGAGTAAGTTCTTAGTGGTGCCCGATTACGTGAAGACGCAGAAGTCCGAGAGCAGAGGGGTTGTCCGACACGTAGGATCACCACTAAGAGGATACGCTATGGATACTTCCAATTCAATACACGAAGCCGATGACCTTCATGTAGGCGATAAGGTTTACTTCAATAGTAACTACGCTATCCCACTTCAATACGAAATGCACCGTATATTTGACAAAGTGCTATACAGAATGAGAAGAAAAGACATCCTAGGTATCTATGGCTAGCCTCACCGTTCACCAAGAGTATCAGTTCAACGCAAGCGACTATAAGTTCATGCGCTTTAATCCGATGGGGATGGATAAAACCAAGCCTATCATAGATAACTTTCCCGACCTTAAACGGTTCAAGTCTATAATGAATATAAATTCAGTATATGGTAAAGAAAGTGAAAAGGTCATTAAGTATCTACTTTTGTGCTATGACCCGAACTCTCCCGCTGTTACGCAGATACCCGATATTTACAAGCGCAAGGCGTGGTGTGGATACGCTGCTAACTTTGAAACGGACAAAGAAACAACGGTATTTACCGAGAAGTGGTACCGAATCATGAACTGTCAAGTGGAGAGCGTCAACAAGGCTATCATCGACTTCTGTTCTTTGTTCGGGTCGGTGACGTATATGAGCTTAGTAACAGGATACGAAGCCTTGTACCGCAAGCAACGTACCATGAGCGAGGAAGTAAGCGATGACCGCAAGACTGTATTGGAATCGGAGAAGACAAGGGGAGAATTGTGGAAACAGATACAAGCGCTCAACAAAGACCTTCAAGCCTTAGAGTTGCAGTACCTCACTGAGCGTAACACCTATTTAGTTGCTGACCTATACCGCCTTATCAACGAAGAAGTTTATAAACGACTATCGTTAACGCCCGAGCGCAGAGCGATGGATAAAGGACTTTTGAGTGAGTAGAAAATACACATATCAACCCCACGAGAAGATTATCACTTGGAATGATGATCCCGACTTAACGCCTATCACTTGGGAGTTGCCCGACCCTCCTCCATTGGAAGAGATTGATGGGTTCGGACTGCACCCCTCCAAGCAGAAGTTTCAGCATAGGGTGATGCCTCATAAGCTGAGAAAGCTGAACGGGTCGATTACATTAGAGGACTCTAAGATAGAGCTTACTCCACGTCAGAAGTGCGAGATCATGGAGCGTGACCCCGAGTACTACCATGAGGAGATTCAGTTTATCTTAGAAGAGTGGCACCGCAGAGAGAACGGCTATTGGTTCTTTAACAATGGCGTGCCGACCTATATCACGGGCGACCATTATTTCTATCTTCAGTGGTGGACAATCGATGGACTGAACCCTGACTACCGTTCCCGTGACCGTCGATGGTTCCTGTTTTGGGATATGTGCGAGAAGGATAACTACTGCTTTGGCTTCAACGTTCCTAAGCAACGTCGTTGTGGCGATACTACTAAGGTTAACTCTATCCGATACAACCGAACCTCTCGAACGCCATTCTATAAGACAGGGATGCAGAACAAGGATGAGGCTACCGCAGAGGAAACACATGAACAAGGTATCTATATCCCGTCTAAGCGTATTCCTTTCTTCTTTCAGCCTATCAGCGATCAGAAACAGAATGTAATTACGGTAATACGCTTCTTTACTCCGACTACCTCGAACCATCCCGACCGAAACGAAGTGTCCTTAGAGTCTTTCTTGGATTACCGAGATTCGGGAGTTAAGTCTTATGACGGTTTGAAGCGTCACTTCATCCATAATGATGAGGTAGGTAAGACCGAGATGATTGACATTCGTGAGCGTGTGCGAGTACAGATACCATGCCTTACCAACATCGTTCGTAATAGTCCGATAAAAGGTAAGATGATAAATACCTCGACAACGGGTGAGATGGAGAAAGGCGGTGGTAAGTACTTTAAGTCCTTATGCGATGGCTCCGACTACCACAAGCGAGGAGCTAACGGCATGACAAGGACAGGTCTTTACACCTTGTTTCAGCCTGCCCGAGAAGGTATGGAAGGAGTTCACATGAAAACGGGAGTGTCGTTTATCGATGAGTATGGCAACCCAAGAGCAGAGTTGATAGAGGAAGAGTTGAACAACAAGCGAGAAACGTTAAAAGCATCGGGGGATATAGCGGGATACATTGAAGAGTGCCGTCAGTTCCCAATGCGCTACTCCGACTGTTGGAAGACCTCAGCTAAGCGATGCAACTTCAACCTATTAATCTTAGAGGATCGGCTCAACGACTTCCGCCATGAGGATAGCTTACAGACTACCCGAGGCAACTTCAAGTGGAACGATAATAAAGAAGACACAAGGGTAATCTTTGTGCCTCATCCCGAAGGAAAGTTCGATGTATCGTATCTATTTGAAGACCCAAAGCATAGCAACCGAATGACTATCGATGATGGTAACGTTCGATTCCCTGCCAATACTCATAAGTTCGTAGCAGGTGCCGATCCTTACAAGTTCGATAAGACTAAGAAGGTCGATAACTCTGATGGTGGCGGTGCCGTATTTTATAAGTTCGACTATAACGTTGATAGAGGTAAGCTCACGAGCGAATGGGAGAGCAACCGCTTTGTATGTACCTACCGTCACCGTCCGCCTACCCGAGAGGAGTATGGAGAGGATATGCTCATGATGTGCGTGTACTATGGTTGTGAGATTAACGCAGAGCGTAACGCTTGGGATATGTCGCAGTACTTCAACCGAAGAGGATATGGTGGCTACCTGTACTACCGCTACGATACCAAGCGTAAGCAGTTTGAAGATGAAGCAGGAACGAACGCTATCCTTAAAGTCAACCAAGATATATTCTTCCGTACACAGACTTATATCGATAAGCATGGTATGAGAGAGCGTCACGTCCGATTATTACAAGAGTGGAAGGACTTGGAAGATGACTTGGGTGATTACGACTTAGCAGCAGCAGCAGGTCACGCTCTGTGTGCAGCGGGCGATGGCGATAACTTCCATGAGGAGGTGGAGGTATTGCAAGATGTCACAGATTATTTCGCTCTCATCTCCTATAAAGAGTCTTAACAGCTTATATTTGCATTATGACGAATCTAACCTTCACGGCTCCTGCCGAGGAAAAGTATAAAAAAAATATCTGGGGTGATCCTGGCGACGAGTACGATCCTGCCAATAAAGTTACGGATGCTGTATGGTTTCGCAAGAAAGCAGAGTGGCTCTACTCTTTATGGCTGAACGGTAACGCCTACATCCCTTATGCGACTACTAATGAGTTCGCTCGTTTAAGACGATATGCTCAGGGTAATCAGCCCAACTATAAGTACATGGACGTACTTAACCCGAAGGATACTATCACGGGTGAGCGTAAAGGCTTCATGAACATATCATGGGATACAGTTCCTATCTACTCCGCTTTTAGAGATCGAGCAAGAGGAGCGTTAAATAAATTTGACTATGCCACTTCGGTACAGTGTGTAGATAACAACTCTTACATGGAGCGTGAGATGAAGAAGTTTACCGACTTTGCAATCGAACAAGACAAAGAGTTCTATGACACTATTAACGCTTTGGCTGGTATTCAAGAACCGCCACCTGACCAAAAAGCTCCTATCAAACCTCGTACATTACAGGAGTTGGATATGCTATCTAATATGGGTAGCTATCAACTACCAATCGAAGCAGCGTTTGAGGCTTTAATCCGCAAGAGTTGTCAGCTATCAGAGTGGGAAGAAATCAAAGTGAAGTTAGAGGAGGATATGATTGACATCGGCTATATCGCCGTTCAAGATTTTACCGACCCTGTTTCTTGCAAACCTCGTATGCGATACGTTGATCCGCAGTACCTTATCGTTGCCTCTAACAGAGATAACGCTTATACTGAGATTGCCGATGCAGGTGAGGTACGCTTCTTTACTTACGGAGAGTTGAAGGACTATGGCTTCGATGACAAGCAGATTCAAGAGATGGCGCAAGCCTATCAAGGAATGTACGGTAACCCTGCCTTCAACACTATATGGCGTAACGGAGCATGGGTGTGGGATCAGTTAGCCTTGTTCAGAGTAGCGGTATTGGATTACGACTTCGAGTCCTTTGATACGTATAGCTTTGAGTACCGCAAGGTGGGTAACCAAGAGGTAGCGTTTAAGTTGCCATACGGTCAGAAGCCCGACAAGAAGAAGAAGAACCGATACGAAACTAATAAGTACGCTCGTCGTTACAGAGCTAAGTGGGTAATTGGAACGTCTATCGTTTTCGACTACGGATATCAGTACAATCAAACCATTCGAGTTCGTCAACGGCGTCTTTGAATTGCTCCAGCAACTTCTTTGCAGCACTGTTGTCAAGCGTTCCAAAGTCAATCGTTACGCCAGATTCTTCAAGTTCGACAAAAGCGTAGTCTTGATATTTCCTGAGTTTCAGTTTCATCACTCACCTCCCTTCAGCTTTTCAATGGCAGCGGCGCAATCGACAGCGGCAGCAACAAAGTCGCAGTCTTCGTAGGTGCAGCCGTCATGGATTGCATGGCGCTCTGACCAGTTCAAACAAACCCGCTTCGCATCTTCCAGCCCACGCAGATACCCAGCCTGATCGCGGGCGTCACCGTATTGCAGCAGCGTTTCCTCTGTGTAGTAGCACGGCTTGCCAAAGTAGTTGCTTGCCGGTTCCTCTGTATCAGGCTCAGGCAACTCCACTCCCTGCCGCAGCTTGTTGGTATAGGCTGCGATGGCGGCATGCACGACATGGAACATGGTTTCGTAGTGACCATGCTTGCCTTCCTGCATCTTCTGGTCGTACAGGTTTTGAACAAAAGCGTTCATCTCTGTTTTGTCGTAGGTCATGCCACCCCCTGAGTGTTGATCTTCCTCAGCGCATCAGCATGTTCCTGCGCGGCTTCGCGGGTCAGGTGGACGTTGCCGAATGCGAGGCGGCGCATGTCAACTGCATGGTCTGTCCAGATAGCTTGAACCAACTCTCCTTCGTAAACAACAAACCAATAGCGAGGAGTTCCTTTCAACGCCTTCCGCACAGGCTCAGGCCATGACACCACTTCACCGGATGCGAGGGTGACGGACAGGCGGCGCTGTGGGGCGGGTTTGATGCGGAATGTGTAGCCGCAGTTACGCAGTGCACAGGTTTGCCAAGTGGTGACTGACGCAGTAACCCACTTATCGTCTGAGAGCAGTTCAATCTCCGGCACTTCATCCTGCGCCAGCAGTGCAAGTACCTGTTTTCCAGTTAGTGTTTCAGTCATTCGTTCTCTCCAGTTCTTCACGGGCAAACAACATCGCCTGCCCCAGTTTTTTGACCAGCACTTGTTCAATCAGCGGCATGATGCTGGTACGCAGGTAGGCTCGGATTGCCTTCTCCTGCTCGGGTGTTAGTTGGTAGCTTGTGTCCATCTACATCCCCTCGTCGCGCAGTGCCAGCGCAATCGTCAACAAAATCATTCGGCGGGTTGGCTCGTCTGCTTCGCGGTAGTGTTCCGCCCAGTCATCGAAGCGCATACAGCCAAATGACAGAAGATCAGTCTTAACCTCGTCAGCCAAGTTGCCCGCAGCGCCAAACAGCGCTGCCTCGTAATACTGCCGAGACAGTGGCCCCCACATCAAATGCTCGTCGCTGGGGTGGATGCGTACTAAGTAGTTAAGTTCGATATACCAAAGCGCTTTCCACAGCTCGACGTTCTTCCATTTCCAATCAAACGGGTCGTACTTTTGCAACCGCGCACCACGGGCTGCTGCATGTAGCAGTGTTGATAGATCGGTCATAAGTCCATCTCCTCTATCTGTGTGCGGACGCGGGTTGTCAGGTCAAGCAGCATGTTCTGAATGGACTCAATCTGCTCTACCACTGGCGACTGTGGGTTTGCGGTGGAGATTCCTCGCTCGGGAGCAGGAACGGCATGCATTGGTCGTGTGATTGGTTGCAGCTTGTCTCCAAGTTGGCCCATTGCCTCGCGCAATCCATGCACTGTTTTCTCCAGCGATGCCAGCTTGAGCATCAAGCGTGGTGCCTGAATCTTGTCCATAGCAGCACCAATCACTCGGTCGTTCTGAGCAGCAGCGTTGTAATAGTCAGATTGTTTCTGTTCGTAGTTCATTTCTTCCTCCACTTCATGTCATCGTCCAACGTGAGTTGACTCAGAATCAGCGCGATGAACGCGAGGGCGATCACTGATACCGTGATTCCAATCACTGCGAAAAATAAGCACAGGGTCATAGCACCTCCGCTTTCTTCAGCTTGCCTGTCTCACCGTCGAACGTGACCAATAAGTTTGGCTGCGTGCCTGCCCCGCACTTGATACGGACGCCCGGTCTTAGTAGCCATCGCTCTACTACATCAGGCTTCGGCGCTGGCTTGACGCGGAACTGGTACTCGGTGGACAGCAGATCGCCCAATGACCAATCCCAAGGCCGTGCCTCGCACCATTCACCATTGCGCGGGTGGCGCTTGTCAATCGCTGGCAAGT